>LXNI01002162.1_pt1 | contig 14414 bp, 22 predicted proteins | sample 809091 | NCBI WGS metagenome assembly LXNI01 (sample SAMN04870527, study PRJNA318959) | sponge metagenome | biome: 01000161; feature: marine sponge reef; material: water | host: Sarcotragus foetidus | place: Greece: Milos, Mediterranean Sea | collected 2013-05-29 | depth 5-7 m | reverse complement strand
CCCGTGGCCGAGCCAACGATTCGCCGTCAGCACAACCCAAGGGAGGAGCCGGATGCCTTAGCGGGCATGTCCGGATCCGTGCGGGGGGTCCCCAGCAATGGGGATCCCTACCGCGATCAACAGCCCACGGCTCCCTTCCGAAGAATCCACTACCCTTCGCTCCCCCTGGCGCGGTCCGTTTGCTTGGCTGCGAAGGCCTTTTATGAGGTTGTGGAAGTCAAGGCACGAAGACTGTGCTAGCTACTTCATGTTGCGCCTTCTCCAGGTTGAAAGGATTAGCTTCACCGCTCTGACTGGGTCGGAACACTTCTCTCATCGGTCGCGCGCCTGAGCGCATACCCACCTTTTGTCCGGGCGGTTGCCAGCAAACGTGTGCCGGCTCCGTCCCCCAATCCCGCTTGCTACGGGCGCAGCGTTCCGGAGGCGGGGCCCATCTGTCTCCCGGCGTATTTCAGCCCGGCCTTCGCTCGGCCACTCGCCACCCGGCCCAGCGCCGACCGCGTCCGGCCGGACTGGAACAGTGGGGTCTCGGGATCAGGCGAGTCTGGCGCCTGTCGGCACAAGACCGATCCCGGAGAACCGCCAGAGTGCGATAAGAAGCTTTCGGGCAAGCGCTACGATCATCACCCGACGGATGCGTCCCCGGCTGCCTGCGGTTCGCTCTTCGAACCATTTGCTCAGCGCGCTCTCAGGCTGATGGCGCAACCAGCGCCACGCCATTTGAATGAGCTGAGCCCGGATCCAGGCCGGACCGTCGCGGCAGATGCCCTGGTCCCGTTGCACGTCCCCGCTCGCCCACGGAATGGGCGTCATCCCTACCCAGCTCGCGAGCTCGCGGCGGTTGCGGAAGTCGCGGTAGAAGATCTCGTGCGTCAATAGGGTTGCGTCGTTCTCGCCGATCCCCTTGAGCTGGGTCAGTGTCGCGATCTTGGCCGCCGCCTGTGCGTCGCTGCCCTCAGGCGCATCTGCCACCAAAATCTCCGCTCCCTGCCGAGCGACGGCGTCACGCTCGGCCTCAACCTCCGCGATTTGCCGCTCTACGAGAGACAACCGATCCGCGAGGCGCAGAATTTCTTGCCGCGCCCGAGGCGGGAACGGTGTGCCATATGCGGTCTTCACCTCGGCAAACTGCGCCTCGAAACCCTTGGCACGCGGGTCCAGGTCGAAGATTCCCTGCAGCTTCAGGAGCCCCTTGATCGAGTTCGTCAGCGACGTCCGGTCCTTCACCAGGCGACAACGCTCACGAAGCAGCCGCTTGCGATCCTCATCTTCCACGCTCGGCACCCGTACCCGGCTCAGCACCGCAGCGTCGCCACGGTCGTGCGCCAGTAGCGCGCGCACCATCTTCTTCGCGTCGATCCGGTCGGTCTTGCGCTGCTTCGCTTTCCGGTTCACCAAAAGGCTCGCTGGATCAAGCACGACCGTCTCGACAGACATGTTCTCTTCCAGCCAGCGCACCAGCCAGAACCCTTCGTAGCCCGCCTCGTAGCAGCACAGGACACGCACATCTCGGCCAAGAGCCATTTCGGCCTTGGCCTGGTGGCGCTCGATCAGATTCTTGAGGCCTCCGGCGTCTGCCGCGCTGAGCGAGTGCAAGCCGATCCTCTCGCTCACCGGGCTCTTGATCCCGACCACCCAGCTCTTCTGGCTGATCTCGATCGCGACGTACAGCGTGCTATGCTCCGCACCGCTCGGAGCCGCGGTGTTTTTCCCTGAGGGCATTTCGTTTCTCCATTTGTCGATTGCGGCGCGGCACCGTAGTGCCGGTCGCCCGAGTCGCCCCATAGGATCTGTCGCACGAGCTCCATCGCGTAAGGAACCTGGCGGGCGTTATCCACCTCCAGCTGGACGTCGCCGTTGCCCCAGAGCCCGAGATTGGTGACGTCGGCGGCAAGCCCGCGCGGGTCGGAGATGTCGTCGAAGCGCATGTTGAGGGTCAGCAGGAGCCGACGCTTCTGCGGTACTTATGCTGTCTGGGGTGATATGTTGCGGCGCTGATCTATCCATTTGTTTTTCTTGTGATTCTTCGGACTGTGGACAACATTTTCTTGTGCACGGCACGCGGCGGACATGGGGTGAGCTCCCGCAAAGAGGAGACACGTCATGTTCGAAGAACTGTTCACCAAACCCAGCACAATCCAGAGATACCGGGTCGCGCCGCTCGTCGAGGCGCGAGAGCGATACCTTCGGCACCTTGCCGAGTCCGGTGCCTGTCGACTTACGTTGCAGCAAATCGCGCTCGATCAGGTTCGCCTACTGCATGTTCTGGAGTTGAGCGAGGGCGAGAGGGTCTCCGTTGCCCAGATCGAGGCCACGGCGCCGGAATGGGATCGCACGCGGCATCACAAACTGGGTCACAGGCCACGGACTTCACGGAAATCGACGCAGAGCGGGTTGAGCAGGGTCACTCGGTGGCTACGCTTTCTGGGTTGGCTCGATGAGCCCGAGGAAGCGGATCGACGCGCTGTTCGATATCGAGCGCGAGATCAACGGCGAGACTGCCGAGCGGCGCCTCGCGGTGCGCCGCGAGCGGAGCGTGCCGCTCGTCGCAGAGCTCGAGGACTGGATGCGGACCGAGCGTGCCGCGCTCTCGCGCCACGCCGCCGTGGCCAAGGCGATGGATTACATGCTCAAGCGCTGGGACGGCTTCGCCCGCTTCCTCGACGACGGCCACATCTGCCTGACCAACAACGCCGCCGAGCGGGCACGACGGCCCCTGTGCCTCGGACGACGTTCCTGGCTCTTCGCCGGGTCCGATCGAGGCGGCGTGCGGGCCGCGGTGATGTACACACTCATCGGCACCGCCAAGTTGAACGACGTCGACCCTCAGGCGTGGCTCGCCGACGCCCTCGACCGGATCGCCGACCTGCCACAGACCCGGCTGCACGAAATCCTGCCCTGGAACTGGAAGGGCGAACAGCAGCAGGCCCTGGCGGCATAAGCCGCACTCTCCACCGCGCCGTTCATGGCTGAGCCCCCCGATCCAATCGGGTCAAGACCAATACGTCGCGGCCCTCGCCGGATGAATACGTAGCAACAAGGGCACGGTGGCTCGGGCGGAGTGGCACGAACTGAGGTTTCAGGACCTCGACCTAGAGGGTCCCGAGGGGCGTCGCGAGGGCCCGATCGACGTGTTGTCTTGCACGACGACCATGGAAGTCGGCATCGACATCGGCAGTCTCACTGCGGTCGCGCTGCGGAACGTGCCGCCCGGCCGGTCCAACTATCAGCAGCGCGCCGGCCGGGCCGGTCGCCGAGGCGCCGCGCTCTCAACGGTTGTCACCTACTGCGGTGCGGACCACTCAACTCCGGAATATTGCCAAATCTCCCCAATGTTGGAGACGCGCGATAGAGCGCAAACGGTCTATTCTCCGCCGTTGCTCAACGCCGACGCGCGGCCAGGTCGCTCATATGGGCTACTGCGGAAGCTCAATATCCATTCATGGAATCGGCAGCCGCCGCCGCAAGAGCGAGGTGCGAACCTCGGTGGTCGAAGTGATGAACTTCGATCGGCCGGACTATCTCGCCGGCAAGGAGATCACGCACGAGCGCATGGAGGAACTGGGGCCGGTCATCCTTATGGACGGCAAGCGGTTCGAAACAGGGTTGACTAGCGAGGGCCGGAAGGTGACGGAACGGATCCGCGCCGACATGGATAGAGAGTGGCCCTGGCGACGCCAGTAGTGCTGACAAGACTTGAGCTGGTTGTGGTTCGGCGCCCCGGATTCCCGACCAACGGCAGCCTTGCCCGTAGTTCAGGCGGCCCGGCCCCCGCGTTGCCCGTTTCGAGGCCTGCTCGGCGTTCACTCGCGTTGCAGCCGCTTCGGCGAGGGCACCTTCGTCTCGGCCAAACAGCGCGATTGGCTCGAGCGCATCATGAAGCGCCTCGACCGTATGGGCGTGGGTGAGGACGAGGACGATCCCGACGACCCCGTGGCGCGGCCGGTGGACGAGGTGATGCGGTGAGCGCGCCCCTCCACCTGCTGCGCCCCTTCGCCCTCTGGCACTGGCGCGGCCAGCCGATCACCACGATCGACCAGGCCGAGGAGTACGTCCGGCATATCGCCGATCTGGGCTTCGACGAGTTCTACACCGGGACCGCCAGAGCGCCCCGGCGCGAGGCAGAGATGAAGGGCGGCTCGCTCTATTTCGTGAAGAACCGGATCGCCCTCTTCCGGATGCCGTTCAAGCGGGTCGAGTTCGACCGCGAGACCGCCAGGCGTTTCCAGGGCGAGGTCCTCGTGATCATGGAGCCGCGCCTCATCCGGGTCGAGCAACGCCGCGTCGGCTTCGTGCGCGGCTGGCGCTACCTGAAAGACGCCGATGCCCCGCCCGACCTGGTGCAGGTTAGCGACGGCGATCCCCCGCCCGAGATGGCACGCGAACTGAAGGAGATGGGCCTTGCCTGACGATAAGCCTCAAGACAATGACTTCAACGAGTGGTGCATCCTCGAGCTCATGGGCCACCGGCGGCTCGCCGGCCTCGTGACCGAGCAGGAGATAGCGGGCTCGAGCTTCCTGCGCCTCGACGTGCACGACAGCGATGGCGGCGTGGCCACGCAGTACTACAGCGCGGCCGCCGTCTACTGCATCACGCCCACGACCGAGGAGATCGCGCGGGCGCTGGGCGAACGGGACAAGCCCCGGCCGGTCTATCGCTACGAGCTGGAGCCGCCTGCAGCACGGCCCGCGCCCGACGATGAGGATGACGATGACGGCATCCCCATCTAAGGCCGCCCCCGCCGACGACGGGCGCAAGCGCCTGATCAAGCGCATCCACGCCGAGGCGAGATCGCGCGGCATGGACACCGACGCCCGCCGCGACCTGCAGCGCCGGGCCACGGGCAAGGAGAGCTGCGCCGACATGACGGCCGCGGAGCTGCGCCGCGTGATCGCCGAGATGGGCCGCTCCCGCGACCGCCTGCCGGACGGGCCGATGACGGGCAAGGTCCGGGCGCTCTGGATCAGCGCCTGGCACCTCGGCGTGGTGCGCGACCGCACGGATGCCGCCTGCGCCTCCTGGCTGCGCCGCCAGACCGGCCTCGACGCGGCCGCCTGGGCCAAGCCGCCGGCGATAGCCCGCGCCGTCCAGGCGCTTCAGTCCTGGCTCGCGCGCGAAGCGGGGGTGGACTGGCGCCCGCACGTGGTGCTGGGCGCGGACAACCGCACCCGGCAGTTCACCCGCCCGCGTGCGCGCGTGCTGGAGGCGCAGTGGCGGATCCTGCACAAGGCCGGCGCGGTGCGGATCGCCGGCGACGCCGCCCTCGGCGCCTACGCCTCGCAGCACGCCCGCCTCGGCCGCGAGGACTCCCACCTGGCGCTCGACGACAAGCAGGCCGACGCGCTGATCCGCCACTTCGGGGAGATGATCAGGGCGGGGAAGGCAGACGATGGCCGCAGGGCAAGCGATTGAACGCCCCCCCCCAAGAAGATGTGCGGCGCGTGACGCCCACAGCGGCCCACAGGCGCGCGCAGCGGCGCCTGTGGCACTCACCATGCCCCGCGCGGCCACCGCGCGCGTCCGCCGCCACGGTGGCCGCGTGAGCGGCGATATCCCACTCCCCGGCGTGCTGGCCGAGATCGCCGAAGTGGCCGGCAGGGACGCCGCCATCGCGGTGGCCCTCGCCTATGGGGGCGACTGGCTGCATATCCCGGCGCCCACCTATCTGTCACAGCATCCCGATCACGGCTTGGTCGGAGCCGCAGGCAAGCTGGCTGCCAGCGCCATTGCCGGCCGGTTCCGAGGCGGCAGCATTTACGTGCCGATTGCCCGCCGCGCCTGCGCCGTAGCGCTCGCCCAGCAGGGGGTATCCAACAGCGACATCGCTGAGCGACTCCGCACGAGTAAAAAGACGGTCCGTCGCTACCTCCGCTAAGGCCGATCGGCACCAACCCATGGGTTGGTGCACAGCCCCTCCGAATTCCACCACTATCCCCTCTACTGACACGATTCACCCTCGAGGAGGACAGACTCATGAGGCACTCCCGATGATCCCGACGACCCGCCTGCGCAGCGCATTCGTTCTCGCTCTCGCCCTCACCGCCTTCGTCGGCCTGGCCCTGCCGGGCGGCGCCCTGGCCCACTCCGGCGGCCTCGCCGGCGACGGCTGCCACAAGGACAGGGCGGCGGGCGAGCGCCACTGGCACATCGACGGCACGGCCGAGCGGGGGGGCGAGTGCGTCAAGCAGGACGGCGGCACGGTCAAGGTGCAGCCTCTGGTGGCGACCGCCCCCCACGAGGTCGAGAACCTCCGCCTCCTGGTCGAGGCCCAGAAGGCCCAGCTCGCGGACGCGATCCGCCAGCAGTCCAACCTGGAGACCACGATCCGCAACCTCAGGGCCGAGCTCGACAGCGAGCGGGGCAAGTCCCACACCTGGTGGCAGCGGGCGACGCGGGCGGAGGACCAGATCGAGATCGCCCAGCTCGAGCGCAACCGGGCGCTCGCCGCCGCGCGCGGGGCGAACGCCGACGCGGCCGCGGCTCTGGCCGAGGCCCAGGAGTCGAAGAAGGTTGCCGAGGACGCGGAGCTCCGGGCTCGCGGGATCGGCCCCCGCGTCGACCGGCGATGCCGCGCCGCCGTGGAGGAGATCGTCCACGGCGACACCGGCTGGCTCAGCGACGACGTCGAGGTCGACGAGGAAGGCCGCGCCGAGCTCTCTCGCGCCTGCCTCGCACCCTGACCGGGCGCCATGCGGCACGTTCTTCTCCGGCGGGATCGATCCGGCGACCACGGCACCCTCGGTGTCCTGGTCGCCCGCGATCTCCCGCCCTTGCAGATCATGGAGCCGCCCTGGCGCCACAACCGCCGCAACCGCTCCTGCATTCCGGCGGGCGCCTACGACGTCCTGCCGCACCTCTCTCCCCGCTTCAAGCGCTGCCTGCTCGTGACCGACGTCCCTGAGCGCAGCCACATCCTCTTTCACGCCGGCAACGTCGGTGGCGACGTCGAGCAGGGCTGGCACACCCACACCGCCGGCTGTCTGCTGCCGGGACTGCGCCGGGGCCGTCTCGAGGTCCGTGGCCGCGTCCAGGAGGCCGTCTGCTCGTCGCGCACCGCCTTCCGCCACCTCATGACCTGGGCTGCCGGGCAGCCCTTCCGACTGGAGGTCGTCGATGTATAGCTCGCCCTGGAGATGGTCGACTTTCTGGAGGAAGTGGCGCCGGGCCGTGATGGGCGAGACCCTGCGAGGCAGGATCGGGCGTCTGATCGTGCTGGGTTTCGCGGTTGGTGTGCTGGCAGCGACGCTCGCGGCTTGCGCCGCGTGCGTCGGCTACTCCTGTAGATACTGAGGGGCAAAATCGATGCTTGATCTCTTCATGTCGGTCATTTCCGGGGGCGCTACCGGCCTGCTGGGCACGGCGCTGTCCGGAGTCCTCGGCTTCTTCCAGTCGCGCTCCGAGCGCGGCCACGAGATCGAGATGCGGCGCCTCGACATCGATCTCGCGAAGGCCGAGGCCAGCTCCGCCGAGCGCGTGGCGGCCGTCGAGGCGGAGAGCGCCGCCGGCCAGGCCGAGTGGAGCGCGCTCGAGGCGTCCTACTGCGAGGCTTCCTCGCGCATGTCGCGGGCGCACGAAGGCGGGGCGCTCAAGGTCGTCGACGTCGTGCGCGGCCTGATCCGGCCGCTACTGACCGTCGCCCTGGTCGCGGCGGTCATCGCGATCTTCTTCTACGTGGGCGTTCCCGACTTCGACGAGGGGGAGATGGGGGCCCGCATCGTCGAAACCGTCCTCTACCTGGCGACCGCGGCCGTGCTGTGGTGGTTCGGCCAGCGCCAGATCGAGAAGCGCGCCGTCAAGGGCCTTCCATGGCTGAAGTGACCGCCGGCGCGGCAAGCGCGGTAGGGCGCCATGCCCGGCCCTGAGGCCTGGCAGTCGTTCGCCGGCGTCGTCCTCGTCCTCGTCTTTCTCGGGGGCGCGGCGGTGGCCTTGCGCCGCCTGGGCATCCTGGGCGCGCCGGCGGCCAAGCCAGCGCCCGCCGCACCGGACAGCAGCTGCGGCTCGGTGAAGGAGGACGTGACGGACCGCGTGCACAAGCTCGAGAGGGAGGTCGACGGCTTGCGGCTCCATGTGTCCGAGAACTTCGTCCGCAGGGATGACTACATCACCAACGAAAGCCGGGTGATCGGCATGCTCGAGTCCCACAGCGCCACCCTGGCGCGTCTCGAGGAGAGAATCGGGGGAACCGATCGATGAGAGACAGCCTCACCCAGGCCCACATCGCCGGCCTGCGCTGGTCGGCACTCCGCACGGTGTACGTCGGCGGCCACTACGGCGCGACCGACCAGATGTGCCTCGACGTCGCGCGCTCCGAGTATATCGGCGTCACCATGAGCCGCGTCCGCACCGAGCTCGACTACCTGGAGTCCCGCAAGCTGGTGTTGATCGAGCGCTCCGAGGTGCATGCGTGGCGCGTCAAGCTCACCCGGGCCGGCCGCGACTTCGTGGATTACGAGATCGACGCAGAGGCGGGCATCACCAGGCCGCCCCGCCTCGACCCCACGCGGGAATGACATGCCGCCACGCTCGAAGGTGGCGGGGTTGCCCGGCGACATCCGCGAGGCGCTCGAGCAGCGGCTGATCGACAGCGGCTTCTCGGGCTACCAGGAGCACGAAGACTGGCTGGCCGAGAGGGGCTACCGGATCTCCCGCATGGCCGTGCACCGCCACGGCGTTGCGCTCGAGCGCGAAATCGAGCTGGTCCGGATCGCGAGCGAGGAGTGCAGGGCGATCGAGATGGCTGTCGAGGACGACGGCGAATCGCTGGCATTCGGGATCCTCACGCAGTGCCAGGTCAAGCTCCACCAGCTGCTCAGAGCGGCCGAGGACGGCGACGCGAAGGTCGTCGGCTCGCTGGCGCGGGCGCTTGGAGATATCCTGCGGGCCGGCATCTCGATCCGGCGCGAGCGCAAGCTCGGGCGGCAGGAGGGGCTCGCGGAAGCCTCCAAGATCGTGGGCAGCACGGCCGGCGTCTCCGATGACGCCGTCGCGGCGATCCGCGCTGCATTCGAGCGGGCGGGCCAGGAATGAACGACGACCTCCTGCCCTATCAGGCCCAATGGGTCGCCGATCGCGCCGGACTCAAGGTGATCGAGAAGTCCCGGCGCATCGGCATCTCGTGGGCCGAGGCCTACGACGCGGTGTTGCACGCGGGCGGCAAGACCGGAGGAAACGTCTACTACCAGTCCTACAACCAGGAGATGACCCGGGGCTTCGTCGACGATTGTGCTGAATGGGCGCAGACGCTGCAGATCGGCTTCGACGCGGTCGGCGAGGTCCTGATCGCGGACGCGGACCGCGACGTGAAGGCGTTCCGCATCGGCATGGCTTCCGGCCGCGAGATCGTCGCCATGACCAGCGCCCCCAGGGCGTTCCGCTCCAAGGGCCGGCCCGGCGACCTCGGCATCATCGACGAGGCCGCTTTCGTCGACAATCTGTCCGAGGTGATCAAGTCCGCCCTGGCCTTCCGCGTCTGGGGCGGGCGGGCGCATATCATCTCCACCCACAACGGCGAGGCCAACCCCTTCGCCGCGCTCTGCCGCGACATCCGCGAGGGCCTGCAGCCGGGCTCGCTCCACCGCGTCAGCTTCGCCGACGCGCTGGGGCAGGGCCTCTACAAGCGCATCTGCGGCATCACCGGCAAGACCTGGTCGCCCGAGGCCGAGGCCGCCTGGGAGGCCGGCATCCGCGCCGAGTACGGCCGCCACGGGGCCGAAGAGCTGGATGTCATGCCCGCTGCCGGCTCCGGCGCCTGGCTCTCCTGGGAGGTCATCCGCGCTCTCGAGGACCCGGACGCCGGCGACCCCGAGAAGGCTGGCCGCGGCCACTTCTATATCGGCGCCGACGTCGCCCGCCGGCGCGACCTCTGGGTGGCGGCGGTGCTGGAGCGCGTGGGCGACGTGCTCTGGCTGCGCGAGCTCGTCGTGCGCCACAACATTCCGTTCAGCGAGCAGCGCTTCATCGTGCGCCAGCTGGTGGGTCAGTACAATCCGATCCGCGTCGCCGTCGACCAAACCGGCATGGGCGAGGCCTTCGTCGAGCAGCTGCAGGACGATCACGGCGAGATCCGGATCGAGGGCGTGCTGCTCTCGGCGCCGCGCCGCCTCGACGTGGCCACGGCGCTGCGCGAGGCGGCCGAGGATCGCAAGCTGCGTATCCCGGCCGATCAGGACCTGCGCCAGGACCTGCATTCCGTGCGCGCCGAGGGCGGCGGCACCGGCGCCCCGCGTCTGCTCGCGGAGACCGCCGTCACCGACGGCCACGCCGATCGCTTCTGGGCGCTCGCGCTGGCCTGCTCGACCGCTGCAGACGGCAAGCCCGAGTACGCCTACACCCCGACCCGGCGGGGCGGCGACACCGCCTCCGACCGGCGCGGCTGGCTCCGTCCCGATCACAGCGGCGACCGGAGGCCGGGCGCGGGCGGCGAGGACCGCTACGGCCTCATGGGCCGCGCCGACTTCGGCGGAGGGACCTGGTAGTGGCCCAGCTGCTCGACCAGTACGGCCGGCCGATCAAGAAGAGCCTCCTCAGGCGCGAGATCTCCAGCCCGTCGTTCGCCTCGGTCCGCTCGATCGTCAGCAGCCACCAGACGCGCGGCATCACCCCGCAGCGCCTGGCCGTGATCCTGCGCGAGGCCGAGGACGGCGACGCCGAGGCCTACCTCGACCTCGCCGAGGACATGGAGGAGCGCGATCTCCACTACCTGGCCGTGCTCAGCACCCGCCGCCGCCAGGTCAGCCAGCTCACGGTCACCGTCGAGCCGGCCGACGAGTCCGCCGAGGCCGAGGCCGACGCCGAGCTGGTGCGCGCGTGGATCGATCGCCAGGAACTCGAGGACGAGCTCTTCGACCTGCTCGACGCCGTCGGCAAGGGCTTCGCGGTCTGCGAGATCATCTGGGAGATGTCCGAGAGCCAGTGGATGCCGATGCGCCTGGAGTACCGGCTGCCCCGCTGGTTCGAGTACGACCGCGAGACCGGCACCGAGCTGCGTCTGCGCGATATCGGCGGCGAGGTCGGCCTGGCCGAGCTGGAGCCCGCGAAGTTCGTGGTCCACCGCCACGCGGCCAAGTCCGGCCTGCCCATCCGGGGCGGCCTCGCCCGCTGCGCAGCCTGGGCGTGGATGTTCAAGAACTACACCACGCGCGACTGGGTGCGCTTCGTCGAGGCCTACGGCCAGCCGCTCAGGCTCGGCAAGTACGACAAGGCGTCGACGGACGACGAGCGCGGCGTCCTGCTGCGGGCGGTCTCCAACATAGCGGCCGACGCCGCTGCGATCGTCCCGATGGGGATGGAGATCGAGTTCCCGGAGCCCAGCGACGCCTCCTCCCGGTCGGAGATCTACCTCGACCTGCTCAACTATCTCGACGCCCAGATCTCCAAGGCCGTGCTCGGCCAGACGCTCACCACCGACACCAGCGAGTCGGGCGGCGGCGCCTACGCGCTCGGCAAGGTGCACGACGAGGTGCGCCACGACATCGAGCGCTCCGACGCGCGCCAACTCGCGGCCACGCTCAACCGCGACATCGTCCGCCCGCTCATCCTGCTGAACCGGGGCGAGCGCAAGGCGTTCCCCCGGATCGTCATCGGCCGCGAGGAGCAATCAGACCCGGCCATGCTCTCCGAAGCGGTGTCGAAGCTGGTGCCCCTCGGCCTGCCCGTCGGCGCCGAGGAGATGCTGGGCAAGCTCGGCCTGTCCATGCCGGAGGAAGGCGCCCAGGTGCTCGAGGCGCCCGCACCGCCGCCGATGCCGAAGCCCGGCGACGAGGACCCGGACGAGGAGGACGAGGACCTCGACGAAGACGAGGACGAGCCGCCCGAGACGGCGCGCGCCGGCGGCCGGCGGGCGCGCCGGAGCCGCGACGCCATCGGCCGCGCCGTCGACGATCTCGTCCAGGGCGACGGCTGGGAGCCGATGATGGAGCCGGTGATCGAGCCGATCCTTGAGGAGGCCCGCGCGGCGCTGGAGCGCGGCGAGAGCCTGGAGGCCTTCCGCGATCGCCTGCCGGTGCTGTTCGCCGAGATGGACGACTCCAACCTGGTCGAGACGCTGCGCCGCATGGGCTTCAGCGCGAGGCTGTCGGGCAATGCCGGGCTGGAGGAAGACCGCGATGAGCGGTGACACGCGGAAGGTGCCGCATTTCGTCACGGAGGGTGAAGGGGGGGGCAGACGCCTCTTCCTGCACTGCTCCATGTGCGAGGCGCGCATGCGTGAGATCGGCCAGGAGGAGCGGATAGCGGTCGACCGCCCCTACTACTGCGCCGACTGCCAGGTCGACATCGGCGTCGCGGCGCACCGGCACGGCTCAAAGCTCCACTGACCGCGCCGTGCCCGGGGCGGAATTCTCTGGTAGAGGTCTGCCCGCACCACAGGAAAGGGGCCCTCCATGGCGCCCACCGAGCTGAAGACGATTCGCCACTACAACGTGCAGATGTGCACGAAGGAGGGTGGCTGGAGCCAACCGATCCGGGTCCGCGCCGACTGTCTAAAGGAGGAGGGCTCGGGGCCACGTGAGCTCCGCGTCACCGAGTTCATTCTGGGCGGCATCGTCGTGGCCAAGGTCAGAACCTCCTCCATCCACGCATGGTGGGTGGAGGAATCAACACCGTCCGACTGACCCGCCGTGCCCATACCGGAGATCCTCGACCTTCCGCCGCGCGAGGCGGTCGAGCACTTCCGCGCCAAGGGCTACCACATCGGCTTCGATTGGCGCGACACGGACGCGGCGACGCACCGCCATTCCTTCACCGTCGCCAAGGTCATGGAAGTCGACATCCTCGAGGACATCCGGAGCGAGGTCGATCGCGCGATCGCCGAGGGCATCACTTTCGAGGAGTTCCACGACAACCTCGAGCCTCGGCTGAAGGAGAAGGGCTGGTGGGGCCGCCAGCAGATGGTGGACCCGCTCACCGGCGAGCTCCGCAACGTCGAGCTCGGCTCGCCCCGCCGTCTGCGCATCATCTTCGACACGCACGTCGTATGAAACGTCCATAAACTTTCTAACTAGCTAATATATAAGGATTTTTTGAACTTCCCCGCTGGACCGAATCCAGTGCCGTAAGCATCCAGAGAGCGATCCGGATCCGAAACCGCGCGTTGCGGTACGGAGGCATGCGTCCGCATGACTCCATACTGCCGGCAGGCAATCAGCCGGGCGCCAGGACGCGGACGGACGGCATCGAGGATGCCGTGTCCGGCGGTATCGCGATGACCACGAGGATCGCCTCGGCGGGCTTGCGACCGGACACGCAACACCTGGACATGTAGTGCAGGCCGGTGACGGCGCTGTCGCGCGGGAACGCATGCAGGGGGCCGAACGGCAGGCCAATGCAGGATTTCCCCTAACCGTCGGTTTTGAAAGCCCGGGCGGCTGCGTCTATGTTCGCTTGGCCCTCCCGCGTACGCCTCCCGGCATGGTCTCGCGTCGGCGGGACCGTGCCGCCGGCGCGGAAAGTCCGGCACACCCAGCAATCGAACGGGGCAGACAGCATGGGCGATGACAAGAGCGGCTATTTCAACACCCGGCACGCGGCGGACTATCTTGGTCTTTCGCACCGCACGCTGGACGGCTACCGCGTGAGCGGGGACGGGCCCGCCTTCCACCGCTTCGGCAACCGGGTGCGCTATCGCAGATCGGATCTGGACGCATGGGCGGCGAAGCGCCGGGCGACGACGACGGCGGAGGCGGACAGGCTGGGCGCGCGATAAGAGCGGGTACACGCTCACTTGCGAGTGGCTGTTCGGTCGGGCGCTGGGGTGTGAAACCCAAGCGCGAGTTCCAAAGCCGGGCGGTGAGAGGGCGCAGGCTTTCAGCGGCGCTTAGTGCTCGGTCGAATTCAACTTCTCGCCGAGCTGCTTGAGGTGCCCTCCGAGCTCGACGGCGTCCCCGGGGGTCAGTCCGAAGGCGAGGCGCACAGGCTCGTCCGGGTCGACGCGATACTCCAACTCAACGCCGACATACGCCGCTCCGTCCTCGGTCGTGAGCTTGCGCAGCCGCACCTTCTCGATGGGCGGAACGCGCTTCGGGACATCGCTCATCGGACGGGACGGACCCGGTGCGTCCGCGCCGGCGGATCGTCTCTGCGGTGCGGCATCGTCATCGCGTCGGACCTCCACGGCCTTGAGGGATGCAGCGACCGGAGTGGAGGCTCACCCGGGCGCGGATCGGAGAATGCCTTGATTGCGGGCACGGCACTCCTGTCCTGCCGCCCGCCCTGCCCGGTTCATGCAACACGGCGGGCGAGTATGCGAACCGCCCGCGCCGGTCGGACCGGTCGTCAATCGCGGGCGTCGCGCTCGGCGATGCCGGCAAGCTCGACCGGAGGGCGGTCGGGGAAGCGGGCAACCAGCGACAGGCTGCCGCCCATCGCCTCGACGGTCCTGCGCAGCGTGGACAGCAGCAGGTCGCTGCGCTGCTCC
>LXNI01002161.1_pt1 | contig 14414 bp, 12 predicted proteins | sample 809091 | NCBI WGS metagenome assembly LXNI01 (sample SAMN04870527, study PRJNA318959) | sponge metagenome | biome: 01000161; feature: marine sponge reef; material: water | host: Sarcotragus foetidus | place: Greece: Milos, Mediterranean Sea | collected 2013-05-29 | depth 5-7 m | reverse complement strand
GACGCGGTCCCGGATGAAGTCAATGATCTTCTGCTTTGTTCCCGCCTCTAGGCTTTCCCTGTGGCAGCGCACGAGTGTCTCGGGATGGTTGGCCGAGAACGGACTCGTTAGCGCCGAACGGCACAGCCAGTGCTGCCCGTCGAATTGGGTTCGCCGAGGACGGTCGTCGAAGAACACGACCTCGGTGCTCTGCACGCGCTTCTCATAGCTCGACTCGATGGCGAGCTTGGAGAGAAATGACGTTTGGTCTTCAATGTCTGGTCCGGGTTCGGTCTCTACTTCGAAGTTGACACTGGTCGCGTTGTCCGGAACCTCATCGAAGGTGCCCGAGATCCGGGCGGTCCCGGGGAGCTGCCTGACGACCCACAGCGGTGGTGGTTCGCCCTCCACGCGGGCGCGCCAGCGGATGGCGTCAAGAAGCGCCCGCTCGTCGCTTTGGTGGGAGAGCAGGTAGACAGCTTCGAGCAGTGACGTCTTGCCGGCGTTGTTCACGCCAACGATGAGATTGACTCGACCGGGCGCGTCGAGGACGAGACCACCGATGCCGCGATAGCTCTCGACCTGAATGGAAGAAAACTGCGATTGCGTGATTTCGTTGAAGGGTTGCCACGGCAGCCGGTGGCCCGTGGTCGGCGGCTGCCGCTTGCGGGCCAACATCATGCCCTGGAGCCTGCCGACGAGCTGCTCGACGCGGTAGATTTCACCGGGCGCCAGATCGCTGATGCGCCTGTCGAGCTTCTGGATGCCTCTCTCGCACGACTTGAACGCGTCGTCGATTTCACTCTTAACGAGGAGATTGCTCGAGAGCGTCGCCTCCTGAAGACTCCGAGTCTCGTCGAGACTCTTGACGGCATCGGGATCCTCGATGATCTTGGCGAGTTCGCGAACGTGACCCCCGGTGGTAATGGCGGGATCGGACATCGCCCCGAATTCGACGTCCTGTCCGTCTTCCTCTCCGTCGTCGGATTCCGGTTCGCGTGACATCCAGGAAAACAGCCGATTGAGGTTCGACTGATTGGAGGCCGCGAGTGCAGTGTGGTCCCAGCCGAGCCAGGCGCGCAATGGTTCGCTCTTGAGGACTTCGCGAAACAGGTTGTACTGCTCGGACTGCAACTGTTCGCCGTAGTCGCTCGTCTCGTACGCGTTCACGAGGGCCAACGTTCGCACCGACAGGTTGAACTCGCGCTTGCTGACGCCGAGTGCCTCGCACACCGCGTCCGGATCGCCGTGAAAATGCGGGAGTAGCCGTTCCATGGCTCGTGCACGGTTGATGGCAGGCCAGCGCCGCTTTCCGGAGATGTGATGCAGTCCCATCATCACCAGGTGGTCTCGTTCACTCGCATCCTGGTAGAGAACGACGGGCAGCTTGGAAAACGTGCTGGCGTCGAGCTCGCCGAGATCGATGGCGTCCTCTTCGTAGCGGCGCTCCAGGTACTTGAGCGTCGCTACCCGCCGATTCCCTTCGACGACAAGCAATCGTCCCTTGTCCCTGGTCTCGACGAGAACCGGATCGACGTCGAGCCAGCCGTTCGCCTTGATGCTTGCGAGGAGGTCTCGGACGTTCTCCTGGTGGCGGCCCAGCACGAAGCCGGTGGTGCGCCGCTGCACGTTCGCATCGAAGACGTGCTCCGGCGCAACGTGCCGGTAGTCCGGATGGTCCACGAACCGATAGTTGTTCGGGTCGAGGTAGAGGCGATTGAGCGGCACGAATCGCCGCCCGCTACTACTACGCGACTGTTCTGCTGTTTCGTCGCTCATCGTTCACTCCGTTTCTGCGTCAAGGGGGTTGTCGCCACCACTGCTCGATCTTGTCGTCATCGTGTCGACGACGCCGTCAGGCCCTCGCCGACGCCCCGGTCCAGGTCGGCGACGATGGGAGGCCGGCTTCCCTCGTAGTACCGGACCTAGCCGTACAGGCGGTAGAGGGTGTGGCTGCCCGCCGCCCTCGGTCGAACAGCCATCCCCTGATGGCCTTCTCCAGTTTCCGTCGAAGTGCGTCGGAGTCGTGGATCGCGTACCAAGCGGCGTAGTCCTATTCGGTAGTGTTCCTTCCGGCACTACGCCGCAAGAGCGCAGGGCGCAGAGTGAGACGGTAGGGCGAGCCGCGGTGGCGCTTAGACGCGATTCGCTCGCCTGCGCGGTCGCGGCGCTCTGGACGCGCAGACCCGGTAGCGCACCTTCGCGTAGCCGAAGTGCAGCGCATTCATGCGCCCTTCAGGTACAGGAACGGATGTACCACCTTCGCCCGAACCGCCGCCTTGCGCCTCGCCGCCTCCTCCGGCCCCGACTTGTCCAGCTGCCGGCGCTTGCGGGGCTTCATCGCCGTCTCCCAGTCCAGGTCCCGGTCCTCGTTCTCCTCGCGCTTGCCCACGCCCCGGTAGCCCGCGGCGCCCCAGACAGTGCAAGTGTAATTCTCATGTCCGCGTTCCTTCCGGGACAAACTGGTCCAGACACCGTAGCCCCGGCATATCCCTGCCCCGGTCATGCCGCAAAGTTCGTAGCCGGACGCTCTCGGCGTAGCGGGCGGAGCCCTGCTAGTCAACGGCCTGGTAGATCAACGCGCGGACCTTGCCGAAGTCGTCGAGGCCGGCGGCCGGGATGATCTGCGTCATGTACACCACCGTGAGGGCTTCGGACGGGTCGACCCAGTACGTGGTGTGGTAGGCGCCGCCCCACGCGAACTCGCCCACGGACCCGGGTTCACCGCGGGTGCCGACGTCGAGCACGATCCCGAACCCGAGGCCGAAGCCCGAGCCGGGAGTGAACGGGAACGAGTCGCCGATGTGGTTCGCGGTCATCAGTTCCACCGACTTGCGGCCGAGAATCCCGCTGCCGGTACGTAGCGCCTCAAGGAACAGCGTGTAGTCGGCGGTGGTCGAGAGCAGGCCTGCGCCCCCGGAGAAACTGGCACGCGGGCCGTCGACGTAGTGCCCCTGGCCGTGGAACGGCGTGTCGTCCGCCGCGCGCGTCAGGACACCGTCCGAGTCGAGCGAGTAGACGGCGGCAAGGCGATCCGCCTTGCCCGGCGGCAAGTAGAACGATGTGTCCACCATTCCGAGGGGGTCGAAGATCTCCGTCGCGAGGAACACGTCGAGCGGCTGTCCGCTGACCACTTCCACGAGCGCGCCAAGGATGTCCGTGTTGTAGCCGTACACGAACTGTTCGCCTGGCTGCGCGTCCATGGGCAGTTGCGCGATGCGCCGCACCGTCTCGCGGATGGGTTCGGGGCGGTGCCCGAAATACCAGTGCTGCAGGTCCGCAGCCTGCCAATCGGCAGCGGCCGGCCCGTAGCCGTAGCCGATGCCCGCGGTGTGCGTCAGGAGGTCGCGGATGGTGATCGGACGCGCCGCGTCGACGATGTCCACGCTGCCGTCCTCGCCGGCGACCGCAACCGTGGTCGCGGCGTATTCCGGCAGGTAGTCCCCGACGGGTTGGCTGGTCAGGAGGGCGCCGCGTTCCTGCAGCATCACCACGGCCGCGCTGACGACGGCCTTGGACATGGACGCGATGCGGAAGATCGTATCCGGCGCCATGCGCCCGTCTGCTTCCCGGTCGCGGAATCCCGCTGCGCGGTGGTAGACGGTCTGGCCATCGTGCGTGACTTGGAGAACCGCACCAGGAATCCTGCCCTCGGCGACGTAGGCGTCCAGGAAGTCGTCGAGGCGTTCAAGTCGCTCGACCGATACTTGCGCCGATGCCGAAAAGGCGAAAGCGAGTGCGGTGGCACATAGGGTGCGGCGGCACGCCGCGTCGAGGCTGGGCATCAGGGTCATCTCCGAAGCGCGAGGCCGCCATGAAAGCGCGATTGACGGCACAATGCGAGGGCTGGTGTGGCATTGGTAGCATCGCTGCCAATCTCATACGGAACAGTCGGCACATGCCCGCCAGACAGCCGCGGAGCGACAGCTTGCCGAGTGACGCCGGTGATCGAGCAGGCGGCGATCCGTCGGCGGTTGGCCTGGACGGGTTGGGCGCGGTCGCGTGACCGCGAGCGGCATCGGCACGGCGATTGCGGACGGCGCCCTGCACGCGGCCCGCCTGTTCGCCCCGGCGCGGATGGCGCCTGCGGTCGACGTGACGGGCCGGACGTTCGTCGTGACGGGGGCGTCGCCCGGCTCGTTGGGCTACGAGGTCGCACGCACGCTGGCCTGCTGGGGCGGCGAGGTCGTCGCGACCTGCCGGCGTGACCCGGCTGCGCTCGAGCGGTCCCTGGCGGACGCCGTGCCGACGGCCGCGGCGCGCGACCGGGTCACGGCGGACCGTCTCGATCTTGCCGACCGCGCCAGCGTCGAGGCCTTCGCGCGCTCGACCGAGGAACGCTTCGCAGGGCGGTTGCACGTGCTCATCAACAACGCCGGAATCCTGAAAGGCATGTTCGCCGGGCGGCGCGCACCGACGTATGCGCCCGACGGCTTGGAGATTCACTGGCGTACCAACTATCTCGGGGCGTTCCATCTCACCCGGCGGCTGTTTCCGATGCTTGCCCGGGGCGCGCGAGAGAGCGGCGATGCGCGCCTGGTGAACGTCGCCTCCCGTCAGCACGCCCGCGCTCGCAACGATCAGTTGTTCGCGTCGACCGCGGGCCGAAGCTCGTGGGACGCGTACGGCGTCTCGAAGCTCGCCATGGTGCACATGTGCGCCGAACTGCACCGTCGCCATGGCGCCGCGGGAGACTTCCGGGCGGTCGCACTGCACCCCGGGACCGTCTACACGAACATGATCGCCGACGGCTTCGCGTCGGATCCGCGACTGAGGATCCTGCGACCGGTCCTGCATCGGCTGGCGAGGCGGGTGTTGCTGACGCCCGCCGCGGGTGCGCAGACGGTCCTTTGGTGTGCGACGGCGCCGAGTGTGCGAAGCGGGTGCTACTACGACCGTTGCGCACCGGCGCAGCCGTCGGCCGAGCTGCTCGACGAGGCGGCCGGCGCACGTCTGTGGGAAGCTTCGGCGCAGTGGACAGACCCGTGAGGGATTGGCGATGGCGAGCTTCACCATCCGCTCGGAGCCGGTGACCATCGAGGCGCCGGTCGAGACGGTGTGGCAGGTGCTGACCGACTTCGACCGCTACGGCGACTGGAATCCGTTCACGCCGCACGTCAAGGCCGACCTCGCGATGGGAGCGCGCGTCGACATGCGTGTGGCCATGGGCGGATACCGCCTCAGGCAGACCGAGGTCATCTGTGCCGTCGACCCGCCGACCCGACTCGCGTGGCTCACGATCATCGGCGCGCGCTGGCTGCTGCGCGCGGTGCGCGAGCAGCGTCTCGAAGCGCTGTCCGACAGAACCTGCCGCTACACCACCAGCGACGAGTTCAAGGGCGTGCTGATGCCGCTGGTCATCCTGTTCACGGGCGGCTTCGTCCGTCGCGGATTCAACGCCGTTGCCCTGGCGTTGAAACGCCGCGCTGAAGCGGAAGTCGGGTCGCCCTAGGCCGGCTACTGCATCGTGATCGCGGTCTGGAACTTGGGCCTTGCCGAGATGCGCTCGACGTACGCCTTGAGGTTCTCCATGTCGTCCGATACGCAGCCGAGCCGGTTGCTCATGAAGCAGGCGTGGCCCAGCATGACGTCGGCGGCGGAGAAGTCACCGACGAGGTAGTCCTTGCCGGCCAGCGTCTGGTCGACGGGCGCCAGCGAGCGGGAGAGGAGCCGCTGGGCCTGGCCGAGTACGACCTCGTCGCGCCGTTCGGGCGGCAACAGCAGCGTATGCACGATGATCGTGTTCACCGGTGGCATCACCATGCCTTCGCAGTAGTGGAACCATTGCAGGTAGGCGGGGTATTCGGGCGCGTCGACCGCCGGTTTCAGGCCGCCGTTCCCGTGCCGCTCGAGGATGTACTCGACGATCGCGCCGGACTCGTAGATGCGGACATCGCCGTCGTCAAGCACCGGCACACGGCCGAGCGGATGGCGGGCGCGGTGTGCGTCCGATTTGAGGTCCTTGGGGTGGAAGGCCATCTTGTTGACCTCGTAGGGCAGACCCAGTTCCTCCAGCAGCCAGATGATCCGGCCCGCGCGTGAATTCGGCGCGAAGTGCACCTTGAGCATGATTTCCCCTTAGCTTGTGGTTGGAGCGAATGGCGTGTGGCCAAGGCCAAGTATAGGGCACCCGCGCGTGCCGCCCGTCAGGTGATCGCCCCGGAAGCGAATGCCTCGCTCAGTTCCTCCTCGGAGAGCCCGAGCAATTCGGTCAGCACCTCCAGACTGTGCTCCCCGAGCATGGGGGCAGCTCGGCGCGGACCGTTGTCGTAGCCGGCAATCCGGTACTGGTGACCAGCGTAAGGGATCCGGCCCATCTCGCCGTGTTCGAGGTGGCGGTAGAAGCCGCGGTGCGCGTACTGCGGGTCGGCCAGCAGATCGCTGGAGCGCTGCACGACGCCTGCCGGCACGCCGGCCGCCTGGAGTTCGCGCATGGCCGATTCGGCGCCGCGAGTCGTTGTCCAGGCGGTGAGCGCCGCGTCGATGGCATCGTGTGCGGCCAGGCGCTCGGCGTTGGTCGGGTAGTCCGGCACGCTCCCGAGGATCTGCCGAAGGGCACGCCATTGCTCGTCGGTTTCGACGGCGATGGCGAGCCAGGCGTCTTCGCCCGCACACCGGTAGCACCCTTGCGGTGCTCGAAAGCGGTCGCGGTTGCCGATGCGGGTCACGGCCCGGCCGTTCACCTGGCAGTCGAGGATCTCGGGGCCGAGGAAGTGCAAGGCGGCCTCGAGTTGGGCCAGGTCGATGAAGCAGCCCTCCCCGGTGCGGCGCTTGCGGTCCAGCGCGGCGGCGAGGATCGTAGACACGAACCGGGGCGCGATGGTGTCGGTGTATGCCGTCCAGGGTCCGCAAGGGCCCTCGTCAGGCCACCCGGTGACCTCGTAGAACCCGGCGATTGCCGCCGCGTGGTATCCGTAGCCGGCCATGGCGCGCGCCGGGCCGGTCTGGCCCATGAGGCACGTGCTGACCATGATGATGCCGGGGTTCAGCTCCCGGACGTGCTCGTAGTCGAGGCCCATGCGCGCCATGGCGCCGGGCGCGAAGCTCTCGATCATCACGTCCGCCCAGGCGATCAGCCGCTTGGCGATCACGAGGGCCTCGGGGAGTTTCATGTCCAGGGCCAGACCGAGTTTCGAGGTATTGAAGTCGCCGAAGAACTGCGAGCGGTTCCACCCCGGGACGGCGTCCTTGAACGGGGTGCCGCCGCGCAGCACGTCGGGGCGGTTCTCGGACTCGACGCGGACCACCGTTGCACCGTGGTCGGCAAGGTACTTGGACGAGATCGGACCGACGCCGACCCATGCGAAGTCCGCGACCTTGATGCCGGCGAAGGGCAGGGCGTCCTGGTCGCCGCCGGGTTCGGTCGCGGCCGGTGCGCGGGCGTTTGCCAACTCGGCGCGGATCGCGGCGCCGTGTGCATCGAGGGCTGGCGGCGGCCGGCGCAGCGACAGCAGTTCGGCGGCATCGCCCGATCGCGCCCACGCGCCGGGCGACTTCACCGTGCGCCCGTCGGGCAGCCGGAGCTCGCGCCAGTAGTCGCGAACGGCCAAGTGCTCGAGGTCCAGGAGTTCCGGCATCGTCCCCACCGGGGCCAAGGTGATGCCGTTGGCGATGCCGAAGTCGAACAGTTCCTTCTTGGTGTGCCCGGCGAAGAACGAGCGCAGGATCGCCACCATTTCGTCGCGCGTCCAGCGCGGCTTCAGCTCGGGATCGCGAAGGCTGTGGTCGTAGGTCTCCCAGTCGGCGTCGCGTGCCGATGCGTCCATCACGCCGTCCTCGATCATCCAGTCGAGCAGGCCCAGGATCACCCGTGACATCGGCAAGGCGATGAGATGGCCGTCCATGCACGGGTGCACGATTTCGATGCCTGCCATCAACGAGCCGCTGCGCTCGAAGTCGAAACCCTGGATGGCGTGGGCATCCATCGCCTGAAGCATGGTCCAGGTCATGACGCATTGCGCCGACAGGTCGACGAACTGGGCTTTCCCCGTCCGCACCCGGCGGGCGTGCGCGACCAGCGCGCCCGCCGCGGCCTCCGCCCCCGCATGCCGCCACACCTGCGGGACGCCGACGCGAAGCGGTGCCCGATCGCGGGGCCCCTGCAAGGATACCGGCCCGCCCATGGCGGCGACCACGAGGTCGTTGCCGAGGCAGTCCGCGCGCGGACCGTCGCTGCCGAACGGCGAGATTCGGACATGCACGATGCGCGGGTTGATCTCGCGTACCTCGTCGGCGTCGAGGCGGAACGGTGCCAGGGTGCTCGGCCAGGCCGACTCGAAGAGGAAGTCCGCCGAACCCACCAGTGACTCGACGACGTCCCGGTCTGCAGCCCGGAGAACGATCGAACGCTTGTTCCGATTGAACGCCTGGAACGAGAGGCTCTCGGAAAGGCCGCTTGGGGGCACACGCCTTGCCGCGCTCCCCTCCGGCGGTTCGACGCGAATCACGTCGGCGCCGAGGTCGCCGAGCAGCATGGGGCCGAGTTCTCCGCGCTCGTCGGTGAAGTCGAGCACGCGGTAGGGCTCTAACATCGGATCACATCCGCTGCGCAAACGCGCGCATTATGCGGCAAGGCGAACCCGGCGCGACTACACTGCACGGCGGAACGGGAAGGAGCGTAGAAGGAGCGTGCCCATGAAATTCGGCGTCTGCGTTGCCACCAACATCAACGACTGGCAGCTGCTGGTGCATGCGGAGAACCAGGGCTTCGATCACGGCTGGGTGCCGGACTCGCAGATGATCTGGTCGGACTGCTACGCGGTACTCGCGCTCGCCGCGCACCACACGTCGAGAATCCGGCTCGGGACAGGCGTCGCCATAGCCGGTACGCGCATCGCCCCGGTGACGGCGCATTCCATCGCCTCGATCAACCGCATCGCCCCGGGGCGCGTCTTCTTGGGGCTAGGGACCGGGCACACGGCCATGCGCGTGATGAACTTCAACCCCATGAAGGCACCGCCGTTTCGCGAGTACCTGCGCGTGGTGCGGGCACTGCTCGACGGCAAGGAGGTGGAGTTCACGCTCGACGGCGAGACACGCACCATCGAGATCATCCACAAGGAACTCGGCTTCGTGGACACGGAGCACCGGATTCCCATGTACGTCGCAGCCAACGGGCCGATGGCGCTGCGCGCCGCTGGCGAGTTCGGCGATGGTCGCGTCTCCGGCGGCTCGGAGCCGCCGGAAGCGTTCGCCGACAGCATGCGCCGGATCCGCTCGGGCGCCGCCCGTGCCGGTCGCGGCATGGACCACTTCCACACCGCGGAGTTGACCTATGCGTGCATCCTCAAGCCCGGCGAGTCGCTCGGCTCGGACCGCGTCATCGACACCTGCGGCCACATGGTCGCGAGCCGTCTGCACGGGCTCTGGGAGGCGGTGCAGTTGCGCGGCGAAGGCATCGTCCCGGAGGACATCCGTTCCGTCTGGGAGCAGTATCGCGACTTCGTGGCGGCGTTGAACGTGCCGCGCGAACGTGCGGGCCAGGTCGTGCACCGCGGCCATTGCACCTACCTGCTGGCGGAGGAGCGGCGTTTCGTCACGCCCGAGGTGCTCCGCTCGACGGGCGCCCTGGTGGGCACGCCCGACGAGGTCATCGACATGCTGCGGACCCGTGAGCGCAATGGCTTGCAGGAGGTGATCCTGCTGCAGCCGATGGCGACGGCGCGGGAGAACCTGGCCGAGTTCCGTCGCGAGATCATCGACAGGTACTGAACGTCGGGAGGAGACTACATGGTCAGAAAGCTGGCGATCGGCGGCGGCGCGGCGCTTCTGCTGGTCTACGTCCTGCTACTCGCCGTGCCCATCGACCCTGTGGAGCGCCGTCCCGGGACTCGTCTCGGCGGCGATCTGGCGCCGGACCAGACGCCGGCGTGGGCCGACCGCGGTCGCAAGCAGATCGCGGTGCAGACGCGGACCTGGTACCTCGTGCCGCACGCGGTCACCACCACGTCCTGGATCGACGGCGGCAACTTCTACGTGCCCTGTGCACGTTGCGAGGGAAAGCGCTGGCCGGAAAACGTGGCGCGCGACAACCGCGTGCGCCTGAAGATCGACGGCCTGCTCTACGAGCGTCGTGCGGTTCGCATCACGGAACCCGCGGAACGCGCTCGAGTCCTTGGCACGGCTGGTCGAGACCCGGAAAGCCCCACCGCCGTATTCCGAATGGATCCGGCATAGCCTAGGTGCCGCCGCCGACGGTCCCTAGCTGGGTTCGCCTGCGACCGGATGGGGTAGGGCGTAGAGGTCGTCGAGCGAGTACCAACCGGGCGCGTCCGCCTTGGTGGCCGGCTTGCGACGCACGAAAAAGCGTCGGCCCAACGTCGCTCCGCGCGGGTTGGGATATCGGCTGATTTTGCCCTCGAGTTCTCGCTCAAGGGCGTGCACCGAACCGATCCCGCCCCACTTGCACTCACCGAGATCGGTCCAGTTGTCGTCGCGCAAGCCGACCAGGTCGATCTGTGTCTCCTTGCTCCAGTACTCGCCGATTGCGAAACCGGCCCGGACGCCTTCGTGCGCATAGACCGCCGGTAGCGCAGTGCGGCACAGTTGCTCGAAACAGCCGCCGAAGTAAGCGTCGAGGGCTGGCGCGATGCGCTCCGAGAATGCTCGGTCGGCACCGGCGCTGCGTAGGATGCTGGTGTTTGGAAACACGAAACGGAACCAGAACTTCAATAGAGCGTCGTCGATGCGCAGCCGCAGTTGCCGTGGGTTGCGGCGACCGTCGAGTGGGTGGGAACGCTTGACGTAGCCCAAGCCCGCGAGTTGCTGAACGTAGTAGTGCATGTTGCGCTCGGGCAGTCCGGTCGTGTCGGCGATCGTGCGGATCGTGCGCGCGCCCGAAGCGATCGCGAACAAGATCGCATGGTACGGTGCCACTTCGCGGAGCTCTTCACGGAGCAGGAACGTCGGCTCATGGAAGAGCGGCGCGAACTCCTCGAGCATGTGCCGGCGTATATTCATGGCGACGGAACGGGTGTCGTCGAGGCACAACAGGTACTGGGGCACTCCGCCAACAAGGAAATACGCACGTGCCTGGTCGGCGACGGACCATCGGGGGTGGAACTCGGCTGCTTCCTGATAGCCGAACGGTTGCAGGCGGATCTGTGCGGTGCGTCGCCCGAACAGCGGACTGGACTTGCCGAGCACATCCCGCTCCATGAACCCGAGATAGGATCCGCAGACAACGAGGACGACGTTGCCGGCGGATCGCCAGTGGCGATCCCAGCAGTGCTGGACTTCGGAGACTACCGAGGGCCGGGCGTCCGCGATCCATTGGAATTCGTCCAGTGCGAGGACCAACTTGTGTCCTGGGCGGGACTGGCTCCACTGGTCGACGACGGTGAGCAGGGCCTGTTGCCAGTCGTCGGTGCGCAGCCCGGCGAGTAGTGGCATGCCGAGGGCGCGCGCTGCTTCGGCGAGGAACTCGCTGACCTGCAAGTCGGAGGGCGATTGCTTTCCCAGGTAGTACACGCCGGCCTTGCCGACCATGAACCGCAGTATGAGCTCGCTCTTGCCGACCCGTCGTCTGCCGTAGATTGGGATGAACTCCGAACGCGTGGAGGCGTATGCGCGCTCCAACTCGCTGAGCTCTCGCCGGCGTCCCACGAAGTCGATCATCGGAGAAGTGTGCCTGATTGCAAAACGCCTAATCAAGTCATACTTAGACAAGTTGTATTTCGACAAGTTGCGGCTTGAACATGGCGCCCGCCCCGGCGCTCGGTCGCCAAACGCGATAAGGTCTGCCGACCGGCGGATGTCGCAACCTAACGGACTCCGATTCGTAGATGAGCCGCGGTCAAGAGGCCCGGAAACTGTCAAGGAGGTATCGATGGAATTGATGAACCCCTGTGGCGTCTTCGACGTCCGGTCCGCGCCGCTGAAGCCACGCGTGGCGCTCGGGGAGAACACGACCGTGGGTCTGTTCGCCAACGACAAGAAGAATGCCGACGTGTTGCTGCAGGACCTCCAGCGCGGGCTGGCCGAGTCGTACGGCGTCCGGGAGTTTCGCTGGTTCCTGAAGGAGGCGACGGAGCCGGCGGTGTTCACGCCGGATTTCATCGCGGTCTGCGACGCGGTCGTGGGGGCCGTCTGCGACTGAGGCTCGTGCACGTCGTGGTGTATCCATGACCTGATCGAACTCGAGAAGCAGGGCATTCCCTCGGTGGCTGTGGCCACCGACGAGTTCTTCGCACTCGCGAAGGCGGAGGCCTTCGGCTGGGGTCTCCCGGGCCTGCCCATCATCGTCGTCCCGCACCCGCTGGCGAAGCTCGATGCCGACGAGTGTGCAGCCGTCGCGGCCAAGGCGCTCCCGGAGGTGGCGTCCGCGCTCACCGACGACGCGGCGGACCTCGAGGCCCGCTATCGGGGGCAGACGATCTCGACAAGCGGGCGGCTGCGGTACAAGTCACTTTTCGAGAGTGAGTTCAACGCTCCCGACGCGCCCGCCCGCATACGTGGTCCCGACTCCATCGAGGCCTTCAACCGCGTCTTCTACGGTCGCGGTTGGACCGACGGCCTGCCGGTGCTCCCGCCGACGCCCGAGCGCTGCGAGGCGATGCTCGACGGCCGGGACCCCGACCAGCTTGCCGCCATCGTCGAGCCGCGGCTGGGCCGGGCGACACTCGGCAAGATCGCCGCGAACGCGGTCATGGCGGGCTGCGAGCCGGCTCACTTCCCCGTGGTCCTGGCCGCGACCCGCGCCATGTGCGATCCCGCCTTCAACCTCAGGGCGATCCAGTCGACAACGCATCCGTGCACTGTGGGTTGCCTGGTCGGCGGCCCGGTTTGCGAGGCGATTGGCGTGAACGGCGCATACAACGCGCTCGGCCAGGGCAGCAAGGCGAACGCGGTGATCGGGCGCGCGATCCGCTTGATCCTGATCAACATCGGCGGCGCGTCGCCGGGCGCCCTCGACCGCTCGACCATGGGCTCCCCGGCAAAGTACGCCTTGTGCTTCGCAGAGAACACCGAAGCGAGTCCGTGGCAGCCGTTCCACGCCGACCTCGGCCTCGATCCATTGGCGAGCCACGTCACCGTGTTCGGTGTGGAGGGTCCGCACAACGTGAACGATCACTACGGGCGCAGCGCCGAAGAGATCCTGCTGACGGTCGCCGGGACACTGGCGTCACCGGGCGCCAACAACTTCTACCTGGAGGGCGAGCCGGTGGTCGTGCTCGGACCCGAACACGCGGAGGTCGTCGCTGCGGCAGGGTTCTCGAAGGCCGGGGTCAAAGCGTTCTTGAGCGAAAAGGCGATCGTGCCCCGGGCGTTGGTCTCGGACGCGATGCTCGCGGAACTGGAGAAGCGTTTGCCGCATCACCTGCTCGGGCGAGGCGGGCGCGATGGGGTGCGTTTCATCACGAACCCGGACGATCTGCTTGTCCTGGTTGCCGGTGGCGCAGGACGCCATTCCGCCGTTCTGCCGACGTTCGGACACTCCACGCGATCGGTGACGTGCCCGGTCGAATGACCGCCTCGCCGCGTCGGAGTCCACGATCGCGCTGATCACCCGATGCGGTTGGCGATACACTGCGCGTGGCGTTGTCCCTGGGCGATACTGCAATGACGAGATCGCTGGCAAGGTGCTTGATTGTCGCGGCGCCGGTCGTGGCAGCCGCCGCCGAGCCGAGCGACGCGATTCCGTCCGCCGAGGAGATCCTGGCCAATCCGCTCGACGACGCAGCCTACGTTGACGATGTCCGGTGTCTGGCGGCGGGACGCTATCGGCAGGTGGACATTCTCAACGACGCGGTTCTGGTCTTCCGGGGGCGAGGCGGTCGTGCGTGGATCAACGTGTTGCCGCGCCGATGTCCGGGCTTGCGTCGGGACATGGTGCTCGCCATCGAGACGCGGGGCTCCCGCATCTGCAGCCGCGACCATTTCCGCGGCATGCCGCGCATCGGTCCGGAAGCTTCCACGAGCTTCTGCTCACTTGGCACGTTTCGACCGGTCGACGCGGACAACCTGGATGCCATCCGCGATGCCCTGACCGCGAGCCGTGCGAACAGGACGGTGACCAAAACGGTTCGATCGGCGGATCAGCCCGGGAACTAGTGTGCCGCCTCTCAAATGCGTTCACATTACATTCCTGCCCGACGGCGAACCGGGCTTGTGCGCAAGTACCTGTTTCGACGGCGGCACATCCTCGCCTCGCGTCCGGGAATGCGAGCCCGAACGGCGTTCCAACAGTCAACGTATTTCCGAGACGGTACACTAGGCGGGTCGCTGCCACGACCGCCGTCAGGCCGGCGATCGAAGGCTCGAATGCAGCCCGGCTTCGTGCCCGCGTGCTACGATTCTCGCGAGCCGCGCACTCTGAGATCCTAGGGTTCCGCCATGGGGCGTATCGCAGTCGAAGCGACCATCAGCACCGGTGTCGACAGCGACGCGGGGATCACCTGCGAAGCTCTGGTGGATACCGGCGCGGCCTACCTGAC
>LXNI01002159.1_pt1 | contig 14428 bp, 10 predicted proteins | sample 809091 | NCBI WGS metagenome assembly LXNI01 (sample SAMN04870527, study PRJNA318959) | sponge metagenome | biome: 01000161; feature: marine sponge reef; material: water | host: Sarcotragus foetidus | place: Greece: Milos, Mediterranean Sea | collected 2013-05-29 | depth 5-7 m | reverse complement strand
ACCGCCTCAAGACAGCTGCACTATATTTCGATTGACAGCCATCCGCTGGATAAAGCACAACTGGAGCAGGTGCACCGCGCTTTTCCGGAATTGCAGTGCCTCTCCAGGAAACTGATATCGTCCTACCCCGATGTACTGAGTGGCTTTCATCGGATCCTGTTTCCCGATCACGGCGTATCCCTGACGCTGTGCTTCATGGATGTTCAGCAGGCACTGGCCGAACTCACCCAACCGGCAGACTGCTGGTTTCTGGATGGATTTGCCCCTGACAAAAATCCGCAAATGTGGAATCAACGAACGATCCGTCTTGTCGCCGGTTTGAGTCACGGAGAAACCAGCCTGGCCACTTTTACCGCCTCGGGTACCGTACAAAGGAATCTCAGGCAGGCCGGGTTCGATGTGCAGAAAATACCGGGATTCGGAAGTAAACGGGAAATGATCACCGCACGAATCAAGCAGCCGCCGGGAAGAAAGACCACCACCCCCTGGTTTTCCTATACGCTGCCGCGCCCTGCAGCGAAACAGGCCGTGATCATCGGTGCCGGGATTGCCGGTTGTCAGATTGCCTGGCATCTCGCGTTGCGGGGCTGGCGGATCGATCTGATCGAACGCAACCCAATGCCCTCGCAGGAAGCATCGGGCAACCCGCTTGCGGTCCTTGCACCCAAGATGCATGCCGCACCCAACATCGCCGAGGATTTTTTTTCGAGTTGCTTCCAGTATGCGCGGAATCAACTGGAAATGCTTGACCCTGATCAGCAATGCTGGTCTCCCTGTGGCGTGATGAATCTGGCGATCAATAAACAGGCACAGCATCAATGGCATCGTCTGCGCCAACGCGGTTTCTCCGATAAGATGCTGCAATGCCTGGATCACAAAGCGGCCTCCAGACAGGCCGGCATCCCTGTCACACACAAAGCCGTCTTCTTCCCGACCGCCGGATGGGTCTCTCCCAACGGCCTGTGTCAGCGACTGCTTGATCATCACTCGATCAGGATAATAACCGAAACCGAAGCCGTCCATATTCATTATGAAAAAGACAGGTGGTGTATTGGAGACAGCCAGCATCAACCAATAGTCCAGGCGCCCGTGCTGGTCATCGCCAGCGGCAAAGACCGGCATTTCGAGTTCCTTAACCCCCTTCCTTCCCTGCCGATCAGCGGTCAGACTTCGTATGCCCGTGCAACTGCGCTGAGCCGTGACCTGAAGGTCATTCTCAATCACGAAGGCTATATCCTGCCTGCGGTCGGAGACAAACACCTCTTCGGTGCCACTTACCGACTCCAAAACACGGAGACCGAACCCCACGCCTGGGCGGACCGGGAGAATCTCGACAGACAGTCCCGGCACTTGCCCGGCCTCACGCAACACCTGGGGCCGATCGACAGCGCCCATGCGGCGGTTCGCATCACTGCACCGGACCGCTATCCCTACCTTGGAGCACTGCCGAATCCGGCCTGTTATCAGGTTCAGTACGCTGACATCCGTCACGGAAAACACTGGCAACGTTATCCTCCCCCCGACTATTACCCCGGTCTCTTTGTCTCACTTGGTTATGCCTCACGGGGCTTGACCACATCACCGTTATGCGCCGAGTTGCTGGCAGGCATCATCCACAACGAACCACCCGCGCTGCCCCAGACACTGGTCAATGCATTGCATCCGGCACGCTACCTCATCCAAACATTGAAAAGACCGGAGCCAAATCAACCTGTCGGCACCCGATAATCCCGTCGCCAAGCCCTCATCACCACTGTGCATCAGGCAATCCAGCTCAAATCCGGCTGTTGCCGATAGTACTGCGTATTTGACTGGAACGCATGGGCTATCTGCAACACGGTCTTGTCCGAACCGGCCGGGCCGGTGATCATCAGACCACACGGCATCCCGTCAGCGGTCCACCCCATCGGCACAGAGACAGAGGGTAATCCAAGCAGTGGCGCGAAGAAAAGATCGGCCCAGTCAAACTGATGGGCGGATTCAACATCGTCCGCCATGAAGGCGAGGTCGCAATGGGTCGGACAGACAATCGCATCATAGCGTGCAAACAGGTCACGGACCCGCTGCTTGAGCTCATCCCGCTGCCTGAAGAGTGTTATCATATCCGGCACACTCAATGCGTCAACAGCATGGATCAGGGTGCGGATCGACCGCTTGACAGGCAACCCCGCCCGATCATCCGCTCTCACCTCGAGAGGAAGTGCCTTGACCTGCACGAAGGCATTGAATCCAGGATAAGTCTGTCGATACATTTCAATGAAATCAAGTGCTGCCTCCTGAGTCTTTATTCCCGAGGCATGGAAGCAATGACGGTGCGACTCGAATACGGAAAGCATTTCCTCATTGACCTGTGTGGCACTAAACACCGGTTGCCACAACACCCGAAGCCCTTCCGGCAAACAGGTCACGTCTGCAAAAGGCGCATCACCCTGCGTCGGATACGGGACAATGCCTCTTGGTCCATCACATCCCTGCATAAACAGGGCCACATCCTCCACACACCGGGCAAACACGCCGGCTGTACTGGTCGAGCCATCCGCAAGGCTATTGGCATAGCCCGGGATTCGGCCCGAACTCGGCCTGAATCCCACGCAATTGGTCCAGGCCGCCGGTGACCTGACCGACCCACCGACATCACTGCCGTCAGCATACGCCACCATGCCGGAGACCAGCGCAGCGACACCGCCACCCCCACTGCCACTGGTGGTCCTTGTGCGGTTCCATGGATTGAGCGTCAACCCGAAAATCGCGTTATCGGTGCGTCCTCCAGAGGCGCAGTCCGGCGTATTGGTCTTCCCCATAATGACTGCACCCGCCGCCAATTCCCTGCTCACGACCATGTCATGATAATTCGGAACGTGGTTTTCAAAATGCGGGTTCCCATAGGTGGTTCTCATCCCCGCAACGGCAAAGATATCCTTGACTGCGGTCGGCATGCCATGCAACGGACCGCACAGAGTTCCCCGATCGGATAAATACCGATCTGCCTTGTCCGCAGCCTGTCGTGCCCGTTTTGCATCGACCGTCACGATGGCATTCAATGTTGGGTTATACCGTCCGATATGGTCCTGATAACAAGTGAGCAGCTCGACCGCACTGATTTTTTTCATGCGCTGCATTTCCAGCAGTTCAAACATCGGAGAAAAACAAATCGTGTCCATCGACCGACTACCGACAGCCTGTCTTTAAGATACTGCTCACCTGACGGCCGCTCCCCAATCAGTCGTCGAGATATCGTTGCTTTTCCGCTTCCATCATTTCCCGGTACTCCGGCATGTCTTTGGGCAGCGGCGCCGGCTCGGGTCGCGCAAGCTGTATCCCGAAAACACGCAACCGTTTAAATCCGAGATAGTACGGCTTCCACCATTTCAAGCTGATCGGCACCGTGATGTTCAGCAAAAATGCAGTAAACATCAGGGTATAGAATTGGGTTGCATCAATGATCTGATTCTGCACAAACGCAATATTGATCACGATAAAGGCCAATTCGGCCCGGCCGAGCATACCCAGCCCGATCATGACACTTTCGTGCCATTGATAGCGGCCGGTATACCGCGCCGCCATACTGGCCGATAGAACCTGCAGGATCACAACCGCCAGATACAGCACAATCACTGCAGGGAGGGCGCTGAGCACCACCTCCATGTCAAACACCAGCTTACCGCCCAGATTGACAAAAAAGATCGGACCGAAGATAGTGAACGCAAGGTGCTCGACAACATGACTTGTCTGTTTAAACAAACTGTCCTTCGCCTGCTGTTGAATCGTTTCTCCTTCTTCATTGACTGTTTTGACCGTTTTGCTGTGGACAAAGTAATCGGCATGGAGAAACAACCCGGCAAAGTAGGCTCCAATCGCGGGATGAAAACCCAGCACATGGGCCACCGCACCGGCCAGCATCGCCATCAACAACATGATCAACGGCGTAAATTCGCCTCGATGGGCAGTGAGGAATTTACGAGCTCCCACCACAGCGAAAATGCGGCTGATCCTGTAATTGATCACTTGGTAGAAACCGGGATTCTTCGGCAGTTTTTTCGGTGCCCGGTCAGGAAACGCAATCAATCCCATAAACAGCGTTATCCCGAAAAACAACACCACTTTCGCGAGGATCAGGACAACCTCAGAGAATCCGAGCGTCTCGCCGCCAGCCCCTGCATTGCTCACCACAATGATCGGAACCAGAATCGCAACCCCGACCAGAGAAAGGACATCATCGATCACCGCTGCCGTCATGATGCCGGTCGCTGCGGTTGATTTGTGCAGTAAATCACTGCGCAGGCTCATCATGGTCAAGCTGACAGCGGTCGCCGTCATGGTCAAGGCCCAGAGCATCGCCGAATTGTGTTCATAGCCAAACAAAATGGCCGTACCGTAACCGGCAATGAACGGAAACGCCGCACCGATCAAGGCCACGCCGAGGCCGCGCTTCACCCCTTGTGAGAAGCGGTTAATATCCTCTTCAAGGCCCAGCGCAAACATGATAAAAACGATTCCCCACTCTCCGATGGTTTCAAAAAATTCATTGTGTCCCGGCAGAAAGCCCAGATTGGTCAACACGGCCCCCGAAACAATCAACCACAGGACATCGACCGTCCCGGTTTTCTTGCTGAGCAACTTGGAAATCACGACAACCGCAAAAATAATGGCGGAATATTCCCAGATGGAAAAGTTCAGTGAACCGTGCATATCAATCGTTCCTCAATGAGTACGGCGTTGGACCTTCCGGTGTCTTTCAACAGACTGTTTTCCTATTCCCGGTCAGCGACGGTGAGCACGTCAATCGCTGCCGCGCGGGGGTGCTCGCCGCTGATATGACCGATTCGTGAAGGACAGGCGGAACAAACCACCCTGACGGCCATCTCGGCTTGCAACTCGACATAATCTCCGGCGGCTGCGGCCGCTGGCCTGTCGCTTAACGACAGGTTTTCGTCAATCACCGTGGTTTCAAAGAGATTCCATGGACACGGAATGTGTGACAGCGTATGGCCATGGAACGACATCTGACCGAGCAGATTGTCCTGACAGTTCGGATGAGGGGCCTGCACACCATAAAACTGATAGCTGCCCGCACTGCAGGCGGCATGCAGGGTATCGTGCCATCCGGGTGAGGTATCTTCAATATAAGTGACAATGGAACGGAAACGATTACTGACCAGCGTATCGCCCGGTCTGAACTGCAAGTGATAAGTGGCTGACCGACTGTGCTCCATCGAAAGGTATTCGTCGACATCCCGTGCATTGAACACCCACGTATCCACCACCTGCCCTCCCTGGGTGTTGACAATCCGACAACGTTGCCCCCGTGAAAGCAGGACACTCGCAGTGCCCGCTGCGGGAATGACACAGCGTTCCACTTTTTTCATCATAAATCCAGAACAAGCGATTGATTACACCATCCTGATCCATCGAATGAGTCACCAGCTCAAGACTCACCATCTGATGACAGTTTCTCCCGAACAAGCGTATCATGTCCTCTCCTGAACCGCATCATACCATCCGCCTTTTCACAACACAGACCCCGTAGCAGCAGGCGTGATCATCGGCTTTACAACGCACATATTGCTCACTATAGTGATTATTTTCCCGAAATTTGGTAAATATTGTGACCCCAAAAACCCCGGGGCAGCGCCGCTCTGCTGTTATCTTCCCCAAGAATCTGCACAGACTGGAACAACTGGGAGAAAACATCAAGCTGGCATGTCAGCGCAGGGGCGATACCCAATTGCTGGTTTCTGAACGGACCGGGCCTCAAGTGGGCTCACAATTCGAAAAATCGGGAAGGGAGACCCTGCCGTTTCCATTGGTCACCCTGTGTCAGTCCTGGCTGTTCTTGGATTAACTGATGATTTTCCGAAGGTCGCGCTAAACGACGACCTGGGCCATAAACTGCAAGACATCAAACTGATGAGCAAGAAAACCGGAAAATCATCATGAGCACAGATATCCTTGTTTTTGCAGACTGGGAGGAGTTTGCGGAACCCGTACTCGTTGGCACACTTCGCGCTTCTGCCACCCACCCGAAAGAGCATTTTAGCTTCCGTGATGATACTGACTGGCTTCAATCGCCCCATGCACAGCGAATCGTCCCTGAATTAAGTCTCTATTCGGGGCAAGAGCATAGTGAAGACAACAAGAATTTCCGCGTGTTTTTAGATTCCTGTTCAGACCGATAGGGGTATTTGCTAATGAAGCGGCACGAGGCAATTCATGCTCGCCAGGAAGAGCGTTGCCCATGAATGCTGAATGAAATTGATTGCCTTCTGGGGGCACATGATCTTCACTGGACTGGCGCACTGAGATTCAAACAGGAACTGGACGGACCTTTTCTGGGCAACGATCAACGCTTTGCCGTCCCGTCATAGCGCTGACAGACTCTGACTGTTGACTTGACACAATATGACCGGTCACATGACCACCATCAATGCATCCGACTTCAAGGTGCGGTGTCTTGCTATCCTTGACCAAGTTCATGAGACCGGAGAACGTATGGTGATTTTGAAGCGCGGGCGACCGGTTGCGGAACTCACGCGGGCGACCGGCGCGGGCAAACAGTATCCTCAGGCCGAGTTGGAAGGAACGGTTGCCATCGTCAGCGATGTTGTTGAGCCGGTGTTCCCGGAAAAACACTGGGACAGCCTGAAACCGTGAGGGCGCTGCTTGATACGCATGTCCTGCTCTGGTGGCATGGAGACCGCGACCGGTTGTCTCAGGACCCGCAAGCCGTGATTACGGCCGCTGACGCAGACTCGCCATTGCATGTTTCTGATATTTCGCTCTGGGAAATAGCCATGCTACACAGCTTGGGTCATATTCGCCTGGCGATTCCCCTGCGAGAGTGGCTGGAAAAGGCGGTAGCGCCACCACTGGTGCAAAGACAGGGCATCTCTCCGGCTGTGGCGACTGAGTTGGCATCATTGCCTGAGTCCTTTCACCGTGACCCGGCAGACCGCATCCTGGTGGCCACCGCTCGCGTTCTTGGCGCGACATTCCTGACCCGGGATCACAGAATTACGGAAGCGCGGTTAGTCCATACGATGGGCTGACCTGATCTGTTGGGGCAATACGGATAATTCATGTGCTCTTTAGCACGCCCCCGGCTGTACAAGTCCACTGCCTTTGGCACTGGGAATGACTTTGGGATGAAGCGGAGCTTCACCATCAGTCGCCATACCGCGAAACAGGACGGCCCTTCCCATGCCAGCGGATGTCGCCCTCGCCCACACCGGCGCCCGACAGCAATTCAGCGATGTTCGTGAACTCCAGATCCAGCGCGGAATCGACGGTTCGATTCCCCCTTCTGAAATTTGTGCCTGGCCATTAGAACCGCATGCCGACATTGAACAAGCCCGACCAGGCATGGCTTCCGGACCCCGGCCGGGCAGTCAGTGCGACATCCATCACCCAGGGCCCCCGTTGCCAGGAACTCCCCACGGCTACTGACACCCCGTTCTCCTTCGGGTCGGCGCGCAACGTTTCCCCCGACACGTGTGCGGTGGTGGTCATGCCGCCGAACCCACGCTCAATATCCAGTGACCCCCACAGAGACCGGGCACTGTTCCCCGTGCCCTGCACCGTGTCGACCTTCAGACCCACACGCGCACTGTTGCGGTCCGCCACCGGAAACGATGCCCGTGCCGCTACCGCATCAGTAAAGGAGGCCACCTGAACCCGGCTGTGTCCCAGACGGATGTGCGGTGTCCAGTATACCGGTCCGCCGCCAAGCAGGCGCCGTCCGGTTTCCACGTGCAGACCCAGACGTTCAGCGTCTGCCCTCGAGATGAGCTGCCCTGCGGTATCCGAAGCGATATCCAGATGATAGTCCGTCCACGAGACACCGCCGGCAACATAGTAATCGTGTGCATTGCGCCAGTGTGCATCCAGTGACAGCCCCACCCCGGTCGCATTGATGTCGCCTCCTTTCACCGGCGAGGCCACCGTAGCCGAACCGATCACATGATGGAGCGACGCAAGCACAGCCCACTGTGGGCGTTCCCACACCTTCCCGCCGATTTGCACGACCCGATGCGTCGTATCGTACTGCGTACCCACGGTCGAACGATCAAAGTCCCGGGAGCCGGTGTGCCCCCATAGTTGAATCCATTCCGATCGTTCTGACAGAGGGGCGAAGAAAGACAGGGAATGTCCCGCCAGGGCGCCCGGTTGCAGGCCCAGCAGGAAATCCGGCAACGCTTCATAAAGCGCTGCCCGTGGTGCATACGCTTCCACCATCTCCGGTAGTGGTTCGGGTAACGGTGGCGGTGGCGGTGGCGGTGGCGGCATTTCCTCCTCCGAGAAGTCTGTGGCGGTGAAGTCCCGACCGGAGATGACATCCTCGGCCCGGGCGCTCACGGTCCACATTGCAGGATTCGCATTTGCGCGATCCGTGACCTTCACGCCACCGCCCGCCACCATTGATACATTCCATGCACCGTTCGGGGCCGTGTTTCCCGTAACACCCGTCGCCCCATCGTGCAACACGGTGCCGTTCATTGCGATAGTCGTCTCGCCTCCGTCGTTGAGGATCCAATCGTCCCCGATCGCGTCCGCCACCTGGCGGCCGTCCAGATTCAGATCCACCCGCAGCTTCGGCGGAATCGCCGGGAGAATATTCTGAGGATCGGTACTATCCTCCGGCACAGTGCCCGTGGCCAGGATCGCAATACCCGAACCGGAAGTAATGCTGCCCGTGGGGCCGATGATCACCCGGCCGCCGCCGGCAAGATACACGCCCTCTGCTGTACTGTCGATTGCACCATTCACCGTCACCGTCTGATGAAGGTAGCCCTTCATATCACGATTTGCTACGCGAATCGGGGCGCCTCCAGAGACGGTGCCCATCTGGACACCGCGCGCCCTCGCACCGCTCACAGTAATCGACCCGCCGACTGTGACCGCCATGCTCCGGGGTGTGGCGGGCGGTGTTATATCGGACGGAAACTGATAGGTTACGATGCCGTGAGAGGAGGCTCCTGCAGTCGTAATGGAGGAACCTTTCCCCAGCTCCACGACGATGTCGCCGGAACTGGCGGCCATCCGGTTGCGGGCATTGCCCTGATCGACTCGGATGCCGTAGGAATAGGTGCCTGGGAAAGTTTGATAAAGCGCCGTGCCACTCGTCGTTATGGTGGAACTACCCAGCACCTTGATATTGATGTCGCCGCTGGCAAATTTGGCGTTGGCGCCGGAAGACACTGGATTCTCCAGAAAATCAGCATAGATTCCATTGGAGAGCGTCCCCGCTGTGCTGATGGTGGCATCGTTTACTTCAATATTGATGTCACCGGCGAAACTGGCGGTGGACAAATCATTGCCAAAGCGCTCCTGAAAATTAGCGTATATTCCATCGGAGCGGTTTGTCCCTGCTGTGCTGATGCTGGCGCCTTTTACCTCAATGTCGATACCTGTCTGCCTACCCCTGCCTATTCCGTGTATGGCAGGATGTTCACCAGTACCGGTTCCGCCTGCGTCGACAGAACCACCTTCTACATATATGTCGACATCTCCAGAGTGGGCATCACCTACTATGGCGCGACCCCTGCCATGCGTTGCGACAGCGCTATTACGCACATCAATGCTCACATCACCGGAAGTACGACCACTATGTATCCCGGCGATGGCTATTGCAGCGTTGCCACTCTCCTGTGTCGCCGTGATAGTGCTACCGCGCACATCAATGCTTATATCACCGGAAGAGGCCGGTAGTTGCTTTTGACCCAGGATACCACGAGCTTGAGCACCTTTCACTGTAATGGTACTGCTGCTTTTCACATCAATATCAATAGCGCCAGTACCTGAAATGTTGCTAATACCTTCAATACCAATCTTTATCGGGTCCTCATCTGTAGATGTGATGGTAACGCCGCTTAAATCAATGGTGACACCGGCAGTGGAATCAGCAACTTCAACACATTTGATCGGGTCGCCGGGAGTACTATTGTCACAATTAGAGTCCATCTCCTGGGCATAAGCATCCTCGCCGACTATAATAAGCGCCGCAACTGCGACAAGCAGACAGGGAAGGAGGGCCGTTAACCCCCGCCGATGGAGGCGACAGGAGGAACCAGAGGAATCAGGCCGGGAAGCGGAGCGGCTTAATGAATCCGATAAACGGCACAATGCGGACGCAAGCAAGGACACCCCGGCCCCGCTCATGTCGCAAGATCGGTGATCGGTGATCGGTGATCGGTGATCGGTGATCGGTGATCGGTGATCGGTGATCGGTGATCGGTGAATTATACCGGGGGGTGGTCTCGTCGGTCAATCGGTCGCGGTCGGTTCGCATGGGGCTTTCTTTACCTAGTGTCTCGATTCAGAGGGTTCCTTGCACCCGGGCACAACGGTGCACAGGCAAAGGGACGGATTGTAGGGCAATGTCCGTCGGTGCTGCAACTGGTTTTTTTGATGGAGGGACTTGCGCTGTAGGGGTTTTTCAGATTTGAGGGTAGGGAATCGATAACAAGAGGAATGATATCATCGACAACACGGTCTCGAAGGATAGCCTAATCAAGGCGTGATTTCACTTCATTTCCGGGGGTTGGGAGCGTCAATCGGGTCGCTCACGGACCGTCAGGCACGGGGCGGCCGGAAAGGGGAACTGAATCGGGGGGGTTGGGGCTACCCGGTATCGGCCAGCGCGACCGGTTCGACCAAAGAGCGCATCCGTTGTGCCTGGCCGGCGTGAATACTGGCCAGTGCCAGGGCCATCATCACCGCAAGGGCCTGCCGGATCATAGCCCCGGTCCGCACTGAAGTCATGGCACCGCTGCGCCAGGGCATTGACATCGTTCCACGAAAACAATCGTCTGGTCTGATTGGCTGTCCTGGGGGAAAACCGCTCGGCTGTTTGTCAAACGCTGATTGAGCCCCATGACAGTCGACTTTGTACCTGTCGAGTCCAACGGGAAATGAGCCTCAGCAACCGGCATCATTCGGAGCCCTGACCGGATCGATGTCCTTGGGGTGAAATCCGGCGTTGGCGGCCGCTGACGAACCCAAAACCCTGCCATGACGCCATCGGTGGGGGGTAAAGTGTTTTTAAGGCCCCGAAAAACCGTTTATCTACAGGCAGTTAGCGACAGCATAATTTCCTTTCATGGAGGCAGTCAGTTAGAATGCGTGGAAAAGCGGAGCAGTCCGCGATGCGATCGCGCTTCGATCGGCATGTCCCGTGCAGCCCAGTGTCAGATGGTATGATGAATCCGACCGCCGTTTCACCCACAACCGTTGTCAATCACCCCAATAAATGGAAAGTGGAAATACGATGGGGTGACGGCAGTTCGCATACTTATCATTATATCTGGTTAAGACACAGCGGTCGCTGTCCTGCCGGTTTGCCGAATGACACCAGTGTCAAAATCGATCTGCTGCCGGACGATCCGACCGTTCTGACGATCGACGATTGTCATATCGAAAACGGGGATTTGTGGATACGATGGCATGATGATCTGCTGACCCGTCACGCACTCGAGACACTCCGGAAAAACGCCTATGACAGCGTGTCCCGACGGCACTCAAAACCCCCTCCCATACTTTGGAACGCAAAGAAGGCGGGGCGGATTCCGGTCTATGAATTTGCTGATCTTCAAGACGCGGATATGCTTCTGGCAGTGATGATAGGGGTGCGCGACTGGGGGGTCATCAAGCTCAGGAACGTACCGACCACCCCGGATACCATTGCCGAGGTCACCGAGCTCTTTGGGCCGGTACATGTCAATAATTATGGCCGTGTTTTTGATGTCAAAACCGAAACAAATATCACCCTGGGATCGAACACCGGCGCTTACCTCAGTCCCCATACCGATGAGAGCTATCGTCACGCACCGCCCGGAATGTCGCTGTTTCACTGCTTGGCGGCATCCCAAAGCGGTGGTGGAAAATCCATCCTGGTCGATGGGTTTTATGCGGCCACCCAATTAAAAATCGCCGACCCTGCCTCGTTTGACATCCTGACCCGTATCCCTGTTTTGTTTCAGCGCCTTTCCCTTCCGGAGGAAGACATGCGGGCGCATGGTCGAATGATCGTGACCGACATCGATGGGGATATTGATGGCATTCGATTTACCGACCGCACCATTCCCCCGCAGGACATACCGGAGGAATCAGTTGAACCGGTCTATCGGGCCATGGTGGCGTTTTGGAAACTCATCAACAGCCATGCCCTTAAACACTGCTACATGATGCAGCCCGGTGATCTGCATCTCTTTGACAACCATCGCGTGCTGCACGGGAGAACGGCGTTCGATCCGAATCACAGCCACCGACATCTCCAGCAATGTTCCATCAATCGGGATGAATTTCACAATTCCCTGCGAACACTGGCAGCCACACTCGGGCACGAAGCCGCTGATGCCCGCATGACGGGGGGCGCACTGGGATAACGACGGCAGTGAACGATGACCCCTCGGGTTCATCGCATGTCCTTTCGCGCACTGGACCGGGAATGCAGGAATACCCCCGGTTCACGGCTCCAAGCCCCTGTTTACAGCCGCCACATCGTATCCAGTCCATCCATGATGGCTTCTTCGACAGTCCGTGGCGCCACGGCATCTCCCACTTTGATGACTGTTGCCTGGTGCAAATGTCCTTTTTGCGTAACCAGCCATTCGCAGTCACGGTTGGACTGCGGCGCATAACAACTGACAATCGTATCGACCTGTTCACAGACAATGGGCGCCCCCCCGGTCATGTGCTGAAAAAAGGCCGTTCCCGCCTCGGCACCGTAGAATTTGGCAAACGGGATCAGTTCCACCTCGAGCGTGTGCAAACACCCGATCCATTGATCCCGAACGATCCCCTGTAATGATTCGCCCGCCACACTGGCCCCGGAGGCCAATCGGACATAGTGCCCCCGCTCAGCCAGCAATTGGGCAACCCCCAGGCCCGTCCAGTCACAGGACCAATCAGCAATCACCACGTTATGTCCAACCCGTGCCTCGCCACGGATGACCGACCAGGCATCAATCAACGGGACATCGTTCATTGCCACATCCGGCAACCTCGGGACCGCACCGGTCGCAATGACGATGACATCCGGATTGAACGCATGCATCCTCTGTGGTGTCACTCTCGTATTCAAAAGGAGTTCGATCGGCTCGCTTTGAATCTCCCGCACAAGATTGGTGGTGACCCCCCCGAATTCAGAACGTCCCGGCAGCCTTTCCGCCAGATGGACCTGTCCTCCCAGCGACCCGGTCCTTTCAAAAAGGGAAACCCGGTGTCCCCTGTGTGCCGCTGTTACCGCCGCTTTCATCCCGCCAGGGCCACCCCCGATCACGACAATGGTTTTCGCATCCGGCACCTTGTGTATTGCCGGGTAGCAGTGCTCTCTGCCCGCCACCGGATTTTGAATGCAGGAAATCGGATGATGTGCGAGACGATGACCGACACAGGCCTGATTGCAACCGATACACGCACGTATCGTATCCCCTTCCCCGCGGGACAGTTTGTTGACAAAATCCGGGTCGGTAATCAGCGCACGCACCATGCCCACCATGTCCGCTTTCCCCTCGGCAATGATGGCCTGAGCGGTCTGCGGCTGGTTGATGCGCCCGGCCACCAGAACCGGCGTCGAAACCGCCTGCTTCAGTTTGGCCGCATCATCAGCAACAAAAGCCGGTGGGACCGCCATCGGCGGAAACACATGAATCCAGCCCGCCGGAGAAGCCGAGGAACCTGATATCACACTGAAATAGTCCAGGTGCTGATCTGCTTCAAGCCGCTCACAGATGCGAATCATGTCCTTCGAATCCATACCTGTTTCGGTTTTCTCATCCAGTGTCATGCGCACACCCAGCGTCTTGCCCTGGCCGATCTTTTTTCTGACACCCGACAGAATTTCTCTGAGCAAGCGCATCCTGTTTTCAGCGGTCCCGCCGAATTCATCTTCCCTTTGATTGGTGACAGGATTGAGAAATTGGGCAATCAGATAACCCATTCCGGCGAGAATTTCGACCCCCTCCAACCCGGCTTCGACCAATCTTCCGGCCGCCTGACAATAGTGATCAATCACCTCCCATACCATCTCATTGGGCATGGCCACGGGAGTCACCCGATAACGCTCATCGGGTATGTCAGACGCGCAATAGACCAGTGGTCTGGAGCCGTCGTGGCTTAGCCTGACCGCTCGGCCCGCATGAAACAATTGTCCAAACACGGGTGTATCGTACTGCCGGCATGCTTTGCCCAGACGCTCCAATCCGGGGATGATGTCGTCTGACCCGGCATACAGGAAAGCATCCTTGAAGCCGTAACTCGGGTGAAACGTCATGCTCTCCAAAATGATCAGTCCCACCCCGCCCCGGGCCTATCAATCTATCATACTTGATTATGTATTGTACTATGGGTGTTGATGTCCCTCCGGTTGCGCGGTGATGATCAGTGTTTCGGTTCGTAGTCTCGCATTGCGAGATAGGTGAAGACGCCAGTG
>LXNI01002158.1_pt1 | contig 14429 bp, 13 predicted proteins | sample 809091 | NCBI WGS metagenome assembly LXNI01 (sample SAMN04870527, study PRJNA318959) | sponge metagenome | biome: 01000161; feature: marine sponge reef; material: water | host: Sarcotragus foetidus | place: Greece: Milos, Mediterranean Sea | collected 2013-05-29 | depth 5-7 m | reverse complement strand
CAACCGCCAGTCCTTCGATCGCGGTGCACCGATGGCATCCGCGCCGGGCAGGAGTGTCGTGTAGTTTCGCGCGCGCTGCCGTACATGCTCCTTGAGCGGCACCACCCTGTCTGCGGCCCCGACATGTTCAAGGAGATAGCCCAGGCGCTGCGCCCAGCGAATCGATGCGGATTTCGAAGCCTCGACGAGACGCTCCGGGTCCATGTCCTCGCCGAGTTCGGAAAGCACACCCGCCACCCGGTCCAGTCCGCCGGCACGATGCATGTACCCCACCAGGTCGATCGCCGTCGCTTCCACGGTCGAGACCACGACCGTGCCGCGCGGATTGTTGAACCTCTCGACCGGCACCCCAGCGAGGTTCCGGCGCGCGGCGAAGGCGACCCGGACGGCGCCGCAGACGATCGCCGGCCGGTTCCTTTCAACCACCACCTGAAACTCCTGCGGGCGATGATGGGCTGCGCCGTGATACTGCGCAGCCGAGAGGAGGCCCACGTAGTAGCGAGTGCTCCGATGCTCCATCAGCGCCGGAATGAAGTGGTCCGCCGGCAGGCAGCCGAGCCGCCTGTATTCGGGCGGCACGATGACATAGAACCCGCGCGCCGGACTTGCGATCTCGCCCTTGGCCGCAAGACGGCTCAACGCCTGGCGCGTTGCCGCCTCGGAGACCCCGATGGTCGAGCGAACTTCGGATGAGGTAAAGTGATAGCGACCGCGGGCGGCCAGATCGCCGATGAGGTCGCGGGCGCGCGGTGCGGTAGAGGCAAACATGACATCGACAAAGTAGCATTATTCGTCACTTTATAAAAGTAAAAGTTGAATTGTGTCTGATGCATCAGTCTTGAATCAGCCTCTTCTTGTAGCGGCCGCGCTGGCCCACCCAAGAGCAGGGCGGAACGAGATCGCCGCGACAGGTGTACGAGAGGGAGGGAAAATCATTTCGGTGCCTGCTACGGCGCACTGCACTCTCCCGGGCAGTTCGGGCGGTTCATCCGAGGTGTTGAAGGTCGATTGAGTTGATTCTGCCCCATCGAATATGCGTTACATACTGGAGATTCTCGATCCTCATGGTGCATGAGTGCATCCGTCAGACCTCAAGGTCCACATCGCCCGGGCCTGCGCGTACAGCATGGCGTCACAACCGCAAGGCCGCCCGAATCAAGGCAGGGGTGTGGTGCGGGTTCGACCGACGGACCGACACTTTCGGACTCATTCCTTCCAGGGTTCGAAGGATGCGGGAAAGACTGCTTCGATGGGTTCGTTGTCGGGCCAGTAGTCGGCGAAACGGTCCCAGGCCGCCCGGCTGGAGCGGCGTACACCGTCAAGAAGGTCTCCTTCATCCCACGCGAGCAACCGGCCTTCCTTCACGAGGGTGCGGCCGTCGACGATGACGGTATCGATCACTTCGCCGTCGCAACACTGGATGAGCGCCTTGAGCGGATCGAGAAACGGTCCCATGCGTAACCTCTGGAAGTCGACGATCAGGATGTCTGCCTTCGCCCCCGGGGCAAGACGGCCAAGATCATCGCGGCCCAGGGCTCTGGCACCTCCCAGGGTGGCGGCATTGAAGATATCCCTGGTGACGGCCACCTCGACGTCGCGGTCGGCAATCTTGCCGGTGAGCGCAACGGCTTTCAGTTCCCCCAGCATGTCCTGGGGATAGGAATCGGTGCCGATGGCAAGGTTGATCCCGGCGTCGAGATAACGCTGGAACGATTCGAGATGGACGCCCCGGCGGGCAAAGACCGTGGGAGAATGGGCCACACTTGCGCCACTCCCGGCGATGAGGGCGAGATCGTCCCCGCGCGTGAAGGCAACCTGCGAGTGGCCGGACGTGTAGAGGCCGTGACCGAGGATCACTTCGGGCCCGAGAAAACCCAGATCGTGCAGCATGGCGACCGGCGTACGGCCGGTGTGGCGTACCGAATCCTGGAACTCCAGCACCGACTCGGCCACATGCATGGTGATGCCGATCTGGTGTTTCGCGGCCGCCTCCTTGACACGGCGCAGCAGTTCATCTGACGAGAGATGATACTCGAGGGGCACCAGGATGGCGCGCACCCTGCCGTCGTAGGCGCCGTCCCACGCCTCGACAAAGGCAAGGGCGTGGTCCAGCGTCGCCAGCCCGTCATCGGCATGCCAGTGGATCTGGTGGCGCCCGCTCTGGTCGTAGTAGTGATGCGCCGAGCGCATTCCCGGTGACGTGTAGAGGCGGATTCCGAGTTCGCCCGCATGGGTCGCCAGAGGTCCAAGTCCGCCTCCGGCAACCTCGCCACCGAGTTCGCCGCCCATGTCGACCACCGTCGTCGAACCGAAGCGCAGCAGGCAGGCCAGACTGTAGCGAATGGCCACATCAGCATCCTCGAAATCATGGATCGTCGGACCGTTGATCCCCTTGGTGGTGCAGTAGTTCATGAAGCCGGAGCGGAAGAGGTCCGCACGGCCACCGTCAAGGATCATGCGATCTCCGGTATGGGCCCCGACATGAACATGCGCGTTGACGAGGCCCGGCATGACCAAATTCCGCGTGGCATCGATCGTCTCGTCCACGTCTTCGTGCCAGGATTGTCCGACATGGACGATGGTGTCGCCCCGATAGACGATCACGCCATCGGTGAGAATGCGGTGACGGTCTCCGTCGAAGGCGACGATCCAGCCGCCCCTGATCAGGGTGGTCTTTCCGGACATCCTCCAAGCCTCCTCATTCTTGATCCATCCTACCCGGTCGCCCTGGCGAAATCTGTCGTTTCCCGGCCCCTTGACCTCCTGAGGCAGGCGCCAGGGCACGCGACGGTGGCTGACACGTCATCCGGCATGACCAGGCATCGACAGCTCAATCCACAGCGTCGTGTCTTCAAGGCGCGTCACAAGCCGTTGCCGCGTTCAGACGATGGAAGGATCGACACGGAACAGTGACGGCGATCACGGACGGAGGAGGAAGAGATGGCGACAGCAACCAACCAATTCAGCCCGGACCATGCGGTCTCCCCCGGATGGGTCCTCGAGGAGCGCCGCGAGGTCGAAGGGATTTCACATGCCGAGTTCGCGCACAGGTGCGGTCGTTCGTCCAAGCTGATCAGCGAAATCACTTCGGGCAAGGCGTCGCTCGATCCGGGAACCGCACGGCAGTTCGAGAAGGTGCTTGGTGTCGATGCCGGCATCTGGCTCGGGATCGAATTCGAGTATCGTCTTCACCGGGCTCAGGAGGCCGCCGCTTCCGCAGAGTGGGTCAAGGCCTCCCCGTCCGGGATCGGACATCGGCTGTGTCGAAGTTGTTGGCGATCTTTCGAGTGGGCTCAGTCGACGCCCGGATTGCCCGCTACGGCCTGGCCAAGGAGGCTTGCCGCCACTCGCCGAATTCGGGAGCAACGAGGGTGCGCTGGCTACCTGCATCCGGCTCGGTGAGATCGAAGCCGAAGGCCAGGCGTGCATGGAATTCAACGAAAGCCGGTTCAGACATGCGCCGCAGCCTGACATGCGAGCCGATCCTCGAGGCTTTGCAGCCGTCTGAAAGACTATGCAATGAAGTCGAAGTTGCACTGGTGGTGGTGAAACCTTTGCCAAGGACGGCGCTCAGTGGTGCGGCCTGGTGTCCGTCACCAGGCTGACCGCCCGACGCAAGTCCGACGACCATCTCTGGTTCAGCTTCTTCCATGAGGCGGAGCGCATTCTGCTTCACAGCAAGAAAGGCATTTTCGTCGACGAGGCCAACGAGTGGACTTCGACAGTTCTGGTTCCCAAGCAGGCGTGGGAGCAGTTTGTCGTTACATCACCACGCAGCGCTCATGTCGTCACGGCGTTCGCCGAGGAGCAGGGAATTGCTCCGGCACAGAGGACTCCTGCCCTGGACTCATCTGAATGGCCTCAAGGTCAAATTGCGTTGGAAGGAACAGGGCCACTGGTCGGCGTGACCAGGGCACGGAGAAATCAGCCTTGCCCGTGTGGAATCGAAGAGCTTGTCGCGGTCGTAGCGCCCCGTCCCCGGATGGTTCCGATGTGGAGTCAGCCGGACGTCCGGCAGACGGCGTCGGTGTAGCCCGGGGTTTCGACGAAGTTTTCGCTGAGTTCGGGCGTGGTGCTCTATCGCTCCGTCCAGGGTGGGCAGGCTGCGGCGCACGAAAGCGAGATTGTGCGAACCGAGGTTGGGAATAGCGATTCAGGACCGGACCAAGGGGAGCGCGACACGACCGACAACGGGACTATGCCGCGCTTTGTTGATCACCAGGTGAAGACAACCGAACGTCCGGCTGCAAGGCCAGCCGATCCAGCGATCGCGCGTGTCGCACTTCAGCGCCGGCCTCAAGACACCACAAGCACCAGCCAGCAACCCCGATGGTGCGCCACATAGCGCACCGTCTCGCCCTTCCCCGGAAGCGCGCCGTGATAGTGATGCGCCTGCATCAGTACGCCTCGTCTTCCGCCGTCAGGAAGGTCGACCACTACCCCCGAGATTACCGGCGCCGCCAGCTCGTCCGAGCGGCCGCATGAGATCGGTTCTGTCTTGATTGACTAGTCAATCTAAATCTTGTAGCCTGTCTTCGTTGAGCGGTTAAGGACACATGGGAGGTGAGGATATGTGCGCGGTATGCGGATGCGGACATGCGCATGATCACCACGCTCACGGACACAGCCATGATGGTCATGTCCGGCGTCCGACAGATTCAGATCATGCCAACCTCAATGACGATCATCTCATTGCGGTCGAAAAGAGCATCCTGTCGAAGAACGATCGCTTCGCGGAAATCAACAGGCGTCGCCTTGCCGAAGAGCGTATCTTCGCCGTGAACCTGGTCTCCAGTCCGGGCGCGGGCAAGACGACACTTCTCGTCGAGACGGTGAAGGTTCTCTCCAGAACGATAACGGTCGGTGTGATCGAGGGCGATCAGGCAACGACCAATGATGCCGACCGGATCCGGGCAACAGGTGTCAAGGCCGTCCAGATCAACACGGGAAGCGGCTGCCATCTCGACGCCCATATGGTTGGACACGCCTTGGACGATCTTTCGCCCGATCGGGAAAGCGTTCTGTTCATTGAGAACGTCGGCAACCTGGTCTGTCCTGCTTCATTCGATCTGGGAGAGGCCGCGAAAGTTGTCATCCTCTCTGTCACGGAAGGTGACGACAAGCCACTCAAGTATCCCAACATGTTTGCAGCGGCAGATTTCATGATCCTCAGCAAGATCGATCTCCTGCCATATGTCGATTTCGATATCCGCAAGGCGATCGAGAGGGCGCAACGCATCAATCCAGACCTGCAAACCCTGGAACTTTCCGTGCGCGACGGGACAGGCATGGCCGAATGGTTGGACTGGATTCTCGCCAACTCGGCAGGCGGCGAACACTCGGGAATGTCGGCGTTAGCGTTTGGCCGCAAGCCTCCGGTCGCCATCCAGGCTCTGTAGTCTCTGATGCACGAACTCGCACTCGCACGGAGCTTGATTGAACTGGTCGATGACTACGCGGTGCAGAATGGCGGTCGGAAAGTACGCCGGATTCATGTGCGCCTTGGCGTGCTGTCGGCCATGACGCGTGCCCTCTACTTCTGCTTCTCCTCTGCATCGCGAGGCAGTCTGTGCGAGGAGGCCCAGCTTGAAATCGAAGAAATTCCCCTGACCGTTCGCTGCACCAACTGCAGGGCCGTGAAGGCACCCAGCGGCCGCTACAACTTCCGATGCCCCGACTGCGGCCTGCCGACACCCGACATCGTCAGCGGCCGGGAAATGCAGCTGGCGTCCATCGAGCTTTGGCCGTGCGATTCGGCAGGTCGGCTCAATCAGGCGGTCGGAGCCGATCAGCGAGGAGAACACGTGCATGCCCGATGAACTCCCCAGGGCGTGGGATTTCGTGCCGCACCAGCACCGCGGTCCTCACCGGGAGGTGGCACCGGACGCTCATGTCAACTCGCCCACCAAGCACAACGGGCCGTTCAAGGCGCCAGGACTGCGGACCTTCATGGGTGCGCCCTATTGCGAGCCGGAACGAGACAGGATCAGGGAGGTTGGGGCGAAGATCTGCTTCCTCGGCGTTCCATGGGACCAGGGAACCATCGTGCGCACCGGGACCTCAAGCGGACCCCAGGGCGTGCGTGAAGCTTCGACCCAGTACTTTCCATACATGTTCGAATACGACGTCGATCTGATGACTTTCTTCAAGGTCGTCGATTGTGGCGACGTCCCCATAGTTCCCGGCAACAACAGCCTATCGCAGACGTACATGTGCGACTACGTTTCCGAGTGCCTCGAGGGCGGTGCCAAGGTCATCCTTGTCGGCGGCGACCATTCGGTCCCAATTCCCGGCGCACGCGCACTCTCGCGGCACCTGGAACGGCACAAGCCAGGCGCCCGGATGGGTTATCTTCATATCGATTGCCATCTGGACGCTGCGGTCGACTGGGGTGGTATCGAAATCACCAATGCCTCGGGGCCACCGGAGGCCCTCAAGCTCCCCAACTGCAATGCCGCGAACATGGCGCACATGGGTTCTCGCAATGGCCTCAACCCGAAGGACTGGATGGACTTCTGGGTCGATAACGACATGCCTATTGTGCCCATGTCGGAGATTGTTGAGCGTGGAATCGAGCCGTGCACGCGTTTCATCTTCGATCGGGCCTGGAGTGGTACGGATGCGGTCTACGTGTCGTGGGATACCGACTCGCTGGATGCCAGTTGCATGCCGGGAACCAGTTGTCCCGAGTGCTACGGCATCAAGGCCCGTGAAGCCATACAACTGGCTCGAATTGCAGGAGAGTATGGCGCCGATGTGCTTGAACTGGCGGAGTTGTCTCCAGTCTTCGATGCAAGCCAGATCAGCACCAAGCTCGCCTGCAACCTGATCTATCACTATCTGGGGAGCCGCGCGGCCACGCTTCGCAGTCGCGGCGAACATCCCTGAATGCGCGGCATGGAACAGAACCGCCACAAGGAGGCCCGATGAATCCCGCCAAAGCTTTTCTGCACCTTTTCTCGCCTCTTGGCGGCGATGATGCGGACAACTATCGATCGCCGGGACAGATATCGTTTCTGCGCGCTCCCTTTGTTTCGCTGGACGACGAGGCGCTGCGGAGCACCAAGGCGACGCACGCCTATCTGGGAGTTCCCTACGATGAAGGAAATGTGGGCAGACCGGGCTGTGAAGACGGTGCCCGGGAGTTTCGCGTCGCTTCCCTCGACTACTTTCCCTACTGGTTCGAGTTCAATGTCGACCTCCATGGAACGGCAGTCGATTGCGGCGATGTACAGATGCCGAGAGTCAATCCCGAACTGGCCCATCAGCGCATTTATGCAGCGGTCAGGAAGGTGCTGGAGGCAGGGCTGACGCCGATCATCTGCGGTGGGGATCGTTCAATCTCCATTCCGGCAGCACGGGCACTTTCCGATCACATCGGCGAAGACGGGAGAATGGGATACATGCACCTCGGTGCCCATCTCGACATGGCCGACAGCTGGGCAGGAGAACGGAATGTCAGCACCTGTGCCTTGGCGCGGATCACGGAACTCGGAAACCTGCATGCCGAAAACGTGGCTCACATTGGCGCCAGGAACTCGTTCAATCCGAAGGATCATGTCGACCTTGTGAAGCACCGTGGCATCCGTTTCCATCCCATGTTCGAGGTGCTCGAACGGGGTGTCGACGATGTCATGGATGAAGCTACTGCGCGGGTCTGGGACGGCACGGATGGCCAATACCTGAGCTTCAACTTCAACGTGATGGATTCCTCTGCGGCACCGGGCGTCACGGCCACCGAATCCGGCGGTCTGGAATCCCGTGAGATCATGCGAGTTGCCGCCAAGATCGCCAACCGGGGCGGGCCGACAATCTACGACGTCACGGAACTTTGTCCGATGTTCGACGTCAGCGGTTCGACGTCGCGCATGGCCGTCTGCGTGATACTGCGCATCCTGGCCGGAGTTGGCGCGAAAGAGGGTCAGACAATAGACGGTTCGATCCGCCGGCCGGGTTGGCAGCATGGTTCGTAACTGGAAGGAAACCGGGTGCCGGGAGAGCAGCCCTGCGTAACCCATTCGCCGACTTCACTCGGCGCAAACTGAACGGAGATTGACAAGATGACCGAGAGCTCGATGAAACAGTCACCACATACCGGGTTCCTGCTGAACCGTCGGGCATTGCTCGCGGGTGCCGCGGCAACCGCTACGACGGCGACCATGCTGCCAGGGAGAGCCAACGCGGACGGCGACCTCAACATCCTAGTTTGGTGCGATCATGCTGACCCGAAACTGCTCGAACCCTTCGAGACTGCCCACAACGTCAGGGTCAACGCCAAGACATACGAGGGCACCGGAACGGCTCTGTCGATCCTCGAGCAATCTGCACCGGGAGACTGGGACGTCATCGTTATCGACGCTCCGGATGTGCCGCAGGTGGCAGACCTTGGCATTCTGACCGAACTGCCCGACGCCATTGCGCCTTGGGATGACATCTTTCCACAACTGCGCAATGCCCCCTACACCCACGTCGACGGCAAGTCATACGCCATCCCCGAAAAGTTCGGATACTACGGCTTCTGCTACAACAGCGAGGTCGTGGATGCGGACGATGCCAAGCGAGGCGACATCGCCTGGAACGCCAAGTATCAAGGCCGAATTGGCGTCTACGACTACTACTTTCCCGTCCTGCAGATGATCGGGCTGTCGTTGGGACTCAAGCCCGCCGAGATCACGCTCGACGATCTTGGCGGCATTCGGGAGAAGCTGCTCGCCATGAAGCCCAACGTCAAAATGATAGGCGACATCGTGAGCGTACAGAACGCGCTTGTGACCGGTTCCGTGGACGTGATCGTCGGAGGTGCAGAGTTCACCGTCTCGAATCTGATGCCGACCAACCCCAATCTCGACTGGGTGATCTCGGACGACGGTGGACTGATCTGGAACCAGGGCATTGGAATACTGAGCAACAGCAACCGCAAGGAACTGGCGGCGGAATTCATCAAGTGGATCCTGAGTCCCACAGGGCAGGGACTTCTGGCAACCTCCGAGTGTTTCTGGGCCATGCCCGCCAACGAGAAAGCGGAAATCTCCACGGAGGACAAGGCCTACCTGCGCTGGGACAATCAGGCTGACTACCTCGAGCGCTCACATGTCTCGCTCCTGCCGGATGCGGAAATGGATGCGGAGATGCTCGACATATGGACCGAGTTCCTGCAGAGCTGATCGTGAGGGATCGATCCTGATCCGGTTCGGGCAGGACAGGACGAAAGTCCGGCTACCGGTATCAGCACCATGACAGCCAGGGAGCGCGCGCTTCGGGACAGCGACAGGCTCGGCGGGCTCTCCCTGACTCGCTGGGCAGTCTACCCGGCACTTGTTTTTTCCCTGTTGTTCTTCGTTGCGCCGTTCCTTGTCATGGTCGCAGTCAGCTTCTGGCAGCGTTTGCGGGGGAGGCTCGAAGCGACCTGGACCCTGGCCAACTACGAAAAGTTCTTCTCCCGCGACTATCTGCTCGAAGCGCTCTTCAACTCGATCGAGGTGACGACACTCACGACGTTGCTGAGTGTCATTGTCGCCTATCCACTGGCCTACATCCTCGCCAATGTCGTTGCTGCCCGCTGGCAACGGATCATTCTTGTGCTCGCAATACTGCCCTTCTGGACCGCCTACGTGGTGCGATCCTATAGCTGGTTGCTCGTGCTGTCCGACAATGGAATCGTCAATTCAGTGCTGTTGGCCATCGGTGCAACAAGCGAACCCTTGGCTCTGGCCTACACGCGTGGCGCCACGGTTCTCGGGTTTGTGCATTTCTTCACCATGCTGCTCACGCTCACCATCTATTCGAGTTTGATCCAGATCCCGCGTTCTTTCGTCCATGCTGCCGCGGATCTCGGCGCTTCGCGCTTCCAGATATTTCTGAGGATAACCCTGCCGCTCAGTCTTCCCGGTGTCGCCGTTGGCGCGTTCCTCACCTTCGTCATAACGATAGGCGACTACATCACGCCCCAGATTCTGGGTGGCAATACGGAGGTGCTGATTCCTCAAGCCGTCATGCTTCAGATTGCCCGGGCTGCCGATTTTCCCATGGCCTCCGTCATGAGCATCACACTCATGATCGTCGTAACCTGCGTATACCTGTTTTCCGCGCGTTACCTGAAGATGGACCGAATCTGATGGCGCGGTGGTTTCTTCAGACTTCCGCCGCCGGCTACCTTCTTCTCGCGCTGGTGTTCATCTACCTTCCCGTTGTCATCCTTGTCTTGTTCTCTTTCCAGGGTGGCGATTTGCCGGTGCCGCCCTTTGATGGTCCGAGCATGCGCTGGTATCGGGAACTCTTCGCAAATGAACGGCTTCTCGATTCCCTGATCAATTCCGTCGTCGTCGCAGTGGCATCGGCCATTGGAACAACGGCGCTCGGGTATCTTGCTGCCTATGGCCTTTCAAGATCGCCCGTTCGTTTTATGGGAGCGGCCCGCTTCCTTCTGATCGCGCCCATCACGGTATCCTATTTGATCATCGGAATGGGCCTGCTCACGACGTTCAACGTGATCGGTTTTCAAAAGTCCCTGTTGGCCGTGACCGTGGGCCATATCGTGATCAATCTGCCCCTGGCATTCGCAATTCTGTACTCGCAGATGAACGAGCGCCACAAGAACATCGACAGCGCCGCTCATGATCTCGGCGCGAGCGATCTTCAGACGATCGTGTTGATATCCATCCCCATGATGAAGGTCCCTCTCATTGCGTCGTTCTGCCTCTCGGCAACGCTGTCATGGGACGAGTTCATCGTCGCATTCCTTCTCAGCCGGTTCGAAGTGACATTGCCCGTGATCGTTTACGAAATGCTGCGCGCCGGTCTGACACCCGAGGTCAATGCGGCAGGCACGCTGGTCTTCGCCATCTCGATGGCCGTCATCCTGGTTGCAGCGGTCGCGCTCATGTTCCGCCGGGGAGAACGCTGATGGACGGTAACTTTGTCACCGTAAGCAAAGTCCGGAAAGTCTATGGCGACGTCGTTGCTCTGGACGACATAAACCTGACGATTGACCAGGGTCAGTTCGTTGTCCTGCTTGGTCCATCCGGTAGCGGCAAGACGACCCTGCTCTCGATCCTTGGAGGGTTCGCCAAGCCGACTTCCGGTCAGATTGTCATAGACGGCACGGACGTAACCGGAACGCCGCCGGCCCGGCGTCCGACTGCAACAGTCTTCCAGGATTATGCTCTCTTCCCGCACATGGACGTCAGAAGCAACGTTGCCTTCGGACTGGCCATGCGCCGGGTGCCCCGATCAGAGAGAGTCCGTCTGGTCGAGCAGATCCTCGGGACAGTGGGACTGGAAGGGTACGGCGACCGGCGCATTCATCAGCTCTCGGGCGGCCAACGTCAGCGTGTTGCCTTGGCCCGCGCCATTGTCGTTGAACCGGCCGTGCTGTTGCTCGACGAACCTTTGGGTGCGCTGGACCTCAAGATCCGGCAGAAAATGCAGGAGGAACTGGTCCAGTTGCAGCGTCGCATCGAAACGACGTTCGTCCATGTCACGCACGATCAGGAAGAGGCAATGAACATCGGCGACATCATCGTCGTTCTCAATTCGGGAAAGATCGAGGATATCGGCGCGCCCGAACGAGTCTATCTGCGTCCCGCCAGTCTCTTCACCGCCAGGTTCATGGGTGACAGCAACATTGTTACCGGAAGGGTGCTTGCATGTGATGACGGCCAGGCAACCCTGGATACGCCCCTTGGCATCCTTGCAGCCGAAGGGCACGCCGAGGTCGGTTCAACGGCCCATCTCTCATTGAGACCCGAGCAGCTCAGGGTCGGAGATCGGAAATGCGAAGGCATGATCGAACTCGGTGCCGGCACAGTGACGGATTTCGTGTTCCAGGGGGGCCATCGACGTTACCAGGTCCGTGCAGGCGGCAACGGCGACGTGAATCTCGTACTCCGCCAGTCCCTGGACGTGATCCTTGCATCCGGAGATACCGTTCCGATCCACGTGCAGGCTTCCGACGTCGTGCTGCTGCGCGACTGACCGGATGATGGAACCGGGTTGCGCTCGTCCACTCGACGCGGCAGGATTGGTGTCATGCGTGGTTCACGGGCAAAGAAACGCAATTCCACATCGGATGCACTTCTTGAGGCCGCCCTCGAATTCTTTTCTACCAAGGCATATGCGGAAGTCACGATTCAGGAAATCGCGAATCGCGCAAACCTGACCTACTCGCTCGTTTACTACTATTACAGAAGCAAGGAGGATCTTTTCCAATCCTCCGTGTCTTATGCCATTGAGCAAGCCATAGAAAGCTACAACGAAATGAAGGAGAAACATGTATCGCCGGTGGACCTGATCGATGACTGGCTCGAAAACAACATGAGACAGTCCGAATCACTGAAGCGTCTCGTGAAGATAATGTTCGAGTTCTCGGCAAAGAGAGACGGTTCGCCTTCCGTGGCCAAGGAAGTCGAGTATTTCTACATGTTCGAAAGAAACCTTCTCGCGGACAGCATCCGACTCGGCGTGGAGCAGGGGCTGTTCACATGCACATCGCCTGACGAGACAGCGGCGCTCGTTTCCACTCATATTGACGGGATCTTCTATGGGTCTCTTGTGCGTCCGGAACTCGACATCGGTTCCGCGATGAACAATTTGCGGACCATTCTCTGGAGACTTCTCGATTTCCAACCTCATCGTAATCTGACTCAATTGTCGGATACCGCGTTCACCTCTTCTGAAGCGGCTGCACGGGCGGGACCCGGGAAAGCAGGCTGACGTCGGTTCCGATTTGCTCCGAACGAAAACCGGATAAAGCAAGCCAGGGCAGGTCGGTTCCGTATTCCTCCCCCATTTGTCAACGGCGGCTGGACCAGGCACCGGCGCGGTGGCGCAACAGTGCACCACGGGCTTCCACGCAAGCCCGACTGCGAGAGGAATCTGTGGACCCGCGCGGTCAAGCGAAATCCTTCGGACGGGCGCTGGCGTCGTGATCGGCTCTGCTCGACGCCGTTCATCTCCAGGATGCGGACGTGACGGGTTGAGGCGCTCGCTGGCCAACACCGAGGTCCATTCCTGGGGGGCAACAGCGTCACTCAGGCAGTGCGTTGATCGCGGGATGATGACAGTCAGCTGCATTTGAGGATCGTGCCCCCCGGCGGCGTATCAACGCACGACCGTCAACTCATGGCTTCGGGCTTGCTCCTCCATGGCGGTGTCTTGAGGAAGGTACCCGAGTGGGCGCAACCGGTCTGGCGATGATGACGGCATCACGCCGGTCTTCTCATGGGAGACCGTCCCGGCCGAGGAAGGGAAGCGTGGCTGTGGCATGTGTCATTGCCTGAATCCGGTGTAGTGTGCGGCTTCGTCGAAGGGGGTTAGCAGGAAGATGGCGGTGCGTCGGGTGTGCGTGTTCTGCGGTTCGCGCCAGGGTCATGATTCGCGGCACCTGAGGCACGGTGTCGACCTCGGGCGGCTTCTGGCCGAGGCCGGGCTTCAGATCGTCTACGGCGGTGGCGGATTGGGAATCATGGGAGCGGTCGCCGATTCCGCCATCGGTGCCGGAGGTTATGTGACCGGGGTCATTCCGTCTTTTCTGGCCGCGCGGGAACACAGCCACCCCGGCGTTGCCAGGATGATCGAGACACCGGACATGCACATAAGGCGCATGACGATGTACGAGAACGCGGATGCCTTCGTCTCGCTGCCAGGGGGCATAGGCACCCTCGAGGAAATCGTCGAGGTCGTGAGCTGGATCACGCTGGATATCCACACCAAGCCGGTGATTCTCGTTGATTCCGCGTACTGGTCACCCTTTCTGGCCCTGTTGGGACACATGGATGACCACGGCTTTTCCCACCGCAGTCTGAGGGACTGCGTCGACGTGGTTGACGAACCGGCCGATGCGGTCGCGCGCCTCGTTGCAGGGACCTCCTGACAGGCGTTTCCCGGGCCGCTCTCTGACGCGCGGTTGTAAGGAAGGAAAATGCAGCAGGGGCGCTGCGAGCCGGGCGGAACGGTCACGCGGTGCCGGTCTCCGCGAGTTCGTCGAGAGCGGCAACGATGGCGGTGGCCATCGCGGGTTCGTCGGGCATGTGCCCGCCGTGCTCGACGATGCGCAGATCGGCGCGGGACCAGGCCTTTGCGAGGCGCCAGGCCTCGCGTAGCGGCGTGCACATGTCGAAGCGGCCGTGGACGATCGTTGCGGGGATGTGCGCGAGGCGGTCGCAGCGCGACACGATGTGGGCCTCGCCATCGAGAAAGCAGCCGTTCTCGGAGTAATGGGCCATGATCCGGCCGTAGCTTGCGCCGCCATCGTCGTCGCCCTCGGTAAGGCTGGCGTCGCGAGGATGAAAATAGACCGAGGCGGTCTCCCAGGCTCCGAGAGCCCGTGCAATGCGGGCTGCGTCCCCGGGGTCGTTGCCGCGTATGCGGCGGTAGGTTGCGGCCTCGAGATCCTGCAAGTCACTGGGCGGGAAGTGGGCCACGAAGCGGTC
>LXNI01002157.1_pt1 | contig 14441 bp, 12 predicted proteins | sample 809091 | NCBI WGS metagenome assembly LXNI01 (sample SAMN04870527, study PRJNA318959) | sponge metagenome | biome: 01000161; feature: marine sponge reef; material: water | host: Sarcotragus foetidus | place: Greece: Milos, Mediterranean Sea | collected 2013-05-29 | depth 5-7 m | reverse complement strand
TGCCGGTCGCGTTTCGAGCGCAGTTGCAAGATGCGTTGCTCCCTCGTCCTGTCAGCGATCGCCGCTAGCGTCATCTGGGTAGGCGCTATTGCGGCAGAAGTGCATTCTGGCACGGAAGTGCTCTTGCGACGGTGCGTCCAGTGCCATGGCCCCACACAGCAGATGGGAGACTTGGCTCTGTCCTCCCGCGGCGCGGCCTTGGCCGGTGGCACGCGCGGCCCCGCAATCGTTCCGGGCGACCCGTCCGCGAGCCTGATCCTAGCCCGTGTTGCGGCCGACGAGATGCCTCCGGGGGCGCCTCTGTCCAGCGAGGACAAGCAAATTCTTCGAGACTGGATCGCTGCCGGAGCCGAGTGGCCCGGCACCCTTTCGGAGCGTCGGGCAGGGTCCGACTGGTGGTCGTTGCAGCCCCTCGGCAACACCACCCCGCCGGAGAGCGTCCCCGACGATTGGCAGCAATCGCCGATCGACCGCTGGATCTACTCCGCCCTCGACGAGAAAGGGCTCCGGCCCTCCCCCGAAGCCGACCGCAGGGACCTGATCCGGCGCGTTTCCTTTTCCTTGATCGGCTTGCCGCCGGAGCCCGCGGAGGTGGACGCCTTCCTGGCCGACCAATCCCCGCACGCCTACGAAGAGTTGGTGGATCAGCTGCTGGCGTCCCCGCACTACGGCGAGCGATGGGCCCGGCACTGGTTGGACATCGTTCGTTTCGCCGAGAGCGAGGGATTCGAACGGGACGTTCCGAGGGACCATGTGTGGCCCTACCGGGACTACGTCATCCGTAGCTTTAACCGGGACAAGTCCTACCTGCAGTTCGCCCGCGAGCAGATCGCGGGTGATGTCATGAGGCCCGTGACCCGCGATGGCGTCGCGGCCACCACTATGCTGACGCTGGGCCCGGTCGATGCCATCGGGCTCACATCCGCCGTCTTGGAGGAGCGCATGGCGGTGCGCGAGGATCTCCTCGAGGAGATGCTGGGAACCGTCACCCAGACCTTCTTGGGGCTAACGGTGAACTGCGCCCGCTGCCACGACCACAAGTTCGACCCGATCAGCCAAGAAGAGTACTACCGCATGAAGGCGGCGTTCCAGGCAGTCTGGGCACCGACGAAGCCGAATCCGAGCGCGGGCCTTGACGGGCTCTTCCCGTACGGCCGGCCGCTGCTCTCGGAAGCGGAGCAACGAAGACGCGACGCCCAGGTGCGGGAGATCGAAGACCGCTTGCGCCAGATCGGGGCGGATGTGGGCAGTCTCTACCGGGCCGCGCAACCGGCCCGGCCCTTGGGGAAGGCCCCCCTGCCCCTCGCTCGATGGACATTCGACACGGACGGTCGCGCCGACTACGCGCCGCTCCACTTGACACTCGTGGGACGCGCGGCACTCGATGGCGGCTCCCTCGGCCTGCCGGCTCCCCCTGTCGACGAGACGGACGGCAACGTCCGGGAGGCTCGCGAGGCCGCAGCTGGTACCGGGGTCGGTGTCAGCGAGAAGCTGGCGGTAGAAATCCGGGAGAAGACCCTCGAGGTCTGGCTGGACGTACAGTCCGTCCCGGAGAAGGCCGAAATACTGATGGAAATCCGGAGCCTGAGCGGGTACCGGGGCGCCTCGGTTGACGGCATCCAGTTCGTTCCGGGCGAAAACCCACACTGGGAGAATTTCTCGATCGGCAGCTTCCGGTCCAAGGGCCCCGGTGCAGAGCCAGTGGAACTCCGTCCGGGCGAGCGGCTGCACCTGGCCATCTCCTACACCGGAGACGGGACGATCCGGATGTTCCGCGACGGCAGGCCGCTGGGCGCGCCATACCGGCCCGATGACGGTGTTCCGGCCGGGCGGCTCCAGACCTACAGGTCCGGTGATGCCCTCGTGCGTTTCCCGGCCAGCCGTCACCTCCGCGTTGCCGAAGCGCGACTGTACGGCGAAGCCCTCTCGCCGGTACAGATTCGGGCTTCGTTCGAGGCTGGAATCCGGGATGACGACCCAAACGCACTCCGGGATCGGATGACACCCGACCAGCGGGATCGGCTCGCGTCGCTGGAGCACGAACGAATCCGCCTTGACAAGGAACTCAAGACCATCCCGCAGCCCGAACTCGTGCATGCCGCGACCATCCAGGCCGGCGAGCCGACACACGTGCTGACGCGCGGTGCCGTCGACCAGCCCGGCGAGCGGGTCTGGCCGGCTGGGTTAGAGTGCGTCCAAGGGCTCCCCGCGGATCTTGAGCTCGGACCCGACGCGCCCGAGGCTACACAGCGCCTCGCGATGGCGGAATGGATCGCGCACCCGTCGAACCCGCTCTTCTCCCGTGTGATCGCCAACCGGATCTGGCAAGGGCATTTCGGGCGCGGCTTCGTCACCAACCCAAGCGATTTCGGCTACAACGCCGGACAGCCGACACACCCGGAGTTGCTGGACTGGCTGGCAAGCGAACTGGTGCGGAACGGCTGGAGCCTGAAGGCGCTGCACAGGCAGATCCTGCTGTCACGGACGTACCGCCAGTCCTCTCGGTTCGATGAGGGTGCGGCCTCCGTAGACGCCGAGAACCGCCTCCTGTGGCGTTTCACCCCCCGTCGACTGGAAGCCGAGTCGGTGCGTGACTCCATGCTCGCTGCGAGCGGGGACCTGAACCGCGCGATATACGGGCCGAGTTTCCGCCCGTTCAAGTTCGGCGAGCGACGCGGAAGCCTGCGCAGCTACCTGCTGACTGCCGACGATACCCCGGCGCTGCGCAGGAGAACGGTATACCGAATGAACGTCATCACGGGCGGCGATCCGATGCTGGAGTCACTGGACTGCCCCTTGCCGTCCACGAAGACACCTAGAAGGCGATCCACCACGACTCCCCTGCAGGCCCTGAGCCTGATGAACAATTCCTTCGTCCACCACCGGGCGCAGGGCTTTGCCGCGCGGCTGCAACGAGAGGCCCGGGACCCGGATACTCGAATCAGGCTGGCGTTCCAGCTGGCTTTGGGCCGCGAGCCCGCCTCCAGTGAGTTGGCGGAAAGCCTCGAACTGGTTCGCACCGGAGGGCTCGAGTCCCTGTGCTGGGGGCTCTTCAACACCAGCGAGTTCCTGTATGTCCGATAGCCGCTCGCGACGACGATGGATCCTGGACGCCGCCGGCGGCTTCGGCTGGCTGGCCTTGGCTTCGATGCTCCCACCAGCGGCGCTCGGCGCTCCGGCGAGCGGGCCCGCAGGGCCACGGGTCGCTCGCTTCCAGCCTCGCGCCAAGCGGGTGATCCAGATCTTCGCCATCGGCGGCATGAGCCACCTGGATACGTGGGACTTCAAGCCCGAGCTCGCGCGCAGGGACGGCACGCCCTACTCGATGCCTACGTTCTTCGGCCAAGGAGGAAACCTGCGCGGCCCGGCCTGGCCGTTCCAACAGCGCGGCGATAGCGGAATGTGGGTCAGTGACTTGCTGCCGGGAATGGCCCGACAGGCCGACCGGCTCACGGTTGTCCGCAGCATGGTTTCGAAGAGCGCCAACCACATGCCCGCAGTGGCGCAAATGAACACCGGGTTCATCCTGACAGGGTTCCCAGCCATGGGTGCATGGGTGACCTATGCGCTGGGCTCGGAGAACGAGAACCTGCCGTCGTTCGTCGTGCTCCCTGACCCCAACAGCCATCCGTGGGGTGGCTCCGCGCAATGGACCAACGGCTTCCTGCCGGCCACCGTGCAGGGAACCGCGTTCCGTACGCAGGCTGGCGGCGCGCCTGTCCCGGACGTCGTTCCTCCAGAGGGTTTGGAGCCCCGTGCGCGGGAGGCTGCCCTGACCTGGTTGCGAGGCAGGAACCTCGAGTACGCTCGGACGCATCCGGGCGACTCGAGCCTCGAGGCACGCATCCGCAGCTACGAGGTGGCCGCGAGGATGCAATTGAGCATCCCCGAGATTGCTGATCTCGAACGCGAGCCGGAGGCGACGAGGAAACTCTATGGCTACGGCGAGGAGAAGACAGCGAACCTTGCGAGGAATTGCCTGCTGGGCCGACGCCTGATTGAGCAGGGCGTCCGGTTCGTGCAGATCTATCACGGGGGCTCCGGCAACAGCTGGGATGCTCATTCCAATCTCGTCAAGAACCACGAGAATATGGCCCGCGAATACGACAGGCCTGTAGCGGGACTCCTTGAGGACCTTCGCGGCCGCGGACTGCTGGAAGACACTCTTGTCATGGGAGTGACAGAGTTCGGACGGACACCAGTGTCACAGGGCACCGGCGAGACAGCAGGTCGGGACCACCACCCCAACTGCTTCACCTGCTGGATGGCAGGAGGAGGGACCAAACCGGGACACTCGTACGGCGCGTCCGACGATCTCGGCTACGAACCCGCCAGTGATCCGGTCACGGTCTACGACCTCCATGCAACCGCCCTGCGCCTGCTGGGACTCGACCACGAGCGGTTGACTTTCTACCACAATGGCATCGACCGCCGACTCACCGACGTGCACGGCCAAGTGATCGAGGAACTGATCGCCTAACCTGCATACGGCTTACGGGAAGGATCTGCCCGGTGCATGCCGGAATGTGGAAATCTCGGCGTCAATCTGGACTCACCGAGTTTCTATCCCGTTGCTGTTTCCAACGTAAATGAGCATGAAGGGCCCCGGATTGAGGCAGCCGGCCGCGTCCGGCAGCGACTTCAGCTTCTCGTACGGTGTCATCAGATCCTGCCGCCGGTAGCGCTTGCACAGCTTGCCCTTCGCGTCCGCCTCTTCGCTGGGGAAGTAGCACGGGCGGTGGTCGTTCAGGTACGGCGAGAGCCCCTCGCGATTGAAGTCTCCGGGACACGCCACCAGTTGCGATCGACTGTCGTGTATACTCGGCCACGATCAGCGGTCGTAGTGCAGGCTTGGCATTCGATGGGAATCTCGATCAAGACGACCTTGTTGGCGTTAGCGGGTACCGTGGCGATTTTGGCCTCGACACCTGACTGGTTCGCGCAGCAGAAACCCTTGGACCGGCTCCCCGCTGAGCAGTTCGACGCCGCGGCACCTTCGGCACTGGTCAAGGGCCCACCGGGACAGATGAGCGTCCGGTCCAGCACGTGCCGGAATCTGCCGGCCGGGGAAATACGGCGGCGGATCGTGGATATTGCCGTGCAGGAATGGGGGTTCTTCGGATTCTCAATCGTCGACGAAACCATGCAGCGGGAAGAGCGTTCGCTCATCCGAAACGGAGCCAACGATGGCGGCTCTCAAGCGTGGACTCGACGCCGTTGGTGGCGAGTGGATCCCGTCGAGGGTGCCCGCGTCGCATCGACGATCGGTGGCTACTGGGCGGCAACGCCGGATGGATCCTGGATGGTAGACCGTCAGAACAGTAGGTGGAAGGGGCCGGATGGCTTGGCCTCGCGTTGGCGCGATCCCTGGTCCGCAGCATTCGTCTCCTGGGTAATGTGCGAGGGCGGACTCGGCAGTTCTAATCAGTTCCGACGTTCAATCGCTCACCATGTCTACGTCGATCAAGCCATTCGGGCTCGAGATGCAGGGTCTTCCCAGGCTGGTTTCACGGCATACGATGTCGGTGAGACCGTTGTCGCGCCGGGCGATCTGCTCTGCAGCAGCCGGCGGGGAAGCTATGCGACCATCGCCCAACGGCGCCGTCATCTCGGAGTCGGCGCCCGCATGCATTGCGATGTTGTCGTGAAGCTGGAGGCGGACCGTAAACGCATTCTGGCTATTGGCGGCAACGTGCGGGGAACAGTCAGTTTGAAACTGCTGCCCGCGGCCCTGCGAGGCGGAAATCTCGCTCCGACCCGTGAGATATTCGCCCACTTGAAACTACGCGCCGATGCTATCGAAGACGATGCGCTGGACAGCAGTCCGACAGCCCAAGCCCTCCAGGGTGCGCCATCCTCGCAAGCGTTCTCAACCCGCTAGCGTTCTGCCTGCGCCGTGAGCTTGATCTGCAACAGATCGAAGGCCCTTCGCTGCAAATCGGTTGGAAGGCTTCGATGGTCAATCGTTCCCGGCTCTCAAGGAACCTAGACGGTGTTCGCAGTCGGCACTGCCAGATTGTCCAGCAAGCCCCTGAATTCCTCCACCTGCCCGCGGCTCGTTGGATTCCTGCGAACGGCCGTTTTCGTCTTCCCACGCTATGTGGGCCCGCGCTTGCGGTACGCGCGGAGAGATAGAAGCCAGCTGCATCGAGGACGCGATCGTGCTAGCTCTCATGCGTCTTCGCTTGGGCTGGTGAGGGACCGGCCGGCCTCTCATAGATGGAACGGTTCGAACCTCGGTGTCGGCAACTTGGAAGACTATGATCAAGAGCATCCAAGACTCGTGATGGCCGCAAGACCGATATCGGTACTGGCAGTGCTAGCGCTCGGACTGGCACTGGGGTGTGTCGGAGTGTCTCCGGTCCAGGTTCCCGTGCCGACTCCCAACCCGGTCCCAGCACCTCGCCTTCCGCCCACATCGCCTGTGTACTCGACATCTTCGGGGCAGCTACCTGTTCATCACGGTGCTGGCCTACCAAGCGGTGCAGGTGATCCGGCGCAAGCTGCAGCAGCAGGAGCAGCACGCAGGTTGGGCGAGCTTGCGGCAAGTGTTCGCAACACAGCGCCGGGTGACGACCACGTTGCAGTGCGCCAACGGCCAGACGCTGCACGTGCGGCGGACGACGCAGCCGGAAGCAGAGTTGCAGGAACTGTACCAAGCTTTAGGTCTTGAGGAGCTGCCCGGCCAGACCTGCAAGCTGCTGCTCTGATTCCCGCCCGAATTCGATTAGCGCGCAGTTTGTAGTGCAACTGGCACTTCCTGACTCGACCTAACTCGTGATTAATGAATAACTTGCTAAATTCGAATGTTAAACATGGGTTAGATGCCGCCGTTGCTGACGCCTACGGCTGGCCAGCCACGATGACCGAGGCGGACGCCCTCGCTGAACAGGTCTCCCTCAACGCGAAGTTGAGATGAGCGGAACCATCAAGCGCAAGTATCAGGTCAGGGTGGGACACATGTTCGATGGCAGACTCCGTGAACCGTTGAAGTGGGCACGTGGACTGGCAAGAATCAACGAGTTCCGAGAGTCGTCCGGAATTGCTGAGGATCTCGCACTAGTGAACGGCATCACCGGTGAGAGATTCTCGCCACTGGCCAGTGCGCATTTACATACACACTCGCAGTGTGTATTATTTGGGGGCGAGTATTGCATTGCAAAAGGCCCCCAATGAACCGAAGGCTCAACATTACCCTGCCAGAACAGACGGTGCGGATGCTTGATCGCGCTGTGCCTCGAGGCCAGCGCTCGCGCTTGATTGACGAAGCCGTGAGACACTTCGTCAGCGAACAGGGGCGAGCGAACCTTCGAATGCAGCTCGAGCGAGGTGCGACAGTTCGATCCGAGCGCGATCGGGAAATCGCTGAGGAATGGTTCGTCCTCCCTGACTAACCCTCATGCTTCGACCAAGGAGGGGGGACATCTATTTGGTTAATTTCGACCCTACGATCGGCGCCGAGACCCGAAAGACACGTCCGGCCCTAGTCCTGCAAAACGATATTGCCAACAAGTCCAGCCCGGTCACCATTGTGGCCGCCATCAGTTCCAAGTTCGCTGACCCGTTGTACCCCACGGAGGTCTTGATATCCGCCAAGACGCGGACGGGGCTCGCCGTGGATTCTGTAGTGCTTCTGAATCAAATTGGGACGTTTGACAAGAGAAGGCTCGTCAAGCGACTCGGCACACTCTCGGCAGCGAAGATGGAGGACGTGGACCGGGCTCTGCGCATCAGCGTCGGTCTCGTGACCCTTTGACGGGACGTCTTGGTCTGAAGCAATTTCCGAGGCGACGTAGCTGCATGTTGCGCCTTCGTTGGGGACTGGACGGGGGTTGATCGAGTGGCCATCGGGGTCCTTCCTTCCGGTGCCAACGGTGTTCTTCAATTCTGGAGGTCGCTACCATTCTTGCTCCTATTTCCAAGAACTTGCCTTCGTCAGCAATCTCCGAACGGGTCCCGCCATCTCGTCGGCATGGGTTGCATTGACGAACAGGCCCGCCCAGTCAGCGCCGAGGCGTAACGCCCGCCGACCTCCCACGACTCCGCTGGCGTCGTGCAGGGTCTCGGGTGTACTTGCACACGGGGTAGTTCGAGCACCCCAGAAAGCGGCCGTACTTGCCCTTCCGGGTCCGCAGCCAGCCGCCACAGTCGGGACACGCCTCGATGGCCTTACCGCAGTCTCGGCAGCGGAATCCGCCCGTCGCCTTGACCGGCAATCCCTTGCCACAGGAAGGGCACGGCGGCTGAGCGTGCTCGCAGTAGGGCCAGTTCGAGCAGCCGTAGAAGGCACCTCTGGTTTGCGCATTCTCCCGGCGCACAAGATGCCCCCGGACGCATGTCGGACACGGCACGCCCTTGTTCGGCAACTGCCCGAAGACGGCGACGTCGTAGTTCCCCTCGATCAGTTCCAGCACGAAGGGTGACGGCCGCCCGCCGTCTGCCAGCAAGAAGACATGGCGTCTCGCCCGGGTCAGGGCAACATAGAACAGACGCCGCTCCTCGGCATTGGGATGCTTCTCCGGTGCCGAGAGGACCAGATCGAGGAGCGGGTCGTCGGCGATCTCCGTCGGAAAGCCGTGCCGCCCGGTGCACAGGCCGAGCACCACGACGTAGTCGGCTTGAAGCCCTTTCGAGCCATGAACGGTCTTGAAAGAGAGCTGAAGGCGCGGATGCTGCCTTCCGAGGCCAGCCAGGTTCTCCGGCCGCATGTGCTTGTACCGGCCTAGCAGCAGTACGCTCGACGGCTCTTCATAATTGGCGGCGTGGGCCGCGATCCTGCCGAGCGCCTCGCGCAGCAGGGACCGGTCTCGGCCCTCCGAAAGGCCGATATGCACGCATGGGCCTTGCAGTTTCCGCGTCGAACGCACCGTCTTGCGGATCTGCGAAGGGTTCTCCAGAACGAACCGGGTCGCGACGGCGGCGATGGGCTCGCAGCACCGGAAGGTCGTCTCCAGATCCAACCGCTCGCTGTGGCCGAAGCGCTCCGCGAACTCGCGCATGACCGCGATGTCCGCCCCGCCGAATCGGTAGATCGCCTGCCAGTCGTCGCCGACCGCGAACAGCTGGGCACCCGGCGACCGGTCCAGCAGCGCCTTCAGCAGCCTGGCCCTTGAGGGCGAGATGTCCTGGAACTCGTCCACCAGAATGTAGCCGAACGGACTGCGATAGCGTCCCTCCTCGACATGCTCGGTCGCCTTGCCGATCATGTCGTGGAAATCGATCTCACCTCGATCGGCGAGGGTTTTCTGGTAGCGCTCGAGGATCGGTAAGAACACCGCCAGGAAGGCCTTGGCCCGCTGGCGGTTGCCGAAGCCCCTGGCCCGACTGCCAACTTCCGGAAAGGACAACTGGGCGCCCTTGTAATGTTGCAGGAAGGTCGCCACCAGACGCAGGAACGGACCGACCCGGCCCTGCCGCTCAAGGACGGCGAAGACCTCCTCGCGGGGGATCGGCGAAAGGGACACGCCGTGCGCAGAGAGTTTCCCCACGAGGTTGCCGATCAGCGTGCCGGACGCGTGCTCGTGGCTGAACGTCTCGATCAGGACCGTTCCTCTTTCCTCGTGCAGCTGGCGCTTCCACTCCATTCCCTCGAGATACTCTTCCCGATCGACGAACGGCGCGGTCCTGCCGCGGGCGTCGAGCCCGAAGTGTTCGATGTAGATCCCCGCCTCGGGGAGATGGAAGTCGGGACGGTACTGCCTCTTCTCCGCCGTCGCGGTGTCGTGCTCGTAGTCCGCCTCGTACTCGTAAGGCACGCCGTTGAGGTAGAGGAAGTTGGCGATCTCGCATTCCTCATAGCTCTTGACCTTCTCGCCCTTCAGAGACCGGATGTCGTATCGGCGGATGTAGTCCCAGTACTCTCCCCAGCTCCCGAAGTCCTGCTCGTTCTTGTACGGTGCGAACTGGCTCTGGAACCACTTGAGCAGGACCACTGACAGCTGCCGGTCGGCTAGCAGGTCGGCGACGAGCCCCTTCAGCAGATCGAGCAGTGCCACTGGGTCCTCGGCCTCCCTCGCCAGCGAAGGGCGTCTGCCTTCCGCTTTGCCGATGATCGACATGCCGAGACCGTGAAACGTCCGAACGGTGACGCTGTTCGCTACCTCATGGCCGAGGCGCCCGCGAACCCGCTCCTTGAGCTCGTTCCTGGCGTCCGTTGCGAAGGCCAGCAGCAGCAGCTCCGACGGGCGGCGGTAGCCTCGTCTCGCGAGCCAGCCGGCCTTAGCAACGATCACCGAGGTCTTGCCGCTGCCGGCGGCGGCAACCACGAGGTTGTGGTCCTCGTCGACAACCACCGCCCTGCGTTGCTCGTCGGTGAGCGGCCGTGCCTCCACCCGGTCCAAGAACGCCCGCGATCGGCTGAGTTCGCTCTCGGCGAAGGCCTTGTTGGCTCTGGTCCGGAACACATCGGGGTTCTCGACGAGGTCCCGTATCGTCTTCAGCATCCGGATCTCCGGGGCGGTCGACAGCGAATCCGGCCACCGGGATGCCATCTCGCCGGCGACGTCCCGGGCATCGCGCTCAAGCTCGCGAAAGACGCTACGAGCAACATACCGCCGCGGCTCGGCGAGCAGCGCCACGCGCTCGTGTACCGAGCGCAGTGTCTCGATTCGCGCCGCGACCGCCTTTCGCCACCAATTGACCCGCGCGGCTTCCAGCGCCGTTGCCAGCGCTGTCGCGTCAGCCCGCGAGAGCCCAGATACAACTGCCTTCCCGGAAGCGTGACGGACGCGCACGGTGCCCCACCACCACCCCGTCTTCAATTCGGCTGTCGCGATGTCGCCGAGAGGTATCTCCCTGATCCGGAAATTAGACCTGACCCTCAAGGCGGTCGCGGTCACCGTGGCGCCGGTGGCGTCTCCCGGACGAGCGATCGCGAACAGAATCGGCGCCAAGCCCTGTCGTCTTGCCACGATACGGAACTCAGCCTACGCGACAGGCAGGGCAAGCCAGGAGGATTCGTGTGCTTTGAGAGGGTAATCCGCTGACATCACCGCCGCGATTCCCGAGCGTGCCTTCGATACTCGAGCAATCAGCTCCGTCCCGAGATAATCCTCGTAGACAGCTCGACCTCCACTCCCGGGGCACCCCACGCCTGGAATGGCTGGCCCACGTCGAACGGCACAGGCCGTGCCCCATCCACATTCACTGCGCTCTGGTTCGTGCACGGTCACCGGCGTGCCCTCATTCTAGTTATGTCGTTGGCCACACGAGGCTTCGACTAGACCCACCAAGCCAACCTAACGGCCAATGACAATGGTTCCGGCGGGGTTCAAAACGCCACGCCGTCCAAATGTCGGTACCGACTAGTCCACTTACGAGGCCGACCCAGTCACTGTGGTCTGCAACGGGGGCAAAGTGCTGACTATTGCGCTCCCCGTCGAGGAATGCTATCGAATTCGCAGTTCCGACCTTGGAGAGTCGGCAGAAACGCTGGCCCTGGTTTTGTCGGCTTGGGATTCGAAAGTTCAGGCAGCGAACGATCTCGACACCCCTATCCAGACGTGACCGTGGGACAGAATGTAGGGCAACAACCCAAGGTGTTCTCATAACACCTTTTTTATCAACCACTTAGATAAATGAAGTGGCGCGCTCGGGAGGATTCGAACCCCCGGCCTTCTGGTCCGTAGCCAGACGCTCTATCCAGCTGAGCTACGAGCGCGTGCCTAGATTCTCTTTATAGCACATGGGGCCGTTGGACAGAGTCGTTCTCAGCATCGCGTGTAGGCTTGCGCCTCGTGGTCAGAGCGACTGCCTCGCTGGCGTAGTTGGCGCACGGAAAACGGGTAGACCGGTAACAGCCGTCGATAGAGGGGCTGTTCGCAGCCTTGCAATGGTGTCTTGCTCGGTATACCGATAAGGACTGAGCCGAGCTACAGACACCGTCTGCCCGCGTGGTATTCTAGTCACTGACTAGTCAGTAGTCCAAGAGGGCATCATGAGCGCCAGAGTAACCGCCTTAGAGGCAAAGCTTCGATTCGGTATGCTCCTCCAGCGCGTGGCCAAGGGTGAGGAGATTGTCGTCACTAGGTACGACAAGCCGGTCGCACGCATCATTCCTGCAGGCGGTCGTGACCTGAGGGATGTGCGCCAAGCCGTAAGCTCGCTTATAGCCCTCCGCAGCGCGATTGCGGAGTGGAGAGGTTCTGGGGAGGGCCTTGATGACGAAGACGTTAAGTCCATGATCGAGGAGGGGCGCCGGTGACATCGGAGTTCGTTCTCGACGCATCGATAGCGTTCGCTTGGGTCTATCCCGGTCAGGCAACTCCCGCATCGGAGACCCTGCTCAAGCTTGTCGAGTCGGGTACGGTCGCCGTCGTCCCGCCCTTGTGGTTCCTTGAAGTTTCCAATGGCCTGCTCGTCGCACAGCGTCGCAAGTTGATCTCGCCTGTCCAGCGACGGGAGGCGCTAGATGGATTGTCCGCTCTAGCTCTGGTTGCCGACGACGCAGATCCTCGTAGCGCCTTTGGCAGAACCACGACGCTGGCCGAACAACACGGGCTCTCCGTGTACGACGCTGCCTACCTCGAAGTTGCCTTGCGCCGGAGTATACCGTTAGGCTCGCGGGACCGAGCACTGTTGGCAGTTGCCCGGCAATGCGGGGTCGCGGTCGTTCCTTGAAGACGACGGGCCCACACCGGCAACTCGCCTATGGCGGATGAGTTCGAGGTGGCCGCCCGCAACACTGCGAAGCGGCGCGGACAGCCGACTTGAAAGAGTTCATGTTCCAACAACGGCCGCGAGCATTTAGCGGAGGCATGATACTGACGAGGTGTACTGATAGCTCAATGCAAGCGCTGCCTTGGCTGAGATCTTCGTGTGTGCCTAGGCTCTTGCCGGACCGGCCCGTGGGTTGGACCGGCTGCCATCCCCAGGCCGGATTTGGCACTAAGGGCGCAGTTGAGCGACACTATTTGGGTTATGCGTGAAGCAGTCATTGTCGACTCCCTCAGAACCCCACTTGCCAAGTCGTTCCGCGGTTCCCTGAACTTGACGCGGCCGGACGATCAAGTCGCCCATTGCATCCGCGCGCTGCTAGAAAAGTACCCGCAGATCGATCCGAACGAAATCGGCGACGTCATCCTCGGTTGCGGCCAGCCGCACGGCGCGGCAGGCCACAACATCGCTCGCATCTCGGCCCTGCTGGCCGGGCTGCCCAGCTCGGTGGGTGGCACGACCGTAAACCGTTTCTGCTCCTCCGGCCTGCAATCGATCGCCATGGCGGCCCACCAGGTCATGGCCGAGGGCGAGGACGTGATGCTGGCTGGCGGCGTCGAGTCCATCACGATGATGGTCCCCGACAAATCGCCCAATCCGACTCTCAAGGAGACCGCGCCCGGCGTCTACATGGTCATGGGCGTCACTGCCGAGGTTGTTGCGAAGCGCTACGGCGTGAGCCGCGAGGCTCAGGATGAATATGCCCTACAGAGCCAGCAGCGCACCGCGGCCGCTCAGCAGGACGGGTTCTTCAGCGAGGAATTGGCTCCGATGCCGGTCACGCGGGGGATCGTCGACAAGAAGACCAAGCAGGTCGTCGACAAGCAAGAGCACCTGCTCACCGGCGACGAGTGCAACCGGCCCGGCACTACCATGGAAGGCTTGGCCGGCCTGCCGCCCTACTTCGATCCGCACTCGGGTCAGGGCTCGGTGACCGCCGGCAATTCTTCCCAGCTCTCGGACGGGGCATCCGTCACGCTGGTGATGTCAAGAGAGCGCGCGGACCAGCTCGGCATCAACTACAAGCTGATCTTCCGCGGCTTCACGACCTCGGGCTGCGAGCCCGACGAGATGGGGATCGGACCGGTCTTCGCCGTCCCCAAGCTGCTCAAGAACCAGGGCAAGAGCGTCGATGACATCGACGTGTGGGAACTCAACGAGGCCTTCGCCGTGCAAGTGGTCTACTGCCGGGACCGGCTGGGCATTCCGAACGAACGGCTCAACGTCAACGGCGGTTCCATCGCGGTAGGGCATCCCTTTGGGATGACCGGCTCGCGCTTGGTCGGCACGATTGCCAACGAGATGAAGCGGCGCAAGGCGCCGTTAGGTGTCGTGACGATGTGCGTCGGCGGCGGACAAGGCGCAGCCGGGCTCTTTGAAGGCGCTTGGTAGGAGTGCGCTAGGCGGAGCTGCCATTGCGGCGCTAGTCGACGCGACCCTGCCCGAGCTACGGGACGCAACACCTCCCCAAGCACGGTTAGTCTCTCGCTCCACCGTCGTCGAGGTGATCGATCGGTCTCCTCGGCATGCGCTTGCATAACTCCGGTCACCGGTAAGACGACACCGGTGGTCGGCTGGCTCCCGGGGAGATGACCACATAGGCGCTAACTTGTTTTACGGTAATCGAAATATGCTTCTAATTGTCCCAACCGGAGTCGAGGGGCGTCGGTAAGTTCCTCGGAGATTTCGTTCCATGTGGCGATCATCTCACTCAGCGGCAAGTGCGG
>LXNI01002156.1_pt1 | contig 14454 bp, 13 predicted proteins | sample 809091 | NCBI WGS metagenome assembly LXNI01 (sample SAMN04870527, study PRJNA318959) | sponge metagenome | biome: 01000161; feature: marine sponge reef; material: water | host: Sarcotragus foetidus | place: Greece: Milos, Mediterranean Sea | collected 2013-05-29 | depth 5-7 m | reverse complement strand
CCAGTGCGCGAACGGCCTCTTCACCCCACCCGCCGCCAGTTCACGCCCGAGGCGTCGCAGACACAAGCCCGCGTTACTCCCGCGACCGAGCCGGAGCGCCACGCCGGTGGAGGCTTAACAACACCCGACCATTGCCCGGAAATGCGGACGGGTCGCGAGTCCGTCCTGGCGGGCATCTTTTCAGGCGCCCCCGCCTTGCATGTCCACTGCTGGGCCGGGGTCGTTCTGCGCTTCCAACTCGAGAGCCTGACGCGGATTAGGACGGCGCACCGGGGCGTATCCCCCCGGCCGAATTAGTAGTTTCTGTCCAATTGGACAGTTATTCGGCGACAGGGAACGCGGTCGGAAGCCGCCAAGTGATTGATAAGAGTGGCGCACCCGACAGGATTCGAACCTGTGACCTCTGCCTTCGGAGGGCAGCGCTCTATCCAGCTGAGCTACGGGTGCTCTCGGCGGACCGCTGGCGCGCACCATAGGCAAGCCGGGAGCCTGCGGCAATGGCGCAGCAACCCCCTCCTTAGTATCCCGGCCCTCTACTTGTTCATTTCCCTCCCTTGTTCATTTCCCTCAATCGCCGGGCGCTCGCTCCGCTCGCTTGGCTACGCGCCATTGGGCGCGCGGCGCGCTTGCTCCGCGCGCCTGCCCTTGTCGGCGGGGCGGGGTTCGCTATTCTGCCGCCGGCTCAGGCAAAGGGAGGGCTCAGGCCATGCCGTCGATGCTGGTCACTGGTGCGAGCAGGGGGCTCGGCCTCGAGATGGTGCGCCAATTCGTGGGCGACGGCTGGCGCATCTACGCCTGCTGCCGCACGCCGGAGACGGCCACCGACCTCGCCGCGCTCGCCGCCGGTTCGGGCGGCCTGATCACGCTGCACACGCTCGACGTGAGCAGTCCCGCGCAGATCCGGGCGCTCGCGGACGAGTTTCGCGGCACGCCCATCGACATGCTGGTGAACAACGCCGGCCTGCTCGGCTGCACCATCGACCAGATGGGGCCGGCCAACTTCGGCAGCATCGACTACGAGGCCTGGGCCAAGGTGCACGAGATCAACACCATGGCGCCGCTCCGCGTTACCGAGGCGTTCGTGGACCACGTGGCGGCAAGCGACCTGAAGCTGCTCTTCTTCATGTCGACGCACATGGGCTGCATCACGGAGCTCGCCGACGGCGGCCTCTATCCCTATCGCTCGAGCAAGGCGGCGCTGAATCTGCTGGTGAAGGGGCTCTCCATCGATCTCGCGCCGAAGGGCGTGCGCACCATCGCGGTCCACCCCGGCTGGGTGGTCACCGACATGGGCGGGCCGGACGCGCCGGTCAACAAGGTGGACAGCATTGCCGGCATCCGGAGCGTGGTGGCGAACTACGGCGCGGAGCAGACCGGGTGCTTCTACCAGTACGACGGCAGGGAGCTGCCCTGGTAGCCGGCGGCCTGCTAGAGCGTATCCGTTTTGCACGGAAACGTTCTATACACTTTATCGCTCACGGCAGCCGGCCTTCGGCCGGCGCCTGCGCGGGCGCGCCGCATACGCGGCGGGCCGCTGTCGCGGCCTGTCCCGCGTCCGTCAAAATCGGACGCGCTCTAAAGACGAGACGAGGGAGTATGGAGTGATGGCCGTGGACCTGGCTCAGGCCGCGAAACAGAAGAAGATCCGCTATTTCCTGATCAGCTTCGTGGACCTCTTCGGCGTGCTGAGGGCGAAGCTCGTGCCGGCCGAGGCGATCGGCGGCATGCAGGCCGATGGCGCGGGCTTCGCGGCGTTCGCCGCCTGGCTCGATTCGACGCCCGCCGAGCCCGACATGCTGGTGAAGCCGGACCCTGCGACCCTGATCCAGCTGCCGTGGAAGCCGGAGGTCGGCTGGCTCGCCGGCGATTGCTGGATGAACGGCGAGCCCATGGCGGACACGCCGCGCCTCAAGCTCAAGAGCAAGCTGGAGGCGGCGAAGAAACAGGGGTACCGGGTCAAGACCGGGGTCGAGGCCGAGTACTTCATCGTGAACGGGGACGGCACCGCGATCTCCGATGCGCTCGATACCCAGGCCAAGCCCTGCTACGACCAGGCGGCGCTGATGCGGCGCTACGACGTGGTCTCGGAAATCTGCGACGCCATGCTGAGCCTCGGCTGGGGGCCCTATCAGAACGACCACGAGGACGCGAACGGCCAGTTCGAGATGAACTGGGAGTACGACGACGCGCTGGTGACCGCCGACCGCCACGTCTTCTTCAAGTACATGGTGAAGTCGCTCGCCGAGAAGCACGGGCTGCGCGCGACCTTCATGCCGAAGCCGTTCACCAACCTCACCGGCAACGGTTGCCACGCCCACGTCTCGGTCTGGAACAATTCTGGGCGGAAGAACCTGTTCCACGACGCCAAGGGGGAGCTCGGCATCTCCGCGCTTGGCTACAAGTTCCTGGGCGGTGTCATCCACCGGGCGCCGGCGCTCTGCGCGCTCTGGAACCCGACCGTGAACAGCTACAAGCGGATCAACGCGCCGGTGACGCTGTCGGGCTCCACGTGGTCCCCCAACCAGGTGGCCTACGGCGGCAACAATCGCTCCACCATGGTGCGCATCCCCGACGCCGGGCGCTTCGAGCTGAGATTGATGGACGGGGCCGCCAACCCCTACCTGCTGCAGGCGGGCGTGGTGGTCGCCGGGCTCGACGGCATCGAGAACGAGCGCGATCCCGGCGCGCGGACCGATCTCAACCTCTACGCCGAGGGCCACAAGCTGCGGGGCGCGCGGAAGCTGCCGCTCAACCTGCTGGATGCGCTCAGGCTCTTCGAGAAGGACAAGGTGGTCCGCGCGGGCTTCGGCGAGAGCTTCGTGAAGAGCTACGTTAAGCTCAAGACGAGCGAGTGGAACGAATACGCCGGCACGATCTCCGACTGGGAGCGCAGCAACACGCTGGATTGCTGAGGCGGCTGGTGCGGGCGGTGAGACTCGAACTCACACTCCCGAAGGAACGGGTTTTTGAGACCCGCGCGTCTACCGATTCCGCCACGCCCGCGCGTGCGCCAGCCGTAGAGCACGTCATAGCGCGACGGCGCGCGCAAGGCTACCGCGCTTGGACAGGTGATTAGCTAGAGCGCGTCCGTCTCCAGCGAGAGGGTGCAGCCGAGGGCGCGGGCCAACGCGTCCGCCGCCGACTGGGCCTTGCCGGACACGAGCGGCCGGTGCTCGGGTGCGATGCGCAGCACGAGGCGATCGCCCTCCGCCGCAAGGCACGATCCGTCGAGCACCGCAGGCTCCCCGCAGGAGAGCCGTTCCGCCAGCCTGAGCGTGAGCCCGAGCGCGCGGGCCTCGGCCTGCGCCCCATTGGGCAGCAGCCGGTCCGCGGCGTGGTCCGCCTCGGCCGGGAGGCCGGACTTGTAGCGCTGGGCCACGGCAAGCGCGAGGAAGACGCGGCCCGGATGGTCGATGCCGACGAAGGGCGCGCGCGAGATGCGCTGGAAGGCGTCGGCCGCGCGGAGGTCCGGGTGCTGGCGCCAGGCGATCTCGGAGAGGAAGGCGACTGCCGGCAGCACGTCGCGATGCGCTTCTAGGGCGGGGAGCGTCGCCCGCGCCAGCCAGGATTGGAGCGCCTCGGCATAGGCGAGGGAGCGGCCGTCGCGGCGCGCGATGGCCCGGCAGGCGTCGTGCAGCGGGTCCTCGGCGCGCACCGCCTGCGGCAGCCTGTCGAAGAGCAGCCCCTCGCGCAGCCCGAAGGCGGAGAACAGCACGTCGCTCGGCCGGGCGTTCTCCAGCAGCGCGATCAGGACCGAGGCGCCGCTCGGCACGGTCGCGAGCCGCCGGGGCCACATGCCCTCCGGCCCCGGCTTGAGCGTGCCGGGATCGGCCGCGGCAAACGCCTTGGCGGCCTTGCGGGCTTCCTCCGCCGCCATGCGGTAGTGATGGACAACAGCGATGGGGTGCTGCTCGGCGGCCATGCGGAGCCGGGCCATCGCCCGCCACGCGCCGCCCACGAGGTAGACGGGCTCGCCCCGCACGCGCTCGAGCCAGTGCAGCGCCGCCAGCCGTTCCGCCGCGAGCGCGGTGCGGCGGCCGGGCTTGAGGCTGCCGAGGCGGAGCACGCCGAGCGGGAGCGTCGCGTGCTCGGCGAGCTCTCCCTTCTCGAGGCGGACCAGTTCCAGGCTGCCGCCGCCGAGGTCCGCCATCAGCCCGCTCGCGCCCGGGAACGCCGAGACCACGCCGAGTGCCGCGTAACGGGCTTCTTCTTCCCCCGTGAGCACGCGGAGCGAGAAGCCGGCCTCGCGGGCCACGGCCGCTCGGAAGCGCTCGCCGTCGCTTGCGTCGCGCACCGCCGCCGTGGTCACGGCGTCGAGCGGGCCGACGCCGAGCGCCGTTGCTGCCGCGGAGAAGCGGCGCAGCGCATCGAGCGCGGGCTCCAGCGCGTCCGGCGCGAGCGCCCCGGTCTCGCCCAGGGTGGCGCCGAGGCCGCACAGCTCGCGCTCGTTGAAGACCGGCGCGGGCGCCCGGGTGAGCCCCTCGAAGACCACGAGGCGGATCGAGTTCGAGCCGACGTCGAGCACGCCGTAGGGCGCCTCAGCCGCCGCATCGGCCTGCGGCGCTGGCGGGAAGCGCTCGGGCTCGGCTGCCAACGTCGCGGGATCGGCCATGAGGCGGGCGGCGACCTGCTGTTCCGTCACGCGTCGCCCGGTTCATCGCCTGTCTCCGCCACGGCGCGCAGCGGCTCGCGCCGCGCCGTGCCGCGGCCGGAGAGCGACGGGTTGGTCATGAAGAAGCGGTGGGCGTTGAAGGGATCGCCGTCGGGCGCCAGGCGGGTGAAGGCGCCGTCAGCGTCCAGCGTCCAGCTCTGCTCGTTGTCCCTGAAGTTCGCGGTCATGATCTGTTCGAGGATCTGTTCGTGCACCGTCGGGTTCTCGATCGGCACCATGAGCTCGACGCGCCTGTCGAGATTGCGCCCCATCCAGTCGGCGGACGAGATGAACACCCTGGCCTGCGGCGAGGGCAGGCCATGGCCCGCGCCGAAGCACATGATGCGGGAGTGCTCGAGGAAGCGGCCGACGATGCTCTTCACCCGGATGTTCTCCGAGAGGCTCGGCACGCCGGGGCGCAGGCAGCAGATGCCGCGCACCACCAGGTCGATGGAGACGCCGGCGGCGGAGGCGGCGTAGAGCGCCTCGATCACGTCGGGGTCGACCAGCGAGTTGAGCTTGACCCAGATCGCCGCCGGCCGGCCGGCGCGCGCGTGGGCGGCCTCCGCCTCGATCAGCTCCTCGAGGGCGGCGCGCATGCCGAGCGGCGCCACCGCGAGCTTCTCGTAGCGCTCGGGCGCGGCGCCGCCGGTCAGGTAGTTGAAGAGCAGCGCCGCATCGCGGCAGAACGCCGGCTCGCAGGTGAAGAACGAGAGGTCCGTGTAGATGGCGGCGGTGATGGGGTGATAGTTGCCGGTGCCGTAGTGGATGTAGCTGCGCAGGCCGTCGGCTTCGCGCCGCGCCACCAGCGACGCCTTGGCGTGGGTCTTGAGGTTCATGAAGCCGTAGACCACCTGGGCGCCGGCACGCTCCAGGTCCCGCGCCCAACGGATGTTCGCCGCCTCGTCGAAGCGCGCCTTGAGCTCGACCAGCGCGGTGACGGACTTGCCCGCCTCCGCCGCCTCGATCAGCGCGTTGACGATGGGGGAATTGTTGCTGGTGCGATAGAGGGTCTGCTTGATCGCGATCACGTCCGGATCCCGCGCCGCCTGGCGCAGGAACTGGACGACGACGTCGAAGCTCTCGTAGGGGTGGTGGACGATGATGTCCTTGGCCTTGATCGCGGCGAAGCAGTCGCCGCCGAAGTCGCGGATCCGCTCGGGGAAGCGCGCGCGGTAGGGCGGGAACTCGAGGTCGGCCCGGCCGCACCTGATGAGCATCGAGGTGTCCGCGAGGCCGAGAATCCCCTCGACCTCGACCACGTCGTGACGGTCGACGTGAAGCTGGTCGGAGAGGAAGTCCAGCATGCTCGGGGGCATCGTGGAATCAACCTCGAGCCGGATGACGCTGCCGCGGCGCCGGCGCTTCAGCGCGCTCTCGAACGAGAGCACCAGGTCCTCCGCCTCCTCCTCCAGCTCGATGTCGCTGTCGCGGACGATGCGGAACCTGCCCACCGCGCGCGGCGCGAAGCCGGGGAACAGCCGGTCGAGATAAAGCTCGACCACGTCCTCCAGCGCGATGAAGCGAACCTCGCCCCGCTCGCCCTCGGGCAGGCGGATGAAGCGCTCCACCTGGCTCGGGATGCGCACCAGCGACGGCACCTGGCGGCGGGTGCCCTGCTCCACCAGCTGGAGCGCCAGGCTGAAGCCGAGATTCGGGATGAACGGGAACGGATGCGCCGGGTCGATCGCGAGCGGCGTCAGCACCGGGAAGAGGCGGTCGATGAAGTAGCCGTCGAGCCACTGGCGCTCGTCGTCCCGGAGCCGGTCGGCCGAGAGGATCGCGACGCCCGCCTCGGTCAGCTCGGCGCGGAGCGCGAGCCAGCGCTCCTGCTGCTGGGCCATGAGCCGATTGGCGCGCGCGTTGACGGCGCGGATCTGCGCCGCGGGGCTGAGACCGTCCTGCGAGGCGTCGAGGATGCCGGCCTCGACCTGGCCGTGCAGGCCGGCCACGCGGACCATGTAGAACTCGTCGAGGTTGGACGCCGAGATCGAGAGGAAGCGCAGGCGCTCGAGCACCGGGTGATCGAGGTTCTCGGCCTCCTCCATCACCCGCTCGTTGAAGGCGAGCCAGCTCAGCTCGCGGTTGATGAACTTGTCGGCCGGCGCGAAGCTCCCTGGCTCGACCGCCCGCTTGGCTTTCGCCATTCGGCTGCTCCCGCGTCCCTGCGTATGTGGCGTGATTCGCGGTTTCCTACAATAAGGCCATCGCTGCTGCGAGACAAAATCGCCGCGGGCCGCGAGCCCTGCCGATCAGCCGCCCGTCGGCCCGCCGGCCCGGCCCTCGCCGAGCGCGAGAACCCGGCGCACGAGGGGAACGGTGACCGGCCTGCCTTCGGCGAGCGCCGCGCGATCCAGTCGTTCCACGAGGTGCGCCACGGCCTCGAAGGACCGCTCGATGCGGGGCACGACGTAGGCCGGCACCTCGGGCGCAAGCGCGATCTGCCTGTCCGCGAAGAGCTTGACCATGAGCGCGGCGAGCAGCGCGTCGTCCGGCAGGCCGATCGCCACCGCCGGTGCCAGGCGCAGCCGGGAGACGAGATCGGGGAGCGAGAGCGGCCAGAGCGCCGGCGGGGTGAGAGCAGTCAGCAGCAGGTGGCCGCCCCGCTCGGCGACGCCGTTGTAAGCGTGCAGGAGCGCGCGCTCGTCGATCGGCCCACCCAGCCTGTCCACGACCAGCGCGGCCGCCCCTTCCCCGCTGCCGGTCGCGGCCTGGGCTAGGGCGGACGCTTCGAGGGCCAGGGCGCCGCTGCGCCGCCGCCAGACCTCGGCGAGATGGCTCTTGCCCGAGCGCGACGGCCCGTGGATCACGAGCGCAGGGCCCGGCCACTCCGGCCAGCGGTCGAGCCACGCGACCGCCGCCTCGTTGCAGGGCGCCACCAGAAAATCCTCGTGCCCGAGAGCGGGGCGGACGCCCCAGTCGAAGGTGCGCTGCTGACCGAGAGTCTGGTCGGCCATCGCCGTCGCCCTATTCGGCCTCGCCGGGGGCAGCCTCGCCTGGGGCAGTTGCGTCGGGTACGTCCGGCTCCTGCTGCGCGGCACGGGGGGCCAGCACCCACTCGTTCGCCAGGGGCTCGAGGGCCAGGTCGTTCTGGTCGAGGGCAAGGCGAAGCTGGTCGGCCGTGCCGTGGTAGCGCAGCGTGAGCCGGGCCTCGCGCACCGAGAGGGAGTCGATCTCGACCGCTGCGACCATCGCGAGCGCCGCGACGCGCTGCTGGATCGAGATCCATTCGCCGAGGCTCGCGATCGGGACGGTTGCCAGGAGCGCGTGGTCCTCGCCGTAGCGGATCAGGTTGGCGGCCTTCCAGGCGTCCTCCAGCAGGGTGACGACCCTGTCGGTGCCGCGCTCCAGCAGCGCGCGTTCGCTTTCGTCCGCGCGGCCGATCAGCGTCTTCTGGACCGCCCGGTTTCCGTCGGCCGTGATCCGGCGCAGCGAGAGCGTGAGCGCGCGGCCGGCGGCCGGGGCCTCGCCGTCCTGACCCTCCGCGTCCTCCCCTTCGGGCGCGGAAGGCTTGGCGACGGCGGCGGAGCCCGAAAGCCCGGCGACCGCGACCGCCACTTCGCTTGTGCCGTAGAGCTCTCCGAGCGCGGTCATCGCCTCCGTATCGGACGCCAGCGCCCGCGCGGCGTCCACCGTGCCGAGGTCGATGATGTCGCCGAGCGGCAGGAGGATCGGCACCAGGCCGCCGTGGGGCGGGCGCTCCTCCCACGCCCGGCGCCAGCGGTTTCCGACCTCCCACAGCTTCGTGCCGCCGGGGTCGCGCTGAACCGCCACAACGAGGACCGGCTTGCTCACGGTCTCGGCATAGGCGATGCCGCTCTCCCGCAGCAGGCGGCGCACCTCGGTCGGGTCGAAATCCACCGTCAGCGATGCGCGGTAGCGGGTGGTCGAAACCAGCTCGCTATCGATCTCGAAGCCCGCGATCATGGGCGCGATGGAGTCTTCGGCCGGCGCTGGCAGGGGCGTGCCGTCCACCGTGAGGCGGCGCAGCAGGATCTCGAGCGCGGCGTGCTGGCCGGCCGCGATGGCGAGCTCGCGCGCCTGTGCCGACGACGCGGCCTCGGCATCGATGGGAACATGGGCGACGGTGAACACGCCCTCGCCCCGCGCCATGCCGGCGGCGAGGAAGAGCGTCAGCGCGCAGGCGAGCGCGATGCAGCGCGAAGCGGTGGCGAGACGTGCCGGTCCACCCATTGTTCAGACCCTGTCATCCGGCCGGGCGGGATACGGCCAGGGGCGGCCACGGACCCGCGCCTCAGGGTATCATGGGGCCAGAGGCAAGACGACCGGCGGCAGACAGCGGACGGATGCCGGACGGCGGCGGGAGGCGACATGGCGCGGCTGAAAGTAGGCGTCCTGATCTCGGGCAGCGGAACCAATCTGCAGGCCCTCATCGACGATTGCGCCCGCGCCGATGCAGTGTGCGAGATCGCGCTCGTGCTCTCCAACCGGGCCGATGCCTTCGGGCTCACGCGGGCTGCAGAGGCCGGTCTGCCGCATCGCGCGATCGATCACCAGGAATACGACGCGAGGGCCGACTTCGAGCGGGCGTTGAGCGCTGCGCTGGAAGCGAGCGGCGTTGAGCTGGTCTGCCTCGCCGGCTTCATGCGCGTGCTCACGGCGGCATTCGTGGAGCGCTGGCGCGACCGGCTGATCAACATCCACCCCTCGCTGCTGCCCGCGTTCAAGGGGCTGGATACGCACGCGAGGGCCATCGCGGCCGGCGTGCGCATCGCCGGCTGCACCGTTCACTTCGTCCGCTCCGAGGTGGACAACGGGCCGATCATCGCCCAGGCGGCGGTGCCGGTCCTGCCGGACGATACGGCCGTGAGCCTCGCGGCCCGCGTGCTGCGCGAGGAGCATCGCTGCCTGCCGCTCGCCGTGCGCCTCATCGCCCAGGGCCGGGTCTCGGTCGCGGGCGAGCGCTGCGTCATCGATGCTGCGGGGCCAGGCGGCGCGCTCGTCAACCCCGCACCGGACACGTAAAGCGTTCCCGTCTCTCACGGAAACGCTCTACGCTTTGTCGCTCACGGCAGCCGTCCGTCCTTTGATTCCGCGCGCCTGCCGGCGCGACAGAGAAAGGCCCGGAACCGTCCGGCTCCGGGCCCTTCGTCATGCGTTGGCGGTCGCCGCTAGATTGCGGGCTTGGCGTAGCGCTCGACCAGGTTCTCGGTCCGCGCGCGGATCGGCTCCATCGCCTCGCCGTTGGTCTTGACGGTCATGTCCGCGATGCGGTTCCCGGCAGCCATGGAGCGCTCGAACGCGCCCTTCGCCTGCACGGTCTGGGCTTCGGTAAGCTCGGCCCAGCTGCGCGCGCCCATGATCGCCTCGGCCGCGCCGGCCTGGGCCGCCATGGCCTCCTTCGCGAAATCGAACCAGGCGGTACCGATGGCGCCGTAGCCCTTCGCCGCGATGGTCGAGGCCTCGACCATGCTGTCGAAGCTCGCCCGGCTCTCCTCGGCGATGGTCTCGAACGAGAGGTTGCCGTTCCAGGGGGACTTGGGGCCGTTCGCGGCGGCCTTGCTCGTGGCGTCGTTCTTGGTGGTCATCGGTTCACCCTATCGCTTTGCTGTTGTTCCCGGCGATGCGCATCGCCCTCTGGCGGGTTGCCCTGCGGCGCGGCGTCATATTGCGATGCAGCATCATGTTGCACTGCAATATAAGCGAGTCGCGCCGATCGTCAAGGCCCTGTAGATGCTTTATTTGTTCCCTCAATCGCCGGGCGCTCGCTCCGCTCGCCGTTGCCGCCGCGCCTGGGCTGTGGCAATGTCGCGCCCGCGCCGCCGTAGCTCAGGGGTAGAGCACTCCCTTGGTAAGGGAGGGGTCGGAAGTTCAATTCTTCCCGGCGGCACCATTCCAAATCAAGCACTTAGCGGATTCTGGCCGCCGCCCAAATTGCCGCATAACTGTGCAATTGCACAGAAACTCGCCAAATCGGTGCCGTGATCGTTCGCGTCATGGTCCATTTCGGGGGAGAACATCTAGGCTTGCCGACGGCAAGAGCGACGCACTCAGGCCCATCGTGTGCGCCGCATGAGCGACCGTCGCGGCGCTCGGAAGGCCGAGGAGCACAGGTCGCCTCCGCACAACCTGGAGGCCGAGCAGGCGCTGCTGGGCGCCCTCCTGGTCAACAACGATGCCTTCCATCTGGTCGCCACCTTCCTCAAGCCGGACCACTTCTTCCTGCCCGTGCATGGCCGCATCTACGACGCCGTTATCTACGCCGGGCACTACGGCCACACCATCCAAGACCTCTATCTCCGCCTGCAGTTAATCTTCCTCGCCGAGGATATGCGCAACGCTGCCTCCGACGCGTCGCTCGACCAGCCGCCGCGCGAACAGGTCGAGAGCGTGGAGGCCAGCCTCGAAATGTCGGCCGAACAGCTCGGCAAGCGCGCGCGCTCGATCCGCACCGGCATCGAACACCACCTGTTGCGGACGGGGAAGGTCGAGCAGCCCGCCTTCGATTCGCTGTTCAAGACCGCAGGAGGGCTCAAGGACATTCCGCTGGTTCTCGACGATACGGGCGGCCAGACGCCCGACTACATCGAGCGCAGCGCGCGCAGGCTCAGGCGCCAGAACCGGCTCGATCTCCTGATCGTCGATCTCCTGCAACTCATGCGCTCGCCGGGGAATTGCGGCCCCAGAACCGGCTCCAGCAGATCAGCGACTTCACCTCGCGCATGAAGGCGCTGACAAAGGAGTTGCACATCCCCGTGCTCCTGATCTTGCAACTGAACCGGGCCGGCGAGCGCGCTGACAACAAGGTCCCGCAATTGTCGGGTTTGAGAGATTCCGGTTCCATAGAACAGAACGCCGATAGCATCTTATTTCTTTAGAGTAAAGTCTACCACTTTGCGAGGATGAGCCAATTGTATAAGACGATACTGAGCGTGAATAATGGGACGATATGACGAACAATATTCGCGACATATGTGACGTTTTTGTGGTGAAAAATCGCCACGGAACGGCCATGAATATCACTCGTCGCTGGGAGGGGAAAACCATGAGCTACCAGGACCCGTTGCGCGCTGGGCGGAGGGACTCATGAGCATTCGTGTGATGACGCAGGTATGGGGCAGCGGCCGGTTCGACGGCAATCAACTGCTGCTGTTGCTGGCGCTCGCCGACTTTGCTGACGACAGCGGCGGCAACGTGTTCCCAAGCGTGCAGAAGATGGCGGAGAAGACGAGGGCAGCGCGGCGCACGATTCAGCGGAACCTCCGCGAGCTGGTCAAGGACGGCGTGCTGGTCGAAGTGCGCCGCGCCACCCGGAACTTCCCCGCCGAGTATCGGATCAATCTCGCGAGGCTCCAGGCACCACCTTCGGACGAGGGGCGTCAAAATGACACCCCTGGGGGCGGGGAGGGGCGTCATCCTGACCATTCAGGGGCGTCATCTGCGACAAATGAGGGGCGTCATGGTGACGCCCAACCCGTCAACAGTGAAACGTCAAAAAGACCCGCCAACACGCGCGCGTGTGCGCGCGAAGCGGCGAGGACGTTGGAGGAGGAATTCGAGGACTGGTACGAGCACTACCCGAAGAGGGTTTCGCGCGGCCCGGCCGAAGAGGCGTTCGAGAAGGCGCGGGCGGGCGGTGCGAGCCTCGAGGACCTGATCGAGGGCGCCGACCGCTACGCGGCCCAGGCCGCCTGCAGGGGGAGCCCGCGTTTCGTCAAGTATCCGGCGACGTGGCTCAACCAGAAGTGCTGGCTCGACGAGTACCCGCCGCCCGGTGCGGGCCCCGATGGGGAGCTCGAATGGTGGCAGATAGAGAAACGCGAGCGGGATTACGCCCGGCAGGCTGCCGAGAAAAACGAGGGTGAGTCGTGATTTCCAAAACGGAAAGCGCGCTCGTCCGATCTTGTTTCCGAGCAGGACAGCGGGTACTAGATTTCGCGATTCGCTTTGCTATCGGCGCAGCGATTCGGGAGCATGGCACGACCCTTGGCGAGAAGCGCGTCGGCAACGAGTTCAACCCGAGCGGCGACAACACCGTCTCTCAGATCAAGCGGCTCGCGGCGGATTTCATCGACAAGGTGAACGCGGTCGAGCCCGCAGCCTTCGAGGACCCCGCCGAGGTCGGGCGCCTCAAGGCACTCTCGATGACGCGCGCCGAGGACGCCGCCATGTGGGGCTCAAGGCGGCGCTCCGGACGAAGGCGGGCTGACATGACATCGAAGCCCCGCCCCAACCCCTGCTGCGGGCTCGGCTACTCGCCGGCGGACCCACGCCAGAGCGAAGCCGAGGGCAAGGCCTGCGCCCACGCCGAGCGCCTGCTGAAGATGGTCCACGGCTATTGCCAGATCCGCGATTGGTGGACCGGCTGGATGCGCGGCCGATACATGCAGAACACCCTCCAGCGCATCGTGGCGGAAATTCGCGCGCTCCGGCAGGCGGAGGAACGGGTGGTCGACAAGCTCTCCGTGACCCTGCTCGCCGTGCTCGACTACGCCGCGCGGGAGCATCGACTTGCCGCAGCCGCCCATCCTCCAGGAAGCGCGGGATGCGTGCGAGCTGATGTCGGACAAGGCCAAGGACGCGGAGCGACAACGGCGACTCCGCGAGTGGCGGGCGCGGAACCCGTCCGCCCCGCTGCTCGACGTCCTGCTCTGCCTGCGCGCGGACCTGCCGCGGATCCTCCTGCGCCAACTGACGCCCGAGGGAGCCGACCCGCTGACGGGCGCACGCGAGCTGGGCGGGTCCCGAGCGCTCGACGGGCCCGGCCTCCCGCTCCTGGTCGAGGTGCGCCTCCTCGCCGCCCTCGACTGCCGCCCGCACCGCTTCGGGGTGCGGCGCGACTGGCACGAGGACGAGGACCAGCACGACCCGCCCGGCGGCCAACCGGTCGCGCTGGACTCGGCGCCGAGCACAACCGCCAGGGCGAAGGACAGTCCGCCGGGCACCATGGGGCGCAACCCGCCGCGCTCGCGCTCGCGAACGTGACAGGCGCCCACCCACCGCCCCGGTGGGCCTCCCCACCGCCTCGACAGCGCCCAATCGCTCCTCTCGACCCCCCTCCCATGCCCGCCCGCCTCGACCACGCACCCACGCCGCCCCACGCGCCCCTGAGTGCCACCACGCGCGACCGCACCCGCGATCCCCGCACGTCGCGCCCTCGATCCCCCGCGCGTCCCCCGCACGCCCGTCCGGCGCCGGCCTCGATGACGCCACGCCCGCCGGCCAGGGCGACCGAAGGACCGTCACGACCGCCCGCTCCGCCTTGATGCGCACACCAGCGTGCACCGCGCCGCGCCACGCCATGCGCCACGCGCGCACCGCGCCGCGCCGCTCGACGCCTCGACCCCCAACATCTTGTGCCGGAGCTCAAACGTAATCGCCTCGACGGGCTAAGCCGTTGATCGGACACGAAACCCAATTTGCCAGAATGCATGTTATGCGAATCTGCTGCGCCTCGACCCTTCGCGCGACGCATGGCGCCCTCGACGTGTCACGCTTTGGCCAGGCCCCCCGCCCGAGCGCCTCGATGCGCACCGCGAGCGCCCGCCTCGACCGCGCCCGCGAGGGCCGCAAACCCACGGCCAGCGCGCCCTTTAGCGCCCCCGCGCCCCCCGCACGCCCCGCGTCCGCGCCTGCCCGCGCCCGGCGGCCGCATTATGTCAGGTCCCCTCACATCCCCCTGCCCCAATTGACCATCGGGGGGACAAAAAGGCTGCATGAGTGGAGTGGGCCCCTGGGGTCGGACAGTTTCATGCGGCGGTTTTGACCGGGGTGCGGGACTGCTCCTCTTCGAAGCGGTTGGGGCTGAGATAGCCGAGGGCGGAGTGTAGGCGTCTCTCGTT
>LXNI01002155.1_pt1 | contig 14460 bp, 11 predicted proteins | sample 809091 | NCBI WGS metagenome assembly LXNI01 (sample SAMN04870527, study PRJNA318959) | sponge metagenome | biome: 01000161; feature: marine sponge reef; material: water | host: Sarcotragus foetidus | place: Greece: Milos, Mediterranean Sea | collected 2013-05-29 | depth 5-7 m | reverse complement strand
CTTCGTATTTGGCTTACGTCGTCATCAAGATCCAAAGACCGCTTCACCGCTAGCGCACTTCCTCTATTGCGTTAAGAATGCGGAAGCCATTAATCACGGCAGTTTGCCACCGCACGAACTCGGAATTGTTGCGCAGGATCGCCACACACTGGTGGTCGAGCTTCAACAACCATTCCCTTTCCTACTGGAAAGGTTGTTGTATCCCATCGCCTATCCGATCCCAAAGCACGTCGTTGACAAGCACGGAGATGCGTGGGTAAAAGCGGAAAACTGGGTTTCAAATGGAGCTTACGTACTAAATGAGTGGAGACCACGTGAATATGTCGAGCTCCGCAGAAACGAACAGTTTCTATACGCCGAAGACACTGCCATAAGCAAGGTGCGCTATTACCCTTTCCAAGAACCATCAACCGCATACAACCGATTTGTCGCGGGTGACATGGACATCATTCAGGGATATCCGCACGCACTAGTTCGCAAAGTCTCGCAGGAGCGGCCAAACGAGGTGCGCAACGCGCCTTTGCAGTCGATGATGTATCTCGTCATCAACACTCGAATCGCGCCTTTCGACGATGTACGAGTGCGCGAAGCACTTGCGACTGCAATCTATCGGGAACGTATTACGAACCAAATCCTCGGAGTAGGTGAGTTGCCAAGTGCAACGCTTTCACCCCCTATCGTGACAGGTCACAGCTCCGTTGGTCCTAATCACGAACCGTCTACGAGTCGAGCCAAAGCGCTCTTGGCGGAGGCAGGATTCAACAACGATCAGCCTCTAGATGTGACTTTGCGATACATCTCAAGTGAGGAAAACAAGCGAGTGTACATCGCAATCGCTGCGATGTGGAAAGATGCAGGGATCAGTGTCACGCTGCACCAATCAAACTTAGCCACTCACTTTAGTGACCTACAAAATGGTGATTTCCAAGTTGCCCAAGCGGGATGGTTCGGCGAAAATAATCCGGAACATTACATCGAGCTGCTCTGGTCAAAAATAGGACCAGCAAACTATGGCCGTTATGAATCTCAGAGATTCGATACGCTGTTTGAGAAAGCTCGCGAAACGGCAGACCTACGAACGAGATTGGCAGAGTTAGCCGAGGCGGAGGAAGTCGCGTTACAGGAATTTCCAGTCATACCTCTCTACGTCACGATGACACTGAATCTCGTCAAACCGCATGTGGGTGGATGGAAAACGAACGGCCGCAATCTCCACCCAGTTCGCTTCATGCATTGGGTCGGATCGCCATAGCGTGAGGTGGTTCGCGGTCGCGTATTACGCATCCGCATCTCTGTAAACCATGAGTCTACGCTAAACAGCCGCATGTTGCGCTACATTTTCAGACGATCATTGTTCATGGTGACGACGATATGGATCGTCATCACCATAACTTTCTTCCTCCTCCGCGTGGCTCCTGGTGGACCGTTCGATAGCGAGCGCGCTGTCTCTGCGGCTGTCGAACAGAATCTGTTGATCGCCTACAACCTCGACGATCCACTGCTCCACCAATACGGCAATTACCTGTGGGGGCTACTTCGCGGCGATTTAGGTCCGTCTTACAAACAAAAGGACTTCAGCGTTGCGGAGCTTCTCTTTCACGGATTGCCGATAAGTCTTCTCATCGGCGGTATCGCTCTCACGATCGCAGTTACTACCGGTTTACTCCTCGGAGCAACGATGGCACGCCATCGAAATCAAAAGCTCGATGCCGCGCTTGAAGGTTTTGTCACGTGTGGTTTGGCGCTCCCACCTCTGGTTGCGGCACCGCTGCTAGTATTTTTATTTTCGATCGTATTAGGGTGGCTACCAGCCGGGGGATTTGAATCACCTCTCCACCTGGTACTACCTGTCATCTCGCTATGCGTCCCGTACATCGCCGCGTTTGCACGACTAAGCCGAAGCAGCTGTTTAGAAGCACTAAACCAACCCTTCGCAACGACCGCACAGGCAAAAGGTGTCAGTAATTGGCGACTTCTCTGGCATCACGTACTGCCGTCCGCACTCGTGCCCGTACTTTCGTTCGTCGGACCGGCGGCAGCGACCTTGCTCGCAGGCTCGATGGTCGTCGAAGTGTTCTTTTCCATTCCTGGTATTGGTCACTACTTCGTTCAAGGCGCACTTGATCGCGACTACACGCTTGTACTCGGCGCCGTACTCGTCTATACCACTTCAATCCTGATTCTGAATTTTCTCGTTGATCTGTTGTTTCTCCGCATCGATCCACGAATTCAACTGCATTGAATACACCTGTGAATCGAAATAACCGCTTTGAGTTCTTTGAACCACTCTATATCAAAGTCACGGTTGGTCTTCTTGTAGGTGTGCTCTTCGCGATCGTTCTTGGACCACACACTGGCCCTTGGGCATATGACGCGATTCACTGGGAGGCGATAGGTGCACCGCCGTCAGGAGAACATTGGTTTGGTACCGACAATGCTGGTCGCGATTTATTTGCCCGAACCATGATCGGCGGCAGAGTCAGTCTTTTGATCGCGGTCCTCGCCACGACTGTCAGTTTCTGCATCGGAGTGCCGTGGGGAGCGATTTCAGGATTCCTTGGCGGTACAACTGATCAAATCATGATGCGAATTGTCGACGGTATGTACGCCATTCCGTACGTTTTGATCGTGATCGTGCTTGTCGTCATCTTGGGACGCAACATCTACCTATTGTTTATTGCGATCGGTGCGGTGTCGTGGCTCGATGTATCTCGCATCGTGCGCGGACAGGCACTTGTACTCAAAGCAACACCCTTCGTCGCATCGGCGCGTGCAATGGGCTTGCCCGAATTTCGAATCGTTGCACGGCATGTGGTACCAAACGTTATTGGATCTGCCATCGTATTTGCCACGTTGATGATCCCGTCCGTGATAATCTCCGAGAGCTTCATCAGCTTTCTCGGCTTAGGTGTTCAAGAACCGATGACTAGCTTGGGTGTATTGATCGCAGATGGCAGCAAGAACATTTACGCAGCACCGTGGCAGCTCGCATTCCCTACGGGCTTATTGACCGTTCTTTTGCTTCTTATGACCGTTCTTGGCGAGCGACTTCGTCGCATGGTAACAGGAGCCGAGCGTAGCCTGATCTAACGATCTTGGTCGCATTTAAGCGAAACTCTGGCATGCCGATAATTCCCCACTTCATTCGCCGATGGTTCCGCATGAGCGAAACGGAAAAAATCGCAATATTGGGTGGTACGGGTGACCTAGGTACTGGTCTCGCGATTCGATGGGCTAAAGCCGGTCACGAAATCATCATCGGTTCACGAACTCTGGCAAAAGCTGAAAAGGCGGTCGAGAATCTTCACAAGATAAGTCCGACGACACCTGCTCAGGCCATGGAGAATCCAGAGGCGGCAGCCGCGGGCACGCTTGTAGTCCTGACGGTACCCGCAGAACACCAAGTCTCAACATTGAATACGGTTAAAGAGGGTCTTAGCGGGAAAATCCTGATTGACGTAACCGTGCCGCTTGTACCACCGAAAGTAGGGACCGTGCAGCTACCCACGGAAGGTAGCGCCGGGAAGCGTGCACAGGAGTTCCTAGGTGACGATGTAAAGGTGGTGACCGCGTTCCAGAATATCGCTGCACATCTTCTACAGACGGACGCTCACATCGAATGCGATGTGCTCGTGTGCGGAAATAAACGGGCGGCACGCCGGCGCGTGATCGAACTTGCTGAACAAGCCGGAATGCGCGCGTGGCACGCAGGTCCTATTGAAAACTCGGCAGCAGTTGAAGCATTGACAAGTGTGTTGATTCAAATCAATCGGCGCCACGAAATCGCACACTCCGGAATCAAGATCGTCGGTCAAGACGACCACTGAAACCGTGACCTTCGAGATTGTGCCTATCGAAGGCCTACCTCTGTTCGAAGAAGGTGACGATCTAACGAGGATCCTTCTTGATCATCTAGATCGCGCAGGGTTCGAACTCAGAGATGGAGACGTCCTGGCGATCGCGCAGAAGGTCATCTCAAAAATCGAAGGCAGACTCGTTGATTTATCTGATGTCAAACCGAGCCCGGCCGCCATTGCATTGGCAGTTGAGGTCGAGAAGGACCCGCGCATCGTCGAACTGATTCTTCAGGAGTCAACCGATATCGTGCGGAAAAAACTGGGGGTACTGATCGTTCGCCACAAACTCGGGCACGTCGGTGCAAACGCCGGCATCGATCAATCCAATATCGAGCACGGCGAGGAAGGCTCGGCTTTACTACTACCTCTGGATCCCGATCTAAGCGCCGAGAGAATTCAAAACGCGATTGAGCAAGAGACCGGAAGACAGATCGGCGTTCTCATTACTGATTCAGCAAATCGACCGTGGCGACTCGGCACTGTTGGGATTGCCATCGGCGCAAGCCACATGATGGTATTAGATGACCGTCGTGGTGGATTCGATCTGCACGGACGAGAACTAAAAATCACCATGATCAATCGCGCCGACAGTATCGCTGCAATGGCGACACTTGCGATGGGTGAAACCGACGAACGTATTCCCATGGTGGTCGTTCGAGGCACAGACATCGGCTGCAGTAATCAAAACGCAGCCATCATCAACCGCCCACTAGAAGACGACTTATTCAGATGACAATCCTCGCGCTGACAGGCGGCGTCGGCGGCGCGAAATTGAGTTTGGGATTGTCTCGCGTGCTCGAGCCAGATGAGGTCACATTTGTCGTCAATGTAGGCGATGATTTCGAGCACATGGGGTTGAGCATTTCGCCGGATATCGATACATTGACCTATACCCTCGCCGGTATTGTTAACGAATCAACGGGCTGGGGTCGTGCAAATGAGACTTGGGATTGCCTGACCGAGTTAAGAAGACTTGACGCGGAAAGTTGGTTCCAACTCGGAGACCTGGATTTAGCGCTGCACCTATTCCGAACCGGTTTACTCAGTAAGGGGAAATCGTTAACCGAGGTCACATCAGTCATCTGTTCGCAACTCGGAGTAGCTCACAAAATCGTTCCCGCCACCGATGCAGAGCTACGTACACGAGTATTGACAGATCAAGGATTATTGGAGTTTCAGGATTACTTCGTCCGGCTAAAGTGCGAACCGAAAGTGTCCGCACTTGAATACCATCAACGCACGATAACATCTCTGAGTCCGGCCGTGGACGTCGAGAAAGTCACGGGAGTGATTATTTGCCCGTCGAACCCTTTTCTTTCAATTGACCCGATTCTCGAGGTTGATGAAATGAGATCATTGCTCGCAGAACGAAACTTTCCCGTGGTTGCGGTATCGCCGATCGTGGGTAATCGCGCGATCAAAGGACCGACAGCGAAAATGATGCACGAACTCAATATGCCAACTACGTGTACTCGAGTAGCCGAGCACTATCGTGATCTCGTGGATGGTTTTGTACTTGATGAAGAGGACACATCGCGTGCGCCAGATGTTGAAAAGTTAGGTATACGGGTACGGATAGCACCTTCAATCATGAAGACGCTTGAAGACAAGATCGCGCTCGCCAAAGTGTGCTTGGATTTCATTGACAAGCTCCGATAGCGAATCATGAGTGTCTGGGCTATTGTTCCATTTAAAGGGGCAGAGAATGCGAAACGACGGCTTTCGCCTCAACTAAGCTCCGACGCGCGATCGCGATTAGCGCTTGCGATGCTCTACGACGTGCTGGAAGCTTTGGCTGAGTCAAAGTCGGTCGATGGCGTCTTATTAACTTCTCGTTCAGCCGAAGCCCGTCGCATTGCACAAGAATGGGATGTTGAACTTTACCGTGATCAAGCCCACACGCTGGTGGATGCGCTTACTGATGCTAGCGAGAAAGTGAGACGTGATTTAAACGCGTCTACAGCCATCATCGTACCAGGCGATGTGCCGTTAATCACTGGGTCAGACATCGACCACATCCTGCACTACCACGCCGACGTCACCATCGTACCCGACAGTCATAAGATCGGTACGAACGCACTGGTTTGTACACCACCGAATGCGTTTCCACTTGTGTTTGATGGTCGTAGCTACCATCCGCACGTTGAGGCCGCAACGAGTCTCGGCTTGCAGGTTAGATCCGTGCAGTCTGAGGCGTTCGCTATTGATGTTGATACGGCAGATGATCTGCTTCTGATTAGCGCGAGTAGTAAGGAATCTCGCACGAAGACTCTCCTCAAGAACGATTCTGAGTTACTTACCCTCGTCGCTGGTCTGAGTCTTTCGCGCCAAGCGCCAAGTGCAAAAGCCCAACGTTCTATCTGTTCCTGACAACAGAAGCTAGACTTTATTTAGAAGGTTCTTGCGAGTTCAAGATCATCTAGCTAATTTGAATCAAAACAAAATGCCTTGCCACGGCACCGACGTTGTCGATAAGATGATGTTGCGGCATTCGTGTCAATAAGCTTGTGATTTGGCTTGTATATCGAAATTAGTTATGCGGACTTCGACTCACTCAAATTGGTGATTGGATCACTAAATTGACAGAATCGATAGGTCCCGAACAATAACGAAGGCGGATCAGTTATCACTAAAGGATCCCACGATTTCAAATTAAGGGAGTTGACGCGTTACCTTGGTACTTGACACAAAATGTGCCCATCGCCTTCCGATACCGACCGTTAGATCCCACGCTGGACATGCCGATGCGCAGCAACTACTATTAATTCGATGACGCAATGTGAAGTGAGTCGATGCTCAGCGCCGCCGACAACGTACGACTGACACAAACGGGTCCACGCACCCCTATGGGTCGCACGTTCCGCAAGTACTGGATGCCTGCATTACTTTCACGCGAATTGCCGAGTCCTGACTGTCCACCTGTGCGATTGAAGCTCCTCGGTGAGGATTTTGTTGCATTTCGAGATACACTCGGAAAAGTTGGCATTGTTGAGCCCCGTTGCCCGCACCGAGGCGCGAACCTCTTTTTAGGCCGGAACGAAGCATGTGGATTGCGCTGCATCTACCATGGCTGGAAATTTGATCGCCATGGCAACTGCGTAGACATCCCTAATGCGACACCGGAGGTCGCGGCACGGCTGATGCCGCGAGCCGGCATTGAAGCACTGACGGTCGAGGAATGCGGCGACATCGTGTGGGCGCACTTTGGTGATTCGCCACCGCCACTCCCTGACTTTGAGTACTTGTCGGTGCCACCTGAACAGAGATTTGTTTCAAAGAAGCTTCAGCAGTGCAACTGGGCTCAAGCAGTAGAAGGTGGACTCGATACCGCTCATTTCTCCTATCTCCATGCCGGAATTTACGATGGCGAAAAAGCGAGCCTACTCGATGCAGGTAAGCGTCCAACAACGAAGGGTGAAAATGACCCCCCGAATCAAGCCAGGCTTCGTTGGCTCATCGAAGACGGTGCACCGAGATTTACCGTTCTCGATCACGACGCTGGTTTACTACTCTGTGCCGCACGAACCGCGGACTATGACCAAACCTACTGGCGTATGACGCAGTACCTGCTTCCCAACCACTCACTAACTCCTGGGAACTTCCCGGACGATACGAGCCTGATGAACACTTGGGTACCTTACGACGACGAATCATGCTGGATCTTCTGCTATGCGTGGCATCCAGATCGCGAGATTCCTAATCGTGAACGTGAACGCTATCTCAAAGGGAGTGGCCTATTCGCGGAAGTCGACGACGAGTTCATACCCGTACGTCGCCGTGAAAACGATTACCTCATTGATCGAGATATGCAGCAAAGCGTAAACTACACGGGGATCGGAAACATTTCCGAACAAGACCAAGCGGTTGCGGATAGTCAAGGAGTCATCGCTGATCGTGCCCGGGAATTGTTGGTGCAAACTGATCTAGGTATCACTCGGTTTCGTGCGACGATCCTAAACGCGTGTGAGGCTGCCGAATGCGGAAATCAACCGAAAGGTGCATCCAATCCCACCGCATATCGCGTACGATCAGGTGACTACATTTCTCAACCTACGGAGAGCTTGGCTGACGTGGTAACTGAACGGTTTGGCGAACGTTGTGGTCAAAACATCGTCTATCCGTGAGTACCGTGTCCGAGGACTTGCGTCTGAGGTCAGCGTGCACATCAGCTAGCTTAATTACGCGCCAGTTCCAAGTTTCTCTTCTACGTTACGCTACGCTTGCGTTAGCTTGTGTCTGCCTAAACTCATGTGGCGGTGGCGGCGGAGGAAGCGCTAATCCACCGCCTTTGCCTCAACCCCCGACACAACCACCTTCGACACCCGTGGCCGGAGGATGCTCCGTCACGGTTACCGATGGACCCTTCGAATTGGTATGGCCACGAGACTCCTGGGAAACGCGGTCACCAGAATCTCAGGGGCTGTGCCCGGATGAACTTGAAGAGGCGTCGAACTATGCATTCGCAACAGGAAACGCGACTGGTGCAGTCCTCGTCATCAAGAATGGTTACATCGTCTTTGAGCGATATTCTGAAGATCGAGATCGACTGGATCACGTGACGAGTTGGTCAGTCGCGAAGAGCATTACAAGCGCATTGATGGGTATCGCGCTTGAGGAGGAACGCATTTCCGCTCTCGGTCAGAGCGTTGGCGCATTCGTTGAAGCTTGGGACGACGGTAAAAAATCAGACATTACCATCGATCACATGATGACCCTTCGCACGGCGTTGACTGAACCTAATGCCGCCGAGTTTTACAACGCGGCAGATCAACTTGCGATGGCTGTTGAGCGAGAACTCGTCGGTGATCCTGGCGAGCAACACATCGGCTATTCAAACGCTGACGTCATGGTCGCAGGCGAGGTCATTGAACAATCAACTGGCATGAGTGCTCAGGAGTATTTCGATCTCCGCATCGGACAAACCATCGGACTCGCAGGTGAGTGGTGGACCGACGAGGGAGGAAATGTGCTGACCTATTGTTGCATGGACAGTACAGCGAGAGATTTCGCGCGATTTGGCGTGTTATTCTCGAGAAATGGCGTCTGGATTGAGGAGCAGACAGTCCCCAGCGGCTGGATCGAGTACAGCCAAAGACCAGCCCGCGAAAACGCGAGATATTCGTACTACTGGTGGCCTGTGGCAAGGGGTGGTGTTGGCGCTTTCGGCCTGCAAGGACAAATGATCGTTATCTATCCTGAAATCGACTTGGTCGTTCTCCGTTTCACTCGCTACACTAGGCGTGGCGACGGACGTGCGGTACGCACTCTGACGAACTATCACGACACCCCAGCTCCACAGAACTTCGACAACGCCACATTCCTTGCTTTGGCGCGAGACGCGGTACCGAACTAACTAAACAGGCAAACCACGCAGGTTAGTTGTCTCCTGCGGTTCGGTAATCGAATTGGCTTCTCGATTCAATCGTTATATAAACGGTCGGCCGTACATATCCGATGCTTTCTCGTAGCGCACGCTGTTAAGACGGCGAGCTTGGTCTAAACACGAGAACGCGACTTTCACCTCGTGCGCGAAGTCCATATTAATTGGCTTCGGTGTCGCACTCGATACGAACATCGGAGCTTCGATCGCAAGATACGCTGCTGAAACGCCTGCGCTCATCAACCCGTCCACGTTTTCCTCGATCGCATCAGCGCATATCCCAAGCGCGTGTGTGCCTGTCACCATATGTAACGCGAAGAACCCCTGCGTGTGATTGAAAAGCGCTAAGACATCTTCGGCTACTTGTCGCTCATTATCCGCGAGCACGTGGGTATGCACGGCAAACGTATTCACTTTAAGTACTTCGTCGTAGCGATCGTCAAATCGACTCGACTCAATGTCGATAGATGGGGGCCACGCAAAGCGATCTGATTGCGTCGCACCTTTCCCAATCCTCGCTAAGTCTTCATCAGGACCTGCACTTGCAAGGTAGGCTAATCCCGCTGCGACTTCAGACTCCACATTGAACCTAATGCCGTAAGCCAATCGGATGGTACCGTGGAATGCATGTCGAACCCATCCACTCATGATCTTTGGCAAATGGCTCGCTAGTGTGTCATCAACGCCTGCATTTGCTATTTCATCATCGAAGTAGCGAACCAACGCTCGATATGCCGTTCGCTCGCCAAAACCGTCTTCAACGCGTGCAAGTTTCTGGGTTTCGACTTCGTCGGCCAAATCCAAACGACGAATATAGCGTTGGTGTCGCGTTTCGATCGTCTCTCGATCCGCGCCTAAAGCGTGCATGGCTAGCAACATCATTGGCAGATGATCGGTCAGATGTCCACGGTAATCGGGCTCGTAAGCATCCCGATGGTGAAGCAAGAGAACACTAAGCCAGAGCGGACAACTCAAAGATTCAGTTCCGTATGCCATTCGAAGTTAACCTACGGTTATTTGACGTTCACGTACAGAGGAGATGTACGGCAACAAAAAGTCTAAGAATCTCCTTCTCGCACCGAGACGATTTGGTTTGCATCCAAAGAGTCGAAGCGCTGCGTCCCCCCACCGAGCCATCGCACGACTACGTTTTGCACTGAGTCTGCATCCCCTAGTCCAAAATGAAGACGTGGGTCTCTCGAAGATAGGTAACTACTTGCGCGTTGTACCACCCGCGTAACAGTTCGCACGCCTATCTCCAACGAAACGGAAGCTCCTATCGCTGGCTTACCAGCGCTATCGCGCACGTCAAACATCAACCAACGACCTGTTGAACGGGACTGGTTGACCAAGAGCTTGGCCGGCTGGTCTCGATCCACTAGAACGATCTCGAGTCGACCGTCATCGTCAACATCTCCAACCGCAGCTCCGCGGCTCGTATTAATTGCATCCGAATGTTCGATCAATTCGAATCGACCTTCTGGCGTCCCTCGATAGAGCGAATTTGGTTCCGCGAATTTATCGCCTTTGTGTGGTTTCGACAGCCTTGTAACGGCGCCATTAGCTTCGAATACATCCAACCAGCCATCATTGTCTAAATCGTCCACAATCAAGCCAAAGCGTGTATAGCGCTGCGTGTAGATGCTCAAGCCAACCTGAGCGGTGATATCGCGGAAATAGTCACCTTCGTTTCGAAAGACGTAATCCGGCTCAGTGGTGATATGTACGATCATGACGTCTTGATCTTGGTCGTCATCAAGATCCGTTGCGACTACCCCCATCCCAGCTCGTGCAACGCCATGCTGATCAACCGCACAGTTCCATACCGCTGCTTCGTCTACAAACCGAAAATCTCCTTGATTTAGCCACAAATTGTTTGGTGATGTGTCGTTGGCAACTAATACGTCCAATAATCCGTCGTCGTTGAAATCAACTGTGACAATTCCTAAGCCATTACCTTTAGAGCCTAATACCCCCGCTGACCTCGTCACGTCGACAAAACGGCCATCCCCGTCATTACGGAAAACGCGGTCCTGCGCCGGTGCGTTGTAGTGAGACGGCGAACAGTAATCGCGACTACCGAGCATCATTTGATAGCACTCCGGCTCCATCGCTTCGCTCCACTCAATGTAGTTCACAATCCAAAGATCAAGATCACCATCTCGATCGAAGTCTGCAAATGCAGTAGCTGTTGACCAATCTTCAAGTCGGAATCCAGCACTCTCCGTGATGTCTCTAAATTGGTTTTCTCCTTCGTTCAACAGTAGGACGTTACTACCCAGTTGTGTGACGAATAAATCTGGCAACGTGTCGTTATTGATATCCCCAACCGCAACTCCCATGCTGTAGCCAAGATTCCTTGATGCATCACCCGCATCAAGCAAATCGAACTGACCGGAGCCGTTGTTTACGTACAGCCTGTTCGCGTGATCTTCCGACTGTTCGTCGAGTGATCCACTCTGTACGAAATAAAGATCCAGGTCGCCATCCCGCTCCACATCAAACAACGCCACACCGCCACCCATGATTTCTGGTAATCGATGATTAGCCGTTCCACCGGAGAGGTATGTGTAGCTAAGACCGCGCTGACCGCTTTCGTCCGCCAATTCAATCCGAGACGTGCTGCTATCGAATTCAGCACAAGCGACGAGAAGAACCGTTAATACAGCGATTGATAGAAACTTCACTGACTTGCGGTTTCTATTTGCATGCGTTTGATTTGTATTCGTTGCTGCTCAACCGAAGCAAGCATCGCCGCGCTGGCACCGTGTAATTTCGCACTATCTAGTGCTTTAAGCGCTTCCTCTTCGTTTTGCAAAATCGTTTCCGCTCGAGCTAAATTAATGTAAGCCGGTACGTGTTTCGGATCGATAGACGTAGCGACTCGGTATAGATTTGCCGCCTCCGGCCATCGGTCCATAAACCCCATGCATATCCCGAGGTACGTGTAGAGATCTGCATCGTCTTCTTTCAGACCGATCGCCTGATCGAGCAGGTGGCTCGCTTCGAGCCAACTTTTCTCTTCCATCAACAATTGTGCTTTCTGAGAATAAGCCCAATGAAGCTTCGGATCAATCGCGATAGCTTTATCTAGTTGCTGAATCGCACCTACACGGTCTCCTTGAGCTCGCAACAAACTCGCTGCTCCGGTACGCAGAACATAGAAGTCAGGATGGAGTTGAATGCCTTCCTCAAGTATCTTGAGCGCTTGGTTTGCTTCACCGCGCAACTCGTAGACACTACTAAGAAGGTGGAGGACATGTTTGTTAGTTGGGTGCTCGTCACGTAACTCTGAGAGCAGTAGAAGTGCTGGTCCAAATGCCCTCGAACGAATGAGTCGGACTGCTTGTGAAAGCTGAACGATCAGATGGTCTACGGCGTGTTCGTTCTTTCTCTCCGCGACCGGATCTGCCCATCGAATCGGTGCGGCATTCGGCAACCCGCTGAGCAACTTCGAACCTAGCTCTCTCTCTCCCGACCGAATTAATGCACTTGCGCGCAATCGCTGCACATTAACGTGTTGTTCTAGTTCTCCCGCTCCCGCAATCGCTGCGAGCGCGGCTATGGGGTCGTTCAATCCCATGTGCGCGTGTGCTTGCCCCAATTGCGAGTACGGATCATCCGAGATTTCTGCCGCATGCTCAAAACACGCGAGTGCTTCGTCGAACCGATTACTATCTAGCAAGAATCTCCCTTTTTGGAGCCATGCAGGTGCGTAATCAGGGTCTCTCTCAATCGCCGCCGAGACCTTTTCAATGGCTTGTTCAAGATCGAACCTTGCCGCTAGCAATATTGAGTGGTAATACGGCCAACTAAACTCGTCCGGTTGAAGTGTGGTAGCCAATTCATAAGCAAGAAGCGCTTCTTCGGAGAAGCCATGCAACTCATAAATAACGCCTAGATTGCCAATGGCAGTCGGATCACTGGGATCGGTACGAACGCGCGCCTGATATTCGGTGACTTTCTGTTGTACTTTCTCGTCTGCTTCATCGGTTTCCACGTTCGCTAAAGCTAACGCCCGTGACTCGACACTTTCAGCACAACTGATGAGTAAAAGCGCTGCAAGCAATGCGCTAGTAACAATCCCTACTGGGGAAATTACCGTTGCGATAGCGCCGCGTAGCGCCTCGCTTGGCCTATTCTGGAGAAACTGGAGGTTCATGTGCTGCGTTATTACACCCTAAAGGTCAGCTGTGCGCTCATACTCGATTGCACGGGTTCCTTGCGATAGCAACGACAAACATCAGCGCGATCCCTTTGCAGTGCTCATTCGGGGTAAGAAACACCGCGATGATGTTTACGGGTTTGATCGCAACACGCCATTAGCGATGAGCGTCGTAACCGCGCGTTCCACTTTAGCGTTGTTTGGATCAATCGCTTTGGCACGATTTATGGCAACTAACGCGTCCTCGTAGCGATGTACCTCACTAAGACTCAGCGCAAGACTCGCCAGTACGTCAACGTTCTCAGGTTCTAGCGAATTTGCCTTCGATAAGTACGAAACAGACTGAGACCAACCTCCTTCGCCTCCCGTAATTACACCGAGCAAGTAATAGGTATTGGCATCAGCTACACGGTGAGGAAGTGAAGCTTCCAACGTCTGCCGCGCCAATCCTGCCTCGCCTTGCGCTACGAGCAAGTTAGCCTTTGCGTCGTACGCTGGTACGAAATCGTTTTCTTGTTCAATCGTCTGTTTGTAGTGCGCTAATGCGTCGTCTAGCTGCCCAACTGATTCGAACATCAGCCCAAGATTGAACGGTAACAGGTGTTCGTCTGGGAATGCGAGTAACCCTTCCTGCAACACGTCAATTGCTTCGTGAGGTCTTCCCAATCTCGTTAATGCAGCGCTACGAAGCTCAATGAGATAAGGTTCATCTGGATGACGTTCCTGCAGCGATTCAAGTAGCGACAGTGCATCCTGCGCGCGTCCGCCATCAATTAGGTTTTGTGCAAGAATGGATTCTCCACTTAAACCCCGCGTAAATTCAACGACTGCACCCGCAATCGGATCAGACCATGACATCTTGACGGGTTTGTTCGAACTCTCGCCCGCGATTTCATAGAGCGGGGTATTGCCAGCTGCTCGTCTTACTCTATCTCGAACGAGCTCTGCATACGGCGGCAATCCTTCTTCGGGTAGAGCATCTATGTGCTGAACCGCAGCATCTATGTCACCAAGTTCCAGTTTGCATTGAGCGGTACCCAACGTCAAAGGCAGTGCGT
>LXNI01002154.1_pt1 | contig 14465 bp, 12 predicted proteins | sample 809091 | NCBI WGS metagenome assembly LXNI01 (sample SAMN04870527, study PRJNA318959) | sponge metagenome | biome: 01000161; feature: marine sponge reef; material: water | host: Sarcotragus foetidus | place: Greece: Milos, Mediterranean Sea | collected 2013-05-29 | depth 5-7 m | reverse complement strand
GCGATTTTGCATAGCGCGAACCGCGAAGGGATTGACCGTAGACTGCTTGGCGCCGGCGCTGTACACCTCGACCTTGTCGCCGGCCAGGTGGCGCAGTAGTCCTTCGCCCATTTGGGAACGGGCGGAATTCGCCGTGCAGAGGATGAGTACCTTCATGAGTTCCTTCCTTTGCTGATTTGAGACGCGCTTCAAACTTCGTCAACAGCGTGAGCGATACATGCCGGAGTCACGTCAGGCGGTCTTGGGCGCGGGCAAAAGACTGCGACAAGAAGAGCGCGATCATAGCCAGCACGATCAAGACCAGGCCGGTCCATATAGCGGCGTCGATGTCGCGCTCGAATATACTGTAGACCAGCAGCGGCATGGTCTGTGTTTTGCCTTGCAAGTTGCCAGCGAACAGAATAGTCGCGCCGAATTCGCCCAGGGCGCGGGCCCAACTCAGTATCATGCCGGATATCAGCGCCCGCCAGGCAATCGGCAGCGTGATATACCAAAACATCAGCCAGCCGTGGGCGCCATCGACGCGGGCGGCGTCTTCAATTTCGTTGGCGATGCTGGAGAAGCCGACTTGTGCCGAGCGGATATAAAAGGGCGCTGAGATGAAGAATTGAGCGATGATGACAGCCAGAATAGAAAAGGGAATTATGACGCCCGAATCCGCCAGCAGCGAACCAACGACACCGGTTCGCCCGAATGTCAGCAGCAGCGCCAGCCCGGCCACGGCCGGCGGCATAACGATGGGGAGCTCGATAAACAGGCTGACAAATCGCTTGCCGCGGAATCGGTAGCGAGACAGGGCATAAGCCAGCGGCGTGCCCAGGACCGCGGCCAGGCAAACGACCGCGAACGTAGACGCGAAGCTGAGCAGTATCGCGGAGAGTATGGCCGAAGAATTGGGCAAGCCTTCCCAAGCGCGCGAGCTAACACCCCGCGCCATCAGCACCGCTACCGGCAGCGCCATCAGCAAGAAGGCAAAGGCGCTGACGGAAACAACCAGCAGCTTATCCGCTTGGGGGCGGCTGCGACGGGCAGGCGGTTTCCGGCTCTGCGTATTCCTCGGCAGCTTCAAGTGTGGGCTCCGGGGTCATCTCTAGCGGCGGATCTTCAGCTAGTATAGCAGGCGCGCAGAAGCCAAAGGCAGCCAGAATCGGCCGCGCCTTATCCGACAGCACGAAGTCGACAAAACCGGCGGCCAGCGATAAATTGGCGGATTCTGACAAGAGGGCAATGGGATACGAAGCCAGCTGATTATGCTCGGCTTCAATTTCGATAGCCCGCAGCTGAGCGCCGACATCGCCGATGACATCCGACTGGTAGACGATCCCCGCGTCGGCTTCACCCAGCGCGACGCGCGTAACCACTTGTCGTACGTTGCTTTCTTCCGACACCAGATTGTGATAGACATTCTCGACGAAGTCAGCGCCATATTCGCCGCTGTGGGACACGAACATGGCGTCGGTGTAGGCGCGGATCGGCGTACCCTGGGCGGCCAGGACCAGCAGAACGCCCTCGCCGGCCAAGTCGCGAACGGAGTCCACTGCGGCCGGGTTCCCGCTGGGGGTGATTAACACCAGTTGATTGTGCGCGAAAACTCGCGCGTCATCTGCATCAATAATACCGCTCTCGACAACCAGCTCCATCTGGCGCTCGTTAGCGCTGGCGAAGACATCGGCCGGCGCGCCCTGGATCAGTTGCGCCGCCAAGGTCGATGAACTGGAGAAATTCAGGAGAATGTCCGCATCCGGATTTTCCGCCAGAAACTGCTCCCGCAGCGCCTCAAAGACGTCCGTCAGGGAAGTCGCGGCGAATACGGTTAATTTTTGCGCCGATCGCTCTTGCGCGGTGCTGGTCAGGCAGAAGCATAAGGACAGCAACAACGAGGCCAAATGCCTAAACTGCATGAATATCTCCTCGGACCTGAGGCAACATGATATGTCATGCCGGGCATATTGCAAGCGTTTTGGCGCGTACGCTTAGGCTGCGATCAGCCGACGCTTGGTCAACGTTTGCTTGAATGCGGCGCTTTATCCATTATGTTTGAGTGTAATCGTCCTGTGAGGCGCCTATGCGTTACGGTCAGCGGTCAGGGCCGCCATCCTGGTTCATCATCTTGCTCGGCATAGCCATCGTCTTTGGTATCTATTATCTTTGGATGGGCCTGCGGAATTTCATGTCGACGGGTGTATCCGCCTCCGAATCAACCTTGCAGGCGATTGAAGAAGACACGGCGACCGCGATTCGTTTTGAAGAGATCGAGTTCAACGCGCCGACCCTGCTGCCGAGCATCACGCCCGTGCCGCCCTGCCAGGACTTTGTCGTACGCGTGCCCATCGCCACCGTCCGCTCCGGACCGAGCACCAGCAGCAGCATCGTCACCGGCCTGCGCGAAGGCGAGACCGTTTGCGTGATCACGCTGCTGCCGGATTCCGAATGGTATCTTATCGACCAGAATGAGCGAACGCGCCGCATTGAGAGCGTCTACATGCATCGCGACATCATCCGCGCATTAAATCCGACGGCGACGCCAACGATAACGCCCACGCCGACTAACACCTTGACGCCGACGGCCAGCGCGACGACCACAGATACGCCCGTGCCGACGGTCGTCCCGACGCAGGCTGCAACATCCACGACGCGGCTGCCCTCGCCCACCGCAACGCCCAGCGCCACGGCAACCGCGCCGAGCATCAGCCTTTAGCTTGCGGGAACTTACCCTTCGACTATACTGATTGCAGGTTTTTATGATCTCACCCGCCGTCTGGCGCGGGCGAAAGGGATTGCGTTTGACTGCAATTATTCAAGTCGTCGCCGGCCTGGGTTTTGTCTTCATCCTGCTCAGCATCGTGGTGACGGAGGCCAACAATCTTATCGCGCGGGCGACCAAGCTGCGCGCGAAGAACCTGCGCAACAATATCAACCAGATCATCGAAGACCCGGTCATCCAGGCCAAGGTGTATACGCATCCGCTCATCCAGCTGGTGAAGGCCGATCCCATCGCGCCCAGCCAGCGCATTTCGCATGAAGAAGCGGCCAAGGTCGCCAATGGCGCCGTTAGCTCGGTCGATTTTATTGACCCCAAGACCTTCATTGATGTCGTGCTCAATACGATCAAGGCGGAATCCGACCAGCAGCTTTTCGGCTCGCTGCTAAATGTCATCGATGGGATGCCGGCGGGGCCCGAGCGACGCGGGTTGCGCGCCATGGTCAACCGGATCATCACCACCGGTCAAGGCATGAAAGAGCTGCGCAACGCGCTGCCCTACGTGCAAGACCGCCGCTATCGCAGCGCGCTCTCGGACATCATCAATCAGATCGACGAAGAGGTCAGCCTGCTTGGCGTAGAGCCGAGCGAAAATGTGGCGCTGATGGCGGGCATTAGACAGATCGAAAGCCAGAATCTGCGCAACTCCCTGGCCACGGTGATGTACAGCGCGGACAGCATGGACGCGGCGCGACAGAACCTGGAGACCTGGTTCAGCAATTCCATGAGCCGCGCCAGCGAACATTACAAGGCGCGCATGAAAGGACTGTCAGTTGTTGTCGCTCTGGTCATCGCGCTGGCGCTGAATATAGACACCCTGAACATAACGCGAACGCTTTGGGAGGATCCGGCGCGGCGAGAGCAACTCAGCAGCGCGCTGAATTACTCGGTGCAGAGCGGCGAGCTGCAAACTCAGGTGGATGTTATGCAGCCGACCGGCGATGACGAGTTCCGCGCCAATCAAGTTGAAAGCGCCAACGAACTCGAGGACGCTGTCGGGGCCGGCGTGGATATCGCCAATCAGCTGCAGAACATCGAGGATTTGCGCCTGCCGATAGGCTGGACTGTGCAGAATGTCAGCGGAGAGCCCGAGCGTCTGAACGACCCCAACAATCTGTGGAATTATTTCCCCGATAACAATCCGGACGGCTGGCTGGGTCTGCTGGCGGCCAAATTACTGGGAATCGCGGCGACGGTGGTCGCGGCGGCGCAAGGAGCGCCCTTCTGGTTCGGCATCGTCAATCGCTTGCTGCGGCGCTAGCAATACGCGCGCATTCGCCGCATCGCCAAACTGTCGCTGTCCCTACGGAAACCCAGCGCGCGCCTTGCGCTTGGAAACAGATTAGCGTTTTGCCGCTCATGCGAGATTCCGCCAGCGGGTTGCCTTGACTGGCGCGCAGCCGCCCGCGAAGTTTTCTCGGCGCAATTTTGGTGCAATCTGTGAGATTTTCTCGGTTGACAATACGGCAACGATTCGCACAAAATAGTGCACACATTGACCTCTACGCTGGCGCCAAATATTAGACTTAGTTTTATTCATCCATCTAGTCGAGGCTAAAACGTGATACAGGCACTCGTAGAGCTTGCGGACAAACGCGGTTATGTGACTTATGAACAGATTATAGAAGCGCTGGAAGACGATGCTGAGGACCGGGTCGCCTTACGTAATATCCTCTTCGAGCTAAGCGAACTCGGCATTGAACTGCGTCGTGATGCAGACGGATCGAGGTCGAAAGGGTCAACCGAAAGCATCGAAAACGATTTTGAAGCTCGCGACATCATTCCCAGCAAGATCGTAGCCGACCTCAGCGCCATATCGTCCGACGACCCCGTCGGACTTTATTTTAGGCAGATGGCGCAGGAGCCGCTGCTAACAGCGACCGATGAGATTGACCTGGCCAAACGAATAGAGCGCGGTTTCAAAGCCCGGCGCCGCCTAGAAAGCCCGGACGTCATGCAGAAGAGCGCGCGCTGGCGCAGGCATCTGCGGCGTCTGGTTTTCGACGGACAATGCGCGCGGGAACATTTGGGCCGGGCTAATACCCGGCTGGTTGTTAGTATCGCCAAGCGATATATGGGGCAAGGCTTGCCCTTCCCGGATCTCATTCAAGAGGGCAATGTCGGTCTGATGCGCGCGGTCGACAAATATGATTACTCGCGCGGCAATCGCTTCAGCACCTACGCTACCTGGTGGATTCGGCAGGCGATCACCCGCGCCCTGGCGCAAAAGACGCGCACAATCCGCATTCCGCTGCACATGACCGAGCGTATTCGGCAAATGTATCGCGCCGCGCAGGACCTGGAGCAGACGCTGGGGCGGCGGCCCACGGCCGACGAGATCGCCTCGGCCATGGAAGTGGCGGCCGACGCGGTGCGGGCCATGATGGACGCCAGCCAGCACGCCATTGCGCTTGAGCGGCCGGTCGGCGATGACGGCGACAGCGAATTCGGCGACTTTATTGAAGATCAGGAGACTGTTAGCCCGGTCGAATCGGCCACCCAGAATCTGCTGGAAGAGGCCATTGAAGAGGTATTGGCCGAGCTTACGCCGCGGCAGAGCCACATCCTGCGCCTGCGCTTCGGCTTGGGCGGTGGCGAGCCGCACACCCTGGAAGAGATCGCCAATAAATTCGGCTTGAGCCGCGAGCGGATTCGTCAACTGGAGAAGGAAGCGCTGCGGCGTTTGCGTCATCCGCAACTGGCTCATAATTTGCGCGACTATCTCGGATAATTTAGAATTCAGTTTCTTGCTGGATATAAGCGGACGAAAGGGCTGAGCCTTTCGTCGGCTTTTTTGTATAGGGCGAAGAAACAGTGTCGAAATCATTTGAGCATTTGCTAAGCAAGCGCGCCCTCGGGATGCGCAAAAACGTCATCCGCGAGATTCTGAGGGTCGTGTCGCAGCCGGGCATGATGTCGCTGGCCGGCGGCATTCCCGCGCCCGAAACATTCCCGGTCGAAGAGCTGTATCGCATTAACGAGACGGTGCTCGATCGCTATGGCGCGGCGGCGCTGCAATATGATTTGACCGAGGGCTTCGCGCCCTTTCGCGAGGCGCTGGTCGGTTACCTGACCCAAAAGGGAATCAGCGCGGATGCCGAAAACTTGCTGGTCTTCAACGGATCGCAGAGTGTGCTGGACACGCTGGGCAAGATCCTGATCACACCGGGCGATGTTATCGCTTTGGAGTCACCCAGTTATTTGGGCGCCATTTCCGCCTTCAGCAGCTACACGCCGGAATACGTCAGCATCGAGACCGATGACGATGGCATTGTGCCGGCGTCGCTTGAGCGTACGCTGGATCAGCAGCCGGTCAAATTCATCTATCTGGTGACGACATTTCAGAATCCCACCGGGCGGACGCTGAGTATACAGCGGCGTCGCCAAGTCGCAGAGATTATCAAGGCGAAAAATGCGCTGGTCATTGAGGACGACCCCTATGGCGATTTGCGTTTTCGCGGCCAGCCCGTGCCAGCGCTGCACGCCTTCGCGCCGGAGAATACCGTCTACGTCAGCACCTTGTCCAAGATATTCGCGCCTGGTTTAAGACTGGGATTCTGCGTTGCGCCGCCACTGATCCGCGAATGGCTGTATCGGGCAAAACAAGGCGCGGACTTGCACAGCAATACTTACGCGCAGGCGCTGGCGACCGAGTATATCTGCGGCGGATTCATCGAGCGGCAGGTGCCCAAGATCATCGAATTGTATCGGCCGCGGCAAGAGGCGATGCTGGCGGCGCTGGAGCGTCACATGCCCGGCGACTACCGCTGGATCAAGCCGGAAGGCGGCATGTTCATCTGGGTCGAGGGACCGGCGGGCGTGGATGCCGAGCAAATCTACTGGAAGGCAGTGGAGCAGAAGGTCGCCTTTGTCCCTGGCAAATACTTTTACATCGACCCTGAGGACGGTCTGCCGACCATGCGCCTGAATTTCACGCGCGTCGATGAAGCGACGATTGAAGCGGCGATTGAAACGTTGGCCGGCGTCGTTCGGCAAATCGGCGGCGACTGAATGTTTGCATTAGTGGCCGGGCTTGAGCCATGCCGAAGTTGAAGCGAAATCTGCGACAATCAGCCGAAGGCGCGACCGGACTGCGCGCGCTGATTCTGGCTTTTTATCTGCCGGCCCTGATGGCCACGCTCGGGCAGGGTTTGCTCGTGCCGATCCTGCCGCTCTACGCCGCCGACTTTGAGATCGGCTACCTGCTGATTGGCCTGGTGCTGGCCGGCGAAGGGCTGGGTACGCTAATTGCCGATGTGCCGACCGGGCTGCTTCAGCGCCGCTTCGGCAATAAACAAGTGATGATGATGGGCTTGCTCTTGAAGTCCGTCACGATTCTGCTGCTTTTCGCCGCGCCCACGATTTGGGCCGTGCTGCTGCTGCGGATATTCGCGGGCTTTGGGCGCTCCATGTTTACCGTGTCAGCCCACGTCTACGTGACGAACAATGTCGCATTGGGGCAACGCGGCAAAGCAATCTCGATGTATGGGGGCACGCATCGACTGGGCGGCTTCATCGGCCCGGCGATCGGCGGAATCGCCGCTGGGATGCTGGGCTTGCGCGCGGCCTTTCTCATCGGCGGTCTGGTTACCGCGCTTGGCTTGATACTGGTCGCGTTGTTTACGGTCGGCAGCAGCAAAGAGAAACGCAAGGCGGACGCGCGCGACGAGCACCCGCTGCATCTGCTGTCCATGCTGCAATCGAATTACCGCGTGCTGGCGTCGGCGGGCACGGCACAAGTTTTCGCGCAGATGATTCGCGCCGGCCGCACCGTTGTCATTCCCCTATTCGCCGCCGACATTTTGGGCCTCGGCGTCGACCAGATCGGCTACATCGTCAGCATCTCGGTCGCCATTGACTTCAGCTTGTTCGTGGTCGCGGGCTGGCTGATGGACCGCTTCGGGCGCAAATTCGCCATCGTGCCCTGCTTCGGCATCCAGGCGATCGGCATGGCGCTGGTGCCCTTCGCGGCCAGCTTTGCCGGTCTGCTCTTCGCGGCCGCGCTTATCGGCTTCGGCAATGGCTTGGGCGCCGGCTCCATGATGACCCTGGGCTCGGATCTGTCGCCGGATCGATCTCGCGGGGAGTTCCTGGGCGTCTGGCGCTTGATCGGCGACCTGGGCCATACCGGCGCGCCACTGGTCGTCGGTGTCGTGGCTGATTTTCTCGTGCTCAGTTCCGCCATCTGGTTCATCGCGGGCACGGGCCTGGCGGCGGCGAGCATATTCCTGTTCCTGGTGCCGGAGACGCTCAAGCGCAAACCGCCCTTGGCCGTGGCGTCATAGCCCGACCGTGCCTCGTGCATCAGCCCTTCATGTTACGCAAGCTCAATTACTTGACGGTCGACTGGCCGCTGCAGCTATCGCGCCTGTTCCCGCGCGCCGCGCCCCTGATCGTCGAGATCGGCTTTGGCAACGGAGACTACCTGATTCACCTGGCCGAGACGCGACCGGAATTTAACATCATCGGCTTCGAGATTTCCAGCCAATCCATGGACAAGGCGGAAGCCAAGATCGAAAAGCGGCGCCTGACCAACGTACGCCCCATACACTGCCGCGCGGAGACGGCGCTATCGCATCTACTAAGCCCGCAGACAGTTGCCGAGTTTCACATCAATTATCCCGATCCCTGGTTCAAGAAGCGGCATCAGCGCCGCCGGCTGATCAAACGCGAGACGGTGAATCTGCTAACGAGCCGACTGCGCCTGGGCGGGACGCTGCGCCTGGCCACCGATATCGTCGACTACGCGCAGATGGCGGAATCGCTGCTGGCGAGCACGCCCGGGCTGACGAATCAATTTGAGACGCCCTGGGTCAATGATATCGAAGGGCGTTTTCGCACTAAGTACGAAATCAAGGGCTACCGCGAAGGCCGGCGCGGGCACTTCTTTCGCTATCAGCGCAATGCCGAGCCGGTGCATCACCCGCCCGTGATCAAGGAGCTGGACATGCCGCATCTCTTCTTGCAGTCTCCACTGTCCGCCGCCGAGATCGTCGACCGCTTTGAGGCGACGCGGCGGGAAGCGGACGGGACGCATATTGCCATTCTGCGCGCTTATGCCGATCGCCGTCGGGATACGGCGGTATTCGAGGTGGTGGTGGAGGAGCCGACCATTGAGCAGCACGCCCTGCTCCTGCTGTCGCCGCGGGCCGGCGCGGGCGAGTACCTGGTGAAGATGAGCGCGGTGGGCCACTCGCGGTCGACGGCCGGCATGCACCGGGCGGTGGAAGCGGTCGGCGAGTGGGTGGCGGGCTTGGATGCGCGATCGCGTGTGCTGGAGCGGAAGCTACGGGGGTGAGGGGGTTATTCGTAGTCTACCTTCCAATCATGATCGTGCAATCCGGATGCTTGCACAAGCTTACGACAAAACGTAAAAATGGCATTGTCCGAGAGGTTTTGCTTCAACCACCAGCCATTTGACAGTTCATGCGAACTCAAGAAATCCGAGCGTTGTCTTGAAAAATTGACGTTAAACTTCCAAGCAATATTGTCAAAGTCGTCAATTATCGGTAGGAGTTCTTCGACGGTGAGGTTCATTACCTCTCTCCATGATTCCACATCCAACTGACGCCCGTTTATCTGCAATCGCGATGGTGCACTACCCAAAACGTCGCTGGGCGGCGCTAAACTTCCAAGTGGATACCATATTTCAAGTGCATACTTTGTTAACCACTCAGTACGCGCTAAAATCGCCTTGTCGTTCCAAGTTGATATGTCTTGACAAAAATAATGCCTGTTCATAAGCAACGCATGTTTCTCCAGTTTCTCCCTCTTATCCTGGAACGGTCCGTTTGACATATCGACGTTCCACGGTTGTGTTACAAGTGTGAGGTTTCCTAAATTGTTGCGGAAATCTTCCTGAATTTCGCGCCAACTATCTCCAATGTGTTCCTTCCAATCTTCGCTCAAGCTCTGGGGCATGATATGTTCAATCGTCGCATCACCTTCCAGAATCGCATAGCCGTCTGTTCCTTTCGCGAGTTGACGTTCTATTGACTGTAGGACAAGGATATATTTTTTTCTTGACAGGTTACCTAGCTTATTCATCCGTTTCAGATTCTGACGAATACTATAGTTGGATGGGTAGCTCTTGCTCAAAAGCAACATAGTGAGAGACGGAATAAAATCAGCCGTGTCTAGATCACGGGGCAAAGTGGCGAACATCTTATTGTGATAGCTCGTTGGTGCATCGGCTAGAAATCGCCTTACTCCATAGTTTTCCAAAATGTCTAGCGCCCTTGCAAACTCGACATCTGAAATCCGCCTAGATTCAAATAACTCGTAAAGTTGCAGCAGAAAGGGATAGCTAACCGACTCAACAATCGTGTTGAGACGGCGAATGCCGTCACTGATTTCTGAGTTTGGCTCTTTATCTGGGCGCAACAGTTTGTCATAGAATCCAGCAAACAGATGTAACTTCCGAATCTCCTCAATGAACTCTTCGTCGTTTACAGCATGTTGCTCCATGTGGTCTCGGAAACGAGCATATACTTGCTTTTCGTTAGGTAATGTATAGCTCACTCTGGCAAGATAGTGGCGCAAAAATGCAGAGAGTTCCTTCTTTCGTTTCTCCTTGAGCATTCTATCTATGTCAGCCCAATACTGATTAAAAACCTTTTCTTGATGTTCCGGTGGCAATCTCATTGCGACATAGTTTCGTACGAGATCTGCCTGGGAAAGTGCCTTGCCCTTGGCATTGAGACTTTCAAAAATCTTGTACGGCTTTTCATGCCGAGACAGTGTGATGAATACGATCTGCATTTGGTTAACGATACTGTCAAAAAAGCGCTTGGCGTCGATTTCTTTCTCTTCCTTTTCAAGCCGACTGAGGAAGTACTTGAATGCCTTAACTACGCCTGATTCGTACTTGACATAGTGGTCTCCATCTACAATCGCAAAGTATGCTTTTTGGTCATCGTACTTTTGAGTTGGTACTACTTTGTAAAAGAATCTGTGATCTTCGTCTGGATTCACCAGAAGTTTCTCGATGCTTCCACGCAATCTGTCGTTTGGCTCAAGTATTTCTTTTAATGCGCAGAGAAGTAACGAAATCGAGGTCAATCTCTGCTGGCCATCCACCAGTGTATAACGAGACATCGTCCCAATACTTTCGCCATCTTGGATAACCACGAGTGCTCCCATGAAGTGTTCCGGAAGTGTCTCCTTCCAATCAGCGTCGTAAATTTCCTTCACATCCGCGTATAAGTCCGCCCAATGAGACTTGTCCCAAGCGTATTCGCGCTGAAAGTAAGGCAATACGTACTGAATGTCGCCGCCGCTTTGGAAAAGCTTGTTGATTGACTGCGGTTTTGCTTCCATATATGAAAAACCTTTTGCACAGTGGCACTCAAGGATATGTTAGCGTAAGATTCAGTGATTACAAGCTGGTTTCTATGTGGAGTCAATGGCAGTGACCAACCTCACACACCACACCCTCCCCAACGGACTGACAGTCCTCCTCCGCGAAGCCCACAGCGCGCCGGTCATCAGCTTTTGGCTGGCGTATCGCGTGGGCAGCCGCAACGAACCCACCGGCCAGACCGGCATCTCCCATTGGGTCGAACACATGATGTTCAAGGGCACCGAGCAGTTCCCGGCCGGCATGCTCGACCGCGAAATCGACCGCGCCGGCGGGCAGTGGAACGCCTTCACCTCGATGGACGCGACCAAATACTTCGAGACCCTGCCGGCCGACAAAATCGACATCGCCATGCGCGCGGAAGCCGATCGCATGGTCAACGCCCAGTTTGACGCCGACGAGACCGAATCCGAGCGCACGGTCATCATTTCCGAGCGGCAGGGCGCGGAGAATCAGCCGACATTCTGGCTGCAGGAAGGCGTCCGCGGCAGCGCTTTTCGCGTACACGGTTATCATCACGAAATCATCGGCGACGAGACCGATTTGCGCGCGATGACCCGTGACGAGCTCTACGCGCATTATCGCCGCCATTATTGCCCGGCCAATGCCGCCGTCATCGCCGTCGGCGCCTTTGATACTGACGACATGCTGCGCGAGATCGAATGCTTGTACGGCTCGATTCCCAGCGCTGGCGAGCCCGATCTATTCGTCAGGCAGGAGCCGGCTCAGCAAGGCGAACGCCGCGTGACTGTGGAGCGGCCGGGCCAGACAGCCTTCCTCGAGCTTTGCCATCATATCCCCGGGGCGGCCCATGACGACTGGATGAAGCTGCAGGTGCTCAACGCGGTACTGAGTGGCTCAAGTGGCGCATCGGACAATAAGACCAGCCGACTATATCAAGCGCTGGTCAAGACCGAGATCGCCGCCGGCGTCGGCGCCTGGCTGACGCCCACCATCGATCCCTACCTCTACAGTATCCTGGTGACCCTGCGCGAAGGGCGCGCGCCGGACGAAGCCGAAGCGATTCTGGCGCGGGAGATCGAGCGTCTGCAAGCCGACGGCATCAGCGCGGCCGAGCTGCGCAAAGCCAGAAAGCAAACCCGGGCCGCCTTCGCCTACCGCACCGAGAGCGTCACCGAGCAAGCCTTCTGGTTGGCGCAGTCTTTCATCCTTGGCGATGTCAACTGGTTCGACAAGTACTCGGCGCGGCTGATGGCGGTCACGGCCGCCGATGTCCAGGATGTCGCCCAGCGCTGCTTGAGGCCACAGAAGCGCGTCGTCGGCGTGCTGAACCCGACTGATCCGGAGCAGGAGGCGGCGCCCGCATGACAGAACGGAAAGCGAGCATCCCTAACTCCAGGAACATCACGCGCAGCCGGTTGGACAACGGCATCACCATCTTGGTGTACGAGAATCCGGCGGTGCAGTCGGTCAATATCATCGGGTCGATTCACGCTGGCGGCATCTATGAGTCGCCCGCGCAAAATGGTCTGGCATCCTTGACTGGCGGCGCGCTGATGACGGGCACTGCCAACCGCGACTTCGACGGGATTCACGGCGCGCTGGAAGATATCGGCGCCGATCTGGGCTTCCGCTGTCACCTGCACAAGCTGGGATTCTCCGGCAAGTCTCTGGCGGAAGACCTGCCCACGCTGATTGATGTGGCTAACGACGCGCTGCGCAACCCGACCTTTCCCGATGAGCATGTCCTGCGGCTGCGCGGCGAGCGGCTGACCTGGCTGCAGTACAGCAACTTTGATACGCGTTTTCGCGCTTCCAAAGCCATGCGCGAGGCGCTTTACCCGGCGTCGCACCCTTATCACTACGGAACATCCGGCAGCGAGGACAGCATCGCGATCATCAGCGCGGAGGACTTGAGGCGCTTTCACGGCGAGCAGTACGGCCCGCGCGATATGATCCTGGTGATTGTCGGCGCGGTGAAGGCTGATGATGCCGTCGCATTGGCGAGCGCTGCTTTCGGCGATTGGCGCAACGACAACCAGCCCGCGATACGGCACGTGGAGAAACCCGCGGAAAATGGCGATTCCCGTCAGCAGGTTGTCGTCGTGCCCGGCAAGACTCAATCCGATATCTGCATGGGCGTCTTCGGGCCGGCAAGGCTGGCGGATGATTATGTGCCGGCCCAACTCGCCAACAGCATTCTGGGCGAATTCGGCATGATGGGGCGGATTGGCAAGAGCGTGCGCGAGGAAAAGGGCCTGGCCTATTACACTTACAGTCGCCTCGGCGGCGGGCACGGGCCCGAACCCTGGACGGTCAGCGCCGGCGTCAACCCGGAGAATGTCGACCTGGCGATAAGCTCGGTGCTGGAAGAAATCGCGCGCCTAACCAGCGAGCTCGTATCCGACGACGATCTCGCCGACAATCAGAGCTACTTCACCGGCCGCATGCCCTTGCGCCTGGAAAGCAACGAAGGCATCGCCTCCGATGTCCACGGCATGGAGAGCTTCGGGCTCGGGCTGGATTACCTGGCTGATTACGAAGAGACTGTCAATCGGATCGGAAGAGACGACTTGTTAGCTGCCGCTCAGCGCTATCTGGTTGCGGAAGACATGGTGGTCGCCGTCGCCGGACCGGATCGCGACGGTTCAACTGCGTAAGCGAGTCCAGCAAAGTGAGCGGCGAACTTGGCAAACTCAGGAATATCGGCGCGAAAACCGTAGCCAAGCTGGCTGGCATTGGCATCACATCACCGGCGCAGCTAGAGGAATTGGGCGCAGTGGAAGCGTATCGGCGCCTGCGGGCGCAGCGACCGGTCAATATTGCCATGCTTTGGGCCCTGCAAGGCGCACTGCTGGGCCTGCCTTGGTACGATCTGCCACCTGAAATCAAGCAGGCGCTGCTCGAAGAGTTGGACGGCCACAGGGACGCAAAGGACAGATAGTTCAAATCTCGCGACGCCAAGTGTATAATAGTCTCCACTTATACGGGCCGCGCGCTTGGCGGACGAGACGAGCAAGAAAGACTGCAAGTGGCAACTAAACGCGTAGTCATTACAGGCATGGGATTAGTCTGCCCGGTAGGCAACAACGTGGCGGACTCCTGGGCGAACATCCGCGCGGGCAATTCCGGCATCGACTGGATCAGCCTCTTTGATGCCGACTTGGTGGAGAATCGCGTCGCCGGCGAGGTCAAAGGCCTGGATCTGGTCGGCAAATTCGGCCGGCGCGAAATGCGGCGCATGGATCGCGCGCAGATGCTGGCGCTGGTCGCCGCCGAAGAAGCCCTCAACGACGCCGAAATCGTCATCAACGATGACAACAAATACGATGTCGGCGTGGTTGTCGGCTCGGGAATTGGCGGGATCGTCACCGTAGTGCAAGC
>LXNI01002153.1_pt1 | contig 14481 bp, 11 predicted proteins | sample 809091 | NCBI WGS metagenome assembly LXNI01 (sample SAMN04870527, study PRJNA318959) | sponge metagenome | biome: 01000161; feature: marine sponge reef; material: water | host: Sarcotragus foetidus | place: Greece: Milos, Mediterranean Sea | collected 2013-05-29 | depth 5-7 m | reverse complement strand
CGGGGTCTCCGGTATTCCATTTGATTCTACCACTGCATTGGTGGAATCAAAGAAGACCGGAAAGGTGAAATCTTTGTTACGCCTCAACAAGGTGGCTGTGTATCTTCTGGAAGGGCCTGTTGTCACGAATACCAATTCTACGGTATCTGATCTTGCAATGTCCTGGTTCACCACAGCTGCAAAACTCATCCGTCGCTCTGCATGTCCATGTCAATTGATGTCCTATCTGGCACTGGTGCCAAGCAAGCACAACTCGGGTGATCAAACGCTCGTGGGCGATCCTGCTCTGGCGAGCGAACGTACCGCTCTTGAAAACCAGATGCCTTACTCAAGGCACGTAAGGGAGAGTTGGAGGTGCCACTTATTATGCAGAGTTGGAGACCTTCTTGATCGCCCTGTCAAGACTCAATGAACGTATCGAAAAGGGGGCTGTGAAGTTTATCTGATGGAAATATTCGGTTTGCTGGAATTTCAACCGTGGGTAACAAGGATAAACCTCAGAGCATTCAAGGTGTAGGCTCAATAAATTGTGCCTTAGGGCTACTCTACCATTTATTAATCAATAGCCCACAGAATGAATCAGGCTCTGGTTGACGATGAGCATCATGTTTCAGACATAGTAAGCCTTCATCTATTGCTGCAGTGGCGATAGAATTGACATCTGCCGAAAAATTAACAGACCTTGGCCCTACTGCCCTTTGTTAAGGTCAGCTTTCGCTTGTACTGCTAACCGAGGTTCTGTTAATAAATCCCCTGGAACAAGTCTTACAATACCTTACTCACGCCTGGAGTCGGGATGGGGTAATGACCATCCGCATCCGGCATGACCGGGGGATCAGCATCCCAAGCAAGGGTTGTTGGCATCAGATCCAACTCACTCGCCATCGCTTCCTCCCAAGTGACCACTTTACCCGAATAGGTGGCCATTCGTCCCAAAATGGAACTCATGGTCGCGACAGCACCATTTTCCCCGTCCGTATACTTGAACTCCCCTGCATTGATAGCTGCAAACAGTTCGTCATGCTCCACTTGGTAAGGGTTCGGATCGTCTTTCCTATTGTGCTTGAGAATGGTCTCCCCCGAGGCACTGTAAAGTTCGCCTGGTGAGGGAGCCGTACCTGAGGTTCCATGAAAGCCTTCAGAAACCCTGTTCATGCAATCCGGAATATGCCTGCACTGACTCAATACACGACTCCCGTCCGCATATTCAAACTCCACAAAATGATGATCAAAGATTTCTCCATGATCCACACCTGTACGAACCTGGCGTCCACCCTGGCCTTGTGCACTGACAGGATGTCCCTGTTTCACCCAATTGCCTACATCGATATTGTGAATGTGCTGTTCTACGATGTGGTCTCCACAGAGCCAATTAAAGTAGTACCAGTTCCGCATTTGATACTCCATTTCTGTTAGTGGGCGACCAGCCTTCTCCTCGTACTCTTTCCGTCCGCGAACCCAGACACCTCCACCATTCCAGTACACCCGACCGAGAATGATATCCCCAATGGCCCCCTCGTGAATGCGTTTGACCCATTCACGATACACGGTTTGATAATGGCGCTGAAGCCCCACAACAACATTGAGTTTTTTCTCCTTGGCTTTCTGTGCCGCGGCTAATACTCGGCGTATGCCTGGCGCATCTGTTGCGACCGGCTTCTCCATGAATATCTGCTTACCCGCATCAACAGCAGCTTCAAAGTGCATAGGACGAAAACCGGGAGGCGTCGTCAGAATCACCACATCGGAAAGAGCAATAACTTCCTTATATCCATCAAAACCGTCAAACTGTCGCTCACCAGGCACATCAATGCGACCGATTGCATCTAAGGTAGCTTCGTCAGCCTCTTCCGGCTCTTTCATGTTCTTGAGGCTCTCCTCAATGCGATCACTAAACGCATCCGACACCGCTACCAACTTGGTGTTGGGAGCCGCTTTCAATGCCTGAAGCGCCGCACCAGTCCCCCTGCCTCCAGCGCCGATCAGGCCCACCCTGATCGTATCATCAACGCCATAGAATGCGCTGGCTTTCAGCGGGAACTGGCTAGCAAGTGCGCCACCTACAACTGCTGCTGCGCCGCTCTTAACGAAGTTGCGGCGATTAAGGGATCCTGTGAGCTTGTCCATTTTGCTTGGAGTTTGGTTAGTACGTATTGAATTTACTAAATGAATGGCACTGTTACCCTCCTAATGCTCTCATCCAGAATTCCATTTGCTCGTCCGCAGTAGGCTGGACAAAAGGGCGAACAATTCTAAACCCAACAAAGGGAGAGTCCGTGTTCCACCACATAGATCGAGGAATCTGGGGATCACGCCGCTTCCAATCCAGATCTGAACGAAGGCGGGCACCACAGCGAAGCGCATCTGGATTGTCGTCGTACGCCCCACCTCGCACCGTGCGAGGATGTAACCGGGTTGGCAGTTGCCAAGGATCATTTGCAAGTGAATCTGTCAGCCCTTCATAGAATGATGTGCTGTATTCATCCAGCGTCCATTCTGCTACATTGCCATGCATATCGAAGATTCCCCACTGGTTTGCCATCATTCGACCTACTCGCTGGTAGGTCTCATCGCTATTACCATAGTGCCATGCATAGGTATCCAACGAGTCCGACGATTCTCCGAAACTGAATCCAGATGAGGTGCCTGCACGACATGCATACTCCCATTCAGCCTCCGTGGGTAACCTGTAAAATTTTCCCGTTTTTTCCGAAAGCCACCGCGCATACTGAAGAGCACTCCACTGGGTCATACCGACGGCTGGATACCCGTTAGTCCCCATACCATGAGCCGGATCTTCATAGGGTGGGCTTGGACGAGCTACCAGATCTGGGTCAAAGTCAGTCCCTGGAGCTCTCGCTGGACTGTCGCGATCACGACTCGAAAACAGAACAAATTCGTCGTAGGTTACTTCGTAGACACCTATGTAGAATGATGAAACCGTAACCTCGCGCTGTGGACCTTCATCATCGTCCCGTCCTTCTTCGCCTTCGGGGGTACCAATCAGAAAGGTCCCACCAGGCACACGAACCATTGAAAAGTGCACATCTGTCCCGGGAATGGTATCTGTGACCATTTCCAGGACTGACTGAGCCGCCCCAAACTTGGAGCATGCACTCAGCAACAGAATGCTAACTACACTAATTCGCAAACGCTGCATCAAATGCCGCGACGGACGGCTTGAAGTCTACTTTCTTAACAAAGGCACAGGCTTCCGAAGCCCCTGCCTCCCGATCCATACCAATGTCTTCCCACTCGATAGAGAGTGGGCCGCTGTAATTGGCCCTGTTCAAGGCACGAATGATCTCTTCAAAATTGACACATCCGCGACCTATTGACCGAAAATCCCAGAACCTTCCCGGAGCACCAAAATCCGTATGACCACCGAATACACCAGCCTCAGTTAGCTTATCTGACCACCACACATCCTTCATGTGTGTATGATAAATCCGATCTGCAAAGCGGTCTATGAAGGCTACATAGTCTACGCCTTGATAACCAAGGTGACTCGGGTCATAGTTGAACCCAAAAGCTTTTCTGTGGCCTATAGCCTCCAGGGCGCGCGCACTGCTAGCAATGTCAAAAGCTATCTCCGTTGGATGCACTTCTAGCCCAAACCGAACACCAACTTCATCGAACACATCCAATATCGGATTCCAGCGATCTGCGAAATCCTGAAATCCAGCTTCTATCATCCCCGGGTCATTGGGCGGAAAAGAATACAGCAGTGGCCAAATACTGCTGCCGGTAAAACCATTTACTACCTTGACTCCCAGTTTTCCGGCAGCTCTGGCGGTGTCCTTCATTTCTGAAGCTGCCCGCTCCTTAACGCCGGACGCATCACCATCACCCCATACATGTGCAGGGATAATGGCCTTGTGTCGCTGATCAATATTATCGCAGATTGCCTGACCTACCAAATGATTGCTTATTGCATACACTTTCAGACCGTACCGGGCCAGAAGGTCATGCCGTCCCTGACAGTAATCACGTTCGGTTAGCGCCCGTTGTACATCAAAATGATCGCCCCAGCAGGCTAATTCCAAACCATCATAGCCCCACGAAGCTGCCTTTTCCGCGAGTGTTTCGAGTGTCAAGTCGGCCCATTGGCCGGTAAACAGGGTTACAGGTCGTGCCATATGTATCGTTTGATTAGATGAATGTAGGAAAATGGCTGACGTTACCAGATCAACGTACCTGTACCAGTAACGTGGTCTCTACCTAAACATAAAATGATAATGCGGACATGTAGTCTCAAACAGGCGGCGTATACGCAGCATCAACCCACTCCCTCGCTCTTCCACTCTTCAATGCCGTGAGAATGAAATGCACGCCTCTGGCGCCATCCTGCACGCTTGGAAAATCCAGGTCTTCAGGTTCTGGTGTTTGACCAGACACCCGGGCGGCAATCGTTCTTCCGGCATTCAAGTAAATATTGGCAAATGCCTCCAAAAATGCTTCCGGATGACCACTGGGAAGACGCGTACTGCGCTGAGCTGCTGCCGATAGGTAGTCATTGCCCCGCTTAAATACCTGTTCGGGGCCACTGAGCTCACGGTAATACAACCAGTTGGGATGCTCCTGAAACCACTGAAGCGACCCTGTTTCACCATGTACCCGAATGTTCAGATTGTTCTCCTCCCCAATAGATACCTGAGAAGCATGCAGTACACCTCGCGCCCCTCCCCGATAATGTACTAGCATATTAACATCATCGTCAATGACCCGCCCTTCAACGAAGGTCGTCACGTCAGCACATAAAGCTTCCAGCTCCAGTCCCGTGATGTAGCGGGCAAGATTTTCTGCATGGGACCCTATATCTCCCAAGGCACCAGCCCCCGCACGCTTGGGATCGGTCCGCCAATCAGCCTGTTTGTGTCCTGAACGCTCAAGCGGAGTGGCAAGCCACCCTTGGGGGTATTCAACAACAACCTTGCGCACGGCCCCAATCTTGCCTTCCTGAACCATTGCACGCGCCTGCTTCACCATGGGGTACCCGGTATAGTTGTGTGTAAGCGCGAACACACGATCGTGCTTACGCGCCAAGTGACAGAGTGCCTCCGCGTCTTCCAGTGTATTGGTCATCGGCTTGTCACATACCACATGAAAACCCGCTTCCAGAAACGTCTTGGCTACGGGAAAATGCATGTGGTTCGGCGTGACAATCGACACAAAATCAATGCCGTCTTCCCGTGCAGCCTCAGCTTCCGCCATTACTGAAAAAGACGCATATGAACGATCTGCATCGAGTCCTAACGCTTCTCCCTGCGCCTTGGAGCGTGCCGCATCAGCAGAGAATGCACCGGCAACCAACTCCATTGTCCCGTCAAGTGCGGCGGCCATCCGATGTACATTACCAATGAAGGCACCAGGGCCTCCACCGACCATGCCATATCGAAGCTTTCTACCCAAACCCATCTAAAATGTCAATGATCTTAAGTGCGTAATACCTGTCCGAATGCTGGCTAGAGCATCCTCTGGATGATCGTGCTCAACAAGGTAATGCTTAAGTCCAGCTGTTTCACTTTCTGCCAGAATCGCAGCAAAATCAATTTGCCCTTCACCAACAGGCACCATACCGCGATCAGGGCCCATATCCTTGATATGGCATAGTGGATACCGCCCAGGATCACGCTGGAAGTACTCGTTAGCACTGCGGTTTGCATAAGCGATCCAGTATAGGTCAAGTTCCATCTTGACCAGATCCGGGTCCATTGCGTCAAGCATAAAGTCATAAGGAATCACACCGTCTTCGGTGGGCTCGAACTCGAATTCGTGGTTATGATAGGCAAATTGTATACCCGCCTCCTTACATGCCGCGCCTACCTCATTGAAGAAGACCACATGGTTCCGGTAGTGTGCCATCGTACGTTGATCCTCTTCAAGCCAAGGGCAAACTATATAGGAGTGTCCTAATCGCTGCGCCGCGTCTATTACGCCGGTCAGATTAGTCTTAAGTGCCTCAATCGGCACATGTGTTGACGGAGCAACAAGCCCTACCTTTTCCAGAAGTGCACGAATATCATCTGGGTTTCGTTCAGAATCCCATACGGTTTCCACCTCGTCATAACCTGCATCGGCTACTGCCTGGATCGTTCCCTCGTAGTCACTTTCCAGAAGATTCCTGACCGTGTACAACTGGACTCCAATCCGTTCGAGCGAGCGGGTTCCAGCTGTTTCAGATACTTCAGCCTCGGGCTCAGGCTCAGTCTCCGACGCGCAGCCAGCGAATACACCAACCGCTGCCGGAACAGCGACAGAAGATTTAAGAAATGTTCGCCTATTCATTGAAGATTTTTCAATTGGATGATTAGAAAGAGAATATACTCATTCAGGCCCATGCACGGCCGATTTCATCAAACGGAATATCCGCTCTGTAGATTCCCATGGGATTCACACGCAATTCCTGCGTAGCCCCGATTTCAGAGGTATAATAGCCAAAGAGCGTCAGTGATTTTATGGTCCGGAAGAACGGCGGTGTCCCCGTTGCTCCATCTTCGCTCCATGCCTCTGCTTCCGCCTCCATTTGTGTTAGAATTTCAACCTGTATATCATTGTCCAAATCTGTAAACGACTGTACTCCACTGTCCTGAGCACGTCGTTCTACATCTACCAGTCCCGCCAGGAACTGCTCTACTTCGGACTCATCATACCAATCGGTAAGCATATTGTCGATAAACTCATGCACACGGGCTGCACGGGCACCTGGTGTGTCCGTTTCGGGGATAATCAGTTCAGAAAGCGTCGCAACGAGCTCATTCCGTCCCTGTGTCAGGGTGCGGGCCTCGAAGGGCATCTCCCCCGTCCCAGCGGTGCACCCTCCTAAAACTCCTGCGATGGTTGACGCTGAAAGCGTCCCTCCCATCAATATACCAATGCGTTGTAAGGCAGTCCTTCGGTCCATTAAAGATTCATTCGCTTTAGTTCCTCTATTGCATAACTTGCTGCCCTTGCAGTCAGAGCCATGTATGTGATCGACGGATTCTGACATGCAGAAGATGTCATACATGCCCCGTCGGTTACGAATACATTCGGGATTGAATGACACTGGTTATGTGCATTCAGAACACTGGTCTTTGGATCCCGGCCCATCCGGGCAGTTCCCATTTCGTGGATTGCCAGACCAGGTTCAGCCCCCAGACCATCCCCCGTATAATTATCATACGTCTCTATGTTCGTTGCCCCAGCGGCGTCCAGGATCTCTGCTGCCGACTGTTTCATGTCTTCGCGCATGGTGATCTCATTCTCGCTCCATTTGCAATGAATACGAAGAAGGGGGATTCCCCATGCATCTTCGGCTGACTCATCCAGGGCTACATAGTTGTCGTATCTCGGCAATGCTTCTCCGAATCCTTCCAGCCCCATCACCCAGGGGCCCGGTCGTCTTAAGGTTGACTTGAGAGAAGCTCCAAATCCCGAGACCGGGCGATCCCAGGAACTCCGTGTTGCCTCTCCCTGGTATCCGAAACCGCGAAGGTAATCACTGCGCTGCGTTGCTCCGGACAGATTTCTGAAACGAGGTATATAAATGCCGTTGGGACGAATGCCTTGGAAGTACCTGTCCTCGCCTCCCGGTAACTCTCCTCTGGCACCAGCCTCCATGTGATGATCCATTAAGTAGTGGCCCAACACCCCGCTGTCATTGGCGAGACCTTCGGGAAACCGTGAGGATTTGGAATTCAGCATGATCTGCGTAGAACCCAGTGCAGAAGCACAAAGGAAGATGACCCGGGCATAAGCCTCATGCATAACTCCCGTAGTGCGATCTATATATCGAACACCAGTTGCCTTGCCCTGTGCTTCGTCATAGATCACGCTGTGCACAATACTTTCCGGTTGCAATGTTAGTCTGCCCGTTGCAAAAGCGGCTGGCAGTGTTGCGCTATGGCTACTAAAGTACGCTCCTGCCGAGCATCCCCTGTAACATGATTCACAATAATGGCAGGCAGCCCGCCCATTGTGCGGTTGAGTGAGGATTGCTGCACGCCCTATCGTCAGTAGCCTATCATCAAAATGCGTGGCTATTGCCTCGCGTACATGTTGCTCCCCCCAGTTGAGGGCCATAGGTGGGAGGAAAACCCCATCGGGACATTGTGCAAGACCTTCTGGTTGACCTGTGATCCCTGCGAACCGCTCCACATGATCATACCACGGCGCAATATCCTCATATCGAATGGGCCAGTCGATACCCGTACTGTCTCGTGCATTTGCCTCAAAATCCATTGCACTCCAACGGTAGCACTGGCGGGCCCACAGCAGTGACCGCCCCCCAACTACATCCGCCCTGATCCAAGTAAATGGATCAGCTTCCACGTAAGGATTTTCGCTGTCGTCTATAAAAAAATGTTCGGTATGCTCACCGAATGCATACGTGCGTGATTGGATGGCGTACCGCTCACGATGTGTGCGCGAACCTTTGCTGTTACGAGCGGGGAATTCCCAGCTATCCAAGTGTTCAGTAATATATCCTGATCCGTGCTTCAGATCGTGCCCGCGCTCTAACAGAAGAACATTGAGTCCGCCCTCGGTAAGCTCTTTTGCAGCAAATCCTCCACTGATACCGGACCCGACTACAATCGCGTCCTGCACCTCCTGAGAGCGGGTCACATAAACAGATTTACGATTCATAGCCTTCCCGAGTAACTGACATAGAATGATACACAAGTTAAGAAAGCGAATGATATACCTGACACCCACATTATGCGAGAACTCGTGTGTCATTGTACGGATCAACGAAGCGACTAACGCCAACGCCTCACGTCGTGCAGTTGCTCCAATCCTGGAAACCAGTATGTTTGCGACCGTATCAGACCCAGATGAACACGGGCCACCCACTTGAATTTGTTTTGTGTCGTCCGATTGTCTTCTTCGGTACGTTCACAAACATGACATTCTGACTCGTATATGCTGCTGGAACCTTGATCGTCTCCCGACACTTATAATCTCGCATTCATCCAACTGCCCCAAGCGCTTAATAAATCCCACGGTTGAGTCCAGCTTTCGCCTTGACATTCTTTCCAGGAGTTTTGATCTCGTACCCTTGGGTAGGATTGGATCGCCTGGAAACAGCTGCTGGTGATCCTCAGAGGCAGCCTCGTGTTAATTTTCTTCGCCGATAGTATGCTTAAGGCGCTTGGGCGTTGACGGGGACTAAGCTGCGGGTTTTCGTCCACAGAACCTTCTCGCCGCCCTATAAGGAGTCCTACCAAGCAGCAAAGATCACATACGAAACAGGGGCAGAGCTGTATGATGGAGCCGTTGAGTATGTATGCAGACAGCCTCTTGAGAAGTCACGCTTTCATCGCGATGGGAACTCCTGATCACTCTTGGATCTCGTATACCACAACCATTGGAGCTCCGTCGCTCCCTTGGTACCTGCCATAGGCGTAGCCGTCTCGAATCGTCTCAAGGTTCACGGCAACCGGCAGTGTAATACTACCAACTGCATGAGATTCCCTGTTCAGAATCAACCATTCCGCCTGAACCGCATCTTCTCGAGTACTGAGCTTAATCCACACGCGGCCCATCTCATCCACCACAAAGGTTTGAAACGCCGGCTTCGTCTCATGATGCTCATGGGCAGCCCATATTTCCCGGAAGAATTCATTCTCCGGCTGCTCTTCATCTATTTCTGCATCTGAAATGGGCACCGGATCATGCTCGTAGCTGATTACCTCGCGAGTTGATCCGTCGGCGGATACGACCGCTATTTCGATTGCGTCGCTCCATCCGTAGTAGAGCATATCATCGGGCCCAACTGCCCAGGCATGTGATCTAGCAAATGGAACAGAGACAAAGTTGAAACCACTTTCTTGAATGTTAAAAATCATTTCTGTTGCAGCCACAGTGCCAAAAAGATCCGTCTCGTAGTTTCCGTTCGGGTTGACTTTTATCAATTCGTAATGATCTTCGTCATTTATCATCATTGAACCATCCTCGGATTCCAAGATAGGAGGCAGGCCCATCGCCATGATCAACCCATTTTCAATAGCGCCTATAAGTACACTAACTTGCTTCTCACCGTCATCCTCCACTTCGATGCTGCGCACCCAGGAGAAGTCATCGGGATCATAGATAAGGACCCGATTCGTCAGACGTTCCCACAGATACACGGAATCCGCTGGCCCGATGACTGGGCCCGAAAAATATAGATACTCCCCCGGTCCCTGCCCCTGCCCTCCTACTGAACCCAAGTAGGTGCCGTCCGACCCAAACGTGTGGACCAACATGGGATTGCTCTCTGCTACGATGATGTCGCCGCGTCCATTGACCACGATTTGAGAAACCGATCCGAAAAGGATTGTATCGCCGGCGGACTCATCACCCAAGCGAAGGATTTCTTCCAGTGTAATCAAGTCTGTTTTGCCCTCTTCCTGTGCAGGGCCTATGTCTACACATGCAGCTAGGAGCGTGACACAGAAAAGAGGCAGAAGAGCAGTGAGATAGCCTTTATTGTCTCTCATTTTATGGTATGTGGTATTCCGCAGCAATCAAAATTTCTCCAACGAGAATTAAATACTCCGTTAATCTGAATTACGATGCTTTATCAAGGTCAAAGAGGCCCTCTTCGGGGATGCGCAATTTTAGTTAGTTAAAAGGGAGCGCGACGTGAGGTTTCAAGGTAACGATTTGCGGGTTCATCAATAGTGCTCGAGCCTGTCAGCCAAGGGGAGTACCGAAGTCGGTTGACATTTGGCACTACGCCAGAAAGATTTGCGTGTAGCATCTCTGTAACCGCTTAACATACCTTACCCGGTGTTATCAAACAGCATTTCTCCAAGAGTCATGGTTTCAAACAACAATTCTCCCTGTTTATTGGGCTGCCCCCTACTGTCTCCAAGCCTTGCGGAAACCTAATATGGTAAGAATCCGCTCTGGCAATATCTGGTTGCACGTACGCAGAAATACTGTTTCATAGCTCTCTAATTCCGGGAATCTGTACGTCGAACCTTTCAAATACTCTGCATCATTTCAAAGGCAGCCTCCAACCGAATTATACCTACAAGTGAATCCATACGCAAATGTCTGTCAGAATTGCAGCCCCCTCGCATCAAATCAACCACCCAACCCGATAGCCTGATCCAACTACGTCATGGCAACCATGGTGGTCAACTTCAACGGAATGAGCACCTCCTGAGATAATGACGGTTGTGGTCGGCACCTACCTACACGTCCAACTGCCACCTTTGAGTCTGTCTACTTCAACGTAGTCGATTATTATATTCCGAGCAAGCGGCTTTGAGAGATTCGGGGGCTGGTTCCCGAAGCCTCCCGCGGTTGCACATTTCCGCTAAATTCTTGACGTGTTCTCTGCAATCACTTGGTTTAGAAAGCTTGGGATATTTTTTTTGCTTTCGTTCACGACTTCACCATCCAAATAGGCAAGCCAAGTCTCAATATTCCAAGTCGGAATGAATACTGCGACCTTGTCCTCGGAAGACTTCACGCCTACTCCCCCCGCTTCGCAATCTCTATCCAATTGGCGCAGTCGTCCTTCGACACCATATCTGTCTCCGTCAATCACTAGGATCAGAGTACAATCAACATGACTTCGGCGACCAACCTCCAGTTCTGTAACATATTTCTGTCGTACGAATTGCTCGGCAGAACCCTGTCCAGCAAACGCCTTTTCAACGCGGAGCTGATACCTATTATCAACGAGTCCCATCTCCCTCAGAAACCAGCGCACGAACGTCTCCTGCTGCTGATCCTCGCATACAAGTATATACTGTACCCTACGCCGAGCCACTACCCTTCCCAGCCTCTGGCTATCACCTGCGACAATCTTAGAAATTCATTGCCAGTCAGGTGTTTCACCTTGTCAGATAAGGGCTCAACTCGCGTCGGCCCCGTCCCATCTCGCGAGAGAAGAATCACTCGGTCCGCTCCAAGGTAGTCAAGTATCTCCGGGTGATGAGACGCCAGCACGGCCTGAGGTATACTGGTCCCACAAGCATCGTTCAGAGAAAATAGCCACGGCTGAATTTCGGATAGCCCGACAAAGTTCACGGGCTCATCAAGAAAGAGTGTCTGTCCCGGGTCAGTAGCAAGTGATGTTAGGGCATAAAGAACGGTCAGCACTCTTTGGCCGTCCGACAACTCGTTGAACGTATACGCCTGTGCTTCGTCCCGATCGCCAAAAACACTAACCAATGCTCTCGTGTCAATCCCTATTTTCTCCAACTGAAACCCGCGTAATCCATCCAAGACCTCCCGCATGACTTGCGTGTATTTATACGCGAGATCCTGACGCTCCTGCAGTAAGTGTCGGTACCAATCGACAAAATTGCTTCCATCCCTAGCGAGTATCTGGTCTTCCCCGGCTGCCTCAGCCGCAAAGCTAGCTGGATTAAGTCCGCAAACCAAAACATTGCGCATGAACTCCAAAAAACTGCAAAGGCGCGTGTTATGCTTGTCAACTGCCACTCGGGCCAACGCCGATTCTTTCCAATCACTCGTGAAAGTCGGGCCCCGCGAATGGTCGTCACGGTAGAGTTGCACATTACCGAGTTCAAACTCGAAGAGAGGGCCGCCATTTGTCCCTAGAACCTCACGCCTTATTCGCGCCTGACGGACTCGCCTGTTGTGTTCTACCTCAAGGCGGTAAGCAAACTGCTCTTCTCCTAACTCAATATCGACCTCGTAGATTTGCACCTCCCGTTCCTGCCATCTGGTCAGAGTTGAAGGAGGGAAAACCTCTCGGTCCGTAACTCTGGAGCGACCTTCGAGCAGTCTGCGCAGGGCGTAAACAGCGTCAAGCACCGCTGTCTTTCCCACACCGTTCCGTCCAACAAGCAGTGTGATCTCCTGAAGTCGCAATTCGAAATTGATAAGACACTTATAGTTGTCTACGTAGATGCGCTTCAACATTAGCTGGAAAGCCTCATTGGTGGAGGAAGCCTTAGATCCAAGGAATTATATACCTAACTACCAAACCACTTTTCTTAGGCTTCAAATCAAGAATAGCCTTGACAATCACCCTAGCCCGGCATCTTCAACAGTCTGGGGCGGCAATGGTTTAGGATGTTCTAATTTGGTTGACATACGGTAGGGTAGTTTGAGAATTGATTGTTGGTATACTGATTCATCCAGCGTTTCCAGTTGGGTGAATCACATTCAATGGTCATGCACAATTCATCACGTTCATTTACACTCGTAACGTCTTTGGTACCATGCGCCGAATGAGCGGGAACCAGCACGGTTTTCTCTTCCATTTCGTCGTGCGTGAGCACAAACGTAACAGCTCCCTCATCAGTTATGGATTGTACGATGTAATCTCAGTTTTGCCGCAATCTGATTTGCACTCGTGATTTCCCTGATTGGTTTTACCGTGAATGTTGTGGGTAGAGGCAATAAGTTAACTCGCTCAGTGCGCCGTACGCCGAAAATAACTTTATACAGTAAGAACTTAGAGCTCGCAAAAAGGTCACGGGCGGTTGCTAACTGTACATGAGCGCACACAGCCAAGTCATTTCGATTCGCCACCTCTCCAGTCGCCCCTCAGATAACCCCCGAGGTGACAGAACATTCCAACGGAATAGTACGTTCACGCGAAGTCTCAAAGGTGAGAGACGTAATTTGTGAACATAGCATCCAGAGGCCAGACAGTACCTAGTATAATAGACTAAATTCTACGATGTACGAAGAGATTTTGATACCAAAGGCAAGTGTGCAGTACAATGATTTTACTGGTACCTCAGCAGCGGACAAACATGATAGAGCGGATATCCACACATTCTTGGAAGAGAAAGAGTTGATCAGTGACTCTCAGTACATCGTAGGCATAAGAATCAGAGTATCTGAGGTACACGACCATGTTCCTGACGCAAGCATTACAGTCTACTATTTGAACAAAGGTCAAACATTGTCTAAGGCCGAGAAAATTTATGCTAAATCCTTTGATATGAATGTGATGGAAGTTTTTCATCTCTTCAAGCGTTTTGAAATTCTCCTTGAGCCGTATAAGGAAGGACAACTGAAAGCAAGAATGGAGGAAGTTGAATTGGTTGTAGAGGGCGAGTACATTGATAATAATTAGTGCTTGCCGGAAATCAGGTATTGGTCGGTTTAGAGTGTTTCTGTGAGGTTCTTCAGTGGGTTATTGCCTGGTTTGGCATCTGGAGGCCCTCTTAACCTCGGGGTTTGTTCTGGCGAATATTAAGCTGCATTTGGGCATTCGGGAATGATTTGGGCATCATTCCCGGGATTTCCCGTAAATCGGGGCTTTATTCGAGCTATTTCTCTCTTGTCTGCTATGCGTAAGGACATACGATTCGCAGTGCAAGCTCTGGCTGCATATTCCGACCATGCGGGACACCCGTTCCGAGTGATGCGGAACACCATTCCGAGCGAAGTGGGCCACCTATATGTTGCTAAACTGACTTTCATGATTTGGTGGATTCGATGTTCTCCTGTTAGATCGTGCCCACGCTCCAACAGGAGAACATTGAGTCCGCCCTCGGTAAGCTCTTTTGCAGCAAA
>LXNI01002152.1_pt1 | contig 14482 bp, 10 predicted proteins | sample 809091 | NCBI WGS metagenome assembly LXNI01 (sample SAMN04870527, study PRJNA318959) | sponge metagenome | biome: 01000161; feature: marine sponge reef; material: water | host: Sarcotragus foetidus | place: Greece: Milos, Mediterranean Sea | collected 2013-05-29 | depth 5-7 m | reverse complement strand
CGCCAACATTGAGTCGGCGCTCAGTGGTCGAACCCGCGTTCTGCCCGCGCTGATGGGAATATTGCCGGTCGCGCTGCTGGTGCTGGCATTGAGCGGTCTCCTAAATGGCGGAGCGCTGACGGAAGGCGGCGGCGCATCGCTGCGCGTGGTGACTGCCATTGTGGGATTGGTCGCAGCGCTGCTGATGTTTGCTCTTATTGGACTCGAGAGACCCTGGCAATGCCTCTCGCGAGTCGTCAAGTCAGCCGGGCAATTCGAGCATATCTCCTTCGATCCGCAGAGCGGCGTTCACCGGCTGGCGACGCTGGTCATCATCTTCGCGCTGACCGCTCTAGGCTTGGGAGCTATAAACGCTAGTGACGCGGAGCCCCAGGCTTTCGCCGACGCCGCGCCGCAGTTGCTCGTCGGGTCGCTAATGTATCTGGCGCTGGCTGTAATTGGCGTGGGCTGGCTGACGCGCCGGGACTGGGCCGCCGTCAAGCAGCGGCTGGGATTGCGCTGGCCGCGGCCGGCGGATTGCCTGGCGGGCATCGCGGCGGCGATTGCGCTTCATCTTATGGCAGCGTTGGCGATGGCCTACTGGCAGGCTTCTGTTTCGCAAAGTACATTCGAGTCGCAAGTAAGCGGCGCGCGGCTGCTGTACGAGGCTTTGAGTTCGTCGCTGATTCTGGGTGGCCTGCTGGCGATGAGCGTCGGCATCGGCGAAGAAATCTTGTTTCGCGGCGCGCTGCAGCCGGTGTTTGGCGCAGTCATATCGTCGTTGCTGTTCGTGGCCTTGCATACGCAATATGCCTTCACGCCGGCGGCAGGGATACTATTCGTAGTTTCGCTGGGGTTCGGTCTGCTGCGCGCGCGGGTGAGCACAACGGCTGCCATCATTGCGCATGCCGGGTATAATGCCATTCCCTTTGCGCTTACGGCCTTAGCTTGAATGCTTAAGGCTGGGGCAGATGCGAGGCGAATTTGCAGCGATGATCAATCTTTATGCGCTTGACGAAACCGAATTGGCAGGCTTTGTCGTGGCGCTCGGCGAGAAGCCCTTCCGCGCCAAGCAGATATGGGACTGGATCTATAACAAGCGGGTCAGCAGCTTCGAGGCGATGAGCAATTTGCCGCGCGCGACAATACAGAAACTGAGCCGGTCGGCGCGGCTGGGCGAGCTGGCGATGGCGGCGCGGCAGCTGAGCCAGGACGGCACGGAGAAGCGCCTCTACCGTTTGCCTGACGGCCAGCTGATCGAGTCAGTGCTAATGCCTTATGACGACGGCCGCCAGACGGCTTGCATTTCGTCGCAGGCCGGATGCGCGCTGGGCTGCGTCTTCTGCGCCACCGGGCAGATGGGCTTTGGCCGTCACTTGAGCGCTGCCGAGATCTTCGAGCAAGCGATGATCTTCGCGCGTGACCTGGCGGCGCGTGGCGAGCGCCTGAGCAATGTTGTCTTTATGGGCATGGGCGAACCCTTCCACAATTACGACGCCTCGCTGGAGGCGGTCGTTATGCTCATGGACCGGCTGGGAATCGGCGCGCGCCACATCACAATCAGCACGGTGGGTTTGGTCCCGCAGATACGCCGCTTCGCCGATGAGGGTTTGCAGGTCAAGCTGGCAGTGAGCCTGCACAAATCGGACGACAGCGAGCGTTCGGCACTGATGCCGGTGAATCGCCGCTGGCCGATCGCGGAGCTTATCGATGCCTGCCGTTATTATGTCGAGCGAACGAAGCGGCGGATTACCTTTGAGTGGGCGGCCATCGCGGGGGAGAACGATACCGTCGCGGAAGCGCAGCGATTGGGTCAACTGCTCGCTGGACTGCACTGCCACGTCAACGTCATCCCCTTGAACCCGACCGGGGGTTATGCGGGCCGGCCGGCGCCCGCGCCTGATCTCGAGCGCTTCCTGGCGACCTTGGGTCAATGCGGCTTGAACGCGACTGTGCGCGTGCGGCGCGGCATCGACATTGAGGCCGGCTGCGGCCAGCTCAAAACAGCGGTGATTGACGCGGACGCGATCCGCTAGCGCGCCGCGATATTTGGAATTTCAGACGATCTATGGCGCGGCAAGCTGTTGCCATCGAGAACAATAAACAGTAAGATCAATATCGTTGACCGCGCACACTTCAGATTGCTGCATGAGCGACAAAGTCATCAAAATAGCGCCCTCAATTCTGGCGGCGGACTTCGGTCGTCTTGCCGAGCAAGTCGTAGAAGCGCAAGACGCCGGCGCCGATCTGATTCATATCGACATCATGGATGGGCGCTTTGTGCCGAATATCACCATGGGTCCGCTGGTGGTGGAAGCGGTCGCCAAAGTCGCTGCGATTCCCCTTGATGTCCACCTGATGATTGTGGAGCCGGAGCAGTTCGTACCGCAATTCGCCGACAGCGGCGCGGACAGCATTAGCGTCCATGTGGAAGCCTGTCGCCATCTGCATCGGGTGCTGGGGCAAATCGCCGAGGCGGGCTGCCGGGCTGGCGTCGCGCTCAATCCCCATACGCCGGCGGCAGCCATCGGCGAAGTGGCGGAAATGGTACGCATTATCAACGTAATGACGGTCAATCCCGGATTCGGCGGTCAGCAGTTTATTAGCAGTACGCTCACTAAAATCCGCAACTTACGTAGGCTGATAGACCAGCTTGGCGCCGATATTGAAATTGAAGTCGATGGCGGCATCAACAGCCATACGATCGGCGCCGCGATATCGGCGGGCGCATCTGTAACGATCGCTGGCGCAGGTGTATTTCAACACACAGATGGCATCGCGGCCGGCATCAGCGAATTGCGCCGGGCTGCGGCGAAAGAATTGAATGGCGAAGACTAGCATAGACGGGCAGGCGCTGAAAATTCTGCTCGGCGCCGGGGTCAAGGCTGTGGCGCCTTATGTCGAGCTCATCAACGAACTCAACGTCTTTCCTGTGCCAGACGGCGATACCGGTATCAATCTGTTTCATACGCTGAATCGCGCCTGGGCAGAGCTTGAAAATTCGGCCGATACAAGGGCCTACGCAGTGGTCGAGCGCTTTGCCTACGGCGCGTTGATGGGCGCGCGCGGCAACAGCGGCACGATTATGTCTCAGCTTCTGGCTGGCTTTGCTGAGGGTTTGGGGGAGGCAGAAACTGTTTCCGCACCGCTGCTGGCGGCGGCTTTGCGATCGGCGGTGAAACGCGCCTACGCCGCAGTCTCTCAGCCGGTGGAGGGAACTGTGCTGACCGTGGCGCGCGAGGCGGTGGAAAGCCTGCATGAGGGCCTGTCGCTTGACGACATGTTTCTAAATCTGGTGACATACGCGCAGGCCTCGCTGGAAGATACGCCGAATCACCTGCCAATTCTGAAGGACGCCGGCGTGGTCGATGCCGGCGCTATGGGGCTGGTCTGTTTCTTGCGCGGCATATACGAGCACGCTTGTGGCGCGCCAATGGACGGGGCATTGTCGGCGCCGCTCGCGATTGAAAGCGCCGCAGCGGCGGGCTCGCCGGCAGAATCGTACGGCTACGATGTGCAGTTTATCATGTTGGGCGCGCGGCTGGACGCGGCCGCGGTTCGCAGCGATCTGGAGAAGCTGGGCTGGTCCGTCATCGTTGTCGGCGCTGACAGCATGATCAAGGTGCATATCCATGTGGAAAACCCCGCCATTCCCCTGGACTACGCGGTGAAGACCGGCGCCTCGCTCGACGATATCGTGGTGGAAAACATGCAATTGCAGGCGGCCGCGGTCGCGCGGCAATCGGGGAAGCAGGCGCATGGAGCAAAGCAGGAGTTGGTGTCAGTAATCGCAGTCGTCGAAGGCGACGGCATGCGCGGCCTTTATCACGACCTGAATTGCGCCATTGTCATCGAAGGCGGCGCGGGCAAGAATCCCGCAACACAAGATTTCATCGCCGCGATTAACGAGCTCGGCGCGGAGGAGATCATCATACTGCCTAATAATCGCAATATCGAATTGGCGGCGCAGCAAGCGGCGGACATGAGCGACAGCCGGCGCGTCACGGTCGTGCCCACGCGAACTTCCGCGGAAGGCGTCAACGCGATTATCGCCTTCGACGACGCCAGCGACGGTCGGCTTCCAGCGGATACAATTGTCGCGTCAATGCGGGAAGCTGCCCTGGCGACGACATCCATTGAAATCACGCGCGCCACTCGCTCGGCGAGGCTGCAAGGCGTGGACATCCGCGCGAACGACTGCCTGGCCATCATTGACGGGCAGATTAGCGTCGCTGCGGAGGATATCGACACCGCGCTGCGGGATGCGCTGAAAATGGCCGGCGCAGACCACAAAGAACTGGCGACCTTGTATTACGGCGCCGGATTATCTCAAGCGGCTGTGGACGAAATTATTGAAGCTTTGATGGCGGACTTTCCAAACCTGGAATATGAGGCGGTTTATGGCGGCCAAGCCCTGTATCCGCTCATAGTTAGCGTCGAGTGATGCCAAGAATCCAAATCGTAACTGACAGCGGCGCGCGCTTTTCCAATCCGCGTCTGGTGCGGCATTTTCCGGTGACGATACTGCCGAACCTCATCGAGATCGGCGGCAAGCGCTACCAGGAGGGCATCGACCTGGGCACGGAAGAAGCCTTTGAGTTGATGGCGCGGCATGGTAGACCGCCGAAGATCATTCCGCCATCGGAGCACGACTACGCCGAATTGTATGCGCGCCTGTCCCACTTCTGTGATGCAGTCATCTCGGTTCACCCCTCTCGGGAGCTGTCCGAAAGCTGGCGGAACGGGCGGCTGGCCGCGCAGCAGGTCAACGGCGGCTGCGAGATTGCGGTGGTCGATTCGCAGAGTTTGTGCGCCGGCCAAGGCATGTTGATTCGGGTCGCGGCCCGCGCCGCGCAGGAGCTGGACAGTGCCGAGGCGGTGATCCACACGGTGCGGCAGGCGGTCAACCGCATTTATTCAGTCTATTGCATCGAGGACGTCAGCTTTCTGCGCGCCAATGGTTTCATGAAGCCTTCCCACGCGATTCTGAGCGCCCATTTGGAAATCATGCCTTTTGTCAGCCTTGAAGACGGCCAGATCATCGTCATTGAAAAGATCCGCAACCGCGGCGATGTCATCGAGCGCCTGGTCGAATTTTTGGTGGAATTCACCGAATTGGAAGACGCGGTCGTGCTGCAAGACCAGAAACTGATCAGCGAAGAGACCCGTATTATGCAAGACCGGCTGGCGCTCGAATTCCCGGGTCAGCACTTTCCCTTCACGATGTACAGCGCGACCATGGCTTCTTTTTTGGGCACGCAGGCTACCGGCGTTGCCGTGCTCGAGAAAGAGAGCGACGAGCTGGACGATGACTTCTAGTCGAGTTCGCATAGCCGCGGACAGCGTCTGCGATCTGCCGGCTGAGCTGGTCGCCGCGCTCGGCGTGAGCATCATCCCGACTTACGTCAATATCGGCGGGCAGAGCATTGCCGATGACGGCGTCGGGCTGGATCGGGAGCAATACTATCGCGACTTGCCGTCGCTGGCTGAGCAGCCGACGACGGCCGCTCCGTCGCCCGGCGACGCGGCGGAATTCTACCAGCGAATGCTCGCCGACGGCGCCAAGCACATCGTCTCGATTCACGTGCCGGAGAATCTAAGCGGCACGCTAAATGCCATGCGCCTGGGCGCGGAATCCGTCGGCAGGGACAGAATCACGCTGGTTGACAGCCTGCAGCTGACATTTGGCATCGGGCTGCAAGTCTGGGCGGCTGCCGAACTGGCGCAAGCAGGCGCCGACTTGGATGCAATTCTTGAGCGCATCCAGAGCGTTCGCGAAAACTGCAAAGTCTACGCGATCATCGACACCATGGAGTACTTGCGGCGCAGCGGACGCGTAAACTCGCTGGTCGCCAGCGTAGGCGGGCTGCTGCGAATCAAGCCGGTCATCCGCGTGGACGGGGGCGAGATTGAGTCGATCGGGCGAATGCGTACCTGGTCGCGCGCGGAGCAGCGCTTGCGAGAGCTGACCCTGGCGGAAGCGCCTATGGACAGGATGGCCGTGCTGCACATCGCCAATCGCGCCGGCGCCGAGAGCTTCCTGGAATCCATACAAGATAGCGCGCCATCTGATACACTGGTCATCGAAACGACGCCGACCATGGGTACGCATATTGGACCCGGCTCCATTGGCGTGGCGACATTGAACCGCAACTGGAGGCTATGATCCATGCCATCTGCATTGGAAACGCTGGTCAAGATCCTCAAGCTGGAGCGCGATCAAGGCGGCAAGAATACAGCGGTCGTGGGCGGTTTGAGCGCCTACGCCAACAGCTGGCAGCCTCAAGCGAGAGAGCAGGCGCGGCGCGCGCAGCATCACATTCTGATTGACGAAATCGTCGACTCCCTGACTGCCTATGACAAGATCGACAGCGAAGACGCGCGCATCGACAAAATCAACTATTTGCTGAATCGCGTGACGGACCGGCAGAAAGCGCCGCCGGCCTACCAGAAGCGGCTGGCCGAGTGGGAGAAGAAACTGGGCTCGCAGAAGGACCGGCCTCCGCGGCAGAAGCGCGGCCGTTCTTCGCATGAGCACGTGGATCGGCGGCCGGCGCGTCAGCAGCGCGGCGGCAACAAGGGGCGCTTCCACGCCTACGACAACGCTTCATATGACGAAGACTTCACCGGCGGGCCCAGCCAGACCAAGCTGGACATCCCGCCTTTGCCCAGCTTGAATCGCCCGCCGCGCCAGCCCCGCGCGCAGCTTAGCCTGGAAGAACAACTCGCGCTGTATCGAGAGCTGGAAGCGCCGACCACGGACATCAGGGGCATCGGCAACACCTACGCTGAGCTGCTGCGGAATCTGGATATCCACACGGTCAGAGACATGCTCTACAACTTTCCGCGCGACTTCGTCGACTATACCCGGCTGACCTGTATCAAGGACCTGGCTGCAGGGCAGACGGCCAATGTCATCGCCACCGTTCAGCGCGCGGGCACGTCGGTCAGCGCCAACGGACGCATGGATCTCGTCGTATGGGTCTCCGATGACACCGCAAAAATGTCCATACGCTTCTTCAGCCAGCCCTTTCTTTCGCAGAAGATCAAGCGGGGCATGCAGCTGCTGCTGCGCGGCAAGGTAAGCGAGTTCCGGAGTATGGCCAGCCCGGAATGGGAAGAACTGGACCTCGACAACTTGCGCAAGATTGGCATCGTGCCGGTATATCGCATGACAAAGGGCTTGCGCCCGCGCATGCTGCGCCGCACGATGAAAGTGCTGACTTCCGAGTGGGAGAACAAAATTCCGGACCCCATTCCAACTTCGGTGCTGGACCGCGGCGAACTGGCGGATCTGGGATGGGCGCTGAAGCAGGCGCATTTCCCCGACGGCGACGACCACAGGCGACACGCGCAGCAGCGACTGGCTTTTGATCATCTGCTGATGCTGCAGTTGGCGCTATTGGCCAGGCGCCGCGAATGGCAGTCTGCGCCTGGAACGCCACTGATAGAAGACACGGATATCCTCAAGCGTTTCGCGGCCGAGGTATTCCCCTTCAAATTGACCGACGGACAGAAGAAAGCCATACAGGAGATTCAGCGGGACTTGTCCTTCTCGACGCCGATGAACCGGCTGATCCAGGGCGATGTGGGCTCGGGCAAGACCGCCGTAGCCATCGTAGCTATGGCGATCGCCTATTCGAATCACAAGCAGTCGGCTTTGATGGCGCCGACGGGAATCCTGGCCGAGCAACATTACCGTTCGCTGAGCGCGACTTTCGCCAAGATGAGCGGCCCCGACAAACCGAATATCGCGCTATTGACCAGCGCGCTGACGGCGGACGAGCGCGAGGCCGTTTATCGCGACATCGCCGACGGCGCCGTTGACATTGTCGTGGGAACGCATGCCGTGATCCAGAAAGGCGTCGAGTTCGACGATCTCGCTTTAGCCGTCATCGACGAGCAGCAGCGCTTTGGGGTCGCTCAGCGGTCGCAGTTGCGCGGCAAAGGCGGCAATCCGCACCTGCTGATCATGACGGCGACGCCCTTGCCGCGCAGCCTGGCGCTCACCTACTACGCCGATCTCGACCTATCCATCATCGCCGACAAGCCGGCCGGCCGCCGCGAGATCGAGACCAAGGTCATCGATCCGGCTGCGCGCGAGCGGCTGAATGGCTTTGTGGTCAGCCAATTGGAACAGGGACGGCAAGCGTTTTTTGTCCATCCCCTGGTGGAGAAGTCCGAATCGCTGGACACGGCATCGGCAACGGAAGCCTACGAGCAGTTGAGTCAAGTTTATTATCAGTATCGCGTATGCCTTTTGCACGGACGGATGAGCGCGGCGGAGAAAGACGCGCTGATGGCGGACTTCGCGGCCGGCGAATACGATGTGATGGTAACGACCTCCGTGGCTGAAGTCGGCGTCGATGTGCCGAACGCGAGCGTGATTGTGATCGACGGCGCCAATCGCTTCGGTTTGTCTCAGCTCCATCAGCTGCGCGGCCGAGTCGGCCGGGGCGAACATCAGTCGTACTGCTTTTTGCTGCCGGATAGCTCCGCCGACATCGACATTGACCGCATCCGCGCCTGCCAAGCCGGCGAATTGGAACGGGACGCGATGACCATCGCCGAGCAAAGACTGTCGGCGATGGAGGAATCCAACGACGGCTTTGAGCTGGCCGACAGAGATTGGCAACTGCGAGGCGCGGGCGAACTGCTAGGCACGCGGCAGAGCGGCCATCTGGACTTTGATATGTTGGACCCCGGTAATTCCGAGCTGATTAAAGAGGCGCAATACGAAGCGCGGACCTTGGTCGAGGAAGACCCCGACCTACAGCTGCCCGAGCATCATTTGCTGGCGGCCTTCCTTCGCCAACTCTACCCGGCTGACAGCGAACTGAGCTAAGCGCGTCCCCATGAGTCTCGGTTAGAAAACTGATTTGCTTTCATTGGCAAATCTGCTGGCGTATCGGTTGGCGCGAATTCTTCAGTCCTACTACAATGCGCTGGTAGTGTGGGAGAAACACTATGTCAGGACGAGGAATTGCGCTCTATCCGGCATCACTTGACCCGATTCATTATGGACATATCAATGTCGCTGTGCGCGCCTCGCGTTTCTTTGAGAAACTTGTCATTGGCATCTACGCCAATCCCGACAAGAAAGCGGTACTGTTCGGTATCGATGAACGCGTGGAATTGGCTCGCGAAGTCTTTAAGAAATACCCGTCGATTTCAGTGGCGAAATATAACGTTCTTACAGTACAATATGCTGAGTCAGTAGGCGCAATAGCCTTAGTTCGCGGTTTACGAGTATTCGGTGATTTTGAATTTGAGTTTCGCATGGGAATGGCAAACAAGAAGCTGGCGCCGCAGTTGGAAACCATTATGATTTTGTCGGATGAGCAATACATGCACATAAGCTCAAGCACGATTCGCGAAATCGCACAGCTCGGCGGCGATGTTAGCTCGATGGCGCCGCCCATCATTTCGGAAGCGTTACGAAAGAAGTATTGTAAGTAGAATTGCAAGCATTGATACTGTCTCTAACGGGGAGGGGGCGATGGATATTCAACACTTGGTAGACCGGATGGAAGACTTGATCGACGAGGGCCGTCACCTTTTTGGCACAAAGTACACGATGTTGGATGAAGAGCGGGCTCTGGAGATAATCGATCAAATGCGGATTTCGATTCCGGAAGAGATCGAAACGGCAGCTCGCACCATCCAGCAGCGTGACCGCGTCTTGGCGGAAGCCAATGAGGAAGCCGCTCGCATCGTCCAGCAAGCCAGGCAGCACAGCGAAGATCTGATAGACGAACAAGAGATGGTAACACAGGCAAAGGTCCGCGCCGAATTCGTGATCGAGCAAGCCAAAATCGAAGCGCAGAAAATCACGCAGGAAGCCGACGAATACGTGCTTGTTCAGCTCAGCGAGCTTGAGCAGCGCTTTGCCCTCACCCTCGATGAAATCCGCAATGGCATTCAGCTGATGCAGTATGAAGAGCCGGTCGCGGTCGAGGCCAATCCGGAAATGCAAGCGATCCATGCGCCGCAGGTCGAGGGCAATGCTGACCCAATCAGCTTTGACCGGCCAGCGCAGGCGCCCATGGGCAGCCGTCTCTAAAGCGTCTACTGTAATTTTTCCTCGATAACAGGCATCCTTTGCGGGATGTCTGTTTCTTTTGCCACATTCGCAAAGTAAGTTATCATTTCCTTGTTCATCTTATCCAATAGATCACCAGCAAATGCGCCTCATTTACATCACCCTTGCCTGGGTGCTGGGCATTAGCCTGGCGCGAGCGCTGCCTGACATTGAGACAATCTACTGGATCGGGGCGCTTGTCGCCTGCGCGTTTCCGTTGGCCGTTACCAGATCAAAGCAGACGCCGGGCAAAGTGCTGCTGCTGCTGATTCTGGCGGCGGGCGGCGCGAGGCAGTCGCTCTTGCCGCGCACTAGCGACATCGCCGCATACAACGGCTACAGCGGCACAATTACCGGCGTCGTTGTTGAGGAACCCCGCTACCGTGAAGATCGCGTCCAGCTGCGCCTGGAGGCCGAGACCGTTTTCGTCAACAGCGAAACGGCGTCGACGAGCGGGCTGGTGCTGGTTGAAGCCCCTCGCGGGGCGGAAATCGACTACGGCGACCGCGTGAAAGCAACCGGCGCCATGGCTACTGCCGCCACGGGCGATACCTTCTCCTACGCGGATTACCTGAGCCGTCGCGGTGTCTTCACCATCATGAGCAATGCCGGCGCGCAAGTCGTCAGCAAGGGCCATGGCAATCCGGTATCCGCGCGACTGCTTGAGTTGAAAGGGATTGTACGACGAGAAATCGCCAGAGCCTTGCCTGAGCCGCAATCGGGCTTGCTGACCGGCATCCTGCTCGGCGACGAGAGCGGCATATCACCGCAGCTGAAAGATGACTTCACGCGGGTTGGCGCGTCGCACGTCATCGCGATCAGCGGCTTCAATATGGTCATTGTGAGCGCCATTGTCATTCGTGTGCTGTCGAGCTTGTTCGCCGGTAAAAGCGCCACGGTCACTATCAGCGCGGTCGCAGTCATCGCCGTCTATTCGCTTTTTGTCGGGGCGAGCCCCAGCATCTTGCGGGCCGCGCTGATGAGCAGCTTGCTGGTGATCGGCAGTCAGCTGAAGCGCCGAACATTTGTCCCCGCGTCGCTGGCCTTCGCCACCCTGCTGCTTTCGATCGGCGATCCCAATGTGCTGCTCGACATCGGCTTTCAATTGAGCTTCTTTGCCGTACTGGGTCTCGGGGTTTTTGCCGACCCTTTATCGCAGCGTTTTGCCGCGCTCCTGGACCGCTGGCTGCCCAGGAAACTGTCCCGACCGCTGCACAGCTTTCTCAACGAACCTTTGATCGTCTCCGTCGCCGCCCAAGTCGCTACGCTGCCGCTCATCATTCTGTACTTCGGGCGCTTGTCGCTGGTGGCGCTGCCCGTCAATATTTTTATCGTACCCGTTCAGTCGGCAGTGTTGTTGCTGGGCCTGGCGGCAGCCTTTATTAGCGTCTTCGTGCCGGCGCTGGGCTTGCTGTTTTTCTGGGCGGACATGCTTTTTTTGTCCTGGACGATAGCGGTTGTGCGCGCCTTCGCCGGGCTGGAATTCGCCGATGTGACGATCTCCATGGACAGGCGCATCATTCAAAGCTGCTATATTTTGCTGATAGGAGGGGCTATGGTTCACGCCGCGCGCCCGCCACTCTGGCAGCGCATCGAGCGATTCGTTCGGCGTAACAGCGTCGTTGCGTCTGCCGTTGCAGCGACCCTAACACTGCTCGCGCTGATGCTCGCCATGTACCTGAGCCGCAGCGACGAAAAGCTGCACGTCTGGCTGCTTGATGTCGGCCACAGCAATGCGGCGCTCATGCAGACGCCGGGCGGCGCGCAGGTCCTGGTTGACGGCGGCCGCTATCCGTCGCGACTGCTAACAGCCATAGGCGATCGCCTGCCCTTCTACGACCGCGAGCTAGAGATCCTGGTAATCACGCATCCGGACGAGTGGGACATTGCCGCGCTGGAAACTGTGCTTGACCGCTATGATGTCGGCGCGGTGCTTTATCACAGCCAGGATAATTACAATGAAACATTCAACCGGATTATGGATCGACTGCGGAAATCCGAGACGCCGCTGGTGGAGGCGCGCGCCGGCTATCGGCTGGAACTCGATGACGGCGTCATGATTGAAGTGCTGCACCCGCAGCGGAAGCCCCGAATCAGCGACAAGCTGAACGACCATGTGCTGGTATTGCGAGTGACTTACGGAGGCGTGTCTTTCTTGTTGACGTCCGACCTCAGTGCCGCGGGTCAGCGAGAGATGCTCGCCGCGGGTATCTCGCCGGTAGCCGCTGTAATGCAGATCCCGCAGCATGGCCGGGCGCGTGCGCTTGATGTTGAGTTTCTACGACAAGTTCAGCCGCAAGTCGCGCTGCTGCAGGGCGATAGCGCCAATCGCCGTGGCGATCCCGACCTGGATACGCTCGCCCTTTTCGACGGATTGCCGCTGTTTCGTACCGATGAAGTGGGAACGATTCACCTGGTCACAGACGGCGAAACTTTGTACGTAGCGGGCGACGGATAAACGCGGAAACGAAGAGGAGGCCGCGGCCTCCCCTATTCGTGTTGGTTGTACGTGTTCGCTAGTAGCGAATGTCAACATGCCGGCGCGAGGCGGCCGATTCCAGAATCGCGTCGCAGATGACGGCATTGCGATAGCCGTCGACGAAGGTTGCGCCATAGGGCGCCACATCGTTGTCGTTGACGATGGCGTCGAAGAAGTGGTGGAATTCGTGCACGAAGCTGTGCTCCCAGCCGATGATATGCCCGTGCGGCCACCAATTTTCCCAATAGGGATGGTGCGCCTCGGTGACGAGCACATTGTGGAAGCCCTGCGTGGTATCGGGGCTCTCGCCCTTCCAGAAGACGTTCAGCTCGTTCATGCGCTCCAGGTTGAAATGGATCGAGCCATTCTCGGCATTGATCTCGAAGGAGTTGAAATTCTTGCGGCCCTGGGCGAAGCGCGTCGCTTCAACCGTGCCCAGCGTTCCGCCCTCAAAGTCGAGCAAAGCCACGAAGCCGTCATCGACATCGGATTTGACCATGCCGCCGGCACCATCGGGCCGCTCGGTGATCCAGGTCTGCGCCAGGCCGGATACCGCCTTGGGCTCGCCCACCAGAAAACGGGCCAGGTCGATGATGTGCGCGCCGAGATCGCCCAGTGCGCCACTGCCGGCTGGTCCCTTCTGGAAGCGCCAGGTCGTCTCCATCGTGCGGTCCATGCCCCACTCTTGCAGATAAACGGCGCGCCAGTGATAAATCTGGCCAAGCTTGCCGCTTTCAATCAGTTTGCGGGCCTGCTGCACCGCCGGCACAAAGCGATAATTGAAGGCGACCATATGCTTGACGCCGGCCTTTTCGACCGCGTCCAGCATGGCCTTAGATTCTTCCGCGTTGCGCGCCAGCGGCTTCTCGCAGAAGACGTGTTTGCCCGCTTGGGCCGCGGCGATGCAGGGCTCGGCATGGGCGTCATTGGGTCCGCCGTTGTCGAGCACGTCAACCGCGTCATTGGCCAGCATATCGCGCCAGTCGGTGTAGGCCTTCTCATAGCCGTAGCGATGCGCGGCGGCGGTGACGGCATCTTGGTTGCGCCCGGCAATGCCCACCAGGCGGGGGATGGCCACGGGCGGGTACATCATGTAAGGAATCTTCTTGAAGGCGTTGGTATGCGCTTTGCCCATGAAGGCATAGCCCACCATGCCGATGCCGATCTCCGGCGCTTCGGCGTCGCTGGCCTCAGCCGCCATACTGGTGAAAGTGCTGCTTACTTGTTTCTCGTCAGCCATTGTTTTTCTCCTGAATCTGTCAGTTAGGATGGGCGATTCACAGAATCGCCCCTACAACCGTCCACGTTTATAGCGGGCGATAAGAGAATCGTCCCTATTCGTCGGCGAAGGCGGCGTCGAAGGCGAGCGCGGAGGACGGGAAGTCGCTGGCTTTGACCCATTCGGCCGATTCGGTCGCGCCAAATTCACGATCCATGCCGCTGTCTTCCCACTCGACCGACAAGGGACCCTGATAGCCGGCGCGATTCAAGGCGCGGATCATGGAGTCGATGTCCAGATCGCCATGGCCTGGCGAGACGAAATCCCAACCGCGGCGGGAATCGCCAAAATTCAAGTGCGAGCCGAGGATGCTGCTGACATTATCCAGCGTCACTTTCGAGTCCTTGACGTGGACGTGGAAGATGCGATCGGCGAAGCGGTCAATGAACTTGACAGGATCGAGCAGTTGGTGGATGAAGTGGCTGGGATCGTAGTTGAAACCGAAGGACGGGTGGTGATCCAGCGCTTCCAGCGTCTTCTCCGCGGTGTAGATGTCGTAGGCAATTTCGCTGGGATGCGCTTCCAGGGCGAACTTGATACCTTCGGCGGCGAAAGCGTCCAGCACAGGCGTCCAGCGCTCGGCGAATTCTTGATAGCCGGCGTCGATCATTTCGTCAGATGTGGGCGGGAAGCGGTAGATCATGTGCCAGACCGGGCTGCCGGT
>LXNI01002151.1_pt1 | contig 14485 bp, 15 predicted proteins | sample 809091 | NCBI WGS metagenome assembly LXNI01 (sample SAMN04870527, study PRJNA318959) | sponge metagenome | biome: 01000161; feature: marine sponge reef; material: water | host: Sarcotragus foetidus | place: Greece: Milos, Mediterranean Sea | collected 2013-05-29 | depth 5-7 m | reverse complement strand
CGAAGTTGCTGTATAGTCTGGTTCATAGTGTTCGTCCTGCTTCCGCGATGGTTGGTAGTACTCTCATTGTGGACGCATTAGGCGCCTCTGGGAAGTGGGACGAACCATCCCATCATTTGTTGTTGTCATCGATATCATAAGTCTCCTGAATGTATAAGTCGCGCTCACCTAAATCACTTGAAGATGCAAATGAGTTGGAACCAAAGAAACCTGCAAAACGAGTACCATCGATGAGAGTAACAAGCACCCATTGTTCGCCAGTCAGACTGCTGAACTTCCAGTCCCAAGCAGTGGGTATAGTGTGCACAAGGTTGATGCGACACCGCCGGAGCAGGCCACGAACAAAGTTCTTCTGTACGTTTAGTCCCAGAAATAGGCCAAGCAAGGAGGAACCTACAAAGACAATCAGAAACCATCCAACAAGCATCCATATGTCAGGTTCGCGCCACAAAGCGGGCTCCAAGAAGGATACAAAACTACCGAATTCTCGTTGCAGTATTATGTCAACAAGTGGCAACACTAAAGCGTAATAGATTGCGGAAACAGCCAAGTAGAGAAGCACCGCCTCTGTACGAGGTGGATGTCGCCCTGTTACAAACTGCGACCTAACAGTCAATACGACAAGGCCAGGAACAAGCAGTCCTAACAATAAATAAGGGCTATCGAGGAGCTTTAAATATGCCATGATTCTGGGGGTCCTAGTTTGGCAGAAGCATACCGGACAGACAGTCATGCCAACCGCACACTCCTGATAAAATTGAAACGTAGGTCGAACCACTTACCTGATGGAAAAGACAAATGACCCAAGATAATAAGCCCTCCGCACCTTCACCGTCTCCGGATTTTGAAAAAGGCTATCAGCCTATCGAGAAAAATCCAGCCACAAGTCCACCGACCAACCCACCTAATCAAGGGAGCGCTGGAAGGAAACCTAGTTGATTCGCTGCATAGAAGCGAAGCAGGGACACTCTAGCTACTGCCTCGGTTCTCCCTAGAAAACATCCCTCCTTGCAGGGCTTACAATACCGTTCCGACTGATCACCGGACATAATTATTCTGATGGCCGAATTCAGGCGCATCGGCATCGTCTCCCGCCCCAGCCGCAAAACCACCGCGGAATCCATCCGCCGGGTGGCCCGGCTGGTCGAGAAAAAGGGATGCGAGTTGCTGGTGGACGAACAAACCGCCAGCGTGCTCGAAATGCCGGAATGGCTGGAGCTTCCCGAGCTGGCTGAACAGGCCGACCTCGGCGTGGTCGTCGGGGGAGACGGCACGTTGCTGCGCGCGGTCCGCCACATGGCCCCGCGGGGGGTTCCAGTCTGCGGCGTCAACCGCGGCCGGCTAGGCTTCCTGGCGGACATCTATCCGGAACAAATCCCGAGCGTCCTGGGCGCCATTCTGGACGGGGAATACGAAACCGACCAGCGTTCGATCCTGGTCGGCGAGGTGCTGCGCGGCGAAGAGCAGCTCTGCGTCTCGGATGCGCTCAACGATGTGGTGATACACAGCTACCGGGACCTGCACATGATCGAGCTGCAGACCCTGATCAGCGGGCGCCCGCTGAGTGCGCTGCGCGCGGACGGGCTGATTATTTCCACGCCGACCGGCTCCACCGCCTATGCCCTGTCCGGCGGCGGCCCGATCCTGCATCCGTCGCTGCAAGTGCTGGTGATGGTGCCCATCTGCCCGCACATGCTGAGCAGCCGTCCCATCGTGGTCGACCTGGACAGCGAAATCGAACTGGAAGTGATCGGCCGCCCGGAAAGCCGTGGGGTGGTCTCTTTCGACGGTGCCGCCAACCAGGAGTTGACGGTCGGCGACCGCATCCGAATCCGTCGGCAGGATTACCCGCTGATCCTGGTCCAGCCCGCGGGTCACGACTACTACGAAATTCTGCGGCGCAAGCTATCCTGGAACCTATAGCCGTCGATGCTGCGCGCCCTGACGATTCGCGGTCTGGCCGTCATCGAAAAGCTGGACCTGGAGTTTCATCCGGGCTTGAGCGTCTTCAGCGGGGAGACCGGGGCCGGCAAATCCATCCTGGTCGGCGCGATCGGTCTCGTGCTCGGCAATCGTGCGACCCAGAACCTGATTCGACGCGATGCCGAACGGGCGGAAGTGACTCTGGAATGCGATCCCACCGCGCGTCCCGAGGCCTGCGCATGGCTTGAGCAGCATGAATTCGATTTCAGCGACGGCTTGCTGCTGCGGCGCGTCATCTCCCGGGGCGGCTCGTCCCGCGCCTACATCAACGATACGCCGGCCTCGGTCGGTACCCTGCGCACGATCGGCCAGCAACTGATCGAGATCCATGGCCAGCAGGAACACCAGCGCCTGTTGCGCCGGGACCAACAGCGAACCATCCTGGATGCCGCCTGCGGGCATGGCGAGGCACTGACCGCGCTGGACGACTGCTACCAGCGCTGGAACGAGACGCAGGCGCGGCTGGCCGCGCTCAGCGGGGATGCCGAGCGGCATGCCCAGGCCCTGTCCCTGTTGAAGTTCCAGGCTGAGGAACTCAATGCCCTCGGGCTCGAAGACGGGACCTACGAGGACCTGGATGCGCGGCAGCACACGCTCGCCGGGGCGGACGAATTGCGGGCGCTTTGCCAGGAACTGATCGACACCCTGTACGAGAATGACGAACATGCCGAATATGCCCGGCTGGCCGCAGCCGCGGACCGGTTGGAGCAGGCGGCGCAAATCGACCCGAAGCTGGAATCCGCCCGGGAATTGCTGCCGCAGGCGATGAACTGCGTGGAAGAGACGGTCGGGCTGCTGCGCGCAGCACTGGACCGGGTGGACCTCGACCCCGAGAGCCTGGCCGAGGTGGAACAACGCTTAGGCACTGTTCACGATCTCGCCCGCAAGCATCAGGTCGCCCCGAAAGGGTTGTGGCGGCATGCCCAAGACCTGAACGAAAAACTGGAGCAGTGGCAATCGCCGGAGTACGATGCCGAAGCGCTGGCCGAAGAGGTGGCCCGGTTGGAACAGGATTATCTCGCCCTGGCCAAAAAGGTGCATCAAACCCGCGCCAAGGCGGCCGAGCGAATTTCCGGGCAGGTCACCGAAGTCCTGCATCGGCTCGGCATGCCGCACAGCGAGTTCCGGATCGAGGTGGGTCACGACCCGCAGCGCGCGTTCGGCCCGCACGGGCTGGACGACATCGACTACCGCCTCGCCACCGGGCCCGGGCAGAACCCCGGCCCGATCAGCGAGATCGCCTCGGGCGGTGAACTGTCGCGCCTGTCGCTTGCGATCCAGCAATCGCTGACCGGCGACGACGAACCGCCGGTCATGATCTTCGACGAGGTGGATGCGGGCATCGGAGGCGGTGCCGCGGAGATCGTCGGGCAACTGCTGGCCCAGCTCGCCGATCGCCTGCAGGTGCTGTGCGTCACCCACCTCCCGCAGGTGGCGGCGCAGGCTCACCACCAGTATTGCGTGCGCAAGCACGGCGGCGTGCGCACCGAGGTCGTGCTGCTCGACGAGGACGGCCGGGTGGAAGAACTCGCCCGCATGCTCTCGGGAGTCGAGAAAACCCGCACGGCACGCGAGCATGCCGAAGCGTTGCTGCGGGCGCAGCCGCGGTAATGCCTCACTGATAGAATTGGAGCCATGAGAATTTTTTCTGCCCGGTCGGGCCTTGCCCGCCTGACGTTGCTGTGCGGCTGCGTGATGGCGGCGGGTTGCGAATACATGCTGCCGGAGGGCTTTGAACTGGGCCAGCATCGGGTCGCCGTGCAGCAGGGCAATACGCTGACGGAGGAATCGGTCCGCAACCTGCGCACCGACATGGACATCAGGCAGGTACTGTTCCTGCTGGGAACGCCCATGGTCATGGATCCGTTCCACCCCAACCGCTGGGACTATCCGCTTTACGTGGAAGCAGTGGAGATCGGCGAGAAATCCCGACTGGACGTAGTCAGCCTGTACTTCAAGGATGGCAGACTCAAGGAGGTCCGCAGGCTGGTGCGGATTGATCCGGAGGTGGCGAAAATCGAGCCCGGCGGCGAACTTGACGCAGAGGCCGAATGGTTCGAACCTGGCGATGCCTTGGCCGTGGAGGAGACTTCCGGGACCGAGGTTCCGACCCCTGATGCGCCAGCCCCCGAGATGGTCGAGGATGAGGCGGTCGCGGAACCGGAACAGACCCCCCGGAACTAAGAATAACTGGCAGGTAAAGCCTAAGATCAATGAGGCTGATATGAGTAAATCGAAGACTCCAAAAGCGGCAGAACAGTTGCGGGCCGTGTCACGGCAGTTGGAAGAATTAGTCAAATCAGGGCGTACTAAGAGGCTCCCTCCCGAGCATAAGAAAGAGCGGCATTCACGTTCTCATCCTGCCCAGCGCAGCTAGCTCCATTTCGTGACCCTTCGGGCCGCTCACAGAAATGCGGTCGTATCCATAAATCTGCCTGCCGCCATGTCAGAGCGGACCTCCATCAGCCAAGCAATCCTAGAAAGGCTCGCGGCAGTATGCCGACAAACCCTATTTGAAGGAGATACACGCATATCCAAGGATAAACTTATCTACCAGAATAGTTAAAGAAATATCCATTTACTGTACATAATAATATACTTTATAATTGATATAATTTTGTATAATAAACATTATGAGCAAAGTCAAACTTGAGGAGTCTGCTCCGATCCCGGTTCGTCGAGCCTTGCGGAAACTCGGCCAAAACATTCGGAGCGCCCGGCTCAGGCGGCGTATTCCAACTGCCATCATGGCCGAGCGGGCATCCATCAGCCGGACGACGCTGCACAAGATAGAAAAGGGCAATCTTGGCGTCGCCCTCGGGCATTACGCAACCGTCTTGTTCGTCCTGGGCATGATCGAGCACTTGGCTGACCTCGCCGACATCAGGAATGACCAACTGGGATTGGATCTCGCGGAAGACTCCCTGCCGCAACGTATTCGCAACCCGCAATCGCAGCAGAGTGCCCGAAACTGAATGAAGAGTATGTGATGGACGAGCAGGTACAAGTGTACGTGGATATCGCGGGAACCACTTCTCTCGTGGGACGCCTGTGGGTCCGCGCCCGGAATGGCCGGGAAAGCGCTTCTTTCGAATACGACGCCGACTGGCTTCGCGCCAAAATCCGCTTCGCCATCGAGCCGGCGCTGATGCTCACTCCGGGACCATTCCACACGTCCGGAGGCAAGCCCCTGTTCGGAGCATTCGATGATTCGGCACCAGACCGCTGGGGGCGGGAACTGATGCGGCGCACGGAACGTCGGCGAGCCGAGCACGGAGGCCGGTCTCCCCGTTCCCTGATGGAAATCGATTACCTGCTCCAGGTCGATGATGAAGCCCGTCAAGGCGCACTCCGCTTCGCGCGTACCGAAGGAGGTCCGTTTCTTGCCTCCGGCTCCGAATCGACCCGCATCCCTCCGTTGGTTGACCTGCCCCGGTTGCTGGCTGCAACCGAACACGTCATTGCGGAAGTCGACACCAATGAGGATCTCCGCCTGCTGATGGCGCCGGGGTCCTCGCTGGGGGGTGCTCGACCCAAGGCTTCAGTTCGCGACCGCGACGGTCACCTTTTGATTGCCAAGTTCCCGCATCGGGACGATGACATAGACACCGTCCGATGGGAAGCAGTCGCCTTACACCTTGCCAAGCATGCCGGTCTTGCCGTGCCCGATTGGCGACTTGAGGCCGCGATGGGCGAACCCGTGCTACTGTTGCGCCGATTCGACCGTCGGGGTCAAGTACGCATCCCTTTTCTCTCGGCCATGAGCATGCTCCAGGCCCGGGACAATGAAACCCGAAGTTATCTGGAATTCGTCGATGCACTGCGATTACATGGCGCCGACACGAAAGACGACATGCATGCACTCTGGCGACGCATCATCTTCAACATCCTCATCTCCAACACGGATGATCACCTGCGCAACCATGGCTTCCTCTTGGAGGGATCAAACGGCTGGCGACTGGCCCCTGCTTACGACCTCAATCCGACGCCTGCGGACATCAAGCCCCGCGTGTTGGCTACCAATATAGATTTGGATGATGGCACGGCTTCGCTGGAGTTGGCGATGAGCGTTGCAAGTTATTTCGATCTGACACAAAAAGAGGCACAAGCCATTGTGTCCGAGGTAGCGCGCGCTACGGCAACCTGGCGCCAGGAAGCCTCTCGCCTGGGCTTGACTCAAGTGAAAATCGAACGCATGGCTTCGGCATTTGAACACGACGGCCAGCGATAGGCACGGGACGCGCCGAGACCGCTGGACGGGACGCGCCGAGACCGCTGGACGAATCCCACCAAAATAAGGGAAAATCCGTTCGCGCTCTGTTCCTAACGGGCGCGGTTAGTTTCATCACGTAGATATTCGCTTTTTCTCCGCTACCGCCCGGCGGCGGCGCGCCTCCTGCGGAGACATTTCCAGCGGCGGGCAAATCTCAAGCCGGTCACCCTCCTGCAATACATGCTCGGCAGAGACTTCACAGCCGAATACGCCAAACCCCCATTCGCCCTCCCCTTGCGCCGGCACCGTCCAGCCGCAACGGGCCAGTGCCTCGGATACGCGGGCCCCTTCCGGCAGTGTCAAAGTCTGCGCCGCCGGACGCGGCGCACTGGCATCGACCACCTCAATCTTCATCTTCGCTCCGTGCGCGCCGGTGGGCTTCCGCCACGAACGACTGCACCAGACGGTTGCATACTTCGGCGAACACGACCGGCAACAGCAGAAAGCGGAACGACCCCTTGACCTCGAACTCCATGTCCAGCGCGACCCGGCAGCCATGCGGCTGCTCGGTGAAGGTCCAGACCCCGTGCAGGTGCTGGAACGGGCCGTCCTGCAGATGCATGTCGATGCGTTCGTTCGGAACCAGCGCATTGCGCGTGGTGAACGACGTGTGCAGGCCGCTGCGGGCGAGCGTCAGCCGGGCCGTCACCTCGGCGTCACCGCGGCCCAGCACGTCCGCCTGAGGACACCACGGAAGGAATTTCGGATAGGATTCGACGTCGTTGACCAGGTCGTACATCCGGGACGCTGGATACGGCACCCGAGCCTCGCGGTGGATGCGCACGATCTCAGCCGGTCAGACCCACCCGAAGCCGTGCAGCAGGATCAGGAAGACTGCCGCCGGGACAAGCAGCCGCACCAGCCACAGCCAGCTTTTGAACAGCCAGCCATTCCCCAGGTCCGCCTGCTCCTCGAGTACGGAGCGCTTGACCATCCAGCCGGCGTAGATGGCGATCAGGATGCCGCCGATCGGCAGCATGACGTTCGAGGTCAGATGGTCCATCCACTCGAAGAAGTTTCGGCCGTATATCGTCCAGTCGCTGCCGACATTGAACGAGACCACCGTACCCAGCCCGGCAATCCAGATCACCACCGAACTGCCCAGGGTCGCGGTACGCCGGCGCATCCCGCGCGAATCCACCAGCCAGGAGACGGTCGGTTCCAGCAGTGAAATTGCCGAGGTCCAGGCCGCGATCAGGGTCAATGCGAAGAACAGGATGCCGATCAGCCAGCCTCCGGGCATCTGCCCGAATGCGATCACGAGGGTCTGGAAGATCAACCCCGGCCCGGCGCCCGGCTCCATGCCGCTTGCGAAGACGATCGGAAACAGGGCGACGCCCATCAGTATCGCCACCAGCACATCTGCCGTGACAACGACGCCGGCCGCCTCCGGGATGGAGAACTGGCGCGGCAGGTAGGCGCCATAGACCATGATCGCGCCCATACCGATGCTCAGCGAGAAGAACGCCTGGCCCATCGCCTTGAGCACGACTTCCGGCGAGATTTGCGTGTAGTCGAACGCAAACAAGTAGTTGATTCCTTTGCCAAAATCTCCATACATCGCCGCGTAGCCGACCAGCAGCATAAGCAGAGCGAAGAGAGAGGGGATGAGGACGGTCGTGGCCTGCTCGATGCCCCGGTTGACGCCGCGCAGGATGACCCAGGCGACCAGTATCACCATCAGGGTGTGCCAGCCGAGCAACCGCCAGGGACTGTCGACCAGATGCCTGAAGTGGCCCTCTGCGGACGCCTGGTCGAATCCCTGGAACGTGTTGAACAGGCTGTCCATCAGGTAGGCCGCGGTCCAGCCCGAGATCACGACGTAGAACGACAGGATCATGATCCCGGCCAGCATGCCGAGCCAGCCGATCACCTGCCAGTTCGCCGAGTGGCCGTCGTGTTCGGCCAGGCGGCGCATGGTATGTACCGGGCTGTGGCGGCCGCGCCGGCCCAGCACGATTTCCGCCATCATGATCGGCAGGCCGATCAGAACCACGCAGCCGAGGTACACCAGGACGAATGCGGCCCCGCCGTTCTCCCCCGTCATGTAAGGGAACTTCCAGATGTTGCCCAGGCCCACCGCGGAGCCGATGGCGGCGAACATGAACGCGGTGCGTTTCGACCAGAGCCCGTGCTGCGAAACTTCGGAGGAAGAGATGCTCATTGGAATAAAAGGATAAAGATTCGCCCGGCCGAAGCCGGGCGTATCGAAACTACCGCGATCCTCCCCTGATCATAGCCGCCCGCATGTCGACGAATCCGGCGGGGTCTGCGGATATCAGTCGTCCCCGAACGCGCCGAGCAAATGCAGCAGGCTGGTGAACAGGTTGTACATCGCCACGTACAGGGTCACGGTCGCCATGATGTAGTTGGTCTCGCCACCGTGGATGATGGCGCTGGTCTGATACAGGATCAAGCCGCACATCAACAGGACGAACAGGGCCGAGATCCCGAGCATGGCGCCGGACACCTCCATGCCGAACATCGAGGCGACGACCAGGCCCAGCCCGGACAGGAAGGCGACCAGGATGCCGACCATCAGCATGCCGCCCATGAAACTGAAGTCGCGGCGCGTGGTCAGCACGTAGCCGGACAGCACCAGGAAGATGCCGCCGGTCATGCCGAGGGCCGTGGCCACCAGCTGCGAGCCGTTCTGTGTGGCCGCCAGATAGTAGTTGATGATCGGGCCCAGCGTGATCCCCATGAACCCGGTCAGGGCGAACACGCACAGCAGGCCCCAGCCACTGTTGCGGAACCGGGAGGTCAGGAACAGCAGGCCGAAATAGCCGACCAGGGTCAGAATCAGACCGGGATGCGGCCAGTTGAATACCATGGAAAGCCCTGCCATCAACGCGCTGAACAGCAGCGTGAGGGAAAGCAGCGCATAGGTATTGCGCAGGACTCGGTTGGTGGCGATCGCCGGTGCCGCGGCAGAGATCGTGCGAGGCTGGCTCATTCGAAAATCCTCTCTGGAAAGTTAAGGCTCAGTTTACCAAATTGGGGTTGGCTCGGGGTTTTCAAGTCCCGCCTGTAGAGAATGATCCGACGCATCAAGCCGCGTGAGAAAAATCACCTCAATGAGAAATTACTCATGAGTAAAGTCAAGTTAATGTTAAATAAGTCAGGGTCAGTGGAGCGTGGAGCACGGAGAACTTGCGACAGAGCCCGCGACTATGGCAAAATTGCCTTTCCAGCCCGCTTGACGGGCTTTCCGACAAAAATAATCAGAGACACCCATGCCTAAATACATCATCGAACGCGAGATCCCCGGAGCCGGCAACCTGTCGGCCGAAGACCTGCACGGCATCTCCCAGAAATCCTGCAGCATCCTCAACTCCATGGGACCGCAGATCCAGTGGGTCGAGAGTTACGTGACCGACGACAAGGTCTACTGCACCTACATCGCCCCCAACGAGGCCGCCATCCGCGAACACGCCGAACAGGGCGGATTCCCGGCCAACCGCATCTCCGAGGTGCGGGCGGTGATCGACCCGACGACCGGCGAATAGGCACCGGACCGAAGATGAGCGCACTAGATCGGATCCGAGAGCAGGTCACCGGCAACCCGGTGATCCTGTACATGAAAGGCACGCCGCAGATGCCGCAGTGCGGCTTCTCCAGCCGTACCGCGCAGGCACTGATGGAATGCGGCGAGGAATTCGCCTACGTCAACATCCTGATGGACCCGGAGGTCTTCCAGGACCTGCCGAAATTCGCCGACTGGCCGACTTTTCCTCAGTTGTACATCGGCGGCGAATTGATCGGCGGCTGCGACATCACGCTGGAGTTGCACCAGAAAGGCGAGCTTCAGCAGATGGTGCGCCAGGCGCACGGCGGCGGCAGCGCATAGTCAACCCGCGGATTCTTTCTCCGCTTTCAGGAGGCGGACCTCCTCGGCCAGTTTCCGGTATTCGCCCTGCCAGCGATTGACGATACCGCAGAACACGCGTGCCGTCATGGTCGCGTCGTAGCAGGCACTGTGCGCCTGGTCTTCATCCCAGCCCAAGCCGGCCTGTTCCGCAATCCGCGACAGCACCGTCTGACCGAACGCCACGGCCCCCAGGCTGACCGTGTCCAGCGTGCTGAACGGATGAAACGGGTTCCGCTTGACCCGGCAACGTTCACAGGCCGCGTTCACGACGGCCAGATCGAATGCCGCATTGTGACCGAGCAGGACGGCCCGTTGGCAGTGGTGCTCGCGAACCGCCTGGCGGATCGCCTTGAACACGGTTTCCAGTGCCTCCTTCTCGGACACCGCCTCGCGTTCCGGGTCGTGGGGATCGATGCCGATCAGCTTGAGCGAGGCCGGGTCGATGCGTGCCCCTTCGAACGGGCGGACCGCCAAGGTGAGAGAGTCTCCCGGGGACAGGTTGCCTTCGGCATCCATGCGCAACAGCACCGCCGAGATCTCCAGCAAGGCATCGGTCTCCGGGATCAAACCGCCCGTCTCCACGTCCACCGCGACCGGAAGAAATCCGCGAAACCGGTTCTCCAGGCTGATTCCAGACATTTAGATTCCCCCGCACCAAAGTGCTGCCCTTTATAATACAGGGGTTTTACAGGCAGCCAGCCAGATCCCCCCCGCTATGCCTCCATACAGCAAAGTCGTGCTCGCCTATTCGGGCGGCCTGGATACCTCGATCATCCTGAAATGGCTCCAGGACCGCTACAGTTGCGAGGTCGTGACCTACACCGCCGATCTCGGCCAGCAGGAAGACCTTGAGCCGGCCCGGCAGCGGGCGCAGGCCCTGGGGGTCCAGGATATTCGCGTTGCGGATCTGCGCGAGACGTTTGCCCGCGACTATATCTTCCCGATGCTGCGTGCCAATCCCTTGTACGAGGGACAGTACCTGCTCGGCACCGCCATTGCCCGGCCGCTGATCTCGGCAGGCATGGTGCAGGCGGCCCGGAACTCGGGCGCGGATGCGATCGCCCACGGGGCGACCGGGAAAGGAAACGACCAGGTGCGCTTCGAACTGGCTGCCCGGGCACTGGATCCGGAGCTGGCGGTGATCGCCCCTTGGCGGGAATGGGATCTGAATTCCCGGGCCGATCTGCTTGCCTACGCCGAGCAGCACGGCATCGAGGTGGAGCAGAATCCGGACGGCAGCAGCCCCTATTCGATGGACGCCAACCTGTTGCACATCTCCTACGAGGGAGGCGTGCTGGAAGACCCGGATGCCGCCCCGCCCGCCGGCATGTGGCGCTGGACCACGGATCCGCAGGAGGCGCCGGACGAGCCTCAGACCCTGTGCGTCGCGTTCGAGAACGGCGACCCGGTTGCCGTCGACGGCGAGGCGCTGGGACCGGCTGCGTTGATGGAAGCGGTCAATGCGGCGGCGGCCCGCCATGGCATCGGCCGGGTCGACATGGTCGAGAACCGGTACCTGGGACTCAAGTCGCGGGGATGCTACGAGACCCCGGGCGGCACCGTGCTGATGGCCGCACACCGGGCCGTCGAGTCGCTGACCCTGGATCGCGAGGTCGCGCATCTCAAGGAATCGCTGATGCCGCAGTACGCGACGCTGGTCTACAACGGCTACTGGTTCAGCCCGGAGCGCGAGGCGCTGCAGCAGGTGATCGATCACTCCCAGAAAGAGGTCTGCGGAGAGGCCCGGCTGCGCCTGTACAAGGGTTCGGTCACCGTGGAGGGCCGGCAGTCCCCGAACAGCCGGTACGATCCGGCCCAGGCGACTTTCGAGGATGACCAGGGCCAGTTCAACCAGGCCGACGCGACCGGATTCATCCGGCTGTCCGGCCTGCGGCTCAAGCCGAAAGAGAAGAAATAAGCATGCTTCCGGTCACGGACTTTTCCTGATGCCTGGCGGCGCTTGGGCAGGAAAAGCCCTCTTCGGCAAATAGGTATAATGGGCGTGTTTATGACATGCTCCATGTCGCGGTAATTCATGCCCTTCCAATCCCGCTCTTCTCTTGCCCTAATCTGCCTGCTGGCTTTCTCCGGTTCCGCATTGGCCGACAACCATTCGGCGGGCGACCCGCGCGATCCCTGGGAAGGCTACAACCGTGCGGTGTATGGATTCAACAAGGGCTTCGATTCGATGTTTCTGAAGCCTATGGCCGAAGCGTATGACACGCTGGCTCCAGAAGTGGTCGACCAAGGTGTCACCAACTTCTTCTCCAACATCGGCGACATCCGGAATTCGCTCAACAATTTCCTGCAGGGCAAACCGGACGAAGGGGTCAATTCACTCGCCCGCCTGCTGATCAACAGCACGGTGGGACTGCTCGGATTCATCGACGTGGCGACGGAGATGGGAATCCGCAAATCGGAAGAGGACTTCGGTCAGACCTGGGGGGCTGGAGGAGCCGAGCCCGGCCCTTATTTCGTGCTGCCGTTTTTAGGCCCGAGCACGCTGCGCGACACGATCGCCCGACCGTTCGACCTCGCCATGAATCCTTTCACCTGGGCGGATGACAGTGCCGTCAGGGCGACCGCCTTGGGGGTTCAAGTTATCGATTACCGGGCCAGCCTGCTGGACACCGAAGAAGCCGTGGAAGGAATTGTCGAGGACGAATACATACTGGTGCGCAATGCGTATCTGGATCAGCGTGAGTTCGAAGTGAACGACGGCGCGGTCACCGACGCCTACGAATTAGAAGAATAAGAAACCTGCCCGGCCCGGCCCGGGCAGGCACCATATCAGCAAGTTTTGCCGCGGCTCTTAGCCGCCGAACAGTTTTTTCAGCCAGCTGCAGAAGCCGCCGCTACTTTGGCTGCTCGAACCGGAACTGGAACTGGATGCAGCAGGTGCGCTGTCTCCGCCACTGCGACTCATCATTTGTTCGTAGTGGCGTTTGAGAACGGAATCCGTGGGTACGCCCATTGTTATCGGCCCTCATGCCGTTATTGTCTCGCCATTGTACATAATTGGAGATACTGACAAATCCCTGCCCTACCCCACATGGCAGACTGCCTGCCTTCAGCAGTTATCGGCATCACATACTGGAGGAAGGTTGGATGTTCATGTTGAGATCAAGCACCCGGGCTATCCGATTTCTCCCGACCTTCGCAGAAGGCAAAGATGTCGAAGCGGTCGGCTAGGAAATCGTCATCGACCGGTTCACTTTCATCGTTCAACGTCAGCCAAGACTTCCGGGCAGATCCAGAGCCAATGCCTGTCCGAACTGTCGGTTTAGAGGTGGTTTCCAAAATAATTTCCTCCGGGTCGCGGGAAATTATGCCAGCAACATCATCTCGCTTCAGGGCATCCCCCCCTCTTAATATTATTTCTAATTGCTTTGGCTCTGGCGGCGGCTCCGTTTGCCGCACAGGCCGAAACAATCAACATCTACGGATGGCAAAACCATTCCTGGGAGTTCGTAGATATAGAAGGTGGACGCAGTTTTGATCGTACTCAGTCGAATGCCGGCAATATCGGCTTCGCGGCGAGTGTCGATACTGGCTTGGATGGCATCAAAGTCAATTTCCAGTGCGAGCAGTTCACGTTCTACAATCACTTCGGTGGCTTCGGCGACTGGTGTAACCGAAACTCCAAGATCGGCCTGGCCCATCCGCAAATGGGCGAAATCATGATGGCCACCTGGCTGTTGCCCTACAACGAGGGCGTGGCGCAGTGGGTCGACCCGTTCTACGATGCCGGTGCGGACTCGCATACCAGCATCATGGGGTCGGTCGGTGGCAAAACCCTTTTCTATAACACTGGCTTTGGATTCGCTGATGGACAGAACCTGGGTTTCAACCGTCGTCAGGAAAACATCATCCAGTACTGGTCGCCGAACTGGAACGGTTTCGTATTCCGCTTCGCGTGGACGGTCGGAAATCTGGATGAGACTGCCGCCCCGAGAGGCGGCGGAGATATCGACCCGATTATCCGCTCCAGCAGCTTGGCCTACACCAACGGTCCTTTCTGGGCTGCGGTGACCTGGCAGGATCATGAAGACTGGTCTGCAGCCAAAATTGGTGAAATGCAGAGTTCCGACGCGGAAAGCCTCCGGCTTGCCGCTCGCTACATCATGGACCTGGGCGACGGCATGAGCGTTCAGCTCTCGGCCATGTACGAGGATCTGGAGTACGAGTTCAACAACATCAGCAGCCTTGATGCCGTGATGGATGCCTTTGGGTTGGGCGGATTTGCTTCCAGCTACCACCTGACCGGAACGAGTGAGGGCACTGACCCGACCGACGCGGTCTACTCTACGTACGTGGAGACGGAAGATGGGGTCAAGGCCCAGAAGACCTATGATCTC
>LXNI01002150.1_pt1 | contig 14490 bp, 8 predicted proteins | sample 809091 | NCBI WGS metagenome assembly LXNI01 (sample SAMN04870527, study PRJNA318959) | sponge metagenome | biome: 01000161; feature: marine sponge reef; material: water | host: Sarcotragus foetidus | place: Greece: Milos, Mediterranean Sea | collected 2013-05-29 | depth 5-7 m | reverse complement strand
GACATTCGTGCCGTCCGACCTGCCCTATGGGGCACCGTACTTCCCGCAGAGCGGGGGCGGCGACATCGTCGTCGAACGGGTGCCGGACCCACTGGTGGTCTCGTCCAGTGAGTCGGAAGACGACGATCCAGCCCTGCTACGCACCAAGTCGGGCGAGTATTGGCTGGCGTGGGTGTCGTACCGGACACTGCAACGCGAGGGCGACTACTTGGATGGCGCCGATCAGGTCTTGCTCTCGCGCAGCGCGGACGGACGCATCTGGTCCAAGCCAGAATCCGTCACGGCACTGGGAGACCACTTCCGGGTCGCGTTGGCGGAGGACGGCCAAGGCCGGGTCTGGTGTGTGTACGGGCTTCAGGAGGAGCTAGGCACCGGGAACTTCGATATCTTCGCCAAGAGCTGGGATGGCGGAGCATGGTCGGCGCCGGTTCGCCTGAGCGAGGACCCGCGGCCCGATGCGTTTCACGATGTGGCCACGGCGCCTGACGGGAGCTTTTACGTGGTGTGGGCCGGGTACCGGGACTCGCCCTCAGGCGGCCCGCCCCAGAGCGACATTATGCTGCGCCGGTTCGACGGCGACTCTTGGGGCGAAGCATCGAACCTGACCCAATCCGCTCAAGATGATTGGGAGCCAGCGGTAGCCGTTGATACAGCGGGTAACGCGTGGGTGGCGTGGGATTCGTACCGCGAAATGGGGTACGACTTGCTGCTGCGCAAAGTTGCCGCCGATGGCATGGGGGACACGGTCGAGGTCTCGGCCAGTCCGTTCGCGGAAATGAAGGCGGACGTGGCCGTGGATGCCGCCGACCGCGTATGGGTCGCCTGGGAGGAAGGCTCTCCGAACTGGGGCAAGGACTATGGCTATCAGAATTCCGAGCACCGCATCAACCTCAAGCAGGGCTCGCGATTGTACGACCCGCGCGCGGGACGCCGCCCGCGGGTTGCGATCTTTGCGGATGGCAAGTGGAGCCAGCCCAGCCAGGCAGTCACCGGGGCTACGCCCGAGTACCTGAACCCGGCCCTGTTCCAGAACCCGAGACTGGCGGTCGACGGTTCCGGTAAGGTGTGGGTGCTCTTGCGGCATCAGTGGCGCGGGGCTGGTCGCTGGGGCGGTCATTTCTTCGACTTCTACGCCACGACTTGGAGTGGCGAAGCTTGGATCTCTCCAGTCCTGCTATCGGGCAGCACCAGCCGCCAGGACACGCTCGTCACCACCGCGGCGGGGGATGGCGGTTCGCTCGTAGCGGCGGTAGTCGGCGATGGCCGGCGTATGCCGGTAGGACTGCCGCGCCGGCATGACGTAGCGGTGATGCGCATTGATGGGACAAGGGTTCCCTCTGCAGGCGACGCGCTAGCGCTGGAGCCGTTTGAACCAAGCGATGCGCCGGACTACCGACCGACCCATGCGGATGAGAGCGGGGATATCGCGCGCATCCGGGGCCATCGCGTCGAGATCGACGGCAAGACGTGGAAGGTCGTCCGGGGCGACTTGCACCGCCACACCGAGATTTCGATGGACGGGGCTGTGGACGGCTCGTTATACGACGCTTACCGCTACGCGCTGAATGCAGCGCAATTGGATTTCCTTGGCGTCAGCGACCACAACTACGGCCAATGGCTGGATACCGACGAGCCCGAACATCCGCAGTCCGACAACGAGTTCCAATTTTGGCGGACACAGAAATCGGCCGATCTGTTCTATGTGCCCGGACGCTTCACGCCGCTCTACGGCTACGAGCGCACTCCGAATTTCCCGCTGGGCCATCGCAACGTCTTTCATGCCCAGCGTGGCGTGTTCAGCCTGCGCGTGCCGCGCCTGCATGTGCGGGAGCGTCCCGAACTGCTGGATTCGGATCCTCTGAACTTGTGGGCCTACTTGCGCCGTACCGGCGGGATTGGCATTCCGCACACGCCGGCCACAACGATGGGAACGGACTGGAAGCGCCGCAATGACGACGTGATCCCGGTGACCGAGATCTATCAGGGCGACCGGAACTCATACGAGACACAGGGCGGCCCTCGGGCGGCCTTGCCCAGTTCACCGGGGCCGGGCCGGGCCGGCGCGGCACCTCACCAGAAGGGCTTGGTCCAGAATGCCCTGGGCGTAGGCTACCGCATGGGGTTCATCGCCTCCAGCGATCATTACTCGACCCACATCTCCTACGCCAACCTGATCGTCCCGGACGGCGTGACGACTCGGGAGGATCTGTTGGACGCGTTTCGCAAGCGCAGGACATACGCCTCGACCGACAACATAGCCCTCGACTTTCATGCTTCCGGACAGCACCAGGGGGCCGTCATCGGCGCGTCGCAGTCGCCCGTCTTCAACGTCCGCGTGCGGGGTACTGGACCGATCTTGACTGTCGAGGTTGTCAAGAACAACAGGGCAGTCTACACGCACGAAGGGCTGGGCAGCAGCGAAGTGGAGTTTGAGTACAAGGATGCGGACTTCGGCGATACCTCGATGGGGCCGACGGTCGTAATCACGGACTGGTCTCGCCCCGAGACGGGCATTCGACCGCGGCCGAACCCTCGCGAGAGTTTCTACTACCTGCGAGTGATCCAAAGCTTCAGCGAACAAGAGCTGGCACGGGAGGGTGAGGTCGCATGGTCGTCTCCGATCTTCGTTGAGACGCAGTAGCGTGTGCCGTACTAGGTGCCGGAATACGGGTATTCGGCTCGGGCCAGTCCTCGTGTAGGGCAGGCTTGCTAGCGGATTGGTTTTGAGAGCCGGCAATCCCTGGCTTCACGCTTGCTCCAGGCTTGCCTCCGCTAAGCCCGCCACCAGCGCCTGCTTCTGCACCTTTCCCATCGCGTTGCGGGGAAGGGCATCCACGAACACGACCCGCTTGGGAGACTTGTAGGCCGCTAGCGACGTCCGGCAGTGCCGGATCAGTTCTGCGGCGTTGGTCGAGCCGTCGGCACGCACCACAAACGCCGTAACGGCCTCGCCCCAGTCGGCATCGGGAATGCCCGCGACGGCGCACTGAACCACTCCGGCGTGCCGCGCAAGCACGTGTTCGACCTCTGTCGGGTATACGTTGAATCCGCCAGTGATGATCAACTCTGTCATGCGCCCCTTGAGTTCAAAGCGTCCGCTCGAGTCGCACATGCCTAGATCACCGGTCCGGAACCAGCCATCCTTTGTGAACGCGCTGCCGGTCTTGCCGGGATCGTTCCAGTAGCCCAAGAATAGGTGCGGCCCCCGGGTCTGCAGTTCACCGACCTCTCCGCGATCACAGGGAGCGCCGCTGTCTTGGCCCACGATGCGCATCTCCACGCCTGGAAGCGGAATCCCTACCTGCCCCGCGATGCGTGCCCCGTCCACAGGGTTTGACAGCATGATGCCCGTCTCGGTCATCCCGTAACGTTCAACCACGCGGTGACCGAGATGCTCCTCGATCGCCTCGAAGACTTCGACGGGCAGGCGGTCCGAGCCGGAAGTGAGCAGGCGCATGTGACAAAGATTGGCCTTGCTGTCCCCCAGCGCGGCCAGCAGACGGCGGTACATCGTCGGCACGGCCATGAACACCGTGCAATCCTTGCCGCTCAGATCGCGCAACGCCGTGCTTGCATCGAACGATGGCCGGACGATGGCGCTCGCTCCCGCGTGCAGCGCTCCGTGTAATGCCACCAGCAGCCCATGCACGTGAAACATGGGCAACACGTGCAACAGCACATCGTCCGCGGACCATTGCCAGGCTTGGCCCAGCATGTCAATGTTCGCCGTCAAGCTGCCATGCGACATAAGAGCCCCCTTGGGATGGCCTGTCGTGCCGCTGGTGTAAAGCATCAACGCGGGAGAATTATGAGAAAGTTTAACTTTATCTAGACGAATCTCTGCGGCGGACAGCGACCGGTGAAAGCTGTCTGGATCTACGGCAACGATACGAGCGGGCGAATCGACTCCCAGGCCGCCCGCGTCCGTGTTTCTGGGATGGTGGTCCTGAGTGACTAGGACTTTCGCTCCGGAGTCTTCCAGGAGATATCTCAGTTCGGGAGCCGAATAGGCTGGATTCAGCGGCATGGACACAGCGCCCATCCTGCATGCCGCAAGATGCAGCTGGATCGCCGCCAGACTCTTTGGCAAGCAAACGGCAACGCGGTCTCCCGGGCAGACCCCCTGGGCATCCAACCATGCTGCGGTGGCTGCGGTCCGGTGCCACAGCGAGTCGTAGCTGATGCGTTCGGCGGAATCCTCGCCCCGAAACTCGATCGCTGTCTTCGAGCCGTGGTTCAGGCAGTTCTGGTGCAGCCGCTCAAGAAACAACATTCGAGTGGGCCGCTGCTAGTCGTCGGACAAGCAAGCTCTCCTCCTCGCCTTCTACGAGGGTAGCCCTTGCCTATGGCCGGGCCCAGTAGAGAAAGCCGTCCTCGGCCCCTACGAGGAGTTCGCGGCGGCCATCGCCGTTCCAGTCGACGGTGGTCGGGCTCGAAGTGTGCCCTGCCAGCTTGGTTTCGGAGAGGCGACCCATGTTCGCCAGGCGGGTCTTGCCGTTCTCGCTCCCTAGGTTGCGCATCCAGCTGGCGCTGGTGCTGTTCACGATGATGTCCAACTTGCCGTCTTCATCCCAATCCACCACGTCGATCTTGCGGCGGCCGCTCTTGCCGGCCCAGCCGGAGTTCAATCTGAGGGTGCCCGGCTGGTCGTCGAGTGCTTCGTGCCGTCGGTCGTACTCGGACGCCGGCCGAGACTCGAAGATCCGCTCGCCCGGCAGCAGTACAGCACGGCCATTTTGGCTGACGCGACGGAACCATGCGAGGTAGCCCTCGTGGTCGAGCATCACCAAGTCCATCAAGCCGTCTGCGTTCCAGTCGGTCGGCACGGGCCGCGTGCGCCACTGGCTGATGAACTCGTCCTTGCCCGGACTCCACCAATTCCACGCTGGCTTGCGGGGCTCGTTCTGCCAGTCAATACGCACACGGCGCGCACCTTCGAAACGGGGCCTGCTGGTGCTGCCGACGTTGCGGTACCAGACGACGCGGCCCCAGATCGAGTTCGTCAAGATGTCTAGCAGGCCATCGTCGTCCCAGTCGGCCACTCCGATTGTGGTGTAGCCCCATTTCGCCTCGCACGGCCCTTGGATGGAACCGTTTGGTCCCGCTTGGATGCGAATGGTCTCTCCGTCGGCCTCCAATAGTGCCGGTTCGGCAAAGCGGGGCGGGTAGCTCCCCAGGTTCTCAATCCACCCGATATAGCCAGCGGTGTTGCCGGCTAGGATGTCCTCGTCGCCGTCGGAATCGATATCGACTCCTTGCGGCGTTACCAGTGCGCCGAACTTGACGAATTCGGCGCGTTGACGAAAATATCGTGGCTGCGCGAAGACCGGCAAGCCCGCCTCGACCCGACCTGTGTGTTCGACAAAGGCGACTCGACCATCTTCGTCCCCCACGATCAGGTCGACATCGCCATCGCGATCCCAATCCACGGAGGTCGGAGTGATCATCTGTAGGTCCATCGCCAGCGGTTCGCTATCGCTGTGCAAGCGGCGGCCCCTGGCTAGGCGCGGCTCGTCTCGCGTGCCGACGTTCTCGAAGTAGGTGAATCCGTCCAAGAATTCCCCGCACAGCAAGTCGAGGTCGCCGTCCGAGTCGAAGTCCGCCAGATTCGGGCTCGGCATGCCGAACACATCGACGGGCGCTCCCTCGGCCTCGAGCTTTCGGGGGTCTGCAAACGTTCCGTCCGACTGTCGAAGGGAGAGATAGACGTAGCCGTGCAACGGACCCTTGGTCCAGTTGCCGGAGCTATCGAATGCGTCGTCCCAGCCGTAGTCTCCCCAGTCGCCGACCCCGATGATGAGGTCTAGGTCACCATCGCCTTCCCAGTCGGCTAGTTTCCACTGCTTCGCCCGCAGCCTGCCGGTCGAAGCGTAGACTCGTTCCGTGTTGACGCTCAGGGCCTCCGGACTGGCGAATGCGTCTTCGCGGAAGTTCGGATGCAATTCCCCCGGAGTCGTGATGAGGGCTGGACTGTCGGAATTGTGGGAGATCTGCGCATTGGTGCGGTATTCGCCGATGCGCACGCCGGGCAGAAACGTCGGCATGGCTGGATTGGTGCCCGGCGGTGCCGGGTTCTCGAAGAAGTAGGTTCCTTCGTAGGGCAAACCCCCACTTGAGACGACTAGGTCCAGATCACCGTCTTGGTCGTAGTCCAGCGGCAGCGGCCAGGCCCACAAGCCAACTCCTAGGTCCACTTCGAGATCCGCATCGTTGTAGCGAACGCGGTCGAGTTCCGCTGCAGTAAGTTGCAGGCACAGTCCGACTGCGAATAGTCCGCTGGTCCAACGCATCCTGTTACTGTGCCACCATGTGAGCGGCAGCGCAAGACGCGCTTGCGGCCGCATTGCCGAAGACGAACCTGCTTGCAATCGGGCCGCCAGTGCTTGGGCGAGTGCCGTCCCGCTTTCAGCGGAGCGGGTAGAATCCAAAGTTGAGGGCAGCGAGTTGAGCAGCCGGTCAATCCAAGCGGCACATCAAGAGATCGTTGACGAGTTCGAATTCCTTGACGACTGGATGGATCGCTACCAGCACATTATCGACCTCGGGCGCAAACTCCCGAAGTTCCCGCCCGAATTCCAGATAGACGAGTACAAGGTCAAGGGCTGCCAGGCGCAGGTCTGGCTCCGCTCAGAGCAGCGCGATGGCCTGCTGCACTTCGAGGCCACCAGCGATGCCGCGATCGTTTGCGGCTTGGTCGCGATCCTGCTTAGGGCGTACTCCGGGTTCGAGCCGAAGACCATTCTGGATGCTGGCCACGATTTTATCGACGAGATCGGTTTCACCCAGCATCTCAGTCCTACCAGGGGCAACGGGTTGCATGCCATGTTGCGCACGATTCGGCAACACGCGGCTAACGAGATGCTGCCCAGACCGGAAACGAACCCTCGCACCGAGTCGTAGGAGATTCTCGGGGACCGATAGCACGAAGCCGGGCTCTGCTCTCCACGATCAATTGTGCGGTCTGGGATAGGGCCTCAGGCCGCTGTGGGGAGTGAGTGTCGGGATCTAGCCACTCCCAGTGTTTTTTGTTTTTCCCGGATCTGCGGTTGGCAGTGGCGGTCGTCGCGCACGCGCCCAGAAAAACTGGATTGCCTTGAGGTCAACATCGGGCGGATACGAACAAAGGGGTCCCACTTGGAGCGGGCGTGATGCGAAGCCTCGACTAGATGCCGATCGAAGTAATCCAATACGAGATTCCAGAATCCCGCAAGGCAAGCCCTTCAACAGGTTGCCACCAGTGCAACTGGCGGGCAGGACTAGGCCGACGAGGTGGCTTGATGGATCTGGAGACCGCCTCTGCCAAGGACGATGTCGATACCGGTCAACAGCAGTTCCAACTTGGCCTGCGGGAGCTTTCCGACTCGATCTGCGAGGAAACTCCTGTCGATAGCCACGATTTGAGACACATTTGCGACGGAGTCTTTCGGCAGCCCTGTGACGCTTGCCGGGAGACGAACATTGCCTGGCGCTTCGGCCCAGTGCAGATTGCTTGTCAGTGGGACACAAATCACGGTGCCGATTTGGCTTCGATTGAGATCATCACACTGAGCAACAACGATCGGTCGGCGGAAGCCGGGTTCGGATCCTCTAGGCGTTCCAAGATCGGCCCACCAGACTTCTCCTTGCCCGATCACCACTCGGATCGCTCCAAGACTCTTTGGCTCGCGGTCCGAACCAAATCATCGGGTTCGGTGTTGACATTCGCGCAGACACGATTCATCGCCTCGGTCACCTCATCCGAATCGTGACGTGCGACGTACTCGGCCAATGCCACAGCGAACAAGTTGCTGCGCGACCGTCGTTGCTCACGCCTAAGCTGCTCGACCCTTTCAAAAAGGTCGCTCGGAATCGAGACAGCAACTTTCATACCAAGAGTATAGCCCGTTTGAGCCGGCATGCAATGCGACAAAGCTCGAGGCGAAAGTAGGAGAGTTCCGGGGCAAGGAGTGATCGTACGCATCTGGCTGACTACTGCCGTCGTGAGATCGGCCGAGCGGGCGCTTTTGCTTGATTGCCCAGTATCTTGCTGGCGCAGGCTGGCGGTAGCCGAGGTGTCCGGCGTGTCCACCTCTGAGCACCGCTCCGCTGCCCGGCTGCTTCGCAGCTTTGGCTGGAACGGTTGGTCCCTCTGGCCGGCGGTTGTGCACACGCCGGACCTGATTCGGAGAGCGGCTATCGTATGGGGTAACCAGTGGGCTTCGCAAGAGGCCGGTCACAACCTGTACGGTGCAAGGAGGGAGACAATGGCATTTTTCGAACTGAGGCAATACAAGGTACGCCCCGGAAAGATGGACGAATGGGTTCGGTTGATGGACGAGGAGATTATCCCCTTCCAAATTTCCAAGGGCATGGTGATAACCGGCAACTTCAGGGGTGAGTCAGATGATTCCGCCTATTTCTGGATTCGTCGTTTTGAGACGGAGGCGGACCGCGAGCGGCTCTACAAGGCTGTCTACGAGAGCGATTTCTGGAAGACCGAGATGGGGCCGCGGATTCCGGAATTCCTAGACCGCGAGCAGTCCGTCATCACTCGCGTGGTCCCCACATCTCGGTCGCCGATGCACTAGGGAGCGAGTGTGCCCTGAATCTTGTTAGGCTACGGCGCAGGACTGCGTGACGCCTACCACGGTGCCCTCATCGCGCCCGGATCCACGGTTCCGGAGCGCGGGCGATGACAGCATGAGCGGCCAAGCGACACGGAACCGGCGAGCAATCTGAACTGGCCTAGCATGCTGGAAAGGGCCACGCAGGCATGAAGCAACTCTACCCCGACCTGTGGCAGACGACTCGCCAGACACAGTTTTCACGCTGATGCCTATCTGCTGCGACGGGCGGGCGGCAACGTGCTGTTCTACAACCCCCGAAGCACCGACGACTGTCCGCAGATGGCCAACTGGCGACCAGATACGCAGGCTTTGGCTTGGTCAACTCACGTCCCTCCGTGGCCGCTTGGTCCAGGTCCGCAACCCGGATCCCTGCACCTCCCTCACCCTATTAGGTCGGGCACCCGCAAGAATCGCGATCCGTTGCATGAACACCCCCTACGCTGACAAGCCCCTGGCGCAACGAGCGCGATTCCAGACGAGACGCAGCGAAGCAACCCAAGCCAGCAAGGAGATCGAAGTCGCGCCGCGGCCAGGTCATTGACTTTGACAGCACCGCTCAGATCTGTTGCACTCGTGGCCGGACGAACTTGCTCGCATAATCACGCACCTGCCGAGAACCATCGGCGGCATGCTTGTGGCGAACCTTTGCATCCACGAAGACGGTGGCGAACTCGGGGCAGCACCGTACTAAGTAGCCGGCACAACGCCGCCTTTCGCGGCGTACCGCTCCTACCACTTGTGAAATTTAAGCTTTAATTTGTGCCGCAGGCTCTTCCAGTTCGACTAATTCTCGGACTGGCTCGATGCGGCCGGCCACCAAGAATGTCACAGCGACTGCAGTAGGCGTGAGGAGTGCCACTCCCAGCAGGACGGCAGAGTAGCTCCCAGTGGCGTCCAAGACCAAGCCGATCGCCGCGTTCGTCAGAACGATTCCTGCACTTCCGCCCGTGCCAGAGAATCCGAATGCCGTACCGACGTACTTGGCCGGAAAGAAGTCGGTTGGGAGGTTGAGAAAATTGACCGACGCGATTTTGAAGCCGAGCGCACCAATGCAGATGCTGAGCATTGCTAGGGAGATGTTGGGTGCGTAGGCGGCCCCAACGCCGGCGGTTGCGGCGACTCCCGCCGCGCAGAGCACAGTCTTGCGTGCTCGGTTGACGGACCAGCCGCGTGCGATCAGCCACGCTGTGACGCCCGAGCCGCTCAAGTCGCCCAGCCCAGAGGCTACGAACGGCAGCCAAGCCACGAGCCCGATCCCGGCAAGGTCCAGGCCTCGCTCGCGTGCAAGGTACTCAGGTATCCAGAATGCGTAAAAGCCCCAAGCACCGGCGCTGACGAACCGTCCAAGGAAGCCAGCCCATGCCTGGCGGTAGCGGATCAAGCGTAGCCACGAGACCTGCCGGACTTGCTGAGTGTCGGCAGCGGCCGTGTGTTTTTGGGACTTGCGCGTCAATGTCAGCCAGAATGGCAGCAGGCCGAAGCCCATTAGCCCGGTGACCAGGAATGCTGTGCGCCACCCCCACGTCACCGCCAGCCAGCCCACAATGGGCACCGCCAGAGCCGATCCAAGGCTGCTGCCGAAGTTGACGATTCCCACTCCCAGCGAGCGCAGCGGACCGAGCACTTCGTGCGCGACGGTCTTCATTCCGGCGGGCCAGACCCCGCCTTGGCCGACCGCCAACAAGAACCGGCAGAGCGCCAGCGAGCGGAAGCCCGTAGCGGCGCCATGCACTGCGCCGGTGATCGACCACCATATGATGTACAGCGACAGCGCCTTGCGAAAGCCCAGCAGGTCGGCCAGCCGCCCGCCGATGCTGTACATCAGCATGTAGGTGACCATGAAGCAGTTCACCACCAAGGCGTATTCGCTGTTGGTCATGCCGAACTCGTCCCGCAGAGTCGGTGCGAGCACGGAAATCGCGATGCGGTCGATGTAACTGGTCGTCGTTGCGGCCAGCAGGATCGCCAGTAGCGCCCATGGAGTGCGCGGACGGGATGCACCGCTTGCTGCGGAAGTGTGGGAACGCATGGGAGGCAGGCGTCGCGGCAGCCGCCCGCCGAGAGGCAATCCATCATAGTTGAAATTTCGGCGCCGAGACCGTCAGACTACGTAGCTTGAGCGCACACGAAGATCGTCCGGGCGCGCTGCACGGGATCAAGGTCATCGACCTAGCTGGAACGGTCGCGACCGGCTACTGTGGCAAGCTGTTCGCGGATCAAGGGGCGGATGTGCTGTTGGTCGAACCGCCGGAGGGCTGTCCGACGCGTCGGCTGCCGCCATTTGCCGCTGGGATTCCCGCTCCCGAAGCGAGTGGGATGCACGCCTACTTGAGCGCCAACAAGCGCAGTGTCGTTTGTCCTGACCGCGCGGCGTTGACGGCTCTTGCCAGAGACGCTGCCTTGGTCATCGATGATCGCGTGGGCCGCGAGCGCCCGCTGACGCTGGACGCACTGGAGAGGTGTTCGGCGAATGGAGTCCTGCTCTCGATCACGTGGTTTGGGCAGACCGGCCCCTACCGTGACTTTGCCGGTGCCGATGGCGTGTGCCAAGCCCTCACCAGCCAGATCGATTGGCTGGGAGAGCCGGAAGGCCCGCCTGTGATTCCGGGCGGATACCAAGCCCAAATCATGGCAGGCGTGACGGCGTTCGTCGCGTCTATGGGACAGATACTGGCGCGCGAGCTGGGCAATGTCTCCGGCCCCGATCATCTGGACGTGTCCGTGCTGGAGGCGAATCTCTGCTTCGCTGAGATCGAGTGCTTGCGCGGCTTCGCCGGCAAGCCCACGCGCGAGCGCCTGGGCGTGAATCGATTCCGTGCCACGTATCCCCTTGGCATCTATCCCTGCCGCGATGGCTGGCTCGGTGTGACCGTCCTGACGCCATCGCAGTGGAACGGTTTCTGCAAACTGCTCGGTTTCGACGACTTAGCCGCGGTGGACCGCTACCAGCAGAGCTTGGAGCGTCTCCAGGATGCGGACATACTGGAGGGTCGCATCCGAGCGCGGGTTGCCCGGGAATCGGCCGCCGACCTTGCCCAGCGCGGGCAGGCATTGCGCATTCCGCTGACGATCGTCCCGACCATGGATCAGCTCTTCGACGTCGACCAGTTCGTCGAACGCGGGGCGTTCGCCGACGTCGCTCACCCGGACTTGGGTTCGCTACGCCTGCCGACCACACCGTTCAGGCTGCATGCGACGCCCGCCGTGCAGGGGGGCAGCGTGGCCCGTCTGGGTGCCCATACCCAAGTCGCCTTGCAGGAAGCGGAGGCCGCTCCGTGAGTCGCCCGACGTTCTTGCAAGGCTGTCGCATCGTCGACCTTTCGATGGGATGGGCCGGTCCGTTGGCAACCCGACACTTGGGGGACATGGGCGCGGAGATCATCAAGGTCGAGTCCTGCGTGCGGTTCGACTGGTTTCGGGGCTGGGAGTCCAGCCAGCGTTGGATCGACAACAACGAAGCCGAGAAGCATGAGCCGTTCAACGCATTGAACCGCAACAAGTTTGACGTCACGCTGGACCTCTCCAATCCGCGCGGACGCGACCTGCTGCTACGTCTGGTCGCAATCTCGGACGGTGTCATCGAAAACTATGCCGGCGAAGTGCTGCCGAAACTCAACTTGGGCTTCGAGGTCTTCAAGGCAGTCAAGCCGGACATTGTCATGGTCTCGATGCCTGGGTTCGGCAGCAGCGGGCCGTGGAGCAAATACCGCGCCTACGGGTCGACCACCGAGCAGGCGGCCGGCCTGCCGCATCTGTCTGGACACCCCGAGCACCCGCCGACCATGGTGCATATCGCGCTGGGCGATGCTGTGGCAGGCTTGAACGGCGCCGCGGCGATGCTGGTGGCGCTCCGCCATCTCAAGCGCACTGGGGAAGGGCAGTTCGTCGACCTGTCACATTCGGAATGCCTCCTGCCCCTTGCAGCACACGGCATAGCCGAGCAGTCCCTGACCGGCGCGCCCCCTCCGAGGTTGGGAAATCGGTCCCGCCATTGTGCGCCGCACGGCGTCTACCGGTGTGGCGATGACCGCTGGCTTGTGATCCAGGTCCGGTGCGAGGGCCAGTGGGAGGGCCTGCGTAGCGTCCTTGGTGATGCTATTGCGGGTTTCGACGGCCTTGAGGACGGCTTGGCACGATCCGAAGATCTGGACGCCGCAGTCTCCGAATGGTGCGTTCATCAGGGCGCGGCGGAGGCCATGGACTCGCTGCAATCGGCAGGTGTGCCCGCTGCGGCCGTCGTCGCATCCAAGGAGCTCATGGCAAGTCCGCATCTGCAGGCCCGCCGCTTCTGGGAGATTCTGGACCGGCCATACATCGGCAAGCATCCCAACGGCGTCGCTCCTTACCAGCTCCAAGACGGGCCGCTGGAAATCGGCTGGCCCGCCCCTACCTTGGGCCAGCACAACCGCGAGATCCTCGGGGGATTGCTCGGGCTATCGGACGCAGAACTGGCCGACCTCGAACGTGACGGTATCATTGGCAATCGTCCGCGCTTGCCCGGAGCCGTTGGTGGATGAAACTGTTGATCGCCAATCGCGGGGAGATCGCGATCCGTATCGCACTGGCCGCAGCCGATCTTGGCATCGAATCGGTCGCCGTCTACTCCGAGGATGATGACAGGGCCCTGCACGTACGCAAGGCAGATCGCGCAGTAGCTCTGACAGGATCCGGCGCTCGCGCCTATCTGGATTCGGCGCAACTTCTCCGGGTCGCGACCGACATCGGATGTGATGCAATCCATCCCGGATATGGCTTCCTCAGCGAGAGTGCCGAATTCGCACGCCAGTGCTTGGCTAGCGGACTGACCTTTGTGGGCCCTCCGCCAGAGGCCTTGGCCTTGTTCGGCGACAAGGCGCGTGCGCGTGCCCTAGCCCACGAGATGGGCGTGCCCGTCGTGCCGGGAACTTCCGAGCCGACGACGCTGGAGCAGGCACGGGCATTCTTCGAATCCCTACCCGGCGGTTCAACGATGCTGATTAAGGCCGTAGCCGGAGGTGGAGGGAGGGGGATACGCATAGTCACTGACCTCGGACAAATCGAACAGGCCATGGCGAGGGCCCAGTCGGAAGCTAACGCCGCTTTCGGAGTGCCGGATGTCTTCGTGGAACGCTTCGTGGTAGGTGCGCGACATGTTGAGACCCAGATAGCCGTGGACTGTGACGGGCAGTTTGTTTGCCTCGGCGATCGTGACTGCTCCCTGCAACGGCGCCACCAGAAGCTCATCGAGGTCGCGCCAGCGCCCGGACTTTCGGACTCTGTCCGGAGCGGGATTGCCAGCGCGTCGGCAGCACTGGCGAAGGTCGCTGGGTATCGCAACCTCGGTACGTTTGAGTTCCTGGTGGATGGCGAGGAGTACTTCTTCATCGAGGCCAACGCCCGGCTGCAGGTTGAACACACCGTCACCGAGGAGACCAGCGGGCTAGACCTGCTGCAAATCCAGCTGCGGCTGGCCCAAGGGCAATCTCTCGAGGCTTCAGGTGCCCGGCGCGGAAGGCTCGGTTCGGCTCAGGACGCCGCCGTACAAGCTCGCGTGAACATGGAGACCATGCAGGCCGATGGCTCGGCCAAGTCCAGCGGAGGCACTCTCGAGGCTTTCGACGTGCCATCGGGCAAGGGCGTTCGCGTTGACACTTTCGGATACGCCGGATTTCGCCCGAGTTTGAATTTCGACTCGCTGCTGGCGAAGGTTGTCGGCCATGCCTCAGAGGGTGGTCTCGAAGCCGCGATGCGGCGCACGGCGCGAGCGCTGGGCGACTTCAGAATCGTTGGAGTCGACACCAATATTTCCTTCCTCCAGGCGCTGCTCGCGCACCGAGACGTTCGCGCTTGGAAAGTGCACACCCGCTTCGTCGACGAGCGGATGGAAGAGTTGGTAGCTGCGCGG
>LXNI01002148.1_pt1 | contig 14502 bp, 10 predicted proteins | sample 809091 | NCBI WGS metagenome assembly LXNI01 (sample SAMN04870527, study PRJNA318959) | sponge metagenome | biome: 01000161; feature: marine sponge reef; material: water | host: Sarcotragus foetidus | place: Greece: Milos, Mediterranean Sea | collected 2013-05-29 | depth 5-7 m | reverse complement strand
GAGGGCGTCGATGTAGGGCGCGATTCGCTTCCAGATCCCCTTGGTATAGGTCGTGTGCTTGACGTAGGAACCCAGCACCATGTGATTCGGGTCATGCTTGCGGATCTCAGCATGCGAGACCTTGTGGAGTTGTTCGACGATCTCGCCAAGCAGTGCTTCCGCATCGCCGAGGATGTCTCTTGAACCGACCCACGCGGGTAGCTGTGCTCCGGCCTTGACTGCCGAGATCCAACGCGGATAGGTCAGCGAGCCGTTCTCCCGTAGATCGGGAAACGAGGCGAAAGTTGTTCCGTAGACGGTGTTAAGCTTCGCGATGTCGCCGCTATAGCGTTTCTCGAGAACGTCGAGCAGTCGCTCGCGTCCGGGGCTCCCAGGCTCGTGCGAAAGGGTCTCGTTGATCCAGAGGTCCTCGCGCATAAACGACCCGTAGCCGTAGTAGTAGCCGAGGATCCACGGATTGTCGCGGTTGGGTGCGACACGATTGGCGATTTGCTCGCGGACATATCCCTGATAGCTTGCGCTGAAGACATCGGGACGCTTTTCGCCGGGCTTTAGCTCGACTTGATGCTTGATTAACGGAACATGGATTGCGTGGGGAATCTCGGCTTCGCGGTAGACCTTGTCTGCCAATTCGGCGTCGATGTTGCCGAAGCGAATGCGCTCAAGGCTGTAGGGTCCGGACCACACGGAGTTGAAACCTAGTTCGCGCATCTTGCGGATGCCGTCGCGCATCCATTCTTCCTGGCTGCCGCCGTAAGCGAATGTGATGGCACCCTCCGACATGCTCGTGATCGGATGAGAGACGCCGATGCCGAAAAAGCCGTGTCCGTCGGGAGTGACCAGCCACCAGCGATCGTCGATTCGCTCGGTGTGGAAGAAACCGGTTCGTTTGCCTTTGATATCGAGGAATCCGCCGTATCGATCGAGCTGTTGGCCGTGGGTTGCGCCAGGCGCCAGCAGGAGTACGAAGCAGAGGACCGCGGATTGAAGTGGATGGAAGATTTTCATTGGATTCGGTGAAGTTGCAGGCTTGTGTCGCATGTGGGGCCACCTCACGACCGCGACCGTACGATGGTCGATCTGAGACGGCCGGAACACGGCTCAGCCCGCCATGCGGAGGCGCTCTTTGGTTCCTTCGTAGCCGAGTGGGTGCTCGACGAGGAATATGAAGTCGACTGTGCGTTCGAGTGTGATGTCCGCACAGACGCTCGAACCGACTGTCTTATTGGTGCTAGCGGCATCACGCGGCACCTCTCGGGAATGGGCGAACGGACTGTAAAAACGCGGCGGCGGAGATCGGCGTCGCCAGCGCCAACAGCACCGGAATGATTAGGCTGACATTCATAGCGTCTTGATCCGTATGTTGCGCCAGCGAGACACGGCCCCTTTCGCCCATCGGTTACGCCCCATGCGGAGGCCATTGTTGTGCACTTCGAAACCGATTCGCCCTTTGTTGCCAATTCGACGCTTCAGCAGTTCCGCATCGTAACCCTCGGTGTCCAGCGTTCTGGCGTCCATTTCCAAGATCTTAACGTCGTTGATCCAAGTGGTAATCACCGGCAAGTCGCCGACGCAGCGAAGACGAAATCGGTTCCAATCATTGGTCCGCCAAGCCTTGCCGAAAACGGCGAACGTTGCTCCGTAGCGCAGGTCGGGAAAGTCGAAGTGATCCTCCCGGGGAGCCTCGCGGAAATTGAGAACTTTGAAATCATCCCCCTCGTCGCCGCCGACGCCGAAGGTTCGGGCGTGGAAGGAGCCGATGCCATTGCCGAAGATTCCACCGATCATCCCTCGAGGGCGATGATCGACCAGCAACTGAAAACCGGCCGTCCCTAGTTCTTCGTGGGTGCGAAACATGATTCCCGTGTCAATGGGCCAGTCAGGCCGTGCGTCGACTTCTAGCTCGAAGTCGACGAACGACTCTTCGGTTAGCAGGTAGCCGCCTAGGCCGGAACCCGCGGGCTCTTGACCGCCAATGATTGCGCCGTCAACGACCTCCCAGCGACCGACGTGCGAGATTCGTTTTCTTCCAGCCTCGGTCTTGTTCATCATCTCGACCAGAGCCGGTTTGAGATCTTCTGCCGAGAGGGTGTCCCACTTTTCACCTCGGGGGATCTGCAATCGCGGAACCGCTTTCCATCCCTTGAGCGTTTGCCCGTCAAACAGAGAACGAAATCCGTTGCTCGGCGGTTGCTGTGCGGCCGCGCTCTCGGCGAACGGGTTGGGGGCCAGCCCTGCTGCAGCGAGGGTTGAAGTGGCCAACCACTCCCGGCGGCTTACTTCATTTCTTGCTCGCATCACCGACGCATCCCCTCAACGCTAGTCCTGCCGTTGTTTGAACACCATCTCCTAGTTACGGTTACGAGAGATCTTTCACCCGAATCCGCCGCCAGCGACAGACCGCTCCAGGAAGCCAGCGTTCTTCGGCCAACCGGTCGCCTTCTCCGCTGTTGTGAACCTCTAGTGCGATGAAGCCGGAGCGGCCGAGCAGCTGCGCTACTGCCTCGGCGTCGTAACCCTCGGCCCTCATGCCAGCGGTGTCGGCCCAGGCCATCTTCTCGCCGTTGATCCAAGTCGTCAGCTCCGGTATGCGCCCTTCGCAGCGCACGCGGATCTCGTTCCAATCGCCGAAACGCCAAGTCTCGAAGAAGGCGTCCGAGCCGGCCGACCAGGTCGCATCGCTCTTTCCGGGGTCGGGTTGAGGGCTCAAATCCTCCATCGCGACCGGAGTCATGCCGACGACCTTGCCACTCGAGCCTCTCTTCGCCTTGAATCCGAACTGACGAGTGTTGAATCCGCCGATTCCGTTGCCGTAGTAGGAGCCGATGTTGCCGCCCTCGCGGTGGTCGACGAGGACCTGGAAGCCTTGGCTACCGAGTTCGGTCGCGCGCAGCATGAAGCCAGTGTCGACGCCCCAGTCGGGGTTCGCCTCGAGCGTAAGCTCAAAGTCGGCGAACTTCTCATTCGTGATCAGGTAGCCGCCGACACCCGACCCGACGGGAGTTTGGCCGCCGGTGATCGCGCCGTCGACGATCTTCCACTCACCTTTGTTGCGGAGAGCCTTCTTGTACTGAGGGGAGTCCTTGGACGGGGAGGCGCCGCCGGGATTCCTAGACACCGGAAGACGATGAATCAGCTTCCATCCATTCAGACTCTTGCCGTCGAACAAGGGACGCCATTCGCTCTGAGCAGACCCAAGCGCAGCGGAAGCAGAGCCGACTAGAAAGCCCCTGCGGGTGAGTTGGTTCTTCATGCCAATAGGTCCTTCACGACGTGGCCGTGGACGTCCGTTAGTCGGAAATTGCGCCCCTGGTGCTTGAACGTCAGCTTCGTGTGGTCCACACCGAGCAAGTGTAGGGCTGTCGCGTGGAGGTCGTGGACGTGGACGGGATCCTCGGAGGGCTGGAAGCCGAAGTCGTCGGTCGCCCCGTAGGTTAGCGCGGGCTTGATGCCGCCGCCGGCCAACATGAGCGAGAAGCCGTCCTTGTGGTGGTCGCGGCCGGGGTCTTGCGTGAAGCCCGTCGGGGAGATGGCCTGTACCATTGGTGTGCGGCCGAACTCGCCGGCCCAAATGACTAGGGTGTCGTCCAGCAGACCGCGTTGCTTCAGGTCGTCGATCAGGGCGGCTGTTGGTTGATCCATCATGTGGCATGAGCGGGGTAGTCCGCCCTGGCTGTAGATGGCGGAGTGGTGGTCCCAGCCGGCCATCATGACTTGGACAAAGCGCACGCCGCGCTCGACCATGCGCCGGGCGAGCAGGCACATGTTCGCGTAGCTGGAAGCCCCGGGCTTGGCGCCGTAGGCATCGAGCACGTGCTGCGGCTCGCTCTCGATCTCCATTAGCTCCGGGCCGGAGGACTGCAACCGGAACGCCATTTCGTACTGCGCGATGCGGGTGGCGATTTCTGGGTCTTCGTAGCGTTGAAGGGCCAGCTGGTTGAGCGCGGATACGCCGTCGATCACCTGCTTCTGGTGTTCGCGGCCGACACGGTCCGGGTTGGCCAGGTAGTGTACTGGTTCCGCGCCCGAGCGGAACTTGACGCCCTGGTGGACGCTAGGCAGGAAGCCGCTGCCCCATGCGCTGTTGCCTGCCGTATTGGGTCCCGTCGACATGACAACGAAGGTCGGCAGGCTATCGCTCAGAGAGCCTAGCCCGTAAGAGACCCACGAGCCGAACGTCGGCCGCCCGAGGCGTCCGAAGCCGGTGTGGAGAAACAGCTCGCCGGCGCCGTGGTTGAACTCGTCGGTCTGCATCGACCGGACGACGGTCAAGTCATCCGCGCGCTTGGCTAGCTCGGGCGTCAACTCCGAGAACCAGGCGCCCGACTGGCCGTACTGCGCGAACTTGTAGGGCGATTCGAGCGCCCCGGCCCTCTCGGGAATAAACGCGAACTGCTTGCCCTTCAGGATGCTCTCGGGCAGCGGCTTGCCCGCGTACTTCGCAAGCGCCGGCTTGGGGTCAAGCATGTCGACCTGCGAGGGGCCGCCAAGCATGTGCAAGAAGATGATGTGCTTCGCCTTCGGAGCGAAGTGCGGTGCGGAGTCGTCCGCGCCGAGCAGGGACTGAAGAGCGATAGAGCCCAGCCCAGCGGTGCCGGCTCGGAGGAATGCTCGACGGTGCATTCTCATCGTCATCAACTCTTGGTGATCGCCTCATCTAGGTTGAGGAGAACTCTCGCTAGTGAAACCCAAGCTTCGGCTTCGCTGTCCGTCGCGTCCCGGAACCCGCCCAGCAGGCGCGTCAGCTCGGCTAGCTCCGTCTCGCTAGGCGGGCGGGTGACCGAACGACGAAAGCCGAAGATGAGTCGATCGCGGTCGGACGCGCCGGCGCGCTCGACGACGAGCTTCGCCAGGGCCTCCGCGGCTTCGACATAAGCCGGGTCGTTCAGCAAAGTCAGCGCTTGGAGGGGCGAGTTAGTGCGGGCCCTCATGGCGGCGCAGGCGGCTCGCGCAGGAGCGTCGAACGTAATGAAACTGGGGTAAATCGCCCCTCGACGCAGCAGCGTGTAGCTCCCGCGACGATAGCGATCCGTTCCTTTCGATGTCGGGTAGACCTTGCTCTCTACACCGCTGATCTCTCCCCAAACGCCGTCTGGCTGCGGCGGATGGACGGGAGGTCCGCCCATCTTCAGTGACAGTAGACCGCTCGCGGCCAGAAGTGAGTCCCGAATCGCTTCGGCGGGCAGCCGATACCGAGGACCGCGAGCGAGTAGGGTGTTTTCGGGATCTCGTTCGCGGAGTGTGTCCGATACCCGCGACGCTTGGCGATAGGTCGCAGAAGGCACCATTAGACGAACAACGCTCTTGACCGACCAGCCTCGCTCGGCAAACTCCACCGCGAGCCAATCGAGCAGCTCGGGGTGAGTTGGAGCCTCGCCCTGGCGGCCAAAGTCGTCTGCCGAGGCAACGATGCCCCGGCCAAACGCTTCGGCCCAGAGACGATTGACGGTCACCCGGGCGGTTAGCGGATTTTCAGGTGAGGTTATCCACTTTGCCAGCCCCATGCGATTGCGCGGCAGGTCGGAGCCGAGCTCGTGCATTGCGGCGGGAGTTCCAGGCTCGACCTCTTTCCCGTGCGCGCCGAACTGTCCGCGCTCGAGCAGATAGCTCGTAACTGGACCCGCTTTGTCGGCCATGATCAGAGTCTTCGCTGGCGCAAGAGCTTTCAGCTGCTTGGTAAGTTCTGCTAGCTCCTTGCGCGGCTCGGCGACTTCGGGCCGCGTCTTGAGAAAGGCGTCTCGGATGAAGTTGTTGTCCAGCTCGGTGCGCTCGTCCGGTGACTTCGCCAGAGCGCTGACGACTTTCGGGGGAAGCTCCTTGTTACCCGCCTGCTCGTCGATCCACGCTGGCAGGTCCGCGGCCACCCGGAACTCCGCGTCATTGATGACCATCTTGACGAACTCGTGCTGGGCCTTCACTCCCTCGTACTGCGCGCGCTGGGCTGGTGAGATGGGCAGCTCGACCTGCGCGCCGACGTAGTACTTGCGAGTGTTGCCGCCTCCGCGCAGGACCGTCTCGTCAATGCCACGGTCGAAGTAGGCGTAGAAGCGATAGTATTCCTCGATCGTGAACGGGTCGTACTTGTGCGTGTGACACTGAGCGCAGCCGAGCGTGGACCCGAGCCAAACCGTCGCCGTCGTGTTGACCCGGTCGACCAGCATCGAGTTACGGACTTCGTCAATCTTCGAGCCGCCTGAGCCGTTCATCGGCGAGTTGCGGTTGAAGCCGGTCGCGATGAGTTGGTCGAGGGTGGGTCCTTCGAGGAGGTCGCCAGCCAGCTGTTCGATCGTGAACTGATCGAACGGCATGTCGTTATTGAACGCCTTAATGACCCAGTCTCGATAGGGCCAGATTTCGCGTATGTCGTCGTGCTGGTAGCCGTTGGAGTCGGCGTATCGTGCCAGGTCGAGCCAGTGCCGCGCCCACTGTTCGCCGTATTGCGGCGAGGCCAGAAGCTCCTCGACCTTGGCGAGGTAGGCTTCGCTGGTTGGGTTGGCGAGGTAGCCGTCGATCTGTTCGGGCGTCGGCGGGATCCCGGTCAAGTCGAGGTACAGCCGCCGCATCAGCACGCCAGGCTCGGCTTCCGCCGACGGCTGGAGCCCCTCGGCTTCGAGCTTGCTCAGGATGAACCGGTCGATCGGGTTGCGCGGCCAGGCGTCGTTCGAGACAGCCGGGACCTCGGGGCGTTCCGGCTTCTCGTAGGCCCAGTGGCGCTTGTACTCCGCGCCCTCGGAGATCCACTCCTCCAGCAGTTTGATCTGAGCCTCTTCCAGGGCCTCGCCACCGAGCGGCATGCGGCGGATTGCATCGTCGGTCTTGATCCGAGCAATGAGCTCGCTTGCGGCAGGTTGCCCGGGAGTGATTGCTCGTTTGCCGTTTCGTTCCTGGGTAGCCGCGGAGAACTCGTCGAGTCCTAATCCGCCCGCACGCGCATCCTCGTCGGGGCCATGACACGCGAAGCACTTCCCGGAGAGCAACGGCCGAATGTCACGAGTGAAATCGACTTCCGCCTTGGCTGTCGGCAAGCCCGCCAGAATCAGAATCGTCCCGAACAGAGCGACGGAAGTTGGCAAGGCCACCTTCATTCTTCGACTGCCTCGCTCAGAGTTAGGACTCGCACTTGGTCGAAGCTCCCTTCCGCAGCTATATTCGCTCGCATCTTGAGACTGATGGTCCTTCGGTCTTGCGACAGCGTGACCTCATCCGACACCGGGTATCCGTTCTGGCCTCGGGTCCGACTGCCTAGCGACTCGAGGCCTCGAAAGGGCCGGCTCTCCTCGGGATAGTCTAGGCTGCCCAAACCGAAGCGTCGATCGGTGGCTTCGAGCCGATCGGCTCTTCCCATCATCGCGACGATCGGCGCGGCAAACTTGATGACCCCTCGGACCGGCTCCGCAGCTGTAGGACGGAAGTGCAACAAGTAGCTATCAACACGCGTCCCCGCTGGCAGTAAGCCCAGTGGAGTCCTAAAGTGCCGGTAGACACCTGGGGAGTCGATCGTCGCCTCGATGGGCGTTTCCACCAAGACGCCACGGCGTTCCGGGACGACGTCGATCCAGTGCTGACGTGAGGTTTGCGCTTCGAGGTCAACGCCTTCCTTCACGCGAACCGCCCCTCTGAGCAACTCTAGGCCGTACCGATCTAAACGGTGGGGTTCGAGGAGGGCCTCACGGGTGGCCGGCTCGATTCCATTGACGCCTTGGTGGTCCAGTCGGCAGGCGTCCCCTTCTGAGATTTGGAAGCGCTCCTCCCCGTCGCCTCGGACAGGCAATACTTCAACGAGGCCATCGATGACATGGACGTCCGTGCGGCCGCCCTCGCTGACGGAGAGCCCAAACTCGGTGCCAAGGTCGACCACTTCCGCCTCCGGCGTGGTGACGACGAATCCTAACGCCTCTTCGGGGATGCGAGCGACGAGGTTTCCGGATTCGAGGTGAATGTGGCCTCTGTTTCGAAGCTCGAACTTGGCGGGCCCTTGGATTGAGACCCGCGCTCCGTCGCCGAACTCCAACTCGATGGTCCCCTCGGCAAGGGCAAAATCACCCAAGCTCAGCGCGGCCCCCGGAAGCAAAGATGCGTTTGGAGCTTCGGTTCGGGAGTTCCCTTGCCAAACCACATCAACCGCCGCCACAAGTCTCGCGCCGGAGGATTCGGCTCTTGGCGCCACACCCGAGCGCTCAATGAAAGCGCCAACCGCAATGACGATCGCTGCTGCGACTCCCGCCCATTGCAGCCAGGCCGACCTTGGCAACTGAGCCGTTTGTTTGGGAGCTGCCGGCAACTCGACTTCAGCGAGTTTGCTATCGAGCGACGAGCTGTACACGCCCCCCGGATAGATCGCGCAGAGCGCCTCGTGATTGTCCAAAAACTCTTGGTAGCGGGCCCGCGCCTCGGGCGACTCCAACAGAAGAGCATTGAGACGAGCGGCTTCGGCTGGGGAGAGGCGCTGATCGACGAGCCGAGAAACCAACAGCTCGAGCTCCTGAACTTGTTCAGACGCCATACTCAACCTCCTGGCCTAGACGGGCTCGGATGCAATCCCCCAGCCTCTTGCGAATCCGCAGAAGGCGCATACCCGTAGCGTCCACGGTTTTTTCGAGACTCTGCGCCAGAGCCTGCACGGTTTCGCCGTCGCAGTACCGTCGCTGGATGAGCGAACGCTCTTGCTCTCGCAAACGCTCCAGGCACCGTTTCAGAACAGGGATACGACGGTCGACATCGGACACTTCCTCATCTGCTTCACGGTCCAAAAGCTCATGCACCTCGTCGGTGAACACCAAGCGACTTCGGCTCTCGGACTTCCTCCAGGCCATGACCTGGAATTTCGCGATCGTGAAGGCCCACGCGGCGAAGCTAGAGCCCTTCTGGAACTCCCCGGCCTTTTGGCAGAGCACGAGGTTTGTATTTTGTAGGACTTCCAGCGCCTGCTCGTGGTCGGCTAGGCGCTTCAAGATAAAGCCGTAAAGGCGCGGCTGGATCGTCGTGATCTCGACAACCAGCTCCTGAGGCACGCCGTACGATTCGTTCTGTTCGCTCATCCCGCCCACACATAGATATATAGCGGCTGCGTCTGAAACCTAACAATCCTCTAACGCGCCGGTACGACCCTAGGACAAAGAACCAGATGAACGAATCTTCTACTCACCGCCCCCTGTCCTGGCCGTTTCGTGTCGCTGCCGTCCTCTGGGTCATTTGGGGGCTAGTCCATGCGCTTGCCGGCGTGCTGACCATTACGCAGGATACGGCCGGGGCCGCTCAGGGTATCGCAGATGCTGTGGACCCCGCTCTGCTGGAGATGGACTATCCCGACGCTGTCGGCGCGATCATGAACCAGCATGGCTTCAACCTGCTCTGGATTGGCGTCGTGACGACAGTGTGCGCCTGGTTCATCTGGCACCGGTCTCCGCCGGCGATCTTCATCGGAGCTCTTGTCGGCGGCCTCGCGGACGTCGGGTATTTCCTATTCATGGATCTGGGCGGCTACGTCAACTTTGTACCCGGCACGGTCATGACGTTGGTTTCATCCTCCGCGATCATCCTGAGTTTCTGGGCCTATTTCAGCAGGAAGTCTACACGTGAGTAATCGGGGCTCAACTCAGGGGCGCACGGTGCCGCAAGCCGGACTTCACCGCTAACGGATATCCTTGTCGGGCAGCTCCATCCGGAGCTGCGGGTCGATCGGCATCTGGTCCGGAACCGCGCCGGTCTCGTGCTTGAGCCTGTCCAGCTCCGCTTGAAGCTCGGCTAGCTTGTCAGCGTACGCCCGGGCGTCGACGAGGTTGCGTTCTCGAGCGGATGGCCGAAGTCGACAGAGGACGCAAGCCTATCCGAAGCGACCAACCAAGGCCCTCTCCACGTGAGGTGCCAATGAGCCGTCGCCGAGTGCTTGAATGGATTCTTGCAACTGATGGGGCCGGAACGACGAGTGCCGAGGACCGATCTACGTGTGCTGGCGACCCAAGCGATCATCGACTGATTCACCGAAAAGGGCTAGCGTCTGAGCGTAATGGAGTGGACTTCCATCGCTTGCCCGCCAGGAATATCCTTCGCCCTCAGGGTCAACGGGCCGCGACCTTGGGCGAGTTGAATCTTGCCGATCGTCATCGGACGAAAGTCCTTCGTGACCGACTCTTGCCGCTCGACCCGGTCCTGGTCCGGACCGATCACCGGCGGATCATGCGCTTCGGTGACCTTCGCGCTGACTGTCGCTTCACCGAACGAAAGCTCGACGGTCGAGCCTAAGTCGGCTTGCGGGCAAGCGTAGTAGACGGTCGCTTCGTACTCGCCGGCTTCGAGAACGTCGATATCCCAGCTGATGCGGTCGTCGGCGCTCCCCCACTCCAAGAAGAACGAGGCGTTGGGAAAACGGTTGCTGCGTATGACCGTCCCTTCTGCGACGCCGTCGCGAGCTGGAAGCAGCGTGAAGGGCTTGTACCCGACGGGGAAACCGCGGTCGTCTTCGCCGAGCTCAGCGTGGATCTCCGCGGTCATGGCCTCGAGAGCCTTTTTGAGCCGGGCCGCTTCTTCGGGATGCTGGTCGGCGACGTCGGTCCTTTGACCGGGGTCGGCGGCAATGTCGAAGAGCTGACCCTCCGTGTCCATGCGAAATCGCTGCGTGCGAACGCTCGACGCGCCCTTCCCCGGCCGGAACGAGAAGATCTCGCGGTCAGGCCAATCACCGGCCGAACCGTCCAGCAGCGGCTTGACGCTCTTGCCATCCAGAGGTTTCTTGCTGATCAGATCGATCCCGGCGATGTCGGCGAGAGTCGGCAGCAGGTCGATCGCTCCTGCGATCTCGTCGAGTTGCAGACCAGCCTCGATGCCATCCGGCCACCGGATCAAGAACGGCACACGAACGCCGCCTTCGTCAATCGAGCCCTTACGCCCCTTCATGTCCCCGTTCCAGCGGACGCCGTTCGGCCCATTGTCGGAGAAATAGATGAAGACCGTATTTTCTGAAATATCGAGCGAGTCGAGCTTCTCGAAGATCCGGCCGACGTTCCAATCAATGTTCTCGACCATGGCGAGCGCGGCCCGGATGTGACCGATGTGCTCTTTCTCGGGTTCGCGGTTGTGCATGGCCAGCTCGGCGCCGTCGAACTTCTCGTAGAACCGATCCGGGACCTGCATCGGGGAGTGAGGCGTGTTGTAGGGCAGGTAAGCGAGGAACGGGCGATCCTTGTTCCGCTCGATGAACGCCATCGCGCGCTCGGTGAGGTCGTCGATGATGAAGCCCTTGCCTCGCACCAGCGCGCCGTTGTGATCCATCGGGGCGTCAAAATAGTGCGCCCAATGGCCCGAGGTGAAGCCATAGTACTCTTCGAATCCGCGGGAGTTCGGATGGTAAGGGTGCTGGCCGCCGTTGTGCCATTTCCCGAACGCGCCGGTGGCGTATCCGGCGGCCTTGAAGGTCTCGGCGATCGTCGCCTCATCAAGGTCAAGGCGCTCGGAGCCGGCGCTGGTACCGTAGACGCCGCCCCGCGGATAGTAGCGTCCCGTCAGGAACTCCGCACGCGTGGGAGAGCAGACCGGGCCGACGAAGAAACGATCGAACAACGCGCCGTCGCGGGCGAGCGAGTCAATGTTCGGAGTCGAGAGGTTCGTATTGCCGTGGACGCTCAGGTCGCCCCAGCCCTGATCATCAGCGAGAACGATCACGAAGTTGGGAGGACGATCCGCGGACGTACCCCGGTCACTTGACGGGGCGCACGACAACCCGACGAACAAGGCGCTCAAGAGTAGCTTCTTCATGTTGACGAGTCTCTAATCGTATCCGAGCGCCGCACTCGATCGAGCTCTACGATTGGCGACAGTTCGTCGCTTTGGCCGGCCGGCATTTGAATCACTATCCGGTCTTTGCGGTGCTCGAGTAGGACAAACGCTAGGCGGATGCGCGGTCATCTAGCCAGTGGGGGCGCCTGCAATTCGTTTCGAAGCAGCTCGAGTTCCGCCTGCAATTTTGGAATCACCCCCGCATACTCCGGGTCGTCGTAGAAGTTCCGTCTCTCCTCGGGATCCTCCTGCAAGTCGATCAGCTCCCAGCCAGCCGGCCCGCCGTAGCGAGTGTCGTAGTGGTGGATCAGCTTGTAGCGCTCCGTTCGGACTCCATAGTGCGGGACGATCTCATGGCTGTTGGGGTACTCCCAGTAGTGGTAATACATCGACGTCCGCCAGTCGGCCGGCTTCGCCCCGCCGAATAGCGGTCGCAGGCTCGCCCCCTGCATGTCGGCGGGAACTTCGACGCCCGCCAGGTCGAGGATCGTCGGGGCATAGTCGACATTGAGCGCGAAGCCATCGACCTCTGTTCCCGGCTGGATCATCTTCGGATAGCGCATGACCAGAGGCAGCCGAAGCGGCTCCTCATACATCAGCCGCTTGTCGAACATGAAGTGATCGCCGACGAACATCCCGTTGTCTGACGTGTAGATCACCACCGTGTTCTCAACGAGCCCCTCCTCGTCGAGGAAGTCGAGAAAGCGCCCGACGTTCTCGTCCACCGCCACCATCACGCGTATGTAGTCCTTCACGTACTGCTGATACATCCAGTCGTTCAGCTCGTCGCCTTGGAGCTCTTCCGGAGGATGGAGCTTGCCGAGGTTGCCCCGGCGGTTCCAGCGGAGCAGCAACTCTGGGACGAGGCGGGTGTTCGACGCCTGCACAGCTTCAGCGCGGCCCGACAGGTCATCGTCGAAGGTAGCCGGCTGCGGGATCTGCTCGTCTGAGAAGAGGTCCTCGTGTCGTTTCGCGGGCTGCCATAGACCATGCGGCGCCTTGTGGTGGTAAAGCAGCGCGAAGGGCTTTTCGGGGTCGCGCCCGCGCACCCAGTCGATCGCGAAGTCGGTGATCAGGTCCGTCACGTAGCCTTCGTGCTCGACGCGCTGTCCCATCTCGATGAAGGAGGGATTGTGATAGGCCCCTTGGCCGGGCAGAACTTTCCAATAGTCGAAGCCGGTGGGCTCGGACTTAAGGTGCCACTTGCCGACCAAGGCTGTCTGGTAACCCGCCTGTCGCAGCAGCTTGGGAAAGGTCTGCTGCGAGCCGTCGAAGGTATCTTGGTTGCTGCGTTGGCCGTTGATGTGGCTGTACTTGCCGGTTAACAAGGTGGCCCGGCTCGGGGCGCAGAGCGAGTTGGTGACGAAGGCATTCCGAAACAGCGCCCCTTCTTGGGCGATGCGGTCGAGGTTGGGCGTAGACGCCCGGCTCGGCCCGTATGCGGACATCATCTGGACGGTGTGATCGTCCGTCATGATGTAGACGAAGTTCGGTCGCGGAGAGGGAGGAGTCGGCGGCGCCGCGCAGGCTCCGAGCAGCAGCGCCGCTTGGGCGCAAAGCAGAACGGCTCGCATGCGTGCCACAGTGTAGCAGCGGCGTTCGTAGGGAGTCGTGACGCCGCCCGCCCAAGAACCAGTTGAGAACCAGCCTTCCCACGCCGACGAAGCTGGTACCTCGAAGTACGGTTCGTTCTGTTTGCTCATCCGGCCCGCATAAAGATATAGCGGCTGCGGCTGAAACCTAACAATCCTCTAACGAATATCCTTGTCGGGCAGCTCCATCAAAACACTCGTCTCGCTAGGATCGCATCTTCGTAGCGAGATCAGCTGATCGATTCACAAAGAAAGAATCCCAGCCGTGATCTCACGTTCGTCGTGGACTGGGGCGCCACCGGTCGAGCCGTCGCCACTCAGGGCGTACAGTGAGAACCCCGCTTCCGCTCTTGCTGCGATCTGGCTGGACTCGTAGTGCTGCGTCGTCAGCTCGACATTGACGCGAGCCGAGGCTCCCTCTGGTTCGGATGGTGATCAACAGCGTGCATTGGGCGGTCGACGAAACACCCCCGGGGGCTCCACGTCATGATCTCCACTTGGCACGTTGAACGCGTCGACAAGTGATCGAGACCTAAGCTGCCATAGCGGCCCACGGGGATCAGGCGCGTCCAGGCGCCCTCCGGCCTTCGCTGACGAAAGTTCAGCTCTTCACGCCGGTCGTGGTAGCTCAGCCAAACGGCGCTGAGCGTCCCGTCCGCGCCGCCGATCACAGACGGAAAGTCGTGCTGGCGCAGATCCGTTCCCGATAGGTCGGTCGAAGCCGGAATGCGCGTCGCGATGACTCGGCCGCCGGCGTGTTCGGTCCATTCTCCGAAGACCATCGCCATCGGCTCCAGGCTGAGGTCGCCCGACTCCGACGAGATCCGCAAGCGAGTGGCGCTCGATCCGCTTCCCTGGATGCGAACGCCCTTGGGCATCTTCACGGTCGCGGCGGCGCTTCCGCCGGCGGCGCCGACGATCTCGCCCGTTTCCATCACCTCTTCTCGGACGGTCGCGCGCCACCGGCCCTCGGGCAGGACGCGGTCAGGCGGCTCGAAGCGATAGCCCTCGATCGCATGGATGTCTCCGGCGTCGGCAAGCGCGGAGGCGCGCCATTCCCCCAACTCGGTCGAGAGAACCAAGACTTGCCAAAGCTGAGACTCAGGAGTCCCGCCCGGATGCCAGGTGTAGTCGGCAA
>LXNI01002147.1_pt1 | contig 14517 bp, 13 predicted proteins | sample 809091 | NCBI WGS metagenome assembly LXNI01 (sample SAMN04870527, study PRJNA318959) | sponge metagenome | biome: 01000161; feature: marine sponge reef; material: water | host: Sarcotragus foetidus | place: Greece: Milos, Mediterranean Sea | collected 2013-05-29 | depth 5-7 m | reverse complement strand
GGCAAACAAGCCAAAACCTTTGCGCATGCGGCCTGCCAACTGCTCGGGTCGTCGTGCCCACCATTGCCACATAGGTTCCCGCGTTACGTCGCGGATTAACAACCGCATGGAAATGGGCATCACCAGTGCCGGGTCTGTGTCGCTATACTTGCGTGTGGCGATTACATTGCGTCTTCCATAGTCATGGATGACACAATCCAGCACTGCGATCTCGAGTTCATACAAGGAGTCGAAATAGTTATAAAACGTACCAAAACCGACGTCTGCTCGTTCAGTAATTTCCTTTATCCTTAGTTCGCTTACGCCGGCTTTGCATATTTCGTCATAGGCTGCGCTTAGCAGGCGCATCCGCGTGGCCCGTCTCTTTTTCTCTATCCTGCCGCCTGGTTTAGGAGCGTCATCCCGGCGCGGGATAGATCGGAGGTCGGTCCTTCTTTTTTTTTGCGCCATATTTTGTATACCTTCTTTGTGGCGAGAGTTCTCTGATTATATCGAAAACCAGCTTCTTAGCGCGAGCGGGTTGCGCAAAAAAGCGAGGATTAGCCTGTGTTCTATACAGAATCCTTAATGAGTATTCGAGGTTAGCGCAGACACAGTGTGATAAGACTATTGATCTCTAAATGTGAATTATAATCATAGTGTTACCGAAATATTGAAACACCATAAACACCATATATAACAATAGCATATCGTATTATACAGTATGTTACAGAATGTTACTGAAATGTATAATTGGTGGCCAGGGACAGAATCGAACTGCCGACACAGGGATTTTCAGTCCCCTGCTCTACCTACTGAGCTACCTGGCCAGGGAAAAGCGCCGTTGTTGTGGCACGGTGGAGTAAAATGGTGTATTAAATCCCACTCCGGGTTTTTCGTCAAGAGGGTATCGCCTTGAAACAGGAAGAATTAAAGTTCGTATTGCGCGGGACCTTGCTGCATGCGCCGGTTCCCGGTATTGTTGAAATTCTTGAAAATGCCTTGATTGCGGTGGACAACCGCGGCCAGATTGCCGCAGTAACAAGCCCCGGCAAGCCGGACTATGTGAAACTGGAGCAGGCGGCGGCACAGGCGGGCAAGCTGGAACAGTTGTCAGCGCAGGAGTACTTGCTGCCCGGCCTGATCGATACCCACGTTCATGCACCGCAGTGGCCGCAGCTTGGCAAGGCCCTGGACCGGCCCCTGGATGAGTGGCTGCAGCAATATACCTTCCCGTTGGAGGCCAGGTACGCAGACCTGGAATTCGCCGAGCGGATCTACCGCAACCTGGTCCATACCCTGATCGCCAACGGCACGACGACCGCGCTGTACTACGCCACCATACACCTGGAGGCATCGAAACGTCTGGCTGAAATCTGCTTGGAGCAGGGGCAACGGGCTTTGGTCGGTAAAATTGCCATGGACAACCCTGAACAATGCCCGGAGTATTACCGTGATGCCAGCGCCGGACAGGGGCTGGAAGATACCGAGCGCTTCATGGAACAAGTACTGGACATGCCGGGAAATGCCGGCAAGCGGGTGCGACCCGTCATTACTCCCAGGTTCATTCCCGCCTGTACCGATGAATTGCTGCGGGGACTGGGCGATCTGGCGCAACGTAGCGGCTGTCACGTGCAAACCCATTGTTCGGAAGGCGACTGGGAGCACGGGTACGTGCTGGAACGCCACGGCACGACTGATACGCATAGCCTGGACGGGTTCGGCCTGTTAACCCCGCGCACAGTCCTGGCCCATTGCGACTTCATCAATGAGGGAGACATGGGGGTAATCAAGGGAGCGGAAACGGGGATCGCGCACTGCCCGCTGTCAAACCTGTATTTTGCCAACGCCGTCTTTCCCGCGCGCAAAGCCCTGGACCGGGGCTTGCAGGTGAGCCTTGGCACGGACATTGCAGCCGGGGCCAATCCCGGTATCCTGCACAACTGCCAGATGGCGGTCACTGCCTCCCGGGCGCTGGAGGACGGGGTCAACCCGGACCTCCCGCCCGCCGAGCGGGGCACGGCAGGGACACGCATCGACTTTCGTGAAGCGTTCTGGATGGCGACCGCAGGCGGTGGTGAGGCGCTGGGTTTGAAGGTAGGAAAATTCGTCGAGGGTTATGCGTTTGACGCCATCATCGTGGACACCCGCGTGCCGGACAGCAACCTCACCATCTGGGAAGACATGGACCGCGGCGACGATATTCTGCAGAAGATTATCTACAACGCCGACCGCCGCAACATCAGGCGGGTGTGGGTGCAGGGGGAACTGCTCAAAGACTGAACTGAAAGAACAGTCAACCTGCTGGCCCGGCCAGAAGCAAATACAACGGGGGTCTGCTCCCTGCTTCCTGGGAAAATTCCGGTCAGGATACCGGCACATACTCCTTCGGTTTCTCGGAACCCTCGCCGAAGAAAAATTTTTCCATTTCCTCCTCCAGGAGTTTGCGCGCCTTGGGCTCAAAAGGGGTCAGGCGATATTCGTTGATCAGCATGGTCTGGTGCGATAACCACATCTGCCAGGCTTCCCTGGACACGTTTTCATAGATACGCCTGCCCAGGTCGCCGGGGTACGGCGGCGCGGGCAGTCCCTCCGCTTCCTTGTTCAGCTTTATGCAGTTGACGGTGTGTGTCATGTTATTTCTCCAGTAATGGGTTTAGCGGCGCCCTTAATCCTAATTCTTAATTCCTATGTTTCCCGTTGCAGCAACGCCTTCACGGGCGCGGCCATGCCTATTGCCGGCGCCCGTTCCGGGGCATACCAGAGATAGGCGCCATTGTCCTGTATTGTATCAGCCCGGTCCCGGATCACGCCCCTCACAGGCGTAATGTCCAGGTGGAAGTGGCTGAAACTGTGGCGCACCTGCGGCAGGGGGGTGAGTGTTTCGGATAACAGCAGCGCGCGGTTCTCAATCCAGTCGGCAAGCTGCGCATGTGTGGGATACTCCGGCAGGCTCCACAGCCCGCCCCACACACCGGTCGGCGGGCGTTTTTGCAGCAGGATTTCACCCTGCTCATTCTCCAGCAGAGCAAATACCGCCGTGCGTACCGGCAGTCCGTGCCGGGCCTTCCCGGTCGGCAACTGCTGTTGCTCGTTGTGCTGTCGTGCGTAACAACCCGCTGCCAGGGGACAATCAACGCAACGCGGCCGGGAACGGGCGCAGACCGTCGCGCCCAGGTCCATGATGGCCTGGGTGTAGGCTGCGGTTTCCCGCTGCGGCGTCTCCTGCTCGGCCAGCTCCCACAGGTGTTTTTCCACCTCCCTGCGGCCCGGCCAGCCGTATATCCCGTAGTAACGGGTCAACACCCGTTTTACATTGCCATCGAGAATGGGCGCGCGGCGCCCATGGCCCAGGGACAATATGGCCCCGGCGGTGGAACGACCGATGCCCGGCAGGGCTGTCAGCGCGTCCAGGTCAACAGGCAGGCTGGCGCCGTAATCCCGCACCACAACACCCGCCGCCCGGTGCATGTTCCTTGCCCTGGCGTAATAACCCAGTCCCGTCCACAGGTGCAACACGTGATCCGGCGGCGCCTCAGCCAGGGCGCGGACATCCGGAAAGCGTTCAATAAAGCGCAGGAAATAAGGTATGACCGTCTTCACCTGGGTCTGTTGCAACATGATCTCGGAAACCCAGACACGATAAGGATCGGCATCCTGCTGCCAGGGCAGATCATGCCGGCCATGATGTTTGAACCAGGGTAGCAAGGCGGCGGCGAGTTCAGTCATCGGGGGTTATTTCCAGCAGGCATACCCCTGGCAAGTTCCTCCATCCTGAGAATACTCTTGCGCGCCTCCTTGATCAGCTTGCGCTTCAGGAAAAACGGGCCGATGGCGGGCGGGATCCAGAAACCGGGTTGCAGGTGGAAACTGTAGTTGATTTCAGTCTGATCCAGGCCCAGCGGCACGATGTGCCATTCGGTCCTGCCGTAATCGAAATCACTTTCTTCCGGCAGCATGGTCGCCACGATCCTGCTGTCGGCGAACTGTTCCACGTCTTCGACCATTACCACCTCGAAGCAGAAGAAAGCAACACAGGTCTTAACGACCAGGCGGCGCCGGGTACTGTGCTCGGGCGCGCCCGGCACCACCACCGATTCGATCATCACTGCACTGAGTTGTTTGTAATTCTCATGGTCGGTCAGGATCGCCAGGATACCCTCCTGCCCGGCATCGATCTGCATGGTGAGATTGAGCCAGTAATCCTTGCCCTTGTGCTCCACGTGAGCAGACTTTATCTCGCCGGCGCCGGACAGTGTACTGAACAGGATGAGAAACAACGTGAAAGATAATTTCATGTCTAATCCTTCCCGAAAATCCCCTTCAGGCCTTTTTTCAAACCCTCTTTCAACAACTCCTCCAGCGGATCCGGTTGCTCCTCTTCACCTGTTCCTGTCTCATTTCCGGAGTCTTCCGGCGCCCTGGCGCCGGGCAACTTCTGATCGAGGACGTCAAGGACCTTGTTCACCAGCAACCCGGCCAGGATCTTTTCCCAGGCCAACCTGATGCTGGGATCATCCAGCGTGCCGATGACCTCAACGGGCAATGACAGCCCTTCCAGTTCGGCCAGTTCCTCAGCGCCGGTGTAGCGTGCGGTATCGACGACTGTGGCCAGGCCCCGGTAATCAATATTGCCGCTATGCAGGTCCGCCAGCACGCCGGCGCCCTGCAAGCGGAACGCCGGAGCTTCCAGGACCAGGTCATCCATACGGATCACACCGGCTGTCGCCACGGGGTTGCCGGAAAACCGGGTAAAGTCGGTTGTCTCGGCTTCCTCCAACTCCAGGGTCCTGCCCGTTTTGAACTGGCTCCAGAGGCGCAAGGCCCGGCCCAGGTTGAAGCCGGCAATGGCGCCATCTCTCAGGCTAATGCTCATCGGGCCGCTGAGACTGCGTTTCATGGCGGCAACACTGTTGCCGCTGGCATTCAGCGTGGCGCTGAAATTCCCCTCGCCGCGCAGGCGCGCCTCACCCGTCATATCCAGCAGCAGGGGTTCTACGTGTATGCCCAGGAGTTCCGCGTTGAGCGCTAGTGTCGCGGGGTCGGCGCGTGCATCCAGCGCGCCGCTGGCAGATAACACCCCTTCATAAAGAAAAGCTGTCATCTCATCCAGCCGCAACACGCCGTCCCTGGTTTGCAGGCGCACACCGACATCTTGCAGGTGCAGTCCTGAAACATCCAGGCTGTTTATACTCAACCTGCCATCCAGGTCGGTCGCAAGCAATAGCGCAATGGGTAGGCGCATTTCCTCTTCGGCTGCCCCGTTTGCCCGCGCTGAAGACGGGTTTTGTTCCGCCGCAGGCGGCAGGTAACGGTCCAGGTCTATCCGGTCCAGGTTCAGGGCGAACTGTGTAATCGGTCCGGGCGTAGCTTCCGTCATACTGAATTCACCGTCCAGACGCGTATCATCCAGTTGCAATTGCACCTGTTCCAGCCTCACTCCGGCAGCAGACAGGTCAAAACGGCCGGACAGGGCCACGTCGCCAAAGACACTGTCATCCGCGCTGGCGGGAAGTTCCTGCCCCAGTTGCCGCGCCAGGCGGCGCAGGTTGAACGGCGCCACCTCCAGTTGGCCGGCTGCTGCGAGTTCGCCGAACAGGTTCGAGAATGCCACGCGACCACCGGTCTCAAGCCCCAGTCCTTGCAGGGTAAACCCGTCGAACGTCAGCGTCTCCTCATCCAGGTTCACGTCAACCCCTGTGGACAGGATCAGCGCGGTTTCCCCGCCGGGAATATTACTGCTGTTGAGCGCGGCCTGCACAGCCAGCGGCGCAATCCCGAACTGCCGCCCGTCTGTGGCATAGGTAATGACACCGGCCAGGGAAACACGCGCGTCCAGCTCCGGCTTGTCACTGCTGGCGTGAAAACCCAGGTTGATATCAACGGGCTCGCCGTATTTCAGTTCCGCAATGCTTATATTGATGTGGGAGAACTCATGGCGCACTGCCGCGTGCCGGTCATCCAGGGTAATCCTGGCGTCCTCTATGGACACGCCCCCCAGGGCCAGCGCAGCCAGGGGCAACACCGGCTTGTCTTCCCCATCAGCAGGCGCCCCAGCGAACGCATCCCAGTTGGCAACACCTTGTTCATTACGCGCCAGGTTGATGACCGCACCCTTTACGACAACCGTATCCACTTCGTATTCTTCCCGCAACAGGGGCAGGGACTTGACCCGCAGCTTGAGGTAATCCAGGTCGGCAAACGATCCGGCGCCAAATTCTTCACTCTCCGCAATGCTGACAGCAGCGGCTTCCACACCCAGCCAGGGATAGTATGTCAAGGTAATGGGGCCGTCCAGGGAGAGCGTCTGCCCGGTTTCCTTGTAGAACCTGGCCTCCAGCCAGTCCTTGTGCTCATTGGGGTCGATTCTCGCGACCAGGATCACCAAAACCGCCAACGCGATAACACCGAGGCCGACCAGCCAGGCCAGGAATCTGATCAGTTGTTTCAGAAGTCTCAAGGCGATACTCGTGGGAGACTAATTTCCAGCGAACGCTGATAGATAGTTGCGCGCTTCGGCAACCGCCTTGCACACCCTGGCAGGGGCGGTCCCACCCGCGTGGTCCCGCGCGGCGACGCTGCCTTGCAGTCTCAGGTAATCATATACATCCGCTTCAACGCCTTCATGGAACTGCTGCAACTCAGACAGTTCCAGTTGTTCCAGTTCCTTATCCTGCCTGATGGCATACTGCACGGTCTTGCCGACAATGGCATGAGCATCCCGGAACGCCACCCCTTTCATCACCAGGTAGTCCGCCAGGTCGGTGGCGGTCAGGTAGCCCTGCCGCGCGGCCTCCAGCAAAGCGTCGCGCTTGACCTGTATGGAAGGCAGCAACTTCACATACGCCTCCAGGCACAGTTTCAGCGTATCCACCGCGTCGAACAGGCATTCCTTGTCCTCCTGGTTATCCCGGTTATAGGCCAGTGGCTGTCCCTTCATAATGGTCAATATGGCAGCCAGGTCGCCGTACACCCGGCCGGTCTTGCCGCGCACCAGTTCCGCCACGTCCGGGTTCTTCTTCTGCGGCATGATGGATGAGCCGGTACAGAAAGCGTCATCGATGTCGATAAAACCAAAAGCTGGAGACAGCCACAGCACCAGCTCCTCGGAAAACCGGGACAGGTGCAACATGACCAGCGCCGCGGCGGCGCAGAACTCGACCACAAAATCCCGGTCGCTGACCGCGTCCAGCGAGTTCTCCGCGATGGCGGGGAAGTCCAGCAACTCTGCCGTCAAGGAGCGGTCGATGGGAAAGCGCGTGCCGGCCAGCGCCGCCGCACCCAGCGGCAACACGTTGATCCGTTCCAGGCCGTCCCGCAGGCGCTGCTCATCTCGTTTCAGCATTTCATACCAGGCCAGCATGTGGTGGCCGAAGGTGATCGGCTGCGCGCCCTGCAGGTGGGTAAAACCAGGCATCACGCTGCCGGCCTCCTGTTCCGCCAACGTTACCAGCGCCTGCATGTTCTGTACCAGCAGGGAGCGGACCACTGCCACTTCCGCGCGCAGGTACAGGCGCAGGTCGGTGGCGACCTGATCGTTGCGCGAACGGCCGGTATGCACTTTTTTTCCGACCTCGCCGACGTGCTGCACCAACGCCGCTTCAATGTTCATGTGCACGTCTTCCAGTTCCGGTTTCCAGGTGAACTCGCCCGCCTCAATCTGCGCCATGATGGCGTTCAGCCCGGCGCAAATCTCCTCACTTTCAGCTTCCGTCAGCACGCCGGCGCGCGCCAGCATCTGCGCGTGGGCAACGGAGCCCTGTACGTCATAGGGCGCCAGGCGCCGGTCAAAAGACACGGATTCGGTAAACGCCTCCACGAATTGATCCGTCGCCTCGGTAAAGCGTCCGCCCCAGGGTTTTACTGTGTTTTGCTTGGTTGCCATTGGCACAAACAGGGTTGACTGTCGGTCGTACAGTATAGCGCAGTATCGATATTACCGTGCTACCGGTTATGTCTCATTTCGTTGTTTACCGCCCTGCGTTCGTCATTCCTGCTCACTTCTCCAACCAGTCTTCCCGGGCATCGTGATAAACATAACGCGGCTGCAACGCCCCCGCTTCCACCACACAAACCTCAGTCAAACGTCTCTCCCCCCTGCCCTCCAGGTAATCCATGTGCAAGACCAGGTCCAGGTTGTGCAGGTATTCCGTCTCTATCACCTGGAACGGCAGTGTTGAGCCGCCCATGGTCAGGCTGACCAGGCGCTTGAGTGCGGCGCGGGCGTTGTTGGCATGCAAGGTGGTACAAACGCCGCGATGGCCCGTGTTCAGGGCCTGGAAGAACACCTCGGCGGCGTCCGGTTCCCTGATTTCGCCGACGATGATCCGGTCCGGCCGCTGGCGCAGGGAAGTAGCCAGCAGTGTCGCCAGGGTCAGGGCCGGGGTATCCTCGGAATCATGCTGTTGCGCCTCCATCTGGATAACGTTGGGCGCATTCAGCATGATCTCGCTCACGTCCTCACACACCACGATGCGATCCTGTGGCGGAATGGCAAAGGACAGGGCATTCAGCAAGGTGGTCTTGCCGCTGTTGGTGGCGCCGGAGACCAGGATGTTGGCGCCGCGCGCCATTGCCTGCAGCAGCGTCTCCTGCATCGGGGCGCTGATGGTACGGGTCTCCACCAGGCGCGCCAGGTCCAGGCCGCGACGCCGGTGCAGGCGTATCGACAGAGTGCAACCGGCTGGCGTGGCCGCGGGCAGGGTCGCGCAGACCCGGCTGCCGTCCGGCAGGCGGGCATTGATGATGGGCGTTTTTACCGGGTCGAAATACTGCGACAAGGCGTTGGCGATCTGCTCGATCAAGGTGGCGACCTCGGCGTCATCACGGAAAGCCAGCGCAGTCCGGTACATACCCCGCTGCGGATCATCCGCCCAGATATCGTCGAAGCGGTTGACCATGACATTGGTCACCCGGTCGTCATCCAGTAAGGATTGTATGGGAGAGAGGTAAAACCTGACCAGTTCCCAGTCAGCGCCGGTTAATGCGGTGAGCATGATGATCCTTTATTCATTTCCGTAACTGTTCCAGAGCAAGATTTGTGGGGTCAGAGTAAAAATTCTTTCAGAATTTCTTACTCTGACCCCACAAATATCCCAAATATCCTGCTAGAATTCAAGTTACGAGGAAATAACAGGAGGAGGCTGGCGGATGGAGCGCCGGCTCAGAGGAATTTGGACGATTTACTTACCCGAATGGCAAGCTGGAGCGACCCCTGGTACTGGGTGGGCATCGCCGTGCTTGTCTATGCCAACGCCGTTATCGGTTTTCTGCCCCTGTCTTCAGCACGGGAGTTGACTCCGGCCGAGCACCTGCTCATGCATGCGCGCCGGGTTCTGCTGCTGTTGTTCCTGTTCTTGCTGCCGGGTTTCCCCGTGTGCCTCTGGCTGCTGGCCGCCAACGCCGGCGGCTCGATTACGGTGGCGAATAATATTGTGGATATCGTCATCATCAGTCAGGCCGGGAGTATGTGGGGACTGATACTGGCAAGCCTGCTGGCGGGCTTTCTGACTCGCATCGTATTCCTGCGCTACCTGTACCCGCACTTCTCGTCCTGGTATATCTTCAGGCGGGTGTCGCAGCGCGGCGATCACGTCTCCGACATCCGTAGCGAGGCCAACCGGTTCCGGGAGAAGCATTTCCAGCCGGATAAACACTACCGGCAGGGAAAGATATTCATCGGACTGCGCCAGGACAATACCCCCTTGCACGTCCCGGTGGAGCGCTGGAAAAGCTGGAACCAGCGCCTGGTGGGCGCCACCCAGACCGGCAAGGGCATCCTGTTCGGGGTGCAACTGGACCAGTCCGTGCGCCAGGGTTATTGCACGGTTTTCTTTGACCTCAAGCCGGACCGCCACGCGCTTGCGATCATGCGCAAAGCCTGCGCCGACACCGGCAGGCGCCTGGTGACCGTGGACTTCAACGGCGAATTGCCCGGGAAATGGTCACCGTTCAGGACCGGCACCGAGCGGGAGATCAGGACCCGGCTGATGCAGGCATACAACCTGACCGAGCGGGGTGACAGCGCAGACTTCTACCGCATCGGTGAGCGGGAATTCCTGGAATCCATTTTCAACAAGTGGAACAAGGAGTTGATCGACCTGCCCCGGCTACTCCGGAACGCGGCCAAACCGCCGCCTACCGTCACCAACCTCACGCGGGAACTGCTGGCGCTGTCCGCGTTGAAGCCGGGACGCAGCAAGGGAGTGGATATCGAGCGGGTGTTGCGTGAGAACGCAGTCCTCTATGTGCGCTCGTCCACCACCGACCCGGTGGTAAAGCGCGCCACCCAGGTGTTCCTGTTGTGCCTGTTGCAGGCCGCCATGCGCCTGTACCGGGGCCGCGCACGGGACAGCCACCTGTTCATCGGCATAGACGAGGTAAAGTTCCTCGCCACCGACATCCTGGGAGACATGCTGGCGACCATCACCGGGTTCGACTGCCACCTCGCCATCGCCTACCAGAGCCTGGGCGATTTGAAATCCGTCAACCGGCGCCTGGTCAACGTGGAAGCGCTGGAGTTCAGCGTGGAGAACAACTGCAAGATGTCGCTGTACTACCAGCCCACCGACTTCGAAACCGCCGAGTACGCGGCCAAGCAGAGCGGCACCAGGCAGGCCAGCCGCTACCGCATGAACGTGGATATCAACAAGGCCGGCGGCGAGGTCTATGCCGACCGCAACCTGATCACCCAGGAAGACGTGTTTTACATCCATCCCAACACCTTGATGATGCTGCCGTCCCGGGTCGCCATGGCAAAGATGCCGGGGCAACTGGCGGAGATCATCCACACGTGCTGGGTAGAGGTATATCCTGCTTACCTGGAATGAGCCAAATCCAGTCAGGCCAGCAACCCTCAAACGTATTCCTTCCCCTGTTTGTTTCCTGCGCCCCCCTGTTAGTCATTCCCCCTGTTCGCCCCTTTGCTTCCCCCCGTTCGTCATTTGCGAATGCAGGAATCCAGTAGACAACAAACTCCTTATAATGGATGTTTACTCACCGGATTCCTGCATCTCCCTGTCCACACGCGGCGCATCTTTCCACTTGCGCGGTGTGTTCCGGGCGACTGATCGGGCCAGTTCCGGCGTGCCCGTCGGGCACTTGTTCAGAAAGCGCAGGCGCGCGGCAAAGGTCGCCGGCCAGGTGAACTTCTTAATCCCGAAATAATGAGACAGGGCCGGATTACAGGCAGCCGGACGCGCCGGCGAGGACAGGCACAACAAGGCTTCGCAGGACAGGCGCGTGATCCCCGTCAACAACTCAGCGCCGGGGGCTGCCCGTGCCTGGCCAAGGAGCAGCAACAGCAACAACAGGTAGTATTTCCGTTTCATTTCCGGTTCTCCATCTATTCCGATAACGATCAAGCAAGCGCACAACAGCGCTTTTCGCATAAAAAAAGGCGACCGGAAGATCGCCTTTTCCGCCGGTCAGCTCCAACCTGCTGCAAGCGCGAGAGGCATCTCGTGTTGCTGTTGGACGCTGCGAAGCTGGCGCACCGGTTCCAGGAATGCCAGGCAGGCCGTGATCTTCTCAAAACTGTCAACGTTATTGACCGCGTCAAAATAGTCAATAATGACAGAGGAGAAATAACCTTCCTCCGCATCCTCGATACGGATCTCGGCAACACAGAAAGGTGCACCGAAGCCCTTGACCTCGAAGGTCATATCCCGATACCTGTCAGTAATCAGGTCACCGGGTTTGGCTTCGCCGTCCCTGACTATCGTGTACCAGCCATCTTCATTTCTCTCTGCCCTGTGAGCAGAGTCAATACCAGCAATGAGTTGATAATCTACGCTCATGATCGCTACCTCAAGAATGGGTTCAAGGGTAGGCAATCCGCAATTACCCGGAGGACCCGGATAAATCCGGGTCGCCCGTTTACTCGGGGACAAGTATAGTCTGCTTCAGGCAGCAATGCAAGACTTTTTATATATTACAAAATCTTACTGGAACGTGCATTGCTTTATCAAACATTACAATACCGACCTCACCCTTCCCTTGAGGGAGGGGTACACCCTTCCCCTTCCTGATATACTGACCCACCATGAAGCAGGCACAACTACAGCAATCCGCACAGCCACCGGACGCAGCCCGGCTCGACGCCCTGGAACACTGGATCATCGTAGTCAGCGAACCGGACGCAAAGGAAAAATGGCCGTTCTTCCCCTACCGGGACATACTGCACCAGCGCTACCGCCGACTGCGGAAAAATACCGAGGACAAGCCCCTGCTGACCGACCTGCCCAACGACAAGGCCGGCCACGTCGCGCTCGCCACCGTCAAGCCCGACCTGCCCACGTTTGAGCTGCTCACCCTGGCGCGCAAGCTGACAGAGGGACAGCGCGCTTACCAGGCCCGGGAACTTGGCATCGCAATCATCGGCTTTCCTGCAACAAAATCCGCGCAGGTGGCAGAGACCGTGCTCGCGGCAGTCCTGGCCGCGGATGCGCAAATGCCTGATTTTCAAAGCAAGAAGAAAGCCCGTACCAGGCTGGAAACAATCCACCTGCATGGCGTACCGGATGATCACGACGGATTCGCCCGCACTTTTGCCGAAGATGAGGGCAATGCCCTGGCGCGCTACCTCACCGCGCTACCGCAAAACGAGCTGACCCCAACGCTGTATTGCAAGCGTATCGCCAACCTGGCCGGGGAGTTCGGCTGGAACAGCCGGTTCTTCAGCATCGCCCAACTGGAAAAGAGGAAAGCCGGCGCGTTCCTGGCCGTAGCCCAGGGCAGTCCGCAACGGGACGGCGGCATCCTGCGCCTGCGCTATGTTCCCGAGGAGCCTGAAACTGGGGATCTGCTGGCGCTGGTGGGAAAAGGAATCTGTTTCGATACCGGCGGCGTCAACCTGAAACCCCACAACTACATGATGGGCATGCACGAGGACATGGAGGGCAGCGCGGTGGCGCTGGGCACGCTGGCAGCACTGACCCGGCTCAAGGCGCCGTTTCCGGTCGATTGCTGGCTGGCGATCTGCAGCAACCACATCGGTCCGGACGCCTGCAATCCCGGCGATATCGTCAGCGCGCTGGACGGCACCAGCATCGAGATCGTCCACACCGACGCCGAAGGCAGGATGGTGCTGGCCGACACCCTGACGCTCGCCTCCCGTAACAAACCGAAACTGATCATCGACTACGCCACCCTGACCGGGGCCTGCGTGTATGCCCTCGGCAAGGCGTACAGCGGGGTGTTCACCAACAAGGCCGACTTGCTACCCGTCATGGTCAAGGCGGGCGTTGACAGCGGCGAGCGGGTGTGGCCGTTCCCCATGGATGAAGACTACGACCAGGCGCTGGAAAGCAAGTTCGCCGACGTCAGGCAATGCAGCAGCGACCCCGGCGTGGACCACATCCTCGGGGCGCGCTTCCTGCAACGCTTCGTGAAACACGACTGCCCGTGGATACACGTGGACCTGTCCGCCGGCAACAACAAGGGCGGCCTGGCCCACGTCCCCACCGACACCACGGGCTTCGGGGTGCGCTTTACCTTGAGCCTGTTACTGGACCAGAAAATAATGAAGTAACCAAGGTCTGCTCCAACCACCATTCCTGCGTATACTCTGATCGTCATTCCCGCGCAAGCGGGAATCCAGTGAAACACTATGCCGCGCAACGACTCATTATAATTGGTGGCCCGCCTACCAGACTCCGACGTTCTCCGCCGACGCCCAAGGCTCCTGCGGCGCCTGCGCCTCCCCCTTCTGCAACAACTCGATGGAAACATTATCCGGCGAGCGCAGGAACGCCATGTAACCGTCCCGGGGCGGCCGGTTGATGGTAATGCCACTGTCTGCAATCTTCTGGCAGGTGGCGTAAATATCATCCACCTCAAACGCAACATGGCCGAAATTACGCCCGCCGGTGTACTCCTCCGGGTCCCAGTTATAGGTCAACTCCAGCACCGGCGCCGGCATTTTCATCCCTTTCGCCTGCTCCGCATCCCCGGCCGCGGCCAGGAACACCAGGGTAAACCGGCCCTGCTCACTCTCCATCCGCTTCACCTCCTGCATCCCCATCACGCCGCAGAAAAAAGCCAGAGTTTCATCCAGGTTTGAGACCCGGATCATGGTGTGTAAATATCGCATTGGTTTCCTCCTTTATCGGGATTATATGTTGTATTGAATATATGAGGTTGTTGGCGTCAATTATAATCCGTTCGCCGTTCATAAATCTCTTCCCTCTGTAACCGTTTTCCTCCCAGGTGGTATCCCCGCTTCATTTTCTCGCGCACGCGCTCGCGGGCTGCCTCTTGTTCACCAGTAAACACTTTTGACTCTGATACTGCAACCAGTCTGCCCCTTCGGGTAACCGGCAACTGTGATTTGACCCGCGCACGGGGAATATTCGGGCTTGCCGGGTCAACCGTTATCCCCCTGCGGCACGGGTTGACAACCAGGTCCATGTCTTCCATCGGCACCGCTCCGAGTAACACTTCATCGCCCAGGACCAGGGCGCCGACATAACAGAAACGATCCCCAAACGTGACCTTGATCGGCCCGACATAGGGCACATTCATATTCCTGCCATCTGC
>LXNI01002146.1_pt1 | contig 14519 bp, 14 predicted proteins | sample 809091 | NCBI WGS metagenome assembly LXNI01 (sample SAMN04870527, study PRJNA318959) | sponge metagenome | biome: 01000161; feature: marine sponge reef; material: water | host: Sarcotragus foetidus | place: Greece: Milos, Mediterranean Sea | collected 2013-05-29 | depth 5-7 m | reverse complement strand
TTCGAGGAGCTGATGGCCGTGGCCGACCTCATCCACGTCATGAGCCAGGGCCGCCTGGTGGCCAGCTTCCCGGCCGAAGAGGCCGACTACGAGCGAATCCTGCACGCCGCCCTGCCCTAGCGGTTGACTGTCCAGGACCCCGCCGACCAGTGCTCGGACCCGCTCACCCGTCGTTCCGGCGGAGGCCGGAATCCACCCCGCAGCGGTTCCGGGTGCATCCGCCGCCCACTGTCCAGCACCGGCCTAGAAACGGAGACCACTCATGCAGTTGCTAGCCAACTCCCGAGGCAACTACCACTTCCTCTCGGGCATCGATCCCTACTCGTGCGGCGTGGTCGCCGACCCGGGCCACGAGGTGGTCCACGCCACGCTGCAGGCGCCGCTGCCCTGGCGCGAGGGCTTCGAGCGGATCGACGCCCATCTCGCCGAGGTGGGTCGGGGCCGTGAGGCCCTCTGCGGGATCCAGCTCCGCTCGCCCGAGCCCTTCACCATGGCCGGGTTCATCGAGTTCAACCGGGGCTACATCGACCTGCTCCGCTCCTGGGGTCTGTACATGGGCGACCTCAACCCCCTCGCCCGCACGAACGTGGCCCCCGAGGACTTTCCCCCCGACGTCGTCTCCCTGCAGGCCTTCTCCTACACGACCCCCGCGGAGGACGGCGCCCCGCTGACCTTCGTCGTCGCCGGCGCCGGCGAGCTGCGAGCGGCGGCCCTCGACGCGGACACCATCGTCCGCAAGGGAGAGTTGGGCCCCGACGCCATGCGCGAGAAGGCCCGCCACGTAGCCACCATCATGGAGGAGCGCCTGGTCGGTCTGGGCGCCACCTGGGACCTTGTCACCACTGTGGACGTGTACACGGTGCACCTGCTCGAGGGCCTGCTGACCGACGCCGTGCTGTCGACGGTCGGGGTGGCCTCCCGCCACGGCCTGCGCTGGATCAACTCCCGCCCCCCGGTCCGCGAGATCGAGTTTGAAATGGACCTACGAGGCATCCGCACCGAACTCACCCTCTAGGTCGAGCAAACTCCAACGACCGGTGCCCGGAGCGCAGCGAGGTGGTTCCGACGTGACCTCCGTGCGGCCGGAGATTCCGGCAACGGCGGTCCCGGGACGTCGGACGCGCACGTTCACCGCCACCACGGCCCCTGCGGGGTTGCTGCGGGATCATCTCACGACGGCGTGGGCCGAACTGGTGGTGCTGGCGGGGTCGGTGCTGTTCGTCGAAGAGACGGGGCGACGGGTCGTTGCGAGGCCCGGCCGTCGCGTCACCATTGTTCCTCGCACCCGCCATCACGTGGAGCCGGCCAACGGCGCCGAGTTCTACGTGCAGTTCTACGAGCATGCCGAGCGGTAACCCCGAATGCTGGTCGAACGAGCGTCACCCGGCCCCCGGTTGAAGCCGTGAACTGGGATTTGTGTGCCGGGGCGGCTACTTCGTGTGACAGGCCGCCATTCCCGCTACTTCCATCGATCTACGGCCTTCGACGGTAGGGGCTGCCTCCATGGAATCATTCGGCGTCGGCCTCTTGCACAGTTCGGGCGGCGGTGTCCGAGATCTTGAAGCACGGTAGGGCGGTCACCGCCCGTCAGCCGGTGGCCGACCCTCGTTTCAAGATTATTCAATCTTGAGAAAGAATGGAGCAAATGGCTGGATTCTCGTTCAAGATGTTAGAATCTTGAACGATGATCCGCGTGCTCTGTCTTGACGACATTCCTGATCGGCTAACCGAAGAAGACTTCTGGGCGCTGTTCGGTCGAGTCGAGCACGAGACCCTGGACTTCAAGCGCGGTGTTCCGGACGACATCCTCACAACGATCCCAGCCATGGCGATGACGGATGGGGGGCTCATCGTCCACGGCGTGACCTTCGACCTGAAGATCGGTGGCTGCCCGCGATCGCAGAACACGGTGGACCGCATAACGCGATTCGCGGGCGAATGTGGTGTTGAAGTGCGAATCCGGTCGGTGGTGGTTGGTGAGTCGGAGCTCACCATCACCGAGGTGCCCGAGATCCGCGGCCGGATTGTCACGACTCCTGATGGCCGATTGCTGAGGCGCGTCGGCGGGGACTCCCAACCACTGCGAGGAGACGCATTGGCGCGGTTCGTTCGCCAACGGGAGGATCGTCCGGGTGAGGACGAGCCACTCAGTGGGTTCCAACCGGTCGACGTGGATCTCTCGGCGCTCAACGAGGTTCTTGAGGCCGACGAGCGGCCATCGGTCGACCGAGAGGAGGCCTTGCGGTCGCTCGTGGATCTGGGGGTGGCGGAACCGGATTCTTCCCGTCTCGGGGTCAGCGTGCTGCGCGCCGCAGCGGTGCTGTTCGCGCACGACCCGGGCAAGTTCATCCCCGGCGCATCGGTCCAACTGGTGCGGCGGGAGGGAGTCGGCCCCGGTCCGGGACCGACGGCGGCACGAACCGAGTGCACTGGGCCGCTGAGCCGGATTCTGGACGACTGTCTGAGATTCGTCTCGCGGTACACGCGCCGGTACGCCGTCGTGCGAGGTGTCAAACGGGAGGTCCTGCCTGAGTACCCGGAACTCGTCCTCCGGGAGGCGATCCTGAATGCGCTCGCCCACCGGGACTACGGTCTCGTCGGCGCCACTGTTGACGTGACGATCTGGGACGACCGCATCGAGGTGCAGAGCCCGGGCCCATTGCCCGGCCACATCACCACCGAGAACATGCGGGAGGAGCACTACAGCCGGAATCGCCGGATCATGCGTGTCCTCAAGACGGTCGGACTCGTCGAGGAGTACGGCGAGGGAGTGGATCGGATGTACCGCGAGATGGAGGCCCGTCTCATGGAGCCGCCGATCTTCTCCGCTGCCGACGGGTCGGTGACCGTCACGCTGCGCAACCGCTTCCTCGTCGATGTCGAGGACCAGGTCTGGTTGTCTTTGCTCGGCCAGTATCCGATGACGGTTGGCGAGCGTCGCGCTCTGGTCGTGGCCCGCCGGGAGGGATATGTCACACCCCGGCGGTTGCGCCAGGTGTTGGGCGACACCGATGTGCGGGGACTTCTGTCGGGGGCGGTGGCCAAGGGTCTGCTAGTGCGCGTGGGCGAGAGGGGCGGCAGCCGTTACGAACTGTCCGACGAGATCGTGCTCCGGGCCGGCAGCGGTGGGATGGAGGCACAGAGCCGTAAGGGGCAACTGCTGTACGACGAGATCCAGCGGCGCGGGAGCATCTCAACATCGGAGGGCGTGGCGCTACTCGGCGAGAGCGCGGCAGCTGTACGGGGCCTGCTGAACGGCCTGGTGCAGATGGGCTTGGCGCGTGCCGAGGGGCGAACCAGAGGTCGCCGCTACTACCGCACATGATTTTGAATTCTTTGCAGCTAATAGTGAAATCAGTCGATTGTGCAGTCAAGATTGTAAAATCTTGGCGACGCCCGGCCAACGCGTCACCATCGTGCCCGGCGTCCGGCACCACGTGGAGCCCGCGGCGGGTGCCGAGTTCTACATCCAGTTCTACGAGCAATCCTCCGACCCGTCCCACGACCACGGGGGAGGCTGAAGCCACCGGCAGCCGGCCGGAGCGGACCGCCTGCCCGGCGGCGGCACTGCACCTGCTGCCGGCCGCCGTCCTAGGACCAGGACTCGGGCCAGGGCTTGGCGGCGACGATGCCGATGGCGGCGAGGTGGTCGGCGTGGCGGCGGAAGGTCTTGCGCATCGTGATGATCCGCTTGCGGGCCTTCCGGCTGCGCAGAACGTTGCAGACGACCTTGGCGGCGCGCAGCGGCCCTTCGTCCTGGAGGAGTCGTCGCGGTTCCAGGAGCCTTTGGGGGACGGTCGACTCGTGGCGGATCTCGAAACCGGCCTCCTCCAGCAGGGCGCGCCAGTCCGCTGCGGTCATCGGCCGCGCTCCCACGCGGATCGCCCGGGAGAGGTCGCCCCGGACCTGGCTCTGGATCTCGGCGTCGAGGCCCTCGGGCTTCAGGCTGAGTTCGTGGATGCCGTAGCGGCCGCCGGGGCGGAGGATGCGGAAGGCCTCGTCGATGATGCGCTTCTTGTTGTCGTCGGACTGCATGGACAGCATCGCCTCGCCCATCACGACGTCGGCCGAGCCGTCGGGCAGGTCGGAGTTCTGGGTGCTGCTCACGATGCAGCGGTAGCGACTGTCGACGATGTCGGCGTTGAAGCGGGCCGCCGCCGCCTCGTCACGTTCGACGCCCACATAGCCGGCGGGGCGCCGTTGGAAGATCAACCGGGCGGTGGTGCCCAAGCCGGGGGCGAACTCCACGACATGATCGGCGGAGACGATGTTGAGGCCGGCGAGCACCTCGTTGGTGAGTTCGCGGCCGCCGGGTCGCAGCACTCGCTTGCCCATGCGGGCCAGCAGCACGTACCCCGGCATCTTCTCGATGTTCGTGCTGGCGTAGGTCGCCGTGCCGGTTCCTGCTTCGGATGTCATGGTGGCTCCTCCTGGTCTGGGTCTCGATCTGGGCTTCGGTCAGGGTCTCGGTATGGGTCCGGTTGGGTCGTGGTGGTTCCGCCCGTCAGTTCGTGGTGGCTCTCCACCGCAGGAGGTGGTTGGTGAAGGGTCGCAGGATGGCGAGTTCGACGATCAGGATGACGGCGATGAGCACGAGCGTCCAGGCGAAGACGTCGGCTGTCTCGAGGTTCGCCCGGGCGCGGGCGATGGTGGCGCCGACCCCGTCGGTGGCGGAGAGCAGCTCGGCCATGACGGCGACGCGGAGCGCCTGGCCGACCGTCACCGAGGCGGCCGCCAGCACCGGGGAGGTGATCGCGGGGATGACGATGTGGCGGGCGCTCATCCAGCGCGACAGTCCGAAGGCGGCGCCCATCTCCAGCAGGTCCGTGTCGATATTGCGCACGGCCTCCTGGACGGCGATGACGATCAGCGGGGTCGCCACGACGATGATCACCAGGCGGGTCGTGGCCGCGCCCGGTCCGAACCAGGTGAGGCCCAGGACCGCGAGCACGATCGGCGGCACCGACAGGGAGGCGGCGAGCGCGGGTTGGCTGATCGACAGGGCCCAGCGCGAGACGCCGTTGAGGGCGCCCCACAGCGCACCGATCGCCAGCGCCAGCGCCACGCCGATGACGGCCCGCCCCAGCGTGGTGGCGAGTGCAGACCCCAGCGCACCGTCGGTTGCCAGATCCCCGATGGCGGCGACGGTCTCGGCCGGGCTGGGCATGATCAGTTCCGGCTCACGCGCCGCCAGGATGGCCCAGACGGCGATGATCGCGCCGATGCCCAGCCCGGCCCCCGAGCCGGCCTGCAGGCGCCGCCTGCCGGCGCGGATGGAGGGCTGGGCGGCCGGAGGCCCGCCGGCCTCCAGGAGGGTCGTCACCGCGGTTCGGGGAGGTAGAACGCGGCGTCCGGCAGCCCGCCGCCGATGATGTCGGGCGACAGGGTGGCGAGCTGGCCGAAGAACTGCTCGAGCTCCGCCTGGGCCTCGGCCGCGGCCACAACCTCCAGGTTCAGCCGCGGGATGACCTGCCCGATGACGGGGGGCGGCACGCCCGAGGCGTCGGAGAGAGCGGCCAGGGTGTCCGCTTCGGCGGCGTTCACGACGGCCACGGAGGCCTCGAGGGCGTTGAGCAGCGCGGCGACCGCCTCGGGGCGCTCCAGCAGCTCCCCGCGCACCACGATCCCCGCTTGGGGGATGCGCGGCGAGGATCCCGTCGCGGACGCCCACTCGGCCTGCAGGTCGAAGACCCGCCCGATGGCCCGGCCGTTCTGCTTGGCGTTGGCGAGTGCCAGGGTCACGACGTGTTCGGGCAGCACGGCCCAGGTCCCGCCGCCGGTGGCCAGCCTGCCGATGATCTCCGGCGGCTGCGAGTAGTACTCGATCTGGAAGTCCTCGCCGGGCGTGAGCCCGTTGGAAGCGGCCAGGAACCGGAAGACCAGGTCGGGCATGTCGTTGGGGAACGGGATCATCACGGTCTGGCCGCGCACGCTCTCCCAGGTGGTCGGTGTGCCCTCGGGTCCGACCAGCCAGATCAACCCCCACACCACGACAGCCGCCATGCGCACGTCCACGCCCCTGTTGAAGAGGTTGGCCCCCACGTAGCTGGGCACTGCGGCGACTTCGGTGTCGCCGTTGACCAGGATCGCACGCAGTACGTCGGGTGTGTTCCAGACGTTGGTGCTGACCGTCTCGGCCACCTCGGCCAGCGGTCCCGTGGTGTCGAGCATCGTGAACGGCGCGGCGAACGCCAGCGTCTCGGGGTGGTAGATCCGCAGCTCGGCGAGCGGCTCGGGCGCGGCCGGCGGCGGAGGCTCCGGGGGTGACGCCGGAGCAGGCTCGGGCGGCGCGGGAGCAGGCTCGGGGGGTGGCGCAGGTGCAGGCTCGGGGGGTGGCGCAGGTGCAGGCTCGGGCTCTGCGGGTGCCGGCTGGGGTGCTGGTTCGGGCGCCGGCGGAGCGGGCTCGGGCGGTGCGGGAGCAGGCTCCGGCGTCGGTGGTGGGGGCTCGGGGGGTGCGGGTTCCGGTGGCGGTGGACTCTCCGTCGCGGTCGGCGCCGGCTGCGGGGCCGCGCCGCTCGTGGCACCGTCGCCGCCGCAGGCGGCCGCCGCAAGCGCCAGCGCGGCGACAATGGCGATGATCCTGAGCCCGGCCGTTGTGTGTCTCATGGGTGTTCCCTTCGGTTTGGACTTGGGGGTTCTGCTTGGAGAGTCCGGGCGGGGGTTCTGGCTACCGGGCTCCGGTCACGGGGTTCGGTCAGGGGTGGTGTCGATTCGCCAGTCGCCGCGGGGCGGGCCGTTCATGACGAGGGTGCGTTCGGCGACGGCGTCGGCTTCGTCCGGGTGGTGGGTCACCCACAGCACGGCCCGCTTCTCATCCCGGAGATGGGAGGCCAGCTCGTCTCGCAGGGCGGTGGCGGTCGGGCCATCGAGGTTGGCGAACGGCTCGTCCACGAGGACGACGGGCGCGTCGTGCGCCAGGGCGCGGGCCACGGCGACGCGCTGGCGCATGCCGCCCGAGAGGGCGCCCGGATAGAGATCGGTCTCGCCGGCGAGTCCGACCCGCCCCAGCCAGTCACGCGCCCGGTGCTCGCCTCCGGGCTCGCAGACCAGCTCGACGTTCTCCAGGGCGGTCCGCCACGGCAGCAGGCGTGGGTCCTGGAAGACGACCGCCACCCGGTCCCCCGGACGGGAGATGGATCCCGAGTCCGGAGCGGCCAGTCCCGCCACGGTGCGCAGCAGGGTGGTCTTCCCCGCCCCCGACGGGCCCATGACGGCAACCAGTTCGCCCGGTTCGACGTGCAGCCAGAGCTCGCTCAGCAGATTCCGGTCCCGGCGCCGCAGCGTCACGCCCTCCACCGCCAAGTCGTCGCCGTTCCCGCTGTCCACCACAGCTTGTTAGGCTAACCTAATTAGGTAGACCTAACAACAGTCCTAGCGCTGTCGGACGGGGATTCGAGTGCTGCGCCGGGGTCTCAGCGATTGATGGGCGGATCCAGCGGCAGGATGAACGACTTGGGGGTGAGGTCGCGCCGCTGGGCCGCCAGGTCGACGGTCGGATCCACCATGCGCTGGTGAGGGCGGCCGTTGAAGGAGGCGAAGGCGTCGGCCCGCACCTCCACCTCGCCGCGACCCTCGGCCCGGTAGTGGTCGGCGATGAGGTGGGCGGTGGCGACGATCAGATCCGGGCGGATCGTGGCCTGGCTGGTCTGCCAGTCGGTCAGCACCAACTCCGGGCCCACCTGCCATTCGGCGCCGGCGGCGTCGCGCACCCGGTAGTCCACATGGCCGGCCTTCTCGGTGATCATCACCCGCCACGAGAGGTAGTAGCCCTCCTCGATCCAGCGCACGTTGCCGGGATAGGCCACATGTCGCAGCGGGATCGCCACCTGCACGAGCGCCTGGTCGGCCTGGGCGCCGGCTGGGACCAGGTCACCACCGTCGACGTGTACACGGTGCCCTGCTGGAGGGCCTGCTGGAGGACGCCGTGCTGCCGACCGTCGGCGTGGCCTCACGCCACGGCCTGCGCTGGATCAACTCACGCCCCCGGTCCGCGAGATCGAATTCGAAATGGACCTACGAGGCACCCGTACCGAGATCATCCTCTAGCGGCATCCTCAAGGGCTGGGAAGCCAACCTGCCGGAGCCCGGAGAGCCCTGCCAGTGGGTGTCGCAGTTCGGTAGAGTTCGGAATACCCCCCTGGGGTGAGTAGCCCTAGGCCGACGGCCTCGACTTGAAGTCGGGGCCGTTTCTCTTCTCTGGGTTCCCCCTGCCGCACGTAGCCCGAGAGCCGCTCCAACCCCCGCCGGCTTGGACTTGGTGAACGAGACCCCGGCTTGATGCCCGGCTCTGTGATCCGGCTCTGACCTCCGCCCAGCTACCAGGGCCGGTGGATCTCGATCCGGTCGCTCGATACCTCGTCGGAGGCGGTGAACAGGGGCAGTCCCAGTTGCTCGGCCAAGACCAGTGCCGACCACGAGTCCAGAGCATCGACCGCGCTGAGCCCGGCGCGGTCGAGAGTCGTGGCCACGATGGTGCGTACCGGGAACCACTCGTCCACGACCGCCAGAGCCAGCCCGATCTCCGTCTCGATCCGTGCCTGGTTGCCCCCGTGGCGGGCCGCCAGGAAGCGCCCGACCGTCACCGCCGACCAGTCGAGCGCCAGAAACTCGGCGCCGGCGGGCACGGTCCCGGCGAGGGCACCTGAGGCGGCGAGCACGCCCCCGGCGTCACAGACGACGCTCTGCGGCATCGATGTAGCGCAACTGTTGACGGATCGACTCGAACTCCGGGCGGCTCATGGGTTCGCGGCCGCTGGCGAACTCCGCCGGCGACCGGCGTGAGGCGATCCGGGTCAACTCCCCGCGCAGGTACTGCTGCACGGACAAGCCAGCCGCCTCGGCCTGCTCCCGCAACCGCTCACCGACCGCGGGGTCGAGCCCCTTGATGTTCAGGTCCATGGCGCAATCTTATACCATAATGGTAGAACTATATCGCGTCTATTGGGACAAACTCCAGATTGCAGCCGGGGTGGCCGGCGCTCACCTCGCTGCCGACCTCGTTGCTCTGGCGGTGGCCGTAGATTGGGCAACGCCGAGAGCCGAGATGAGCCGCTTGGATGCGAGATCAGTCGATCAGCGATCTTCGGATCTGGGCGGGGGTAGGTGAGCTTTCCCGGGCCGTCGCCCCAAAGTCCTTTGACAAAATGTAAAATTGGGTGTGTACTTACGGGGGGAATCGGCGGATGATCCAGAGGTGTTTGCCACATGGCCGAAGGGCGTTCGACTGATGCCGGTTCGACCGGTTCTGTTGCCGTGACAGGCACGGGCACAGTGGTGAGCGCGGCTGGCGGGGTCCAGGCGCCGGCGCGGCCCCGTACCACCGGGCGCATCGGCGAGAGCGTGGCGCGGCCCGACGGCATTCCCAAGACCACCGGCGCCTTCGCCTTCTCCTCCGACCTATGGGCCGACGGCATGCTCTGGGGCCAGGCGCTGCGCTCGCCGCACCCCCATGCCCGGATCCGCTCCATCAACATCGCCCCAGCCCTGGCCATGGGCGGTGTGCGGGCCGTGCTGACCGCCGACGACGTTCCCGGCACGGGCATCTTCGGCATCGAGCACGCCGACCAGCCGGTCCTGGCCGCCGACGTCGTGCGCTACTGCGGCGAGCCGGTGGCGCTCGTGGCCGCCGACCATCCCGAGACCGCCCGGCTGGCCGCTGAGGCCATCGTCGTGGACTACGAACCGCTGCCTGCCATCACCGACGCCACCGCCGCCGCCGACGCCCCGCCCATCGGTCCCGAGGGCAACCTGTTCCGCCACATCCGCATCCGCCACGGCGACCCGCAGGCCACCGGCGACGTGCTCATCGAGGGCGACTACGAGGTGGGCATGCAGGACCAGGCCTTCATGGGCACCGAGTCGGGCCTGGCGATGCCCACCCTCGACGGCGGCGTGGAGCTGTTCATCTCCACCCAGTGGCTCCACAACGACCAGCGCCAGATCGCCGAGGCCCTCGGTTTGCCCCCCGAGAAGGTGCACCTCACCCTCGCCGGCGTGGGCGGGGCGTTCGGCGCCCGCGAGGACGTCACCCTGCAGATCCACCTGTGCCTGCTGGCGCTGCACACCGGGCGCCCCGTGAAGATGCTCTACAACCGCGAGGAGTCGTTCTTCGGCCACGTGCACCGCCACCCGGCCCGGATGCGCTACCGCCACCACGCCACCGCCGACGGGGATCTCGTCAATATCGAGGCCGAGGTGATTCTCGACGGCGGCGCCTACGCTTCCACCACCGCGGCGGTGCTGGCCAACGCCTGCTTCTTCGCCACCGGCCCCTACAAGGTGCCCAACGCCGCCGTCGACGGCTGGGGAATGCGCACCAACAACCCACCCTGCGGGGCCATGCGTGGCTTCGGGGTGGTGCAGGTCTGCTTCGCCCACGAGGCCCAGATGGACCGCCTGGCCGACGCCCTGGGCATCGACCCGCTGGAGCTGCGGCTGCGCAACGCCCTGGCGCCCGGCGACACGCTCATCACCGGTCAGCAGATCACCGGTACCGCCCCCGTGGCCGAACTCCTCGAGGCCCTGGGCGAGTACCCGCTACCGCAGGAAACCGACGGGGCGGGCCGATATGGCAGCGGCGGCAACGGCGCCGCCGACGCCATGGCCCGCCCCGGCGGCGCCGGACGCACCGCCGACGACAGTCATGTGCGGCGGGGCGTCGGCTACGCCGCCAGCATCAAGAACCTCATGTTCTCCGAGGGCTTCGACGACTACTCCACGGCGGCCTGCCGGCTGTCCGACGGCGTCGCCACCATCACCTGCGCCTGCGTGGAGGTGGGCCAGGGGTTCGTGACGCTCGCCCAGCAGATCGCCCGCGAGGTGCTGGGCGTCCAGCAGGTGCTGCTGGACCCCGCCGACACCGCCATCGGGTCTGCGGGGTCGTCCTCCGCCAGCCGCCAGACCTGGATGTCGGGTGGGGCGGTGCTGGCCGCCTGCGAAGGGGTGCGCGACAAGGTGCTGGCGTACGTGTCCGCCGAGTCGGGCATCCCGACCGGCGAGCTGGCCCTGCGCGACGGCCAGGTGGTCTCGGCGAGCGGCCTGAGCCGCGACCTGGCCGACATCGAGCGGGACTTCCGCCACGAGATCGAATACCACCACGCGCCCACCACCGAGGTGGACGCCGACGGCCAAGGTGAGCCCCACGTGTCCTTCGCCTTCGCCGCCCACCGCGCCGTCGTGGACGTGGACGGCGACCTGGGGCTGCTGCGCACCGTGGAGGTGGCCACCACCCAGGACGTGGGCCGCATCCTGAACCCGGTGCAGGCGGTCGGCCAGATCGAGGGCGGCATCGCCCAGGGCGTCGGCCTGGCCACCATGGAGGAGATCGTCCTGGACGGCGGCCGGGTGCGCAACGCCAGCTTCACCGACTACCTCATCCCCACGGCCCTGGACATGTGCGACGTGCGCATCGCCCGCCTCGTGGAGGAACCCGAGCCGGGCGCCCCGTTCGGCGCCAAGGGCATCGGCGAGCCCCCCACCATCTCCTCCACGCCGGCGGTGGTGGCCGCGGTCCGCCAGGCCACCGGCCTGCCGCTGAACCGGGTGCCCATCCGCCCCTCCGACATCGCCCTGCACCCCGACCGCACACCCCAGCGGGCCTGAATCCCAACCGCCGAGCCGCCAACCTCGACCGGAACCCAACCCACAACCCAGGAGCCCACCGCAACGATGTCCCGAGTCACCGAGACCGTCATTCCGGCGAAGGCCGGAATCCAGGGTCCGGTGCCCGGGGCTGCGCCCGTGGTGGAGCAACCGACGGCCCGCTAGCCGGGCCGAACCGACAGGAGGAAGCACCGTGGCGCAGTTCGAACTCAACGGCACCACCGTGACGTGCCGCGACGACCATCCCCATCTGCTGGAAGCCCTGCGCACCGAACTGGGCGTCATCTCGCCCAAGGACGGCTGCTCGCCGACGGGCCAGTGCGGCTGTTGCGCCGTGCTGCTGAACGGCCGCGCCCGGGTGGCCTGCCAGGTGCCGCTCGACAAGGTCGCCGGCGCCTCGGTGGTCACCCTGGAGGGTTTCGACCCCGCCGAGCGGGAGCGCTACGCCGGCATCTTCGCCGACCACGGCGCCCTGCAGTGCGGCTTCTGCACCCCCGGCATCCTGGTGCGCGCCAAGGCCCTCATCGACCGCAAGGGCGCAGACCTCACCCGTGAGGAGGCCTCGCGCCACCTCGGCGGCCACCTCTGCCGCTGCACCGGCTACATCAAGATCCTCGACGCCGTAGAGGACCTGGCCCACGGCAAGGAGCCCGCCCTCACCCAGCCCGGCATCGTCGGCACCCGCGGCATCCGCTACGAGGCCACCGAGCTGGCCTGCGGCTTCCGCCCCTACATCGACGACATGGCCCCGCCGGGCTGCCTGCACGCCGCCGTGCGCCTCGCCGACCACGCCCGCGCCGACGTGCTGCGCATCGACGCCGCCCCGGCGCTGGCCGTCGACGGCACCGAGGCCGTGTTCACGGGCGCCGATGTGCCCGGCGAGCTGCGGGTGGGCATCATCTACAAGGACTGGCCGGTGTTCATCCCCGAAGGGGGCCGCACCTCCTACCTGGGTGACGTGCTGGCCATCGTCGTGGCGACCGACCGCGAGACGGCCCGCCACGCGGCGGGCCTCATCGACATCGAGTACCGGCCGCTGGAACCCATCGTCGACCCCACAATCGCCGTGGAGCACGACGAGGACGCCGTCTGGCAGCTCGACGGCAACGTGCTGTCGGTCTCCAAATACGACCGGGGCGACACCGACGCGGCGTTGGCTGGCTCGGCCCACGTCATCAGCGAGACGTTCCAGACCCAGCGCATCGAGCACGCCTTCCTGGAGCCCGAGTCCACCCTGGCGGTGCCCCGACCCGACGGCGCCCTGTACGTCTATTCCGGCGGCCAGGGCGTGTGGGACGACCGCAACCAGATCGCCTCGGTGCTGGGCATCGACCCGTCCATGGTGACCGTGGAGCTGGTCAGCAACGGCGGGGCCTTCGGCGGCAAGGAGGACATGTCGAACCAGGCCCAGACGGCGCTGGCCGCCCACCTGCTCAACAAGCCCGTGAAGTGCACCCTGTCGCGGGAGGAGTCGCTGCTGCTGCACCCCAAGCGTCACCCCATCCGCATGGACTACACCGCCGGCTGCGACACCGACGGTCGCCTCACCGCCCTGCGGATCCGCATGATCGGCGACTCCGGCCCCTACGCCTCGGTGGGCATGAAGGTCTTGGAGCGGGCCGCCGGTCACGCCAGCGGCCCCTATGTGGTGCCCAACATCGACGTGGAGTCGGTGGCGGCCCGCACCAACAACCCCGTGTGCGGGGCCTTCCGAGGCTTCGGCGCCAACCAGGCGCAGTTCGCCATGGAGGGCGTCATGGACCGCCTCGCCGCAGCCGTGGGCATCGACGGCTGGGAGATGCGGTCGCGGAATGTGGTTGTGCCGGGCTCGGTGTGGGGCCCCGGCCAGATCATGGACGAGGGCTGCGTGGGCGCCCGGGTGTGCCTCGACGCCGTGAAGCCCACCTACGACGCCGCCCGGGCCGCCGGGCGCCCCGTCGGCATCGGCCTGGGACTCAAGAACTCGGGCCTCGGCAACGGCCTGCGGGAGGTCGCCAAGGCGGTCGTGCGCTTCGAGCCCGACGGCACCGTGGAGGTGCGTCACTGCTGGACCGAGATGGGCCAGGGCGTCCACACCGTTGCCCAGCAGGTGGCGGTCACCGAGCTGGGCGTGGCCGCCGAGAAGGTGCGGGTCATCGTCGACACCACCCGCGAGCTCGGCGCCGGGCAGACCACCGGCAGCCGGGGCACGCTCATGGGCGCAGGCTCGGTGGCCGACGCCTGCCGGGCAGCGCTGGCCGACGGCTGCCGGGAGGGCGTGGACTACGAGGGCAGCTACATCGTGGACTGGACCGACTCGCTGCGCGACGACGTGGAGAACCCCAAGATCCACTCGTGCTTCGGCTTCGCCTGCCAGCTCGTGGAGCTGGACCCCGACAGCGGCGAGGTTTCCCGGGTGCTGGCCGCCCACGACGTGGGCAAGGCCGTGAACCCGACGATGTGCGAGGGCCAGATCGAGGGCTCGGTGCACATGGGTCTGGGCTACGCCCTCACCGAGGGGTTCCCGTCCGACGCCGACGGTCGCCCGCTGAACACCACGCTGCGCAGCCTCGCCATCGTGCGGCCCAAGGACATGCCGCCGGTGGACGTGACGCTCGTGGAGGTGCCCCAGCCCGACTCGCCCTACGGCATCAAGGGCGTGGGCGAGATCGGCCTGGTGCCCACCGCCGGCGCCGTTGCGGCCGCCCTGGCGGACTTCGACGGCACCTGGCGCAGTGAGCTGCCGATGCGCAACGACGCCAACAAGGAGCGGCCGTGGGGCGCCAACGGCAACGGATCGGCCGGCAACGGCTCCGCCGCCGGAGTCAGCACCCCAACCCAGCCCGCCACCGTCTGACCGTGACGAGCCAGTACACCACCCCCGGGCTGGTCTGTTCGCATCATCACCTGTACTCGGCGCTGGCTCGGGGGATGCCGGC
>LXNI01002145.1_pt1 | contig 14531 bp, 12 predicted proteins | sample 809091 | NCBI WGS metagenome assembly LXNI01 (sample SAMN04870527, study PRJNA318959) | sponge metagenome | biome: 01000161; feature: marine sponge reef; material: water | host: Sarcotragus foetidus | place: Greece: Milos, Mediterranean Sea | collected 2013-05-29 | depth 5-7 m | reverse complement strand
ATCTGATAATGATCAATATTCAGGGCAATGCCGATGGCTCCTCAGCGGTTGATTATACGGTAAACAGCGCTACTGGCCTGCCTTACATTACCGGCACAGGAAGCAAGGCGGAGCCGGTGAATCATATTCTGCCTGCCTGGGATATAACGACAGGCTTATACGCTGCGATGGCCGCAGTAAGCGCATTGTTACATCGCAAAAACACAGGCGAAGGAAGTTTTGCGAAGATAGCGTTGTCTGATGTTGCGCTGGCTACAATGAGCAATCTCGGTTTTCTGGGTGAAGCGGAAGTCAACGGCAACGAACGCGAAGCAATGGGTAACAAACTCTTTGGCGCTTTCGGCCGAGATTTTCGTAGCGCTGATGGTCATCCATTTATGCTTGTGGCGATTTCTTTACGACAGTGGCGATCATTAGTCACTGCAACATCAAGTGCAGAAGCGGTAAAGGCCATAGAGAAAGAATCTGGGCTCAATCTTGATAATGAAGGAGAGCGCTATCAGGCGACGGAGGAGATAGCGAGCTTGATAGAAGCCTGGACAGCGACGAAAAACATGAGCCAGATTTCCGAGTGCTTTGAACGAGAAGGTGTGTGCTGGGGTCCTTATCAATCGATTAAGGAATTGCTGGAAAAAGATCCGCGTTGTTCTGAGGAAAATGAGATTTTTCAACGCGTAATAGATGCGAATATCGGCCCGACCCTGACTGCTGACACGCCTGTTCGTTTTCAAAACTGGCAACGCGGAAAGGTTCTGTCTTCACCTCGTATTGGCGAGCACACCGATGAAATTCTGAGCGATGTTCTGGGTATGAGCGATGCGCAGATAGGTAAGCTCCACCAGCGTGGCGTAGTCGCCGGCCCCAATAATTAAATAGAACATTATGACGCTAAACGACTGGCAAGCTAGGGAAGAAGTGATTGTTGAACGGTTATCAATTGAGCCGGCACAACGTTTGCTGGCGACGCTTGGTCATGATGTGTCTGAACTGGAAGACGGTGGCTGTTTACCAGCCCAGTGGCAATGGCTGTATTTCACCCCGGCCATAAAGCAAAACGATTTGTCTGCGGACGGGCATGGAAAAAAAGGCGACTTTCTGCCACCGACTACCTTGAGTCGCCGTATGTTTGCGGCAGTCCGAACACACTACCACTCACCATTATTAATTGGCGAGCAAACAACTCGCAAAGGCATCGTTACCGATGTTCAGGAAAAACAGGGTAAAAGCGGCAACCTGGTTTTTGCGAAAGTTGACTACCAGTTTTTTCAAAATGACGAGTTGTGTATCAAAGAGGAACAAACGATTGTCTACCGCGGGGAAGGTGCAGAGATAGCATTACCTGAAGTCTTACCTTTTGCAAAACTGCCAGACAATAGCTGGGAGAAAATAGTTACACCTGATCCTGTTTTACTATTTCGATTTTCTGCTCTCACCTTTAATGCACATCGCATCCACTACGATCGCCGCTATGCGCGAGAAGAAGAGTCCTATCCTGCTTTGGTCGTGCATGCACCACTTTCTTCAATACTGTTGCTTGACCTGGTAGCTAGTAGAAATGAAAAACGTATTATTTCTACTGAATTCAAAGCGCAGTCGCCCATATTTGACAGTATGCCGCTGCGATTGTGCGTGTCACCTGTGTCCGATAGTCAATTGACATTGAAGGCAGAACGCTGTGATGGAGTAACAGGTCTTAGCGGTGAAGTATTTCTCGAATAGTGTCATCGAATAACAACGATAGATAAAAAATGATTTATACAGATCCAGTAAATCTACTCCAAATCGGTAAACAGGCTATCGAGCAAGCCGATAAGTATCTGGCGCATACGCATGAAACAGTACGAGGCCTGATTACTGATGGAGAGTCTATTAAAAGTGATTTAGTCGAAACACACCAGTATGCGGTACATGGTTTTGCCTGGATGGCGGCCTACGTTGAAGCGCTCCATGCAATGCATGATTGGGGCGAACAATTGGAAGAGGAAAAACGCTTTTCTGAACTGGAACAACTTATTTATCAAAGCGCTCTGGGCTCTTATCTTTCTCAACTTATCAACGGTATTGCCATGAGTCAGGATGAAATAATTCGGCCTGTCGATCTTGACGTTGGAGACGCAGCGGTATCGTTATCGAGTCAGGCTGAAGTACAGGAATTTACTCACTCGGGCAATAATATCGACACACGTATTGAAATTGTAAAACTAGCTACTACGGGATTACAAACGGGTCACTTCGGTAATATCGGAGAAGACGAGGAAACCACGATCATTCGTGATCAGTTCCGTCGTTTTGCTGATGAATCAATAGCCCCTCACGCGCAAGACTGGCATCTGAATGATGAATTGATCCCAATGGAAGTCATCGAGCAACTGGCCGATCTTGGGGTTTTCGGTATATGTCTGCCCGAGGATTACGATGGCATGGGGCTCGGCAAGGTCGCCTTATGTGTTGTAACGGAAGAATTATCTCGCGCTTATATTGGTGTTGGTTCATTGGGTACCCGCTCCGAAATAGCCGGAGAGTTGATACTTAAAAATGGCACTGAAGATCAGAGAAAGCGATATTTGTCTGATCTGGCGACGGGGAAATGCATACCGACAGCGGTATTCACTGAACCAAACACTGGCTCAGATTTGGGAAGTTTAGATACCCGTGCCAATCTTGATGGTGAAGAATATAAAATAAGCGGTAACAAAACCTGGATAACACATGCTGCGCGTGCGGATCTGATGACAGTTCTGGCCCGCACCGATAAATCGACAAAGAGTTATGACGGTTTGAGTATGTTCCTGGTTGATAAACCGAGAGCCAATGAAGAAACAGACTTTCCCCTAGACGGTTTAAGTGGTGGTGAGATTCCCGTGCTCGGCTATCGGGGCATGAAAGAATATGAACTAGGCTTTGAAGAACTTAGCGTTTCAGCAGACGCCTTGCTGGGCGGGAAAGAAGGCCAGGGCTTTAAACAACTCATGTCCACTTTCGAATCCGCCAGAATACAAACCGCAGCAAGGGCGGTTGGCGTTGCTCAGAATGCGCTCGAACTCGGTTTTAACTATGCCCTTGAGCGAAAGCAATTTGGCAAAGCGCTGATTAATTTCCCACGCATTGCCGGCAAGATTGGCTGGATGATTACCGAGCTTATGATCGTGAGACAGTTAGCTTATCGGGCAGCAAGGAGGGTTGATAGCGGCCAACGCACTGACATCGAAGCCGGCATAAGTAAGTTATTGGCCGCTCGTTGTGCCTGGTCATGTGCCGACAATGCCCTGCAAATTCACGGTGGCAATGGTTACGCACAGGAATATCCCATTTCACGGGTCCTGTGTGATGCCCGAATATTAAACATCTTTGAAGGCGCGGCGGAGATTCAGGCTCAGGTAATAGGTCGCGGTTTGCTATCTGGTCGCAATTAAAAACTTCTATGCTTTCAGAGATTCCCCGAATTCAGTGATTAGTGCTGGTGGGATCCGAAATCCTAAGCTGAAGGTTTGACCCACCATAGCGCCAGAAGGCTGGCGAGGCCCATACCCCCAAGATCTGCCGACCAAGGCAGCCAGTTTACCAGCCTGGCCTTTACCCGGCATCTATCCGACAACTGATTCTTTGACAAGACTTTACTTGTCGGTTTCCGGTGGTTTTTTATTGTCTTGTTTTTCGGCAATGATCAGGGCGCCAATCAGAAGACTGCCTGCTGTGAACACGGTAATAATCAGTGGGTGTGTGATAATTTCAATCATGTCTCTTCTCTAATGAACCGACTAACGCAAGAATGATTCCCATTATGGCCAATGGGATTGCGATTGGTATTTCATTGGAGAGGGCGTGTTACTGAGGCTATCACCTACGCTCAAACCGCTTCTGCATCCGTTTGTGGCGCTTGCTGCTGAGTTCGTCGTACTTCTGTAACTGATCCTCGGTAAGGACGTCGGCGAGGCGTTGCCTGGTTTCTTCACGCAAGGCTTGCAGTTGCGGTTTGATCCGCTCAAATTCGGGTTTCATGATCTCCTTGCGCTTCTGCCGTTGTTCTTTCAGGATCGCCGCCACCGACTGTTTCTGTTCTTCCGCAAGGTTCAGTTTGGCAAACAGTATGGCCTTGTGTTTTCTGCCCTGTTTGGCGCCCTGGTCCTGGTCATGCGCCGGCGCCGGGCCGGATAGCAGCAGTGATGTGAATATGACGATTAGCAACCTGTTCATGTTGTTCTCCTGTGAAGATTGAAGACTGGCTGGAATGATACAATGCTCCCCCGTATAATGAAAGACAAAGGGAGTTATCCAAAGTTCCTTTACTGGATTTTATGCCGGCCCGGTTGATGTTTGCCCGGCGCTCATGGATACTGGGAACCATGCAAATATTGAATGACTTGTTCACCTTTCTTGACGGCATTCTGGGTGCGGCGTGGTATTTCCCGTGGTTGCTGCTTGGAGTAGGCGTATTCTTTACCCTGTACCTGGGCTTCCCGCAGATACGCTACTTCAAGCGCGCCTGGGCCACGTTGACCGGGCGTTATACCCGCCATGATGCCGAAGGCGACACCTCTCACTTCCAGGCCCTGTCCACCGCCCTGTCCGGTACCGTAGGCACCGGCAACATCGGCGGCGTGGCGCTGGCCTTGCACCTGGGCGGGCCCGCGGCGCTGTTCTGGATGTGGGCTACGGCCTTTGTCGGCATGACCACCAAGTTTGTGGAGGTGACGATCTCGCACAAGTACCGCATCAAGGATGAAAAAGGCGAGATGGCCGGCGGCCCCATGTACTACATGGAACGCGCCCTGAACATGAAATGGCTGGCCGTATTCTTTGCGGTTGCGACCATTTTCAGCACGCTGGGTTCCGGCAACATGCCGCAGAGCAATAACATGGCGTCCGGTCTTAATGCTTCCTTCGGCATTCCGACCTGGACGAGCGGGGCAGTCTTCGCGTTGTTGCTCGGCCTGGTCATCCTCGGCGGCATCCGCCGCATTGCCCGGGTTACCTCGGCCATCGTGCCGCTTATGGGCCTGCTTTACCTGATCGGCGCCATGGCCGTTATCCTTGCCAATATCGGCGACGTCATCCCCGCGTTTTTCAGTGTGTTCAGCAGCGCTTTTACCAATAGCGCCGCCACCGGCGGGTTCCTGGGGGCCACCTTTGCCTATGCGTTCAACCGCGGTGTCAACCGGGGCCTGTTCTCCAACGAGGCCGGCCAGGGCTCGGCGCCCATCGCGCATGCCTCGGCGCGCGGCGATGAACCGGTGTCCGAAGGCATGGTCTCCCTGCTGGAACCGTTTATCGACACCCTGGTGATCTGTACCCTGACCGGGCTGGTCATCCTCTCCTCCGGGGTATGGAAGGAGAAGTTCGATAATGATTTCCAGGTATTTGACACGCAGTTTATCAGTGGCGCCTATACCGATACCGACCCGGCACACGTGGACGCGTTATTCCATCACCTCAACTCACTGACGCCGGATAAGGACCCGGTTGAGCTCGCCAACGGCAGCTTCAGCGTCGAGAACGGCCGTCTTGCCGATACCGGCGTCACCATCCTGCACAACCGATCCATTGCCGAGGACGTCTATTTCCACGTTAACGGAACAGCCTACAACGGCGCCATAACGATCAGGGACGGCGCGCTGGTGGGTGACGTGGCGTTACGCGGCAAGTCCCTGCTGCATTCCGTGCCGCTGACGGTTGAGGCCTTCAAACGCAGCTTCCTGGGTGATTACGGCCAGTACGCGGTCACCCTGGGGCTGATGCTGTTTGCCTTCAGCACCGCCATTGCCTGGTCCTACTATGGCGATCGCGCCATCGCCTACCTGTTCGGGCTGCGCTGGGTACTGCCCTACCGCCTGTTCTATTGCGCGGCCTTCTTCATCGCCGCGATAGTGGACACCTCCATGGTCTGGCTGTTCTCCGCAGTCACCCTGGCCATGATGGCGCTGCCTAACCTGTTCGGCATCCTGCTGCTGCGCAAGGATATGAAGCAGACGGTGAGCGATTACTGGCGGCGCTTTGAAAAGTAGTGATTTATCCGCACATGAACGCAGATTAGCGCAGATAAAATCTGTGGGTAATTATTCGACATTCGTCAAGTGGATCATCGGCCCTGCCGCAGTCATGGCGGCGGCCTCCATCGGGGCCGGTTCGGCTTCATCGCTGATACTCAGTGGCGCCTGGTTCGGCTATGAACTGCTGTGGGTGGTGCTGTTGACCGTGCCCCTGCTGGTGATCACGGTCGATAGCGCGGCGCGCATCGGTTTGCTGAACAAGGACAAGGGCATGTTCTCGCTGATCTGCGCACACCTGCATCCCGGTATAGCCTGGCTGCTGCTGGCAATTACCGTCCCCGTGCACCTGCTCATCGGCATGGGGCAGATGTCGGTGATGACCTCGGCGGCGTTGTCCCTGTTCGGGTATTATCCACCTGAAACTAGCGCGGAACTGGCCGGGAACAACTACCGGAATGTGGAGTTGGTCGTCTCCCTGGCATTCGCCGCCGGCATTGTCTGGCTGCTGACCTCGGAAGGCTACCAGCGCATGCAACGCTTCATGAGCGCATTTCTGTTATTGATGTTGATCTGTTTTTTTGTCGTGGCGCTGCGCGGCTTCGCGGAACTGCCTGCCATCCTGTCCGGCATCGCGCCCGCTGTGCCGAACGACCTGCCCGTTCCCGGCACTGACACAGTGCGTAGCAGCGGTCTCGTCATCATGGGCATCGTCGGCAGCGTGCTGGCACCGGCGGCGATGCTGGGGATGCCGTACATGAGCGCGGACAACCGGCGCGACGGCACGCCGGATCTCAAGCAGGAATTTCGTAACTCCGTCATCAACCTGGGCGTCATCTACTGCGCCTGTTCCCTGTGCATCATCATCGCCGGCGGCTTTGCCCTGTATCCGCTGGCCAACCATGCCGAGATCGATTCGGTGCACGAGGCGAGCAGGATATTGTTGCGGGCATTTCCGCAAGGGCTGGAATTCCTCGGCCCGCTGGTGTTTTCCGCCGGCATGATCATCGCCGCGCTGACTACTTTCGTGGTGACCGTGGAGGTGATTACCTATTTCATTCTCGATATGTTCGGCTATGCCTGGCACCATACCCGCGACAACAAGCGTTTCAAGCGCACAGTGGCGGTCTGCATTATCCTGCCCGCAGCGCTGGCGCCCCTGTGGACCTTCCCGGCCCTGTTCAAGCTACTGCTGCTGATGGGGATCAACGCGATAGTGGTGCCGTTGGTCTACCTGATCGTGCTCATCCTGATCAACAGGAAATCCGTGATGGGAGAATATACCGGCAGTCGCGCGCGCAACCTGATACTGCTGACCGCGCTGATTTTGTCGTTGACCATATCGGTTATCAAGATGCCTGAGTTTGTGCGGGCGTTGCTTGGCTGAACCTGAATTACATGTTTATTTTAACGCGAAATAGCGGTTCCTGATCTCTGCATCCAGTTTTCCAGCTTCTTTTCTCAGTTCGCCCAAAAAGCCGGAAATCAGACTCGTCTCTCTCCCTGCTTTTGGCAGGATCAAGTAAATATCAAATTTATAATCAAGGTCGAAAGGAATCCACTTCAAGTCCCTTTGTTCATAGTCAATCGCTTCGAGTGCAGGAACCAGTGCGACACCTGAACCGCAGCTCACAAATTCGCATGCAACGTGACTCGTTGATACACTGATCATGTTTCTTGGCTTTGCCTTGTCAGAGTCGAGCTTGTTTTTTACAGCCGTTCGCCAGTCTTCCTTTTCCGATTTCCACTCATCCACTTGTGTCAGTGTAATCAAGGTTTCTCCATTAAGATCACTTGAGGATATAACCGACTGGTCCGCTTTTTTGTGGTCCGGCGGCAAGACACAAACCAGTGGTAATTGCATCAACAGTTCCTGCCTGACACCAATGTTGTCTCCCATCTCCATACAAAAGCCCAAATCAACGCGCCCGGAAGCGACCCATGTACCGATATCCTGGGTTGTGCTTATCAGTAAAGAGACGGAATAATGGTCGTATTCCCGGAGGAATCTCGTCACGACCTGCGGCAGCCAACTGTACGACAGGCTGTGCATCGAACCGATTCCAATCTCATACTTCACTTCACCGGACAGGTTTTTTACAAAGTTCTCGAGGTGGGAAACACCCACGTAGGTACGTTTGATCTCTTCATACAGCGCCTGGGCTTCCGGTGTCGGGACCAGGCGGTTATTGTTGCGGACGAACAGATTGACCCCGCTGCTCGCCTCCAGCAATTTCAAGTGTTTGCTCACGGACGGCTGCGAAATCCGTAAGTGGAGGGCCGCGGTGGTCGTCGAGCCATGCTCCATGACGGCAGCGAATACCTCTATCTGTTTGATGTTCAGCTTCATACTTTTACCCGGCGGCCCGGTATTCTCTCAATATATAGCCGAACCAGGTTGATTAGTCTATGCTGGTATCGAAGAAATCATATCCAGGATATCATTTTGCCTACAGCATTATGCCAATACAGGTTCTGACATGAAAAGACGCAGTTGTTCCTTTTATATTCTGGCAGTCATGACTGCATTCAGTGTGTGTGGGTTCGGCGCGGAGGGGAAGCCCCCCAATGTTATCCTGATCCTCGCAGATAATTTGAACCCTGACTTACTGGGACCTTACGGGAATACGGAAATAAGGACGCCGAACCTGGATAAAATGGCGCGTGAGGGGCTCACGTTCAATCGGGCATTCTCAGTCAGTGGAGTTTGTTCTCCGGCCAGAGCTTCACTATTGACCGGGTTGTTACCCTCTCAGACAGGTGTCCACAATGCGTTGCCTTCAGGTTTCGGGGTGGAAAACTGGTCAGCAATCGAGGAGTTTCGCAATCTTCCACAGACCTTAAGTGACGCTGGATACGTGACAGGACTGGTAGGTAAATACCATCTTGGGCAGCCGGATAATGCGCAGTTGGGATTTGACTACTGGGTGACACTTCCCAGCGGTCACACCAATAGTTTTTTTGGCGCTACAATTATTGACAATAATCGAACCTATTGGGAAGAGGATACCCATTTGACGGATTTCTGGACGGCAAAGGCGGAAGAATTCATCCGTAGAAATACCAGCGGGACCCATCCTTTTTTTCTGTTTCTCTCCTATAACGGCCCTTATAACCTTGCGCCGGTAGTGCTGAATCCTCCGAACAACCGTCATGTTCCATATTACGAGAAGCACGTCCCCGGCACCCCGCAGGAACCTCTGCATCCTTTTCTGAAAAATTTAATCATTGATGCGGCGCTGGATAACCGCGAAGCCTTAAAAGGCTGGCGTATAGATGGGGGGACAGGAGGAGGCGAAGGCCGGAAACTTAGCTGGGCCGACCTTGCATGGAAGGTGGCTGACGCCCTGAATAACAAAACCGCCATGATCAATGTCGGCTCCGAGGTATCTATGGTGGATGACGGTGTCGGCAGGATTTTTGATACGCTCGAAGATCTGGGATTGACTGAAAAAACGCTGGTTATTTTCTCTTCAGACCAGGGCGCGGCCTATGGACAACATGGTCTCTGGGGAAACAGTTCGCAGGCAACTCCGGTAGTCGCCTACGATGAAAACATGCATATCCCTTTTTTAGTCAGGCACCCTGGAAAGATTAAATCCGGCACACGAGCGGATGAAATGATCAGTTTATATGATGTCCTGCCTACGTTACTGGACTACACAGGCCTGGATGAATTATCGATCCCGAATACGCCGGGAAACAGTTTTTATCACGTACTTGTAGCAAATGATGCCGGATGGAAAAATGAAGTTTATTTTGAATACATTCTGACCCGTGCGCTTCGGACACCGGAATGGAAATACGTAAAGCGGTTTCTTCGCACACCGGATGAACTGTATTACCTTACTGATGATCCGGATGAAAACCACAACCTCATCACGGACCCGGATTACAGGGATAGGGTGGCTGAGCTCGACAAAAGGTTGGCCGGTTTTTTTGGCACCTATGCAGATCCGAAATACGACGTGTGGGAAGGAGGAACGGCGAAAGCTATGCTTATGTACAGAGATAAAAACGACTTGATCGAGGAGCATTTTCCCGGCTGGGAAAAACCTTATGTCAAAAAGGCAGACAGTATTTTCAGGGACTGAATTATGCGGTCATCAACTCCGGCAGCCAGAGCGCAAGCCAGGGGAAGAAAACGAGCAAAACCACGGCCAGCAGCATCAATAGAAACATCGGGAATGCAGCTTTTGAAACCGCGGCAATACCGGCGCCGCTCATGGCATCCACCAGGAATAAATTAAAACCTATCGGCGGGGTGAGTAAAGCCATTTCGCTGACGAGCACGATGAACACGCCGAACCAGATCATATCTATTCCGGCGCCGCGCAGCAATGGCTCCAGTATGGCCATGGTCAGTAATATCATGGAAAAACCATCCAGAAACATTCCGAGAAACAAATAGAATAACGTCAGCACGGCTATCAACATCATTGGAGAAAGATTCATGCTGCCAATCCAGTAGGCGAGGTCGCCGGGTAAGCCGGTAAACGCCATGGCAAGGCCAAGGAATGAACTGCCGGCAATCAATAACATGATCATTGACATGACCTGGACGGTGCCATCCAGTGACTGGACCAGGGTTTTGACGGACAGACTGCCCTGGAAAAAAGACAGTACCAGCGCGCCGATCACACCAACTGCGGCGGCCTCTATCGGCGAGGCTATACCAAGAAAAATGGAGCCGATGACCGATCCAATCAGAATCATAACCGGTAGAAGCTTTACAAGTCCCCCGATCTTTTCAGCCAGGGTCGCATGGGCTTCGCGCGATGATCGTCCTTCCGCGGTAAGCAGCCCCCAGGCAAAAATATAACCGGAGAACAAAAGAGATAACATCAAACCGGGAATAACGCCTGCGATAAAAAGACGCCCAATGGATTCTTCCACCGTCACGCCATACACAATCAGGGTTATCGACGGCGGGATCAGGAGACCGACAGTTCCGGCGCCGGCCAGGCTTCCCAGTGCCAACGAGGCGGGATAGCCATGTTTTTTCAACTCGGGAATGGTCATCTTGCCGACCGTCGTCAGGGTTGCAGCGCTGGAGCCCGACAAGGCCGCAAAGGTGGCGCATCCCAGGGTATTAACGTGCAACAGGCCTCCGGGCAGGCGCCGCAACCAGGGCGAGAGTCCGGAAAACAGGTTTTCCGACAATTTCGATCGGAACAGAATTTCGCCCATCCAGATGAACAGGGGCAGCGAGGTCAGGCTCCAGGTTGCCGAATGGGACCAGATGGTCGTCGCCATTGCATCCCCGAAATTCAAGTCCGTAAACAGCAACATAGCCACCATGCCGGTCGCCAGCAGCGACAAGCCGACCCAGACCCCGAGTCCGAGCAAAGCGAGCAGCGCGAAAATCAGGAAAAATACTGCGATTATCTGTTCCATTAAAGGCGCCGGTCTAAACTGGATGGATAAGGGGGTTATTCATGGCTGTGAATTTCAGGATTCAGCTCTCGTAATAGCGCATGTACGAGGGAAACCGTTAAAACAAGGAAACCGAACGCCATCGGCGCCTGCGGGATCCAGAGTAGTATTTCATCTGTTCCAGTACTTCGATCGTCCAGGATTACCGAAACCAATACCATTTTGATCAGGTAGAAACTCATGAAGGAACTAAGCCCCGTTGCGAGAAACAGGCTGAGCACCTCCATTGCCTTACGCACCAGGCCCTGTGTCCGGTTGAGCAATAGCGTCATCCTGATATGTTTGTTCAGGCCGAAGGTGTAAGCCAGTCCCAGGGCGCCGGCCGCACCGACGCAGTAACTTGCAAACTCGTTGGTGCCGGGGGTGTAGCTACCCAATATTCTGTCGACTATATTGATGAGCACTGACACGAGTGTCATCAACACGAACAGGGATGCCAGGTAACCGCAGGTGCGGTAAGTGGCATTCAGGGCACTTTCAACAAACCTGGTCACAGGATTTCTCATACGGGTTATATGATTACGCTCCAGACATGCTTCCAAACATCAGGGGCTGCGCAGTTTCCGAAGAATTGATTCACCTTCAGCGCCGGCGCGCAGCACCCATTCTGACGCCATCTGCTGCCCTATTTGTTCGAAATAACCGGCCATCTCAGGGGAGACATCCTGTACTGTCATTCCTGCCTGTCGCATCGTCGCGTTATATGAATTCTCCATGGTGACAACGTCCGACCAGATCGCCTGTTCGGTTTCAGTTGCAATCCGCAATATCGTGGATTGCAACCCGGCATCGAGTTCGTTCCAGGCGTCCAGGTTTGCTATAACGGAAGAAGTCGGAAACGCAGAATTCATTGTGTAATAGTGATCAATGTAATCCCACAGTTTCTGGGACACTCCGGTTACTCCCGAGGCAAACGATCCGTCGATGACGGATGTCGAAAATGCAAGAGCAATTTCCGAAGGTTCGGTTTTTGTCGGAATGCCGTTTGCGAGTTGAACTATCCTGGTCGTTGTATAGTTATAAGTCCGTATCTTCATGCCCTTGAAGTCCTCAGGGCTTTCCAGGCGTTTCGCGGAGAACAGGCCCTGCGGGTTCCAGATTGCCCTGTAGATAAGTTTCAGATTTTTCTTTCTGAGAACGTCTTCAAGAGCGGGCCTTGACAAGGTGATCAGCTTCTCTGCCTCTTCCAGATTTTTGACCAGGAACGGCAGGTTGGCAAGTGCGAATAACGGGTCCTCAGCCGGATGTAAAAACAGACCCGTAGATCCAATCTGCACTTGCCCGGTCCGCACTGCGCGAAAGATATCCGCTGCCTTGAACAGGGACCCCCCGGTGTGAACGGCAATTTTAATACTGCCCTCCGTCTCGCGTTCAACCCTGTCGGCAAATTTAATATGATGTCTGGTAACGAATGCGTTCGACGATATGGGCGTCGGGAAATGCCATATCTGCTGTGCCACTGCTGGCATGGCCAGCGGAGTTGAAAGAAGATAAACAACCCACATGCGTTTTGTCACGCTTTTCATTCCTCCTGGAGAAATAATCTTATCAGACATTGTTGTCCCGTAATTTATCGTAATAGAATGAGGCCGACCACTCAATCATACACGTTCGCCAAACGGGGAGATGCCGGTATGAAGCGCATAACGAAGGACCAGCTTTGCACGAGTTTCAGCGTCCTGAATCCGCCAGTCATGCGGGTGCGACCGGAGGAAAATTTTATCATGGAGACCAATGATAGATTCTATCTCTATGAGGGTGACGCTTCCTCGCCTGAAGCCATGGAAATCCTCAAGACGATGACCGGACCCGTGTATGTTGAGGGCGCCAATCCCGGCGATACCCTGAAAATTGAGATTCTCGATATCGTCGCACCATTGGACTACGGATGGATCCTTGCCGCTCAGGAGTACGGCTTTCTGGGCGACCGGGTGCCGGCCTTCCGCAAAACACGCGTGCAGATCACCCCGGACGGTGTCATCTTCAACGGCGACAGTATTCTTCCGTTGCGTCTGATGATCGGGGCTATCGGACTCGCACCCGGGGACGGCACGCTCCCGGGTACCTCCAAAGGCGACTTCGGTGGCAGTATGGGAAATACCCGTATAGGCAAAGGCGCCAGCGTCTATCTGCCGGTTTTCCACGAAGGCGGTTTACTGACAATAGGGAATTGCCACGCTGCCGCGGGCGATGGTGAAACGACTGCCTCCGCGGTCGAATGCGCGGTTGATGCCACCATGCGAGCGACGATCGATAAACGTTTCACCGTAAATCGCCCGGTAGTGGAAACGGACGATGAGGTGATGACCACGGGCGAAGGTGAGACCATGGAAGCGGCAACCAAGATGGCTGTTGATGCCATGGCCGATCTGCTCGTGCGGCATTTGGATATTGACGACACCGATGCCGCCATGCTGATAGCCGGCGCCGTTGATGTCCGCGCGGGTAATATCGGACTCGTTCCCTGCACCATGCAGGCATCAGTTCCGAGGTCCCTGCTGTCATGGTGAAGCAATTCCCCCGGTTATCCTGAAGTCTGGCATTAGCGTACAATTAATCATGATAAATGTTTGCCACGGGCAATTCAGCAGGTGGCTGATAAGATGGTTCAAGTGCTTCCAACATTCGTTTTGCCAGCATTTTTTGAAAATGGAGCGTTGTCTCTTCCTGCTTCGGCATAAAGCGTCCTCCATCGAAAGCTGTTGAAGAACGGCCTTTTTGCATTTCCTCGATGATCCCGATGTCCTGGTCGTTGACATTCAGGGACCAGTATTTCATGACAGTGGCGCGCACTTCACTCAAATCCTCATGCATCGCCTCATCGCCAATGAAAAAAACAACCAGTCTTTCACGCGTACGATCAGGCCCGAGGGGATTTAATATGATCACTTTGAACAGGTTCGGCAAACACGTAACCAGCAGGTTGGGAGTAATATAAAACGCTTCATATTCATCCGTATTGACACATCCTGGATAAACCGGAAGAGGGGGTTCAAAAGACTCAGTCACACCATCGGCGCGTCCGCCCAGGCCAATGTAATAATCACCGCCCAGGATCTGATAATGATCTTTCATGGGGTTCACGCACTGCAACTCAAGATGAACCATCGG
>LXNI01002144.1_pt1 | contig 14545 bp, 13 predicted proteins | sample 809091 | NCBI WGS metagenome assembly LXNI01 (sample SAMN04870527, study PRJNA318959) | sponge metagenome | biome: 01000161; feature: marine sponge reef; material: water | host: Sarcotragus foetidus | place: Greece: Milos, Mediterranean Sea | collected 2013-05-29 | depth 5-7 m | reverse complement strand
GCTTGCCCCATCTACGGCGGCAAGGCGGTTCCCCCGGAGCAAGGAAAGGTGCCGGGGAGGTTGACGTTGGTGCGCCAGCATTGCGGCGCAGGCTCAGGGAGCACGCCAAATCCATTAGCTCAGTGAACAATCTCAAGCTCGAGGATTTTTCGTTCCGCGCGTTGGCGATTGTGCCTGTGTGGATCGTATTCGCCGAGCAGGCGTGGATCAAGCAATATGAGCCGGTTTGGAATACCTGCCTCGAAGGGTTCGGGAAGCACGATCAGGGTAAGAACCGAGCAGCGACGCAACGAAGCTGGTGGGATACACTTCATCCTGGAAGGCGATGGGCTCAGGTTGCATTCCGAGGGAGTGCAGAGGGCCGCACCATGGCCGAGGCAAGCAACCTAGTGCTGGCACATTTCGCAGGGCTCGACCAGAAATCAGGCAGCTAGGGAATCCTCGTCCAACCGCTCGTTGTTGGGTTCGGGGCGTCAGCCTCTCAGCAATTCGCTCAGGGTGAAGAGCGCCTCGAAACTGCAGCCCAGTTCGGAGAATCTGGCAGCCGCCCCTTGCTCGCGATCCACAAGGCAGCACACACCCAGCACTTCCATGCCGGCCTCTCTGGCCCGCTCAATTGCCTGCACGCTCGAACTCCCGGTCGTGCAAACGTCTTCGAGCACGACACAGCGGACACCTAGCGTGCTTCCAAGGCCTTCGACATAGCGCTTTCGCCCGTGGCCTTTCTCGGCTTTGCGGACAACAAACGCATCGACAGGAAAATCGCTGCCTTGGGACTCGTGCGCGACAGCGCACGCGACCGGGTCAGCACCCATCGTGAGGCCGCCGACGGCCTGCGGCCGCCAGCCGCGCGCGAGGATCCTGTCCAGCAGGAGGCGACCGATCAATGGCATGGCCTCGCCGCACAGCGTGGTGAGCCGACAATCCACATAGACATTGCTCGTGGCACCAGATGCGAGCACGAAGGAGCCGCGCAGGACGGAGTGCTTCAGCAGCAATGCCTTGAGACGCTCGCGATCCTCAGCAAGCGCTGCCATATGCCCAAGATCCTAGTAGGAGCGCACCTGATGCAAGTAACCGTCGTAGTTGCGGCGCACCTCGCCCAGCGAATCGCCGCCGAATTTCTCCAGAAAGGCGGTAGCAACGGTCAAGGCCACCATTGCCTCGCCGATCACGCCCGCAGCCGGGATGACCGCGACATCAGAGCGCTCGTAGGCAGCGCTGGCAGACTCCCGGGTGGACAGGTCGACCGACTCCAGGGGTCGGCGCAAGGTCGAAATCGGCTTCAGGAAGCCACGCACGACAACATCTTGCCCGTTGGTAATGCCGCCTTCCAGACCGCCGGCGTTATTAGATCCCCGTGTGAATTCCCGGGTATCCCTGTCGTAGTGGATCGTGTCCTGCACCTTCGAGCCGGGCGAAGCCGCCGCCAAGGCTGCAGAGCCAATTTCAACGCCCTTGACAGCCTGCATCGAGACAATCGCCTGCGCCAGGCGACCGTCCAGCTTGGCATCCCAGCTCACGTGCGAGCCTAGGCCCACAGGCGCGCCGCGCACGATTACCTCGAACACGCCCCCGCACGTGTCCTTCGTGCGAATAGCATTGTCGACCACTGCTTTCATGCGCTGCTCGACATCGGGATCGACGCAGTTCAGCAACACATCGTCCTTAGCCGCTAGCGCCAGCAACTCGTCCCAAGCTACCGAGCGGCCAAGTTCTACGTCGCCGACGGCCACGACATGGCTGAGCACCTCAATGCCGAATTCGGACAGCAGCAGCTTGGCCAATGCACCTGCCGCGACCCGGGCGGCCGTCTCGCGGGCGCTGGCGCGTTCCAAGATATAGCGCGCCTCGGGGTAGTTGTACTTGATCGCGCCGGCCAAGTCGGCATGCCCCGGACGGGGACGGCTCACCGGTCTAGCGTGCTCGCTGGAACCTTCGTAGTCTTCAACGGGCAGCGTCTCGGTCCAGTTCTTCCAGTCTCGGTTTTGGAGCAGGATCGCGATGGGAGAGCCGATCGTGTGGCCGTGGCGCACGCCGGAGACGATGTGCGCCTTGTCGGTCTCGATCTTCATCCGGCCGCCGCGGCCGAAGCCCTGCTGGCGCCGCCAGAGTTCGCGGTTGATGCGACCTAGGTCGACCGGCACCCCTGCGGGCATGCCAGAGAGGGTCGCGACGAGCATCTCGCCATGAGACTCGCCTGCTGTGACGAAACGCAGCATCCGGGGAGGCGGAAGGGGCGGACAGGGAAGTTCCTATTATAGGCAGCAGGCGATGCGACGACTGATCGGCATCCACGCAGTGGCGGCGGCTGTGCGCTCGGCGCAAGGCTCAGGCTCCGGCTTGGAGCGCGTGATCGTGACCCAAGGCAGGCGCAACAGCCGCCTGCAGGCAGTGATCGACGATTGCCGGAAGGCTGGCATCCCAGTTCGGTTCGAGTCCAAGGCGGCACTCCAAAGAGCCGCTGGCGGGGGCGCCCACCAGAACATCATCGCGATCTTGTCCGCCGAGCGATACCAGACACTTGAAGATGTCTTGGAGAACGCCAGCGGCCAGTCCACGCTCGTGGTGCTGGACTCCGTCCAAGATCCACACAACCTAGGAGCGATCATCCGCTCGGCCGATGGCGCGGGAGTGGCGGCAGTGGTGCTACCCGAGCGGCGCTCGGCCAGTCTTACCGAGGCGGCCGCCAAAGCAGCTTCGGGAGCTCTGGAATCGGTTCCTGTCGTGCGCGTCAAGAACTTAGGGCGGGCGCTCGAGCAACTCAAGGAGGCCGATTATTGGATCTACGGTCTTGACTCGGAAGCCGCTGTTGACTACGACGCCATCGAATACTCAGACCGCTGCGCCCTAGTGCTGGGGGGAGAGAGCCGAGGGATGCGTGAAAAAGTCGCGGAACGCTGCGATTTCCTCGTTCGTATCCCGCTGGCTGGTGCCGTCACCTCGCTCAACGTCTCTGTTGCGACCGGGATCGCATTGTTCGAGGTCGGCCGGCAGCGGCGCTCGCAGGCCCGTATCGAGCGCAAAAGCCACTCCTGAGTTCCAACCACCGTAGAAAGCCGCACTGCAAAGGTCGAGTTTCCACGCAAGTTCCCCGCCAAATCGGGAGTCCATGCTGCTCAGCCCTGTCGGCGAACGACGACACATAACCCCGGCAAACAGGCAGGCTCTCATCGCCTAGGTAGCCTTCAACCGACGCCAGCTCCAGACACCCACTGCACCGCACGCGATGACGGGATCTGACAGCCTGCCTTGCTGTTTTCTGTCTTGCAAGGATATATCCTATGATTCAAGGCGGTTGGACGAATGGCAATGGTTGAATCTGGAATTACATCGAAAGGACAGACTACGCTTCCCAAGCCCGTCCGGGAGGCGCTTGGTGTCGGTGCCGGTGACCGGGTGCGCTACGTCATTGATGATGGCGAGGTGCGGATCTTGGCCGTGCGACCTATCGGGCGACTGTTCGGAGCCCTTCGGCGCGACGGGCCTACTGTCACCTTGGAGCAAATGGAGGACGCTGTAGCCGACGGTGCCGCGCAGAAATGATCGCAGTCGACACCAACATCTCAGATATCTGGTCTGCGACGATCAGCAGCAGGCGGAAGCTGCGCGGACCCTCTTGGAGTCCCTCACGGCCGAACAACCCGGTTTCATCTGCCGGGAGGTCACGTTGGAACTCGTCTGGGTGCTCGAACGGGCCTATAACTTCAGTCGACATCGAATCGCGAGTATCGTGGAAGAACTTGTGTCGACCGAGGGCCTCGTGTTCGAGGCCCAAGACAACGTGGCGCGATCCGCGATCCGCTATCGGACGGTGAGCGCGGGATTTTCCGACCTGATGATCTCGTCTGCCGCAAAGCGAGCAGGAGCCCATCTCCTTTACACCTTCGACAAGAAGGCCGCTCGGCTCGAGCGTGTGACGCTACTTCCGACGGGCACGATTTGATGCCACTCTCATCTTGATGGGTAGAACGGATGTAGAGCGGTTTCCCACTCGGGAGCGGCTCGGGGCCGGCGCAGAACCTGCGGAAATTCAGGCACGGTTCTGAGAGCGCCCGATGGTGAGACTCCCTCGGGCGGTTCGACGCTCGCACGGGCTGGTCCGGTGGTCGGCTTGGAGGAGTGCCTCCAAAGGGACCTCGCTAGCGAGTGGTCGCCTGCCAGGACCCAGACGGATATTGGGGCATGGGTAGCGCCAACGCTGAATGGCGGTGACTGCCAAGACCGTGCCCGCACAGCAACACAATGGACGGTGGCGTGTGTCTCCTTTGAATGATCCGAGCGGCACCCGACCACGGGATTGACCTACGAGGCCCTCTTCGGCGACGCTTTCGTCACGCACCGCGCACTGAACCGTCAACCAGAAGGCCAGGCCGCGATGGCAAGCGCTTGCGAATGCGGCATGTCCTACTGGCACTTGATACTGGTCAAGTCTTCCATAACTGCTTACGGCATATGCTAGAGTGCAAAGGCGGGTATGGAAGCACGACAGAAGATTACCGTTCACGTGCCAGTCGACCTGTTGGCAAAGGCCCAGCAGGCATCGGGTCAGGGTGTCACCGCGACGGTGCGCGAAGGGTTACGCATGGTCGCATCGCGAAGTGCGTACCAACGGCTTAGGAAGCTCCGTGGCAAGGTCGCGTTTTCGATTGATCTGGACCGGCTCCGCGAGGACCGCGGGTGACCGCGGCCGACTCGAGCACGTTGATCGCCTTCTTCCAAGGCGATGTCGGGCGTGACGTGGAGCTGCTAGACAACGCACTGTTGTCGGCCCAGCTCGTATTACCCCCAGTGGTTCTCACCGAATTGCTCAGCGACCCGGGGCTTGCTTCAGACTTTGCAGATCTGGTCCGAGCGATACCTGTCTTGGAGATACGACCTGGTTTCTGGGAGCGTGTCGCCGAGACACGCGCCCGAGTGCTCTCCAAGGGACTGCGGGCTCGGCTGGCTGACAGCCTGATCGCCCAATCCTGCGTGGATTATGAGACACCCCTGATCACTAGGGACACGGACTTCCGGCACTTCGCCACTTTTGCCGGCCTGCAGCTCGCGTAGGACACTCGCGCAGCGCATTGGCCGAAGCTTGCCAGCGATGGCTGCTCCTTCACTTGGCAGACCGACGGGACGCCGGACTGGTTGACCTCTGGCTGCTGACCGCGCTCGGGTCGAATATCGCCTCAAAGCCCCTTAGGATGAGCAAGATGACAACGAGGCTACCGAGTCGTCCCGGGTGGGCTGTAATCGTTGAACTAGCAGAGGAGGCCCTAGAGCGTGACTGTTCCTCCGACCAGCATCGTTGCCGACTGAGGGCGGCGAGGGTTAAGGACGGGCAGCTTCATCTCGAGATCGAAAATCCGAACGAAGCTAGCAGGGGGTTGTTCGAGGCGGCTAGGGCAGTCAGTTCCGAGGTCTGCGAGCATTGCGGAGGACGCGGCAATCCCGTCGGCGACGGCCGCGGGTTGCACGGATGTCGTTGCGAGGGCTGTCGCGCTCCGGGAACGCAGAGATTGGAGAGGTACTGGCAGGGACGGTCCCAAGGGCAGGCCGGGTTGGTTTCGTCAGCGGGGAGTTCAGGCGCGGGAGATCACGGCACGGCGACGAACGACGGGGACCCGGCCATTGGTGGGACATCGAATTCTCGCGAGGAGCGGTACCGGGATCGATTGGGTCTGTTGATGACTGCCAGGGACGATGATCGAGCGATGGATGGTTGGACCTCAAACCCTGGCTGGGCAGGCCTGGTTCGGGCCTTGGTCGCGACGCTGCAAGCGGAACACCGTGACCGTGGGGCCGATGCTGGTCCGGAATTGCCGCGCTTGCCATACATGAAGGAGAAATACGGCCAGCTACAGATCGACTTCTATAGCTACACGGCATACCTGTGGGGGTTTGAAACGTTTCTCGAGGAGATGAGCGGGAGAATCTGCATGCACTGTGGCATGCCGGGCGAATGCCGCGACCGAGAGTGGGTTCGCACCGAATGCGATGCTTGCTCGGCGATAACCGAAAAGTTCGGGCGTTCTCGATTCTGAATGAGCGAGTAGCCGCCTTCTAGGACACGCAGGCAGCGACGTGCAGCCAACAGCGCCTCGCTGCTAGTAGGACCCGCGGCTACCGCTTGTTTGAACAGCCGGTCCGCGATACTTCTTGCCGACCTGATTGCAGCTTGACGGCTAGTCAGAGTCTGCCTGGTTCGGGCATCCACGGGTCGATGAGAGACGCGGCGTTTTCGAGGCGGTTTGAGCTACGAGTCACGAGACCTCGCGGTGGAGAATCGCACGACTAACGTGCCGTGATCACGCTCGAAGAGACCCTGCCGAGAACAACTTATAATCCGGGCATGCGAATCGCAGAAGGCTACATCCTCGAGTTCGATCCGGAAATCGCCAACACGCGCCGGATGCTCGAACTTGTGTCGGAAGACGTGCTGGACTACCAGCCTCACCCGAAGTCGATGACCTTGGCACGGCTGGCAGGCCATATAGCCGAGATGGGAGGATGGGGCACTTCTACAGCGAGACTCGACAGTCTCGACATCAATCCAGCCAGCGGGCCACCCTTCAAGCCGTACGTCGCAACAAACACCGCCGACCTGCTGGACTTTTTTGACAACGGCATCGCTGGTGCCAGGGAGGCAATTCTGGAACTGAGCGACGAGGCGATGCTCAAGCCCTGGACGCTCTACAGCGGCGGCAAGGAACTGTTCACGATGCCTCGCATCGCCGTGTTGCGGACGATGATCCTGAGCCACCTCATTCATCACAGGGCGCAGCTCGGCGTCTACCTGCGCATCAACGACGTTCCGATCCCCGGGATGTACGGGCCTTCGGCCGACGACGCGCCGCAAGCGTAGTGCCTGCCGGTGATCGCTCCCTGGCGTAAGGGCCTCGCCCTTGATCGCTATAGCCAGCCAAGGTCGCGCTGACAGCGCCGCCGGGCTCTTGCCGGACGCGGCATTGGTACGCTGGTCGATGCCGGACCTGATTCGTGGCCCGCTTGCCCAAGCTATCTTTGACCTCATGGATGCTTCTGGCCATGGCGTCAGGAGCCAGCTTGGGCTTCTTGGCTCCACAATGGGCCGAAAGGCTCGAGTTTCTCAGCACGATGTTCCTGCGGCTGATCCGCTCGATCATTGCGCCCGTGCTGGTTGGCGTTCTGCTACGCGCGATTGCCGGCGCCGGCAGCCTTGGTTCGCTCGGACGCCTAGGCTGGAAGTCCGTCGTCTGCTTCGAAACCGCGACGACGATCGCTCTGCTACTGGGCTGGTTTGCTGTGGAGTTGACGCAGCCCGGCGCTGACTTCGCTATAGAATCTGCAGCGGCCGTCGGCTCGGCACCGGCGACGACGTTGGCCGAAGCCTTCGAATCGGCCGTCCCCACGAGCATCGTGGACGCGCTGGCTCGCGGTGACGTGGTCCAGATCGTAGTCTTCTGCTTCCTATTCGGCATTGCCTGCCTGTCGGTCGGCAAGAAGGCTCGCCCGGTGGTGGAGTTTGCCGATGCGCTCGCCGAGGTGGCGTTCCGCTACACCGACTACGTCATGTACCTCGCGCCGCTGGCCGTGTTTGCGGCCGCAGCCAACGCCTTCGCTGGCGGCGGAGAGAGCGTATTGGAAGGGTTGGTCGCGTTCTCGGCCGTTGCGTGGGCCTCCCAGGCCCTGTTTCTGGCTGTGGTCTTGCTGGGCTCCTTGCTGCTGTTCGGGGTGCCAGTCAGACGCTTTGCCCGCTTCGCCCGCGAGCCCTTTGTGATCGGATTCGCGACGACTTCCAGCGCGGCGGCGCTGCCGCAGACTTTGGAGAACTTAGAACGCTTCGGCGTGCCACGCCGGATTCTCGGCGTGGTTGCGCCGCTGAGCCTGAGCTTGAACCTGAACGGGAGCACCATCCATCTCGGCATGGCAACGCTGTTCATCGCGCAGGCAGCCGGTGTCCACCTCTCACTGGAGCAGCAGGTGGTCATCCTGTTGACGTTGAAACTGACCAGCAAGGGCGTGGCGGGCGTGCCGCGAGCGAACTTCGTGGTCTTGGCCGCCGTATTCGAAGGGCACGGCCTGCCTATGGAGGGCCTGGCAGTGTTGCTGGGAATCGACGCGCTGATCGACCCGATCCGCACCAGTGTCAACGTCGCGAGCCACTGCGTCGCGCCGTCGGTTGTGGCGCGGTGGGAGGGTTGCTCGCTCGACGGGCATGGCGACAGCCACAAAGCGAGCGGCCCACTGTCTTAGCCGATTCGCGATCAGAAAACACAGGCTGGATTCGCCTGGCGGCGCAACTCCCGCCGGAACCGGTCCACAGCACACTACTGGTTCATCCACTGCTGTCGCCGCGGCCACTTCGGACCCTCCTCGAAAAATCGCACGCCTGTCCCGATTCGGTCATAGTCGCCGAGTTCCTCGCGCGCAGCGTCGGCCAGAGCCGTCAAGCGTGCGACCACGTCAGGATGGTCTGCGGCAACGTTGGCAGTCTCGCCGATGTCAGAGTCGAGGTTATACAGTGCCAACTCGGTGACCGGCTCGAGGATTTCGCCCAAGAAGGCGCCGCCCCGCGACAGCAGCCACTCGGATTCGTTGCGCCCCGGCCGGGGGAATACCAACTTCCAAGGGCCGCTGCGCACCGCGTCTAGATGCGTCTCGCGGTAGTAGTAAAACGCCTCGTGCGGGCTCGCCGCTCCCGGCTCTGCCCGCATCAGCGGGCCAATATCCCGCCCGTCCAAGATCCGGTCGGCGGGTAACTCGGCCCCGGCCATCCGAATGAACGTGGGCAGCAGGTCCATGGTCGTGGCCACCTCCCCCGTTTCCGTTCCTGCGGGGATGTAGCTAGGTGCCCACATCACGGTCGGAACGCGAATGCCGCCTTCCCAGGTCGTGCCCTTGGCACTCCGCAGCGGCCCGGCAGATCCGGCATGTTCAGTGATGGCAGCCGTGTACTGGGGTAAGGAGTGGTTGCTCCACGGCCCGTTGTCGGAGGTGTAGACCACAATTGTGTTCTGATCCAGCCCCAACTCGGCCAGCAGATCGACGATCTCGCCGGTGCTGGCGTCAAGCTCCTCGATCACGTCTCCGTACAATCCGCGCTCTGAGCGGCCCTCGAACGGCTCTGTGACGCCCAGCACCACGTGCGCCATCGTATGGGCGATGTAGAGGAAGAACGGGCGGTCCTGGTTCTGCCTGATAAACGCGAGCGCTTCGTCGGTGTAGCGCCGGGTCAGGTCATCGACTCCAGCAGACTCTTGGATCCGCTCCTCGTTGCGGTAGATCCAGTGAACCTCGCCGCTGTCATTCGCGCCCACCACGCCGAACCAGTAGTCGAACCCGCGCCGCACGGGGTTGAGGACCGGCTTGAACCCCCGGCGGCGCTGAGTGATGTCCACCTTGCCGACCATGCCCGTGGCATAGCCTGCTTCTTGCAGCACCTTGGGCAGTAAGATCTCTTTCTCGTGGACGTATGGAAAGCTGTTCTTTTCGTTGCCGTACTCTGCCACGCGGATGGGATAGCTGCCCGTCAGCAGCGCGGTGCGCGATGGACCGCAGACAGCCTGGGCATAGAAATCCGTAAACCGCATGCCCTCGCGGGCCATCTGATCGATGCGAGGTGTCTTGAAATCGGTGGCGCCGAAGCAACCGAGATCACCGTAGCCTTGGTCGTCCGCGAAGACGATGATGAAATTAGGACGCAGGTCCGTTTCAGCCGGCGGCGAGCCGCAGCCGAACATGCCAAATGCCACCGGCAGGGCGGACAGGATCGTTCTCAAACGCATCGTAAGCACTCCTTGACTCGGCTGGCACCGGCTCGCCCGGCTCCTATTTGCCCTTGAGGCCGAAACAGTAGACCACCGAGTCGTAGTCCACTGTATAGATTTGTCCCTCGGCGATGGCGATGCCGCTGAAATGCACCCATGTGCCCATAGCATCGCCGCTGTTGTAGAGTTCGTCGCCTGTCCGCGCATCCAATGCATGCAAGACCGCGGGCTGGGTATTCGTGGTCTGCCGTTCTTCCACCGAGGTGCGCTGCTCGGTGTTCTCGCCGTTGGCGAGCACGAACGCCACTCCGTTTGCCAAGGCGACCGGCTCCGGCACCTTCAGATTGCCCGAAATCCACGCCGGCGTCAGCTCCGGCGCGCCCGTGTCTGGGTTTGCGGTGACTTCAAACGCCATCACGCTGCCATCGGCCGTCGGGCCATGCGAACGCGGAAATGCGGGGGCCTGCTTCGAAGGCGGGCCGTACATGGGCACGTAAACCCAGCGCCGACCTTGCTCGTCGGCCCATGTTGAAAGGCCGCCCCAAATGCCGTAGGAACCGATGTCCTTGGGATCATTGCCGAGCCTGATGCCCTCCAGCAGTGGCGTTTGGTGGTCGCGCCCGCCCAGCAGGTCGGCATCCAACAGGTAGATCACGCCCTCCTTGGCTCCGGCCGCGAGGAGGTTGTAGCCCTTCCACCCAAACCAGACCGGGCTGGCTGCGCCGAAGTCGAGGTCGAGCTTGAAGAGTTCCCAGTGATTGCGGGGCAGGAAGTAGTCCACCAGCTCGAGCTCGTCCAGCGACGCCGCGACCACCGCGTTGGAATAGTCCCCTCCCCGTGCGTCGAACGGCCCGTCGGCGGTCGAGCCGAAGACCCGGCCGTTCTCTCCGACGACCGGGCCGCCCCTGCCCCAGATCCCGCCAGTGGAGGTGTTGGAGAGCAGGCGCTGGCGCACCACCGGTCGCTGCCGGTCGCTGATATCGATGGAGTAAATCCCCGACAGGCTGCCGCCGCAGCCCTGCGCCAAGGTCGTATAGATCGTGTCGCCGACAAGGTTGAGGCTCCAGTTCTTGGAAAACGGCGGCACGAACTGGACTGGCCCATAGCGAACCCTGCCGCTGCCCATGTCCAGCCCCCACAGCGCGCCCGATTCGGCGACGGTGTACAGGATGCCGCTGCGGACATCGAGGGTCGGCGTGGCGTTGACACCGTTCGGACAGTAGACGCTGCCTTGGAGCCCGTTGTTCGTGGGCAACTGGTACAGCGTCGGCTTCCAGTCCCAGAGCTGCTCTCCCGTGGCGGAATCGAGTGCGAACACCCCGCCCTGCTTGCCGGCGACGTAAACCACGTCGCGCACGCCCAGCCGGGTGGAGACGCCAGTGCCGACTACCGGCGCAGTCAGCGAAACCAAGTACTCAGCTTGGTTGTCGACCTCGGCCTTCCACTTCAACTCTAAGTCCCCGACGTTGTCGGGCCCAAGCGTTCTTTCGGTGCGCGCCCAGCCGGTGCGGGCCGGGTCATGCCCAAACGTCGGCCAGTCGCCGGCTGCCGCCTGATCAGCGAAGCTCAACCCTGCGCAGATCGCAACAAGCAGAGCAGCCCACTTCTCCATCGCCTCTCACCGCTACATTGACTAGGAGAATTCAGCGGCCGCGCTCCAGTCCCCGCCGCTTACGAGAAACTCCGAGGCGACCCACGTCGGCGTCAATCCGACGACCGGACAGCTGGCCTCGCCTCGCCTCCGATGTGAAAGATCAATTGCTTGGGTCGGCCATCCGCGGCAAGTTCGAACTCGACTGTTCCGGCCGTCCAGCGCAGCGAGAATTCCGTTTCCGAGTGCGGTAGCAGCTCCAGCGGCGGCAGCATGCCAAACGTCGCGTACAACGTCGCGCCGTCGCGCTTGATCACGGTCGGCAGGCCCCGCCCCTGGCTGTAGGTGCCGACGTAACGGTCCAGCATCACCGGCGTCATCGTCATCAGCGGCTTTGTTTGGTGACGCCCCGGGCCGGGCCTCGGCTCCTCTTCAAGTTCGCGGACCCAAATGTTGCGGTAGAGGACAGGATTGCCGTGATCTTGCAGCTGCAGCGGCAAGCGGTCGGGGTGGGACTCGTAAGGGAGGTGCTGCAACCAAGAAGTGGGACCCCAGGCTTTGGAGTTGTCCTGCACCAACACGCCATTGTGGAATACTGTCAGCCTCGCTGGCTGAGCGACCGACCCGTCGGGCTGGAATCGCGGTCGCCGGAACACGATGTCGTAGGCCTGCCATTCCCCCGCCGGCCGGCTGGCGTTCACCAACGGCGGATACTGCCCGTACAGCGCCCCGGCCTGACCATCGGTGTAGGTGACGTTCTCGAACGAGTCGAGCACTTGGATCTCGTACTTGCCCATCAGGAACACCCCGCTATTGCCGCGGCCTTGGCCCTTGCCGCGGCCCGGCGTGGGCGCGGCCCACTCGACGTGGAGCTGGATGTCCCCGAAGCCATCGCGTGTAAAGACCGGGCCGCCGCCAGGCACGGCCGCGAGATTGCCGCCCTTAATGATCCATTTGGCCGGGCTGCCGTCCGCAGCCCTCCATTTCGATAGGTCCGTGCCATCGAAGAGCACGACCGCGTCGGATGGCGGTTTCACTGGGAGCTGCATTTGCGAGACGACCTTGCGCGGCACGGGCCGCGTCATGTCGTGGATCTTCCAGCGAACGGGCGATTGGGCAGCCAAGGATGCCGTCAGCAAGCCTGTGGCCGCGATGAGGAGGAGAACTGGGATTCTTGTATGCATTGGAACTTGCGGGCCTCGTTAGAGTAGATTCTAGCCGTTCACACGGCACACTGCGGACGATTGACCGATCAAGACGCGCTGATATGGCAGCCGAGGCTTGCGACCAAGGATCGGCCCGGTTTCCCGCCGCCTGCCTGCGCTAATCGACAAACAAGAACTCATTGCTGGCGAGCATGGCCCGCAGATAGCCGGCGCGCTTTTGCTCTTCAGCGCCGCTAGCGGTGGCAAAGTAGCTCGTAGCTTGCTCGGTCTCTTGCGGGCTTGGCGGGCGAGCGAAGATGGTTGCGGTGGCCCTCTCCAAGAACTCGTCGCGCCCCGGCGAATCGGCACTCCAGCGCTCCGCCATGGCCTGGGCCTGTTTATGCATGAACTCCGAGTTCATCAGGTACAGAGCCTGCAGCGTGGTGGTGGTCGCCTTGCGCTCGCTCAGCGGCAGGTTGCCATCCGGCCCGTCGAACAAGTCCAAGTACGGATTCTTCTGAATCCGCCCCTGCATGATGTACACCGAGCGCCGGTTGGTCGGGAAATACTCCGCGAAGGGTTCGTGCTGGCGGTAGAAATACGTCCGGCGGTGGGGGAAGGGATGCCGCCCGCCCCTGGAGACATCTAGCTCGCCGCTGAATGCCAAGATCGAATCGCGGATCTGTTCGGCATCGAGGCGTCTGCGGTTGAAGCGCCACACGAGTTGGTTCTGGGGATCCCTCTCGAAATTGCGCTCGGTGTCGAAGCTGGCCTGCCGGTACGCCTTCGAATGGACGATCAAGCGGTGCATTGCCTTGACCGACCATCCGCTGTCGATGAAATAGCGGGCCAAGTAGTCGAGCAGCTCCGGGTGCGTGGGAGGCGTGCCGCGCACGCCGAAGTCGCTGGTCGTGCTGACCAATCCCATGCCGAAATGGTGATGCCAGATGCGGTTGACCATCACGCGAGCGGTGAGCGGATTGTCCTCGTCGGCAATCCAATCAGCCAGCAACTTGCGCCCGCTGCCCTCGTAGGCCGGTGGCAGCTTGGCACCGCCGAGGATTTGCAAGAAGCCCCGGCGGACTTCGGGCCCCTTGGAACGCGGATCGCCAGCCTGATGAATGTAAGAGTCCTTGCCGACGCCCTCGGTAATGGCGTAGGCCGTCTCCAGCGGCGGCTCGGTGCGGGCGAAGACTGCGCGCTCGGCGCGGAGTTGCTGCAGTTCGTCCCAGACAACGATGCGGTTGCGTCCGGGGGTGGTGATCAGCATGTTTTGGAACGACTGGTATTCGCGAAACTTCTCTCGTTCAAGGTCGTTCCAACGAGTGATGCCCCGCTCGTATTCGGCCATGACCTCGCGGGCCTTGTCCGCGCCGACCCGGTAGACGAAGTTGCTGCGGTAGGGCAGATGCTCCGCGCCGGGGCTCGGAAAGACCGAGCTGTCAAGAATCCCGTAGAGTGCGTAGTAGTCGGCAGTGGGGATCGGATCGAACTTGTGGTCGTGGCAGCGTGCGCACTGGACGCTGAGGCCAAGGAAGGTCTTGCCGAGGTTGTCGATCGTGTCCTCGAGCGTGATGTGGCGCAGGCGATGCGGACTGACGCCAATCCGGCGCGAGATGGCTAGGTAGCCGGTGGCCACAAGCTTGTTCCAGCGCTCAGCCGCGCCATCCGATGGCAGCAGGTCGCCCGCGATCTGCTCGCGGATGAAGTCGTCGTAGGGCTTGTCGAGCTGGAATGCGTCGATGACGTAGTTGCGGTACTTGTACGCTTCTGGGACTGGAAAATCCCCCGAATCGCCTGCCGTGTCGGCATAGCGCACCAAGTCCAGCCAATGGCGGCCCCAGCGCTCGCCGTAGCGCGGCGACTGAAGCAGGCGCTCAACCAAGTCGACGTACGCCGTTTCGGAATCGTCGGCCAAGAATTCGCCGATCTCCTGCGCAGTCGGCGGCAGCCCGGTCAAGTCGTAGGTCACACGCCGGATCAGAGTGCGCTTGCTGGCGAGCGAAGATGGCTCTAGGCCCTCGCTTTCCAATCGCGCCAGCAGGAATCGGTCGATCGCGTTGGCAGATTCG
>LXNI01002143.1_pt1 | contig 14545 bp, 14 predicted proteins | sample 809091 | NCBI WGS metagenome assembly LXNI01 (sample SAMN04870527, study PRJNA318959) | sponge metagenome | biome: 01000161; feature: marine sponge reef; material: water | host: Sarcotragus foetidus | place: Greece: Milos, Mediterranean Sea | collected 2013-05-29 | depth 5-7 m | reverse complement strand
ATTATCTTTGAAAAATACGTCATTATTGATGAATGCTTAAATCTAATGTAACCGGGCATACTGGAGAATACGATATGAAAAGAACTTTAGCTAAAGTCACATTTTTTGCAGCCGTGCTGATGATGTTGGGGGGATGCGCGACGGTTGAGCAAGTGAATGAGGCCAGGGCACTTGCAGAAAGCGCTCAAGCCGCGGCAAACGCAGCGGCAGCGGCAGCGGACAGCGCCACGGCAGCAGCCAACCAGGCTGCGGATGCAGCCAGCGCCGCCCAGGCCGCGGCGGATGCGGCAAATGCCTGCTGCAGCGAAAATTCAAGCAAGCTGGATCGCATGTTTGAAAAAGCGATGCAGAAATAAGCTTCACTCCAGTCTTATTGCCTGAATAAGCAGTCCCTTGTCGGCGCCTTGTCCCAAGTGCAAGGTGCCGCGGGGGTTTTTTTTAGCGCCCGCAGCACGGGCACAAAGCTCAATTCCTAATTCTCAATCCCCCACTCTACCAATCTCAACCGGGATACCGTCCCGCTTGTCGATCACGGATTGCGCCAGCTCCCAATCTACCTGGTAGCCGGCCTCGCCGGTGACCTTTATCAGGCTGTTGACCACGCTGGTCAGGCTCCCTTCGAACTGCTCCGCGTCTTCCACCAGGTACGGATGGGCTTCAAGGTACAGTTTGTCACCGTGCCTGCCGACCTTGTACGGCTGGTTGATGATGCGTACCGGCGTACGTAGCGCCACCTGCCGGTACAGGCTCTCGATGTCCTCGGGATACAACCGAATGCAGCCATGGCTGACGCGCATACCTATACCGAACGGTTTATTGGTGCCGTGAATAATATATTCGGGCTTGCCCAGTCTCATCGCATAGTCCCCCAGGGGATTATCCGGACCCGGCGGTACCCGCTTCGGTAACGGATCGCCCTGTTCGGCATGTTCCTTGCGGATTGATTCGGGCGGATGCCAGTAGGGATGGGTTCTCTTTTCGATGATGCGGGTATTCATGTAGGGTGTGGCCCAGCCCTGGCGCCCTACCCCGACCGGATGGGTGATCACTTCCATTACCTCGCCTGTTTCCTGCGCGGGGAAATAGTACAGGCGCATTTCCGGTATATTCAACACGATGCCGACGTGGGGAGGGTCCGGCAGGACATACCAGGTCGGCAGCATAATCTCGGCGCCCTGCCCCGGCAACCAGGTATCCACCTCCGGATTGGCCAGTTTGATCTCCTGGAAACCCAGGCCATGCGCCCTGGCAATATCCGGGAGGGTATCTGCGTGCCGGGCAGTCACTGTTCCAACCGCGCCGATTAACGAATCACCGGGATGCGCCAGGCTGAAGGAAACCGCGGCGCGGGCGGGAAAGGTGACGACCGTGCACGCCAGCACAAGCGCCGTACAGAAACAAGCCGGCATACGTTGTGCCAACCCGCAAAAAAACCGGTGCGGGAAGATTGTCCGGTGAAAACCGCGCACTCTCATCAGTGCTCCTTGAGTCTGGGCATTAATTCCACCAGGTTGCAGGGCCGGGTGCGATAGTCCAGTTGCTGCGCCATGATCTTGTCCCAGGCAGTGGCGCAGGCGCCGGCAGAGCCCGGCAAACAGAAAATATAAGTGCCGTTGGCCACGCCGGCAAGCGCGCGCGATTGCAGGGATGAGGCGCCTATCTGCTGGTAGGACAGGAAGCGGAATAACTCACCGAAACCCTCGATTTCCTTGTCGAACAGGACACTGACAGCTTCGGGGGTGCCGTCCCGGCCGGTCACGCCCGTCCCGCCGGTGGTCAACACTGCATCCACGCCGGTGGTGGCGCACCAGCGGCTTACTTGCGCACGGATTTGATAGATATCATCCGGCACAATACTCTTTTCATGGAGGCGATGACCCGCCGCTTCCAGCCTGCCCACCAGCAGTTTCCCGGACTTGTCGGTCTTCTCCGTACGCGAATCGGAAACCACCAGCACGGCAATATTCAACGGCTTGAATGTTCTCTCGGACACGTTTTGCTCGGGTTAAACAGGAGAGTACCAGTATAAACCAGGTTGGAGGTCATGGGTTAATTCGTCAGCCACCCATCTGCTGTGCGGTAATACCACAGCAGGCTCAGCGCGCGGGCGATGAAAAAGGCCATCAGGGCTGACCATAATCCGTGATTGCCAAGGTCCTGCAACAGGTACCAGCAGGGCAGGTAAACAATGAGAGTTGAGAACAGCATGGCGTTCCTGAGTTCCCGACCGCGGGTGGCGCCGATGAAAATACCGTCCAGCAGGAAGCACCAGACCGAGACGACGGGGGCCGCGATCATCCAGGGCAGGTACAGGTAAGCAGTTTCCCGCACTGATACCAGGTCCGTCATCAGGTTCACCAGCGGAATACCGGCCAACACAAACAACAGGGAATACAGCAACGCCAGAGCGCCGCCCCAGAGCATGGCGGCATGAACCGAAGCGCGGAATTGCGCCCGGTCGCCGGCGCCGACGGCCTTGCCCACCAGGGCTTCCGACGCATTGGCAAACCCGTCCAGGCCCAGGGCGACCAGCAACATGAAATTCATCAGCACTGCGTTGGCCGCGAGCGCCAGTTCACCCTGTTGCGCGCCCTGCCGGGTAAAAAACGCGAACGCGAAGATCAGGCACATGGTCCTGATGAAGATATTCTGGTTCAGTACCAGCAAGGCGGTAAAGTCTTGCCGATCAAGAATGATCACCTTGCGCCACAGCCCCGGGTGCCGTTTCAATTCGCCGTAGATGAAACACGCCGCGAGTCCGCAGCCGCAGTACTGGGAGATAACGGAAGCCAGCGCCACGCCGCGCACGTCCAGGTGCAGTCCGAACACGAACACAATATCCAATACCATATTCAACACGCCGATGAGCAGGGTGACGTAGAGCGTGGCGCGGGCGTTCTGCATGCCCAGCAACCAACCCACGCAGGTCATATTCAGCAATACTGCCGGCGCCGCCCAGACGGCCCAATAAAAATAGACTTCCGCGTTGAGCCTGACCTGTGCGCTACCGCCAAGCAGGTTCAGCCCCAGGTGCACAACAGGGGTCTGCAGCAACAGGATGGCCAGGGCGATGATGATGCCGAGGAAACAACTGTGCAGCAGCGCCGAGCGCAGGCGTTCAGGGTTGTGGCCGCCCCTGAGTTGGGCGACAACCCCCACCGTGCCCATGCGCAGAAAGCCCATCCCCCAGTAGAGGAAGCTGAAGATTACATTGGCCAGCGCCACCGCACCGATGTACGCCGGCGTATCCAGGTGGCCGACCACTGCCGTATCGACCATGCCCTGCAGGGCAACCGTGAGGTTGGACAGGATTAACGGCCCGGCCAGACGCAGCAGGCGGTTATGCGAAAGCAACGGGAGGGGAGTCAGGAGTCTGGAATCAGGAATTAGGAAGCATCCCATCCGCCAAAGAAGAAATGTTCATCAACCGGGTTGCGCTTTCTCGGGGCAAATTCCCGTTCCTGGCGTTCTGCCGGGACGTCCGCGCGGGCGGTTTGATAGCCGATGGCGATCATGGCCATGGGGGTATGCCCTGCCGGGACGCCGAATGCCTGTAAGGACTGTTCCGCATCGAACCCGCCCATCTGGTGCGCCATCAGGCCCAGGTCGGTAGCCTGTAAAGACAGGCTCATGGCAGCGGCGCCGGTATCATACTGCGCCCACCTGTTGGGCTTGTCGTTATGCTGGAAATGATCCTGTGCCAGCGCCAGGATGAGTACCGGCGCATTTTGCGCCCAGTCCTGGTTTGCCTCTACCAGGCACGCCAGGGCAGCCTGCCAGGCTGCCTCGTCCCGGGAACGGTCACAGATAATGAAGTTCCAGGGCTGCGCGCCATAACAGGACAGCGCCCATCTTGCCGCCTCAATACAGGCGCTGAGTTTTTCCGCTTCCACCGGCCGTGTGGCGTCATACGACACACCGCTCCAGCGCCGGGCGATAAGGTCATTCACAGGAACCGAGGTAAGTGCTTGTTTCTCAAACATGGTTATGTTTCCGTTGCTGAACAGGAGCGCCATTATACCGGTTCCGGCAACCCCTGTTAACAGACGAGTTAATCCCGGTGCAACCGGTCGGTCGTGGCAACAGGCGTGCGGAAATTCATCACTACGATACCGGAGGAGACGATAAAGGTGAGCAAGGTGGCCAACTGGATCATATACGAGGTTTCCTGCGCTATGAAACGCGCCTGGGTTGCCAGCATCGCGATCAGGAAGGAAAATTCGCTGATCTGTCCCAACCGGTAACCCACTTCCCTGGATATTGCCCGTTTTTCCCCGGCTTTAACAAACAGCTTCTCAAAGATGACAGGTTTTATCACCAGGGCGCAGACCGCAAGCGCACTCGCCGGGAATATGATCTCTGTAACAATATCCAGGTTGAAACTGGCGCCCATCGAGAAGAAAAACAGCACCAGGAAGAAATCCCGCAAGGGTTTCAATTTCATGGTGATGAACAGGGCGATGGGGCTGGACGCGAGGGTTATGCCGGCAATAAACGCACCGATTTCACGAGACAGCCCCAGCATCACGGCCACCTCGGCAACGGCCAGACACCAGGCGATGGCCAACAGGAAGATATATTCGTGGATCTGGTCAAACCGCTCGATCAACCTGACGATGACGTAGCGCTCGAAGAACCATGAGACGAGGATCAGCAACGGCAGCGTGAGTATCTGCATGGTGATATCGACCAGCAGTTGCTCGTTTTTCCCGTAGCCCTGCAGCATCAGCAGGATGATGATCGCAATCAAATCCTGGATCAGCAGCACGCTGATGATAATCTGCCCGGTATGCCGGTTATGCAAGGCAGAGGTCGGTAACAGTTTCACCCCGATAATGGTGCTGGAGAACATCATGATGGAACCGATCAGCACTGCTTCGGCCAGCGGGTAACTGAAACCCAGGGCAATGGCAAAACCGGCTGCAAAAAACAACAGCGAGCTCAGCAGGGTAACCCAGGTTGCCTCTCCCAGCATCTTCCATAGTTCCTGGGGAAACAGGTCCAGCCCGAGCAGGTAAAGCAGGAACACGATACCGATATGGGAGATGTCGGCGATCAGTTGGGCATCATCGACCAGGCCCAGGCCCCAGGGCCCCAGGATCACGCCCAGCGCGATGTACGCAACGATCATCGCCTGGCGCGCGTACAGCGCCAGGGTAGCCAACAGCGCCGCGCCGGTAAAAATCAGGAACAGGGAAAATTCGATCTCGTGCAAGGGTGTCATGGGACATAAAATACCATGATTGTCCGCAGATGACTTTGTGAATAAAAATGACGGGATAATTCCGGGGTCAGAGTAAAATCACCGGCAATCCTGCCATCGACCCCGACTCACGGCGATTTTACTCTGACCCCACCTGTCCTATCTGCATCATCTGCAGATAACAGCGGTTTCCTCATCAGGTAAATGACGAGTAACAACGCCGGCGCGCCGAGTACGCCGGCGTACAGGAAAAACCAGGCGTAGCCGGCGGCCTCGACCACGATGCCGGAGAAACCGCCGATGATCTTGGCGGGGAGGGTCATCAGGGAGGAGAACAAGGCGTACTGGGTGGCGGTATAGGTGGTATTGGTCAGGCTGGAGAGGTAGGCGATGAAGGCTGAGGTGGCAAACCCGCCGCTCAGGTTATCCATGCTGATGACGACGGCGAGGCTGACCAGGTCGGGACTGCTCAGCGCCAGCCAGACAAAGAACAGGTTGGTAACGGGCACCAGTATGGCGCCCACCAGCAGCGGTCTGTAAATCCCGTAGCGCAGCACGAGGATCCCGCCCAGGCCGGCGCCGAGAATGGTCATGAAAAACCCGAACACCTTGGTGACGTTGGCGATCTCGACCTTGCTGAAACCCAGGTCCAGGTAAAACGGGTTGGCCATCACACCCATGGTAATATCGCTGAGCCGGAAGGTACCGATCAGCAGCAGGATAAACAAGGCCAGCAAACCGTTCCGGCGGAAGAACTCGGCAAAGGGGCCGATCACTGCGCCGGAGAACCAGACAGCGAACCGGGTGAGCGCGTGAGCATTGCCCTGCAAGCCCATTTTTTCGGCCAATTCACCTTCCAGTTGTGCGGTAGTTGCAGAGACCGGATGATCCGGTTCGGCAATGAGCAGGGTGGTCAGCAGGCCTATGCCCATCAGTCCGGCCATGGTGAAGTACGCATACTGCCAGGACTGGGCCGCAGCAATGTAGAACGCGCCGGCGCCGGCCACCAGCAGGGCCACCCGGTAGCCGAACACATAACTGGCCGCCATCGCCCCTTGCAACAACCGGTCAACAGCCTCAATGCGGTAAGCATCGATGGTAATGTCCTGGGTGGCCGACCCAAACGCGACCAGTAGTGCGAACAAGGCGATCTGCTGCAGTTGTGAGTGGGGATCGGACCAGGCCATCCCGGCCAGTCCCAGGGCGATCACAAGCTGGGCCGCCAGCATCCAGGCGCGGCGTTTGCCCAGGCGCCGGCTCAGGAGATAAAGCGGCATGCGGTCCACTACCGGCGCCCAGAATACCTTGATCGAATAGGTAATGCCTATCCAACTGAAAAAACCGATGGTAGACAGGGCCAATCCGGCATCCCGCAACCAGGCCGACAGGGTGGAAAATACCAGCAGGAACGGTAGCCCCGCGGAGAACCCCAGGAAACTCATGGCAACGACCCGCGGCCGACCGTACACCGCCAGCGCCACGCGCCAGTCTGTGCCGGGCTTTTCGATCATTGACACAAAGAATTAAAACGAATAGTTGCTTATGACAACTGTTAATTTACCACGATTTTGGAACCCGAAAATCATGCATTCAGCACTTAACAAAAACAGTATACTCCCTTCCCCAATTCCTAATTCGTAATTCCCAATTTAGTCAATTTCCTCCTCCGTCATGTGGTGCCTGGGATGCACCGGCCGCATGAAGGCGTTGCTGACCAGCGCAACGGCCAGCAGCAGGGCCATCAGATACATGGTGCTGTTGTACAGGTTCGGAGTCGGGTCAACAGTACCGGCGGGGGCGATATCCATGAGACTGGCGATGGTCACGGTTTTTGCTTCGATCAGCGCCGGCAACTGGTCTATGCCGGCGCCGAACGCTTCGGCAAATGCCGCCGGGTCGATCCTTGCCACCAGGTCATCAATGGCTTTGCCTACTGCATTTTCCCGCAGCGAGGTGATCGCCAGTGGTCCCAGCACGCCGGCGGTGCTCCATGCGGTCAGCAGGCGGCCATGGATGCCGCCTACGTAGCGGGTGCCGAAAATATCCGCCAGGTAGGCGGGGATGGTGGCAAAACCGCCGCCGTACATGGTGAAGATGATCATGGTGGCGGCATAGAAATACACCAGCCAGACCACTACGGGGTTAACGCTGACCTGCTGGGCGGTATAAGGAATGGAGCAATACAGCAGGATGCCCAGCGCAAAGAAGATCCAGTAGGTATTACGTCGCCCGATGTAGTCCGAGGTGCTGGCCCAGATAAACCGCCCCACCATGTTGAACACGCTGATCATCACCACGTAGGTCGCGGCGAAGGCGCCGTCCACGATCTGCGGCAGCGTGGTGCCGAAGATTTCGGTCATCATGGTCTTGGCCACGCCCAGCACCCCGATACCGGCGGTCACGTTGAAACACAGCACGATCCACAACTGGTAGAACTGCCGGGTCTTCAGGGCCTGGTCGATATCCACGTGGTTACGCGTCATCATCCGCTTTTCCGCATGCGCTGCGTCCGGCGGGGTCCAGCCCTCCGGCTGCCAGTCGGGCGCGGGCAACCGGTAGGAGAATGCCGCGATCATCATAATGATGAAATAAATTACCCCCATGGTGAAGAAGGTCTGGGCGATACCCACCGAGCCGGTGCCCACCAGGTACACACCCTCCGGCCCCGGGAGCACCATCTGCGCCACTTCATTGGCGCCGACCACAACCACTTCACGCAATTCCCCACCGACTTCCGCAAAGCGCCGACCGGCGCGGGTAATCAGTTCAAGGTCTGTCACTGCGCCGAGGTATTCAGGCGCGCGGTAATAATGCTTGATAAAAAATTCCTTCAGGGGCGCGCCGATCATGGCGCCGCCACCGAACCCCATGATCGCCATTCCCGTCGCCATGCCGCGCCGGTCCGGAAACCAGCGGATCAAGGTGCTGACGGGTGACACATAGCCCAGGCCCAGGCCGCATCCGCCCAGCACACCATAGCCCAGGTACAGTAACCATAACTGGTGCGTGACAATACCGATACCACCAACGATAAACCCACCGCCCCAGCAGCACGCCGACACCACGCCTACCATGCGCGGCCCCACCTGCTCCAGCCACCTGCCGGCAATGGCCGCGGCCAGCCCCAGGACGACAATCGATACGGTGAATATCCAGACAACGTCCTTCAGGCTCCAGTCATCGGCGGCGCTGAGCACCACCCCGACCTGCTTCACCAAAGCAGGATTAAAGATACTCCAGGCATACACCGAACCGATACACAGGTGAATACCAAGCGCCGCCGGGACGATCAACCAACGATTGAACCCGGGTTGTGCGATAATACGTTGTTTGGACAGGATGCCCGACATGATCTACCCCTTGTTGTTTAGACTCTATGCTCCCCGGACACCTGCAGCGCCTGGTCAGACCGGGATGTAAATCGCGCTATTGTAACGCGAATGGAATTGAGGAACATCAGATTCATTCTGATGTTCCTGCGGCACGGGGATGTGTTCACAAAATCAATGGCATTATGTCATTGATTTTGTGAGAATAAATCGGTGGAAAACCCGATTTGTGCGTACTCTGACAAGTCCGGGATGGACTTGTCGGAGCTTGAAATGATCGAAAAATTTGCCTATCCTATGCTATTACCCCGCGTGACGGGTTCCGGGTCACGTTTTTCAACTCTGAGACACGATGAGACAGGAAGACATACTAATCGACAATTTTGGCCGCACGGTCAACTATGTCCGTATTTCGGTGACGGACCGGTGCGACTTTCGGTGCGTGTACTGTATGGATGAAGAAATGCAGTTCGTGCCCAGGGCCAGGCTGTTGTCGCTGGAAGAGATCGCAGACATTGCCCGGGCATTCACCGAACTGGGCGTCGGTAAAATTCGCATTACCGGGGGTGAACCGCTGATCCGGCGTAACATCACCAAGTTGTTCCATGACATCGGCCAACTGCAGGGACTGAAGGAACTGGTGCTTACCACCAACGGGTCGCAATTACCGAAACTGGCGGGCGAGTTGAAAGACGCCGGGGTAAGGCGCATCAACATCAGCCTGGATTCCCTGGACCCGGACAGGTTCAGACGCCTGACCCGCGTCGGGGAACTGGACAAGGTGCTGGCCGGCATCGATGCCGCGCTGGCAACCGGCTTTGAGAACATCAAGATCAACTCGGTCATCCTGAAGAATCGCAATGACGATGAGGTGGCAGACCTGGTCAGGTTCGCCTCGGCACGTGACATGGACATCAGCTTCATTGAGGAGATGCCCCTGGGCGTGATCGGTGAGCATGACCGCGCCGAGGCCTATTATTCCAGTGACGAAATCAAGGCTGACCTGGAACAGCGCTATACGCTGTTGCCCACCCTGGATACGACCGGGGGGCCCTCCCGTTACTACAGAATTGTGGAAACCGGCACCCGGGTGGGCTTTATCTCCCCCCACAGCCATAATTTCTGCGACAGTTGCAACCGGGTCAGGCTCACTTGCGAAGGACGTCTGCTGCTCTGTCTCGGCCAGGAACATTCCGTGGACCTGCGCCAGGTCGTGCGCGCCCATCCCGGTGACAGGGAGCGGTTAAAACAGGCCATCCGCGCATCCATGGCCATCAAACCCAAGGGACATGAATTCGATCTGGCTGCCAAACCTGTCATCTTCCGCCACATGAATATGACGGGGGGGTAAGCAGAAATGCGTCCCGCAATGACCGATGCGGGTATTGAGCCTACCATCGCCGTTGAAGCGGTCGATGAGTTCCGCAACGTGCGGGAAATGCACATTGCCGATGAACGCCCCCTGACCATTTACGTTGACAGCTACGAGCTCGTCACCTTGATGACCCTGGGCAAGACCCCGGAACTGCTTGCCCTGGGCTACCTGAAAAACCAGGGGATTATCGAGGATATCAACGAGATTCGTTCAGTGCAGGTGGACTGGGAAGTGAACGCCGCGGCGCTGACCACCTGGTCGGAACGGGACGACTGGCGGGAACGCCTGGGGCCGAGGATAGTGACCACGGGTTGCGGCCAGGGCACGGTGTACGGCAATATCCTGGAGCAACTCGAGCGCATAGAATTGCCAAGTGTCCGCCTTAAACAATCGGATGTTTACGCCCTGTTGAAAAACCTGGCCCATTACAATGACGTTTACAAAAGCGCCGGCGCGGTGCACGGCTGCGCCCTGTGTTACGGCACGGACGTGTCGGTTTTCATTGAGGACGTGGGCCGGCACAACGCGGTAGATGCGATTGCCGGGCAGATGTGGCTGGAAAACACGCCGGGCCATGACAAACTGTTCTACACCACCGGCCGTCTGACCTCGGAGATGGTGATGAAAGTGGCGCAAATGGGGATCCCTGCCCTGCTCTCCCGTTCCGGCATTACCCAGATGGGACTGAAACTGGCAAAGGACTTCGGCGTCACCCTGTTTTCCCGGGTCAAGGGGAATCATTTCCTTATCTACAACGGCGCGGAGCACATTGAATTTGACGTATCATTGCCGCCGAAACGCGCGGTTGCCAACTTGAAGAGCGCCGGCTGAATCATCCAAGTACCCGATGCAGAAAACCAAAATTACCGGCGTTATTCTTGCCGGGGGAGAAGCCAGGCGCATGGGAGGCGGTGACAAAGGCCTGGTGGAGCTATGCGGCAAGCCGCTCATCGAACATGCGCTGGCGGCCCTGTCCCCCCAGGTCGATACACTCATCATCAATGCCAATCGCAACCGGGAGCGCTATGCCGCCTACGGTTATCCCGTCGTCGCGGACGGCAGGCGCGGCTTTCAAGGCCCGCTGGCCGGTATGCTGAGTTGCCTGGAAGCGGCGCAGACGGAGTTCCTGGTAACAGTCCCCTGTGATTCGCCCTTGCTGCCTGACGACCTGATCGCCCGCTTGTTCCGGCAACTGAGCGCTGGGCAGGCAGACATCAGCGTCGCCCACAACGGCGCCAGGATGCAGCCGGTCTTTGCGCTCATGTCCACGTCCCTGGCGCCCTCCATGCAGGCGTTTCTTGACCGCGGCGAGCGCAAGATAGACCGCTGGTTCGAGCAACACAGGCTGGCGATAACGGATTTTTCCGACCAGCCGGACTGTTTCAGGAATGCCAACACTCCGGCTGAACTGGCACAGATGGAGGGGATGATGAATGGCTGAACTCCCTGCAGTGCCGCTGATAGGCTTCGCCGCATACAGCGGCACCGGCAAGACCACCCTGCTGGTCAACCTGCTGGGAATTTTTACCGCGCTGGGCCTGCGCGTGGGCGTGATCAAACACGCGCACCATACGTTTGAAATCGATTATCCGGGCAAGGACAGCTATGAACTGCGCAAGGCCGGGGCCAGCCAGGTATTGATCGGTTCCAGGCAACGCTGGGCGTTACTGGTGGAAAACCGGCATGGGGATGACAAACCGCTGGAGTACCATATCCGCAACCTGGACCTGGATAACCTGGACCTGATCCTGGTGGAGGGCTTCAAACCTGAAGTCATCCCCAAAATAGAACTGCATCGCCCCAGCCTGGGACATGATTTACTGTATCCGGGTGATGAGAGTATCATAGCGATTGCAACTGATGCCGGGTTATCCGAAGATACGGAATTACCGGTCCTGAACTTGAATGACCCGCAGCAGATCGCGCAGTTTATAATTGACCGTTACAATTTAACCAGGGGACAGATTTAAATCTGTCCCCGAAATCATTGAGACATGAAGGTAGAGAAAGACCCCAGTTGCAGGGACGACTTCGACCCGAAGTCATTGTCGGCCGAGGCCGCGCTGGCGCAGATAAAAGCCGGCGCCAACCGCGTCAAGGGTATCGAGAAAATTGCCATACGGGAGGCGCTGAACCGGATTCTGGCGGAAGACATCCGTTCCCGCATCAACGTGCCGTCCGGCGCCAACTCCGCCATGGATGGTTACGCGCTGAACGGCGCGGATATTCCTGCTGAGAGCACGGCCGGGTTGACTGTACTGGGCACGGCCTGGGCCGGCAAACCGTTCGCCGGCAAAGTCACGCCCGGAAGTTGCGTGCGCATCATGACCGGGGCGATCATGCCGGCAGGCACAGATACCGTCATCATCCAGGAGGACGTACAGGTTACCGACTCTGGCATCGTCATTGACGGCAGCACCCGCACGGGCGACAACGTACGTCAGGCCGGCGAGGACATCGCGCTCGGCGATCGGGTGCTGACGCAAGGCCGGCGCCTGAACCCCGCCGACATCGGCCTGATCGCCTCGCTGGGCATTGCCGAGGTGTGCGTGGTACGCCGCCTGCGGGTGGCATTTTTTTCCACCGGTGATGAACTGCGTTCCATCGGCGAGACCCTGAACGACGGCGCCATCTATGACAGCAACCGCTACACCTTGTACGGCATGCTGCAACGCATGGGCGCCGACATTATCGATATGGGCGTGATAAAGGACGACCTTGAGGCCCTGGAAGAGGCCTTTGCCATCGCCGCCGCCAATGCCGACGTCCTCATCACGTCCGGCGGCGTCTCCGTGGGCGAGGCGGATTACATCAAGCAAATCCTGGCAAAACTGGGGCAGGTGGATTTCTGGAAAGTCGCTATCAAGCCGGGCCGGCCGCTCGCCTTCGGCCACGTGGGCGATGCCGTATTTTTCGGCCTCCCCGGCAACCCGGTTTCCGTCATGGTGACCTTCTACGAATTCGTGCAGCCAGCCCTGCGTAAGATGATCGGCGAAGACCGCGCCGGCGCGCTGACCCTGAAGGCGCGCTGCGATTCCCGCCTGAAGAAACGCCCGGGCCGGGTGGAATACCAGCGCGGCGTCCTGCAACAGGATAATGAGGGCAACCTGGTAGTCGTAAAAACCGGCGCCCAGGGCTCCGGCATCCTGCGCTCCATGTCGCAGGCCAACTGTTTTATCATCCTGCCGATTGATTCAAGCGGCATAGAACCGGGGATGTACGTGGATATCCAGCCTTTTTCATGCCTGGTTTGATTTGTGAATATGTGGAATTAGTAATACACGAGCAAAAGGATTATAAGGTGAGATTGCCGAAGAATGAAACCACACTGCCAGATGCTGCTAACTGCGCTTTGTTGAGCGAAGCCAGCTTGGGAGGATTAGAATAAATTGAAAGAAGATAACTCATGGCTAGAAGGAGACAAATGTATGAACCATAAGCGTGAAAGGTATGTCAACTTAGCACCCTGGAGCGTCGATTTGGAAAAAACTATAGCACTTCTTGCTGTACGTTTTTTCTCCCCGTCAAACTTTTCCGATATCTGCAAAGTAATAGGAAAAACTTCTCAAGCCAGCTCAATATGCCCTATGTCTAGTCACGAGTTTTTGCAATTTTTAGACAAAATGGGATGTTTGACTGACGCAGCAGATAAGCACGTCTACCAAATACGCCATCTACTGTCAAAGCTTGCTCTTGACAATATTCTTGTAGAAGTAGGTAGTTCCAGAAGGCACTTATTGATCCCAAAGTCTTACTACTCTTTCCACGAAGTATCGATAGACAGAAGCAAAGGCAGCCTATGGCTGGCAAAAGCGTTAGGTGGTAGATTCGTGCACAGTGAGGTATCTCCGGCAATCGTACAAATTGTTGGAGAGGATGAACTTGGCAACACCAGATCAGGAAGCGGTATCGTATTTCACCCTCACCACATATTGACTTCTAGCCATGTGGTTTCCGGTATGAAGGTGAGTGAGACGCAGATATTTCAAGGGAAGGAATTCAATATCAATAAATACTCTATCTTTGCCCACGGCAACGATGATGTGGCCGTAATCCGCGTGGACAAGCCATTGAATACAACACCCGGCCTAGTATTTCTCGCTCCGACGATTGCACAGACCGTGTATACCTTCGGTTATCCGAAAGTGCCCAACGTCAGACCCAAGATGTCTGCTTCTGATGAAGCCTATTTAATTATGCAAAGTGGGGAAGTCACAAACGAAAGTATTATTGCCACTGATAAGGCTGAACTCTTCCTGTATTCCGCGATATCTCGTCCAGGGGATAGTGGGGGCGCCATTGTGTCAGATGATGGTTACGTTGTGGGAATGACGACAAATTTGGCCGAAGGAAAATATGAGAATGAAACAGCATTTTCTCCGCATTATGCAGGAATATCCTCACACGTAATTGCTAAGGCAGTGAAGAATATGAGCTTGGACATAGAAATCCCTTACGAAACTTTCGAATGAAAATGACAACAAAGGTAGAATTTGAACAGCGCCTCAAACGATTCGTTGCTGGACTTGAAAGATATATCGGCGACTGTGATGGCCAATGGACCGTCAAAGGATTTATTGACATATACAAGAATGTTTACACTATCTCCGCTGATACGAAGATTGTATCAAAAATACT
>LXNI01002142.1_pt1 | contig 14569 bp, 15 predicted proteins | sample 809091 | NCBI WGS metagenome assembly LXNI01 (sample SAMN04870527, study PRJNA318959) | sponge metagenome | biome: 01000161; feature: marine sponge reef; material: water | host: Sarcotragus foetidus | place: Greece: Milos, Mediterranean Sea | collected 2013-05-29 | depth 5-7 m | reverse complement strand
TCAAGGGGGTAGGTCGGCACTACACGCCGATCTGGAGAGCCGAAGCCCGGAAATCCGCCGCTTTCCAGGCCGAAAAATCGTCAAATTAGCCGAAACGCGGGCCGAGTTGCGGAAGTCGGGATAAAGGCATAGAGCGTTTCCGTGCAAGAAACGGAAACGCTCTATGCGGCTCACCGATGGTGGCTTGACAAGACAAGGCCTTACCTTGTTTTCTCCGCACCGCCCGCTCTTCACGTGCGGGCACCTTGCGGCTGTGGCGGAACTGGTAGACGCGCAGCGTTGAGGGCGCTGTGGGGGCGACCCCGTGGAGGTTCGAGTCCTCTCAGCCGCACCATCTGGCCTGGCGGTCGTGGCGGAATTGGTAGACGCGCTAGCCTCAGGAGCTAGTGGGGGCAACCCCGTGGAGGTTCGAGTCCTCTCGACCGCACCAGGTGGATGGGCGACGGCGAGCGGTCAGCGCTTCGGCCGCTGCTCTCCCGAGAAAAAGGCACCGAGCATCTTGCCCGCCTCACGCGCGGGATCCTTGGCGGCCGCGACATCCGCGACCTTGTCCGCAGCCTTGTCCATCTTCCCGTCAACCGCCCGGAACGCCTGCCCCGCTTTCTTCTGTACGCGCGGATCGGCAGCGGCGCGCTTCGCCAGCGACCAGAGAACTGTACGCAGAATGGCCATGACGCCATTCTAGCGCTTCTGATCGCCTCGCACGCAAGATTCTCTCCCTCGACTCCGGCGCGCCGCTTGGGCACAAGAAGCGGCATGAAAGAGCACCCATGAGCACCTATCTCTGCGGCATCGACATCGGCGGCACGTTCACCGACTGCGTGGTGGTGGACGAGGCCGGCCAAGTGACCACGGGCAAGGCGCCCTCCACCCCGGCCGACTTCGGCGAAGGGCTGATCGCGGCCCTCGACATCGTCGCCGGCAAGCTGGGCACGCCGCTCGACGCGCTCTGCACCGAGCTCGCGGTGCTGGCCCACGGCACCACGGTCGGCACCAACGCGATCATCCAGAAGAAGGGCGTCAAGGTCGGCCTCATCACCACCAAGGGCCACAACGACGTCATCCACATCATGCGGGGCTCGCGCGGGCTGAGCGGCCGCGACATCCGCCTCGTCGTGCACATTCCGGAGAGCAGCAAGCCCGACCCCATCGTGCCCAAGTATCTGATCGAGGGCGTGTCGGAGCGCGTGGACTGCTTCGGCAAGGTCGTGGTCGAGCTGAACGAGGAAGAGGCGGAGCAGGCGATCCGCCGGCTGGTCGCCGACGGCGTGGAGGCGCTCGCTATCTGCTTCCTCTGGTCGTTCCTCGCGCCCGAGCACGAGCAGCGGGTCAAGGCGATGGTCGAGCGCATCGCGCCCGGCCTGTTCGTCACCTGCTCGTCGGAGCTGGTGCCGAAGTGGGGCGAGTACGAGCGCACCGCGGCGGTCGCGCTCAACGCCTATATCGGCCCGCTGGTGACCGGCTACCTCGCGCGGATGGACCGGCGGACGACCGACCTCGGCTACGACCATCCGCTGCAGATCACGCAGTGCGCGGGCGGCACGATTCCCGTCGCGAAGGCGATGGCGGCGCCGCTGCTGACCCTCGATTCCGGCCCGGTCGCGGGCGTCACCGGTTCGCGCTACGCCGGCGGAATCATGGGATACGAGAACGTCATCACGACCGACATGGGCGGCACCTCGTTCGACGTCGGCATCATCCACGGGGGCGAGCCGGCGTTCTCCTACCGGAGCCTGGTGCACCAGTACGAGTACTACCTCTCCAAGGTGGACATCCAGGTGATCGGCGCGGGCGGCGGCAGCATGGCGCGGATCGACGAGGCGACCGGCGTCTTCCGCGTGGGCCCGGAGAGCGCGGGCGCCGACCCTGGCCCGGTCTGCTACGGCCGGGGCGGCACCGTGCCGACGGTGACCGATGCCGACCTGGTGCTGGGCTACCTCGACCCCGACAACTTCGCGGGCGGCGCCATCGCGCTCGACCGCGAGGCTGCGGCGCAGGCGCTCGCGGCGATGGGCGAGCGGCTGGGAATGGGGCTCGACGAAACGGCGAGCGGCATTGCCCGAATCGTCGAGTTCCAGATGGCCGACCTGATCCGCAAGGTGACGATCCAGAAGGGCCACGACCCGCGCGACTTCGTAATCTTCGCCTTCGGCGGCGCAGGCCCCACGCACGCCGGCGTCTTCGCGCAGGAATTGGGGGTCTCGAAAGTGATCGTGCCGCAGCGCGAGACCGCCTCGGTCTGGTGCGCGTTCGGCGCTGCTGCGGCGGACCTGCTGCACGTGCACGAGCGGGTCAACATCATGCGCTCGCCCTTCGATGCCGGGACCATCAACGCGGTGCTGGCCGCGCTGAAGGCGCGCGGCGCCGCCGATCTCGCGGCCGACGATGTCGCGCCGGCGGACCGCCAGTACCGCTTCACCCTCGACATGCGGCACAAGGGGCAGATCAACGAGGTGGAGGTCGAGCTGGAGAGCGAGACCGTCGCAGCCGAGGAGGTCGGCGCGCTGCACGAGGAGTTCCGCCAGCGCTACGAGGCGCTCTACGGGCGGGGCGCGGCGCTGCCCAACGCGCAGCTCGAGATCGTGACCTTCCGCTGCCGTGCGTCCGGCGTCACCCGCAAGCCCCGGCTCACCGCCGCCGACGCCCTGCCGCCGGAGCCTGCGCCCGAGTCGCGCCGCCCCTCCCGCTCGGTCTACTGGGCTGAGTGGAAGCGCCGCGCCGACACGCCCATTTTCGACGGCGCCCGCCTCGTGCCCGGCAACCGCATCGAGGGCCCGGCGGTGATCGACACCGAGGTGACGACTGTGGTGGTCCATCCGGGGCAGACGCTCGCGGTCGACGTGTACGGCAACTTCGAGATCACGCTCGCCTCCGGCACGGACGGTGCGGGATGAGCGCAGGGCAACGACGGACCGGAGACGCGCCATGGACCTGACGGCCTTCGAACGCTCGGTCGAGGACGCCGCGCCGCCGGAGGGCTTGAGCAAGGCGCTCCAGGCGCTCTGGCAGGAAGCGAAGGGCGCATGGCATGAGGCCCACGACCTCGCGCAGGCCGACAAGGGACCGCAAGGCGCCTGGGTCCACGCCTATCTCCACCGGGTCGAAGGCGACCTGCGCAACGCCGGCTACTGGTACCGGCGCGCAGGCCACCCGGAGTCGAAGGACGCGCTGCGCGACGAGTGGCGCGCCATCGCGACGGCGCTACTCGCTGAGGGGTAGCGCCTGCGCGCGGGTCCCGTTGACGGGCCCCGGAGCGCTCCCTACATTCCACCCATTGCCGCCCCCGGAGGAGTCCCCATGAGCGTTACCCACGTCACCGACGCCGAGTTCGAAGAGAAGGTCCTCAACGCCGACGGCCCTGTGCTGGTCGACTTCTGGGCCGACTGGTGCGGCCCCTGCAAGGCCATCGCGCCTGCGCTGGAGGAAATCGCCGGGGAGATGAGCGACTCGCTCTCGGTGGCCAAGCTGGACGTGGATTCAAACCCGTCGACGCCCGCGAAGTACGGCATCCGGGGCATTCCGACGCTGATCCTCTTCAAGGGCGGCGAAGTGGCGGATACCAAGGTGGGCGCGCTGCCCAAGGCCAAGCTCTCCGAGTGGCTGCGCGGCGCGGTCTGACGCTCCTCCCTTTCGTTACACGGAGGGCGCGCCCGCGGCCGCGAGCACGTCGCCGACCAGGTAGAGCGAGCCGCACACCAGGATGCGGCCGGGCCGGTCCAGCCCTTCCGTAAAGCGGACAACCGCTGCGTCGACGCTGGCGTCGATCTCGCAGGCAATGCCGAGGGCGCGGGCTGCCGCCTGGATGTCTTCCGCCGCTGCACTCGCGGCCTGACCGGGGATCGGCACCGCCGCCACGCGCCGAGCGAAGGGTGCGAGAGGCCGCAGGAAACCCCCGGGCGGCCGTGTGTTCAGCATGCCGACGACGAGGTCGAGGGGCCGATCCGCCCAGCCCTCGGCGACGCGGGCGAGCGCGATCGCCGCAGCCTCGTTGTGGCCGCCGTCGACCCAGAACTCCCAGCCCTCGGCGAGGCCGGGCCAAGGGACGCGCTGAAGCCTGCCAGGCCAGCGCGCCGAGCGGAGGCCCTGGGCAACGGCCTCATCGCCGATGTCGAAGCGAGGCAGCAGGCGGGCGCAGGCGGCAGCAAGGGCGGCGTTCTCGACCTGATGGTCGCCGGCGAGCAGCGGCAGCGGGTAGCGGCCCTCGCCCGAAGCATCACGCACGCAGAGGCGCGCTGGCATGCGCTCGAACGTCCACTCGCGCCCGAGTCGCGCGAGCGAGGCCCCTACCCCGCCGGCAACCCGCTCGATGACCGCGTCGGCCTCCGCCTCCTGACGCCCGATCACGCCGGTCACGCCCTGTTTCAGGATCCCCGCCTTCTCGGCCGCAATGAGGGGAAGCGTCTCGCCCAGGTAGTGCGTGTGGTCGATGGAGACGGGGGTTATCACGGTGAGCGCGGGCCGCGCGATCACGTTGGTGGCGTCGAGGCGGCCGCCGAGCCCCACCTCCAGCACCAGGACATCGGCGGGGTTCTGCCTGAAGGCGTGGAACGCCGCCGCCGTGGTGATCTCGAAGTAGGTGATGGGCGCGCCGTCGTTGACCGCCTCGCAGTGGGCGAGGCTTTCGCGCAGCGCGTCTTCGGCGATGGGTACGCCGCCCAGCCTGATTCGCTCGGCGAAGCGTACGAGGTGCGGCGAGACGTAGCTGTTCACCCGGTAGCCGGCGGCGCGCAGCATGGCGTCGAGAAAGGCGACGACGCTGCCCTTGCCGTTGGTGCCGGCGACGTGGATCACCGGCGGCATGGCGCGCTCCGGGTTGCCGAGCGCGTCGAGCAGCCGGGTCATGCGGCCTAGCGAGAGGTCGATGGCTTTGGGATGGAGATCGAGCAGCCGCGCGAGGATCGCGTCGCTCTCGCGCGGTGCCGCCCGATCGGGCACGCCGCTCACGTCACCCTGATTGAAGAGAGTTGCGGTGCGGCAGAGAGCCCGTCACTTGGCGCCGGCGGATGCTGCCTCTTTCGTGCGCCCGCCCGCGCCGGGAGCCTTGCCGTGCAGGGCGATCACCTCCGCCGGCGGCGTCTTGTCGCGCAGCAGCGACAGCAGCAGCGACAGGGTTTCGCGCAGCTTGCGGCGATGCACGACCATGTCGACCATGCCGTGATCGCGCAGGTACTCGGCGCGCTGGAAGCCCTCGGGCAGCCGCTCCCGGATCGTCTCCTCGATCACGCGCGGGCCGGCGAACCCGATGACCGCGCCGGGTTCCGCAATGGCGATGTCGCCGAGCATGGCGAAGGACGCCGTCACGCCGCCCGTGGTCGGGTTCGTGAGCAGGACGATGTAGGGCACGCCGGCTTCCTTCAGCTCGTCCACGGCGATGGTGGTGCGCGCCATCTGCATCAGCGAGAGCACGCCCTCCTGCATTCGCGCGCCGCCGGACGACGGAATGACGATCAGGGGGGCCTCCTGCAGCACGGCGAGCCGCGCGGCGGCCAGCAGGCTTTCGCCGACGGCGGTGCCCATGGAGCCGCCGAGAAAGCCGAAGTCGAATGCCGCGACGACCGCCGGCGCGGTCCCGATGGTGCCGTGCGCGACCACGATGGCATCGTCGTGGCCGGTCTTGCTGCGCGCCTCGCGCAGGCGGTCCGCGTAGCGCTTGCGATCGCGAAAACGGAGCGGATCCTCGGCCACCGTCGGCAGCTCGATCGCCTTGTAGTCTTCGTTGTCGAAGAGCAGCGAGAGGCGCTTGTCGGCACCGAGCCGCATGTGGTGGTCGCAGCGCGGGCAGACCCGGAGATTGCTCTCGAGCTCGCGGTGAAAAATCATCTGCTCGCACTCGTTGCACTTCTCCCACAGGTCATGCGGGATGTCGGGCTTGCGAAACAGGCCGCTCACCTTGGGGCGCGAGAATCGATCGAGCCAGCTCACGATGCAGCCTCCCGGCGTGCCGCGCGCACGCCTTGGCCAAGCGCACGCACCAGCGCGAGCGCGTTGTCGCGGCAGGCCGGCGTGGCCGTGCCGTCCGCGTCCAACCCCTCTTCGATCGCCGTGATGAGCGCGGAGCCGACGACCGCAGCGTCCGCCACGCGCGCGACCTCCGCCGCCTGGTCCGGCGTCTTGATGCCGAAGCCGACGGCAATGGGGAGCGCGGTGTGGCGCCGCAGCCGCTCGACGGCCTGCTGCGTCGCCGCGGCAGCCGCGCCGGCCGCGCCGGTGATCCCGGTGATCGAGATGTAATAAACGAAGCCGCTGGTGTTGGTGAGGACGGCCGGCAGGCGGGCATCGTCGGTGGTCGGCGCCGCCAGCCGAATGAAGGAAAGCCCGGCGTCGAGCGCCGGCCGGCACAGCTCGGAATCTTCTTCGGGCGGCAGATCGACCACGATCATGCCGTCGAGGCCTGCCTCCAGCGCATCGGCGAGGAAGCGCTCCACGCCGTAGATGTAGATCGGGTTGTAGTAGCCCATGAGGACCAGCGGCGTCTCGTGGTCGCGCGCCCGGAAGCGCCGCACCAGGCCGAGCGTCTTGCTGAGCGTGATGCCGGCGGCCAATGCGCGCTGGCCCGCGCGCTGGATGACCGGCCCGTCCGCCATCGGATCGGTGAAGGGCGAGCCGATCTCGATTACGTCGGCGCCCGCGTCCGCCAGCCCCTCGAGGATGGCGTAGGAGGTCTCGATATCCGGATCGCCCATCATCGTGAAGGTGACGAGACCGGCGCGGCCCTCGTCCGCAAGCGCTGCGAAGCGCCGCTCGATGCGCGCGCTCACAGCGACGTGCCCAGCGTGTCGGCGACGGTGAAGATGTCCTTGTCGCCGCGTCCGCACATGTTCATGACGAGGATGTGGTCCCCGGGGAGGCTCGGAGCCAGCTCCACCACGTGAGCCAGCGCATGCGCCGGCTCGAGCGCGGGAATGATCCCCTCCAGCCGCGCGCAGAGATGGAAGGCATCCAGCGCCTGCTCATCGGTGATCGCCACGTAGGAGACCCGCCCGGAATCCTTCAGCCACGCATGCTCCGGCCCGATGCCGGGGTAGTCGAGACCGGCGGAGATCGAGTGGGCCTCGGTGATCTGGCCGTGCTCGTCCTGCAGCAGGTAGGTGCGGTTGCCGTGGAGAACGCCCGGCTTGCCGGCGGTGAGCGACGCCGCGTGCTTGCCGCTCTCGACACCATGGCCGGCGGCCTCGACGCCCGTCATGCGGACGCTCTCGTCGTCGAGGAAGGGATGGAACAGGCCGATCGCGTTGGAGCCGCCGCCGACGCAGGCGACCAGCGTGTCGGGCAGCCGGCCCTCGGCCGCCATGATCTGCTCGCGGGTCTCGCGCCCGATCACGGATTGGAAGTCGCGCACCATGGCGGGATAGGGATGCGGGCCTGCGACGGTGCCGATCAGGTAGAAGGTCGTCTCGACGTTGGTCACCCAGTCGCGCAGCGCCTCGTTCATCGCGTCCTTGAGCGTCCGCGAGCCCGAGTTCACGGGAACCACCTCGGCGCCCAGCAGCTTCATGCGAAAGACGTTCGGCTGCTGCCGCTCGATGTCGGTCTCGCCCATGTAGACGGTGCACGGCAGGCCGAAGAGCGCGCAGACCGTCGCCGCCGCGACCCCGTGCTGGCCGGCCCCGGTCTCGGCGATGATGCGGGTCTTGCCCATGCGGCGCGCCAGCAGGATCTGGCCGATGCAGTTGTTGATCTTGTGCGCGCCTGTGTGGTTGAGCTCGTCCCGCTTGAAGTAGATGCGCGCGCCGCCGAGGTGCTCGCTGAGCCGCGCCGCGTGGTAGAGCGGACTGGGCCGGCCGACGTAGTGGGTGAGCAGGCGCTCGAATTCCTCGGCGAACTCGGGATCGTCCCTGGCCGTGTCGTAGGCCTTCTCGAGATCGAGGATCAGCGGCATCAGGGTCTCGGCGACATAGCGGCCGCCATAAATGCCGAAGTGGCCGTCGGCGTCGGGGCCGGGCCGGTTGGCGCCGCGGTCGCTCATGCCGTGGCCTCTCGTGCTATCGGCGTATCCGCCGCCGCAACTGCTGCGAGGAAGGCGCCGATCTTCTCCGGGTCCTTGCGCCCCGGTGCCGCCTCGATGCCGGATGAGACGTCGACGGCGCTTGCACCGGTGATCCTGATCGCCTCGCCCACGTTCCCGGCGTCCAGCCCGCCGGAGAGAAACCAGCCGGTGGACGGCGACGGCGCGGCCTCGAACAGCCGCCAGTCGAATGTCCGCGCGTTGCCGCCGGGCCGGGTGTCGTCCGCCGTCGCCTTGGCGTCGAACAGGATCAGGTCGGCACCTTCGCTGTACTCTTCACCACGCTCGATATCGCTCGCCTGGGACACGCTGATCGCCTTGATGATGCGGCAGCCGGTACGCGCGCGAATAGCCTGCGCCCGCGCCGGGCTCTCGTTTCCGTGGAGCTGGATATAGTCGAGTCGCACCTCTGAGAGAATACCGTCGAGAAACGCGTCGTCCGGATTGACGACGACGCCGACGCTGGCGGTGCCTTCGGGCAGGCCCGTTCCGAGCGCGGCGGCCCGGCCGGGTGCGACGTTGCGCGGCGAGGGCGGAAAGAACACGAAGCCCAGGAACCGCGCGCCGCCGGCCAGCGCCGCATCAACGGCGGGGCGGTCGCTCAATCCGCAGGTTTTCACGGCGACGGGCATGGCCCCTACCCTTACCCGGATTCCGCACCGCGGTCACGGGCCGCGGCTAGAGCGTTTCCGTGCAAGACGGAGACGCTCTAGACGAGATCCTTGGGCGTCAACGACGCGGGCGACGCTGCGGGGACCGCCGCCCGCTGTCCGCGCACGGCCTCGTCGAGCTGCTTTCGCGCGCCCGCCAGCTCCTGCTCGAGGGCGCGCGTGCGCCGTCGGCCCCGGCGCGCCATGCGGCGCACCTTGTGGTCGAGCAGCCAGCGAACCAGCGCGCCGGAGAGGAACCCCACCACCAGGGCGCCGACGACCAGAGCCCAGATCGGGATATCGAGCCGATAGGGGAATGGTGCCACGCTGATCTCGACCGGGCCGCGATTGGCCACGGCGAAGGCGATGACGACGACCGCCACCGCCGCCGCGATTGCCCAGGCGAGTATTCTCATGGGTCGGCTCTCGTGCGCCGCACCGTGCGGCCCGTCACCTGCGCGATCCGGCGATCATGCTCCCGGACCGCCGCGCGCCCTGCCAGCCGGGCCGCCTATTCGCTGTTGAGCCGCTCGCGCAGCTCCTTGCCGGTCTTGAAGAACGGCAGGAATTTCCGATCCACCCGGACCGCAGCGCCCGTGCGCGGATTGCGACCAACCCGCGCCGCACGCGGGCGGACCGAGAACGCGCCGAATCCGCGAAGCTCGACCCGGTCGCCCTGGGCGAGAGCGTCGCTGATCTCGGTGAAGACCCGGTTCACCACGCGCTGGTAGTCGCGGTGGTAGAGGTGCTGATCGGCATGCTTTTCCGCAAGCAGCTGAATGAGCTCGGACTTGGTCATGCTGGAGATACTCCGCCGGCCAGGGGCTCCCGGCTCGCGTGCTCGATCACCGAGAGCGTCGTCATTTCAGTCCGTTACCTGAGGGTGCCAAACGGCGATGAGGCCGTCAAGAGCGAGCGTTCGTGCCGGCAGCGTGCGCTCGAGCGCCGCATCGATGACGTCGAACAGGCCGCCCTCGCCGCCGCTCACCACGTCGCTGGCCGGAATGGCCTCCGATACGCCGTGCTCGACTGCGAGCCACGCGCGCGCTTCCTCTTCCCCGCCGATGGCATCGACGAGGCCGGCGTCGACCGCCTGACTGCCGGTAAACACCCGCCCGTCCGCCAGCGTCAGCGCCGTCTCACGGTCGAGGGAGCGGCGCTCCATCACCAGGCGCAGGAAGGATTCGTAAATGTCCGTCACCACGGTCCGCATGGCGTGGCGGGTGGGATTGTCCAGCTCCTCGAAGGGCGTGGGCTTCGCCTTCAGGGGCCCGCTGCGGATCGCTTCCGCGCGCACGCCGATCTCTTCCAGGAGCGCGGTGAACTCGGCCGTCTGAAACAGAACCCCGATCGAGCCCGTCAGCGTCGCCTCGCGGGCGACGACGTGATCCGCAGCGAGCGCCGCCATGTAGGCCGCCGACGTGGCGGTGGTGCCGAGAACGGCGACGACGGGCTTGGCTTCGGCAAGGGAACGCAGGCTGAGATAGAGCGCCTCGCCGCCGACCGCCGTGCCGCCGGCGGAGTCGAGACGCAGCACGACCGCCTTGACGGCGTCGTCGTCCCGGAGATTTGTAATGAGGCGGTCGCGGGCGGGATCATCCTCGATCAGCCCGGTCACCCAGAGCCGGGCCACGCGCTCGCCGTCTTCAAAGACGAAGGGGACGGCCGCCACCAGCGCAAGAGCGACAAGCGCGGCGACGGCGAGGGCACGCCAGACTGCGACGCCCCGCTTGAGGCGGCGGCGGTCGAGCAGCCTGTCGGGATCCAGGCTCGCCATCTCCTCCCGGATCGTGGCCTAGAGGCGGAGCGTCACGGTGCGGAGCGCCACGGCGTCCGCCCTAACTCTCCTCGGGCTCGTCCTTCTCTTCTCCCGCCTCACGCGCGGCTTCTTCCTGAGTCTTGCGGTCGAGCGCGGCGCCCAGGATGTCGCCGAGGCTGGCGCCGCTGTCGGTCGAGCCGTAGTCCGCCATCGCCTGCTTCTCTTCCTGGACCTCCAGGGCCTTGATGGAGAGCGCGACACGCCGGTTGTTGCGGTCGATCTGCAACACCTTGGCGTCCACCTTGTCGCCCGGCGCGAAGCGCGAGGGGCGCTGCTCGTCGCGGTCGCGGGCAAGGTCCGAGCGCTTGATGTCGCCGGGGAGCGAGCCGAAGATCTCGACCTCGACGCTGTGGTCGTGCACCGCGGTGACGGTGCAGGTCACGGTCTTGCCGCGACGGCCTTCCACACCCTGGAAGGGATCGTCGTCGAGCTGCTTCAGGCCGAGGCCGATGCGCTCCTTATCGACGTCGATCGTCAGCACCTTGGCCTTGACCTCGTCGCCCTTGCGGAACTTCTTCAGGGCCTCCTCTCCGGGCGTCAACCAATTCAGGTCGGAGAGATGCGCCATGCCGTAGATCTCGCCGGGCAGCTCGATGAAGAGGCCGAACTCGGTGATGTTCTTGATCTCGCCCTCGACGATCGTGCCCTCGGGGTGGGACTCGGCGAAGACGATCCAGGGGTTGTCCAGGCACTGCTTGAGGCCGAGGCTCACGCGGCGCTTCTCGGGATCGACGTCGAGCACCATCACCTCGACTTCCTGACTGGTCGAGATGATCTTGCCGGGGTGCACGTTCTTCTTGGTCCAGCTCATCTCGGAGACATGGACCAGGCCCTCCACGCCCGGCTCGAGCTCCACGAACGCGCCGTAGTCGGTGATGTTCGTCACCCGCCCGGTGAACTTCGTCCTGACCGGGTACTTGGCCTCGACGCCCTCCCACGGATCGGCCTCGAGCTGCTTCATCCCGAGCGAGATGCGCTGGGTCTCCGGGTTGAAGCGGATGACCTGGACGTTGACCGTCTGCCCGATCTGGAGCGCATCCGCCGGATGGTTGACGCGCCGCCACGAGATGTCGGTCACGTGCAGCAGACCGTCGACACCGCCGAGATCGACGAAGGCGCCGTAGTCGGTGATGTTCTTGACCACGCCTTCGAGCACCTGCCCCTCGTGCAGGTTGGCGATCAGCTCGTTGCGCTGCTCGGCGCGGGTGTCTTCGAGGACCGCGCGGCGGGAGACGACGATGTTGCCGCGGCGGCGGTCCATCTTGAGAATCTGGAAGGGCTGATCCGTGCCCACCAGCGGCGCGATGTCGCGCACCGGCCGGATGTCGACCTGGCTGCCGGGCAGGAACGCCACGGCCCCGTCGAGATCGACCGTGAAGCCGCCCTTGACCCGGCCGAAGATGACGCCGGTGACCCGCTCGCCGTCCTTGTAGGCCTGCTCGAGCTTCTCCCACGCCTCTTCGCGGCGTGCGCGCTCGCGGCTGAGCGAGGCCTCGCCCCGCGCGGTCTCGAAGCGCTCGATGTAGACCTCGACCTCGTCGCCGACCTTCACCTCGGCCGCTTGTCCGGGCGCCGCGAATTCCTTGAGCGGCACGCGGCCCTCGACCTTGAGCCCGACGTCGATCAGGGCCGCGTCGTTCTCGATCGCCAGAATGGTGCCCTTGACGACGCCTCCCTCGAAGCGGGGCGTGTCGTCAAGGAACTGGTTGAGCATGTCGGAGAAGGTCTCCTTGGCGGCGGTCGCCTGCTCGGTCGCTTGTGTGGTCTCGGCCGTCATCTGATCTCCAGCATTGTCGGCGGGCGCCTTCGCGCTAGGCTTGTCGGGCGCGCGCCGCGGTCGTTGATGGGTGAACGCGTCCCGCGGAGCGGGTCTCGGTACCCGCCGTTACAGGCAAGAAAGACGCGCATCGACGATGGCCACTGCCTGCTCGAACACGTCGTCGGGTCCGAGCGCACTGGTATCGATCCGACTTGCGTCTGTCGCCGGCTTCATCGGTGCGGCGCTGCGCCGACGGTCGCGGGCGTCGCGGGCGATTATTTCATCCAAAACGCGAGATTCTATACTCTCCACGCCGCGTGACCGCAACACACAAAGGCGGCGGGCAGCGCGGACTTCGGCGGTTGCCTCGAGGTAGAACTTCACCCGCGCATCGGGGCAGACGACCGTGCCGATGTCGCGGCCGTCGAGGACGGCGCCCGGCGGACGCGCCGCGAACGCGCGCTGATAGCCGAGCAGAGCGCGGCGCACGGCGCCATGCGTGGCCACGACCGAGGCGGCCTGACCGACATCCTCATTGCGGAGCGCCGGGTCGCCGAGATCAGCGTCAGTGATCCCGTTCGCCGCGGCCGCGGCCTCCGCCTCCGCCTCCGGGTCGCCGGCCGACCGCAGGACCCGAAGGGCCGTGGCGCGGTAAAGCGAGCCGGTGTCCAGGTGCCGCAACCCGTAGTGCGCTGCGAGGCGGCGCGCGAGGGTGCCCTTGCCCACCGCCGCCGGCCCGTCCACCGCGATCACCAGCGGCGGCGACTCACTGGGATTCAATCGCGGCCCCCAGGGCGTTCATGTCGACGACGAAGCCAGGATAGCTCGTGCCGATCATGGTGCCGTCATCCACGGTCATCGGTTTCTCGCTCGCCATGCCGAGGACGAGGAACGCCATGGCGATGCGGTGATCGAGGTGGGTCGCCACGAGGCCGCCGCCGGGCGGCGGACCGCCGCACCCGACGATGTCGAGCCCGTCGTCACGCTCCGTCACGCTCACGCCCGCCGCGCGAAGACCGGAAGCGGTCGCGCCCAGCCTGTCGCTCTCCTTGACCCGGAGCTCGGCGAGGCCGGTGAGCCGCGTTGTGCCCTCGGCGCAGGCGGCGACGACGCTCAGGATGGGGTACTCGTCGATCATGCTGGGCGCTCGCTCGGCCGGCACGTCGACCGCGCGCAACGGGCCGGCGCGCACCGCGATATCGGCGACCGGCTCGCCCGCCTGCTCGCGCAGGGAGCCCATCTCGACCTGCGCGCCCATGTCGCGCAGGGTCTCCAGCAGCCCGACTCTGGCCGGGTTGATTCCCACGTTGGGGATCACGAGGTCGGAGCCGGGCACGATCAGCGCGGCGGCGAGGGGAAAGGCCGCAGCGCTCGGGTCGCCCGGCACGGTGAGCGTGCAGGGCGCGAGCTCCGGATAGCCGGCAACCGATATCACGGTGCTGCCGTCCGTCTCCGTCTCGACGCTGACCCGCGCGCCGAAGAGGCGCAGCAGGCGCTCGGTGTGATCGCGGCTCGGTGCGGACTCGATCACCCGCGTTTCCCCGGGCGCGTTGAGGCCGGCGAGCAGCACCGCCGACTTCACCTGCGCGGACGGCATGGGCAGCCGGTACTCGATCGGCAAGGGCTGGGCTGCGCCGATCAGGGCGAGCGGCAAGCGTCCGCCGCTGCTGTCCACGAACTGCGCGCCCATCCGCTTCAGCGGCTCGATGATCCGGCCCATGGGCCGCCCCCGGAGCGAGCGATCGCCGGTCATGAAGGTCGTGAAACCGTGGCTCGCGCAGATCCCCGCCAGCAGGCGCACGGCGGTCCCGGAATTGCCGAGGTCGAGCACGGTGCCAGGCTCGGCCAGTCCGCCGACACCGACCCCCTGCACGCGCCAGAGGCCGTCGGCGGTCCGCTCGATGGCCGCCCCGAGAGCGCGAAGCGCAAGCGCCGTCGCCAGCACGTCTTCGCCTTCGAGAAGGCCGTCGGCACGGGTCTCGCCAACCGCGAGCGCGCCCAGCATCAGCACGCGGTGGGAGATGGACTTGTCGCCGGGCACGGTACAGGTCCCCGTCAGGGGGCCGGCAGCGGACGAGATCAGGGGATTCACTTCGGACTCTCCGGCGCAACCCTCGCGGCGCGCGCGTGCCATGGCATGGCGTCGGACACGCGCTGTCTCTAGCACAGCGCCGGGACGCGTCAAGCGGCGCAATTTCAAGCAAAAAATGCTTTTTGCCCAATCTCACCAATGTAGCCGGTGAATCTCACCCAAAGTAGCCGGCCAGTCTCACCCAAAGTAGCCACTGAATCTCAGGCAAAGTAGCCACCCCGGAGCGAAGCGACGCGGTTACGTT
>LXNI01002141.1_pt1 | contig 14582 bp, 12 predicted proteins | sample 809091 | NCBI WGS metagenome assembly LXNI01 (sample SAMN04870527, study PRJNA318959) | sponge metagenome | biome: 01000161; feature: marine sponge reef; material: water | host: Sarcotragus foetidus | place: Greece: Milos, Mediterranean Sea | collected 2013-05-29 | depth 5-7 m | reverse complement strand
GGGAGGGGTTGGGTGGGGGCGGGGCGTGACATGGGGGATCTCCCGGCGGGATCGGTTCGGGGTGTGTGGGTTGGAGCCATCGAGGACTTTGCCACGGGCTGCTCTCAGCCCTCGTTCAGTTCATCCAGCGCTTCCAATATGTCCAGGTGGACATAGTCCTCGAAGGCATCCCGTGGCAGCACGCCAAGTGCTTTCTCCAGCATCTCCCTGGCTCGTTCCTCGCCCTTGTCCTCGTCGAGACGGGGCAGCCTGATCGCGTATGCGTGCAGCACGACCTTCGACTCGGGCGCCAGTTCCAGGGCGCGCTCGAAGAGCCTCACGGCTTCCTCCTTCTTGCCCCCGTACATCCGCCTCGCCATGAATCCCTCGGCGTCGATGTCGGCGTGCCAGCCGCCAAGGGCCAGATTCGCGTCGACGTAGTCGGGATCGATGGCCAGGGTGGCTTCAAGCAGGTCGCGGATCTTGCCCGCGAGACCCTGGCGAAGGGCCGTCCACGCACCCACTCTCTGGGCGTAGCGGCCGACCGCGTGGGCAGACTGGTAGTGCGCGTCGGGGTTGGTCGAATCGGCCTTCACGGCCTCCTCGCCCATCCGTTGGGCGCGTTCGATGATCGCTTCCCACTCTTCTTCGGAGGCTTCGTAGTGGGCATACACCGCCAGCGATTGCGCCGCCAGGGCGTAGCCTTCCGAGGTCTCCAGCGCCTCGGCGAGATCCGCGGCTTCCACGAAACGGCCATCCGCGTAGGCGGACCTTGCTTCATCGATCGACTGTGCGCTCGCGTCGGCCGCGAGGAAAATGAGGCTCGCGGTCGCGGCGAGCCGGGCAAGTCCGGTCGGCTTCATTTCTGTCTCCATTGGTTGATGAGCGACCGCTCGAATCGTCCATGTTGTTTCGGTCCAACACAATGGCAAGAAGCGGGACTGTGGCGCCAGTGCCTCGGAAGTCCGTGGCCAAAGCCGCCCGGGCACCGAAAGCGGCGGGGCGGCAGGTCCCCAACGTCTTCAGCGGATTGCTGTCGGCAGCCTCCGTACGACTACGCTGGCCACGTCGAATTCGTCCAACTCGATGAACGCTGCCAATCCGTCAGGGCCGAAGGCGTCCGGAATCCTGGTGGCATCGGTCCGAAAGGTTCCGAGATAGTCCCCTTCAGCGGTGAGGATGTCGATCGGGCCGTCGCTCTCCGGCTCCTTGCCGCGGCGCTGCACCCATATGCTGCCTTCCCAGGTGGTGGACAGTCCCAGGAGGACCGGGATTTCGGGGAAGAAGGTGGGCTCGGGCAACTCCAGTGAAAGGCCGATGGGCACACGCTCACCCTGGTCCGTCGTGGCACTTGTGGTCTCGGAGCGCTTGCGGCGCCCGGCCCGTTTTTCCCTGAACTCCTTCTTGATCGATTCCGTCACCGGTTCGGGACGGAGGGGGCGTGTGATGATCCTCCAGACCTCGGGGTCACCCGCGTGCGTGATCTTGAGCGTGTACGCCGAGGAATCCGAGTAGACCAGTCCCCCATCGGGCATGACGCCCATCAGGAGCTCCGGCTCGAACTCGGCAGGCATGACTACATCCTTGAACGCGTCACTAAGGCTGAATGCGCCGCCCAGCACCTCGATTTCCGCCTTGATTGCCTCGTCACCGCGCGGCGGCAGCCATCCCAGCGCCACAGTGTCGGTGTCCACCACTTCACCCGCGAGGCCCAGTCGGGTGACGGGGCGCGACCCGGGGCCGTCACTGTCGCCCACACCGCCGTGGCCCGGCTTGTAGACAGCACCGCCCCGCGGATCCCCGAAGACATCGGTCAGGACGACCAACTTGCTGTCCGTTTCGGCCATCCTCACCATGCGCACAAAGCTCCCCGAGGGGTCGAAGACCTGGTACGCGTCGTGGCCGTTGTCCTCAACGACCGTGGTGCCGTCCCGCTGGATCACGATGTCGTACGGGTCCTTGAACTCGCCCGGGCCCTCACCCGCGGAGCCGAATTCGCGCACAAAGGCCCCGGTCCGGTCGAAGACCACGATCCGGGCATCGCCCGAGTTGTCGCCTCCGCTTAGGTCGAAGACGTAGAGGTTGCCGGCGGCGTCGAACCCCACCCTCTTCACGTCGGCGAACATTTCCCACGTTTCCCCTTCGATGACTCCGACCCGGTAGACCTCCTCGAAGTCGGGTTCGATGTGGCGGTCGCGGTCGGTGACCTCGACGACCTGCTGGGCGGAAAGGGTGGGGGTTGCGACGAGCAACGCGGCCGATACGGCGGCGACTGGGGTGCAGGTGCCGGATTTCATGTTGCACAGTCCTCCTGATCAGGGACACCCGGGGCGACCGGTGTCCGGTTCGGAACCGAGTTGGTGCATTGTCCTGGCCTGACGTAGCTTTGGATCCTTGTCCTGCGGCCGATGGTTGTCAACAGCCGGGGAAAGCGGCAGAATGGCGTGAACCACGACCATCCCCGACTTCCTGCCGAACCGGAGGAATCCGTGAATCGATCCAATCCAATCCCCCCGGCCCTCGCGCTCGCGCTGGCCGTCCATCTCTCCGCCTGCGAATCAGGACCCGCCTACAATCCCATGCTTCTCACTCCAGACGCCCTTACCGAAACCGCCCCCGACGTCTTCCTGGCCCGCTTCGAGACCAACAAGGGCGAATTCGTCATCGAGGTCCACCGCGCCTGGTCGCCCAGAGGCGCGGACCGCTTCTACAACCTGGTCTCCAACGGCTACTACGACAACGTTCGCTTCTTCCGCGTGATCGCCGGTTTCATGGCGCAGTTCGGGATCCACGGGAACCCCGAGGTGTCGGCCGTCTGGGCGGATAGGAGGATCGACGACGACCCGGTCCTGCAGAGCAACACGCGGGGGTTCGTCAGCTATGCGAAGGGGGGTCCCAACACGCGCACCACGCAGATCTTCATCAACTTCGGGGACAACAGCCGGCTCGATGCGACGGGTTTCTCACCCTTTGGACAGGTGGTCGAGGGGATGGAGGTCGTGGACCAGATCTACTCCGGCTATGGGAACACGCAACCCAGTGGCACCGGCCCGTACCCGCCGTTCATTCACACGCGCGGCAACGAATACCTGGACGAGGAGTACCCGAACGTGGACTTCGTGACGCGGGCGACGATCGTCGAGGGGTGAGGACGGGGGGCGAATCTCCTACCCGGGAAGCTCCTCCAGAAACTCCGCCAGCGGCAGTACCTCGACCCCGTCGAGCAGTTGGCGCCGGTCACCCAGGAAGACGACGATCCGCCGCTTGACCCGGTCGCTGCGGGACGCAAGCGACGCCAGCCCCCGGAGCATGCTTCGCGTCACGCGATGACCGGCCTTGACCTCGATTCCCCACAGGTCGCGTCCCACCTCGAGCACGAAGTCGACCTCGGCCCCGGAGCGCGTCCGGTAGTGGAAGAGGGCGGCCTCCGGCCAAAGGGTTCGCAGGCGACGGTGCAGCTCACAGGCGACAAAATGCTCCAGCAGGATCCCCCGTTCGTCGGGGAGCGGCGCGTCGAGCGGCCTCCTCAGAAGGGCGTTGCGCACCCCGATGTCGAAGAGGAAGAGCCGGGGATGCCCAACCATACTCGAACGGCTGGAGCCGCTCCACGCCGGAACCCGGCACATGACCAGCGTGTCTTCCAGGACCTCGATGTAGCGGCGCGTGGTTTCGTACCCGAGTCCGGCCTGCCTGCACATGGCCTGGACGTTGAGGATCCGGCCTGAAGAGGCGGCCATCAGGTCCAGCAGACGCGAGAAGCCCCCCAGGTTCCGCACGAGCGCCTCGGCCTGGATTTCCTCGCGCAGATACGTGTCCGCATAGCTTCGGAGATCGGCGGCGCGCAGGGCGCTGTCTCCTTCGGAATAGATTCCCGGCAGCGTTCCGTGCGCAAGCGCGCGGTCCAGGTCGAAGTCCGCACCCAGTTCGCACGCGAGCAGCGGGTGCATCTGGTGGACGTGGATCCTTCCCGGCAGGAGGTTGGCGTGTCCCCGCCTCAGCTTGCGGGCGCTGGATCCCGAGAGGAGAAACCGGAAGCGGTCCGGGTGCTCGTCCAGGAATAGCTGCACCACATCGAGCAGGGCCGGGACTCGCTGAACCTCGTCCAGGAATACCGTACGCACCTCGGGTGGGGCGGCCCGGAGTTCCCGTTCGAGCCGTTCCGGATAGCCGACGAAGTCACGAAACACCCGCGGGCTGGCGAGATTCAGCGAGATGTCGGGAGCAAGGGAGGCCAGCAAGGTGGACTTCCCGACCTGTCTTGGGCCGAGCACCAGGACGCTGCGCTGGTTGGCGCAGAGGGTGTTGGCGAGATTTCTGTGGTACATGTGGGTAAAATAGCGGTATTTCTACCCACGGCCAAGAATGTGTGCAGGTAGCGGGCCGAGCGTGCGACCGAACTGGCTGCGTCCGGGGACGCCCCTACTCCAGGCCGGCCAGGCTCACCCGCCACATCCGGTACTGCGGGATCCCTTCTTCGTCGTAGGTGGCCATCCAGCCGGGGGCGAAGAACCGACCCCAGCCCCCCTCCAGGTCGAGCACCTGCGACACCAGGACGCGGCCCGATTCGAGATCCAGCACTTCGATGACGCCCTCCCGCGAACCGGGGCCGTACTTCCACGGGCCCCATTCCGGGTGGGCATCGGGCGGAGTTCGCTCCAGACGGTCCTCCCAGTCCGTCACGGGCCGGGAGATGTACACCCACAACCTGCCCGCATCGTCCAGATGCATCGCGCGCGTCCCGGTCGTTGGCGGGCGGCCGGGCGCGGCGGCGTGGCTGTAACTCTGGCCGTCAGGGAACCATTCGGCGCCGCGGGCGAATGTCTCGAGCAGTTCACCCGTTGCCGGATCCCAGCGGTCGATCCGGTAGCTGGTGAGGTGGAGGGAAAGCAGCGAGCCGTCGGAGGCCACGTCCAGGAAGCGGTAAGGGTTCTCGGTCGGTGTCAGGGGACTCTTCGTGGGGATCTCGTCCATGGAATGCACGGTCCGGCCATCCGTGCCCAGGATGTGGAGTGCGAATCCGGCGTCGGCAGAGAAGGCCTCTTCGCGGGAACCACCGGGCATGAAGTAGTTCAGCGCCACCCTGCCGCCGGGGAGCATCGCCATGTCGAATCCGTTGCAGTCAAGACACCCCACCGGGGCTGTGTGAACCGCCTCGAGGGCCGAATCCAGCACGGTCATTCGCCTGCGTCGACTGTCGAAGACGTACAGTTCTTCCCCGTGCTCCCTCACCCAAACCACATGCCCGTATTCACCTGGGCCCTCCCCCTCCCGCCCGACACGGCGGAAGTCCGAACCGTCGGCCGAGAACACGGTGAATTCGGCCCACGCGGAGATGTTCTGAAAGGCCATCGTGAAACGGCCGTCGGAGAGTCGCTGGATGTCCCAGGCCAATCCGATCACCGATTCACCGTCGGCTCCGAGGAGGATGTCGGGGGTGATCTCGAGCGAGCATGACGCGCACAGGTTCTCGGTGAGGGCTGTGACCTCTTGCGCACTTGCCGGTGAAGGGAGGGCGAGCAGCGCCAGGGCGGCGAACCGGGCGGTGGTGCGACCTTTGCTCATAGCTCAGGCATCAACGTTCCGGCGGTTTCTTGCGGACCAGGATTGGAACTCGGCGGCTTCTCGGGGAATTTCAGGACAGGAAAGGGAGGACGCGGTACCCTCAACAATTGAACCTTATGGAAGTTGCGGATGAGTTCGGCTTCCATGGCGAGTAATTCAGTTGCCAGTTGATCCATAAGGAGTTCCCGAAACGCTGTCGCGTCTTCCATTGCGGCCCCGGGGGCCGGGTTGACCCGTTCGGCGCTGGCGGTGAGCCGGTCGGCGACCGCCTGTTTCTCCTCGTCCGAAAGGTCCCGGCCTTCGTAGTGGATCAGGAGCCCCGCCTTTGCTCCGGAGACGTACGCGCTCAGCAGCCCGCCTCGATGCTCATCGAGCGCGCCGGAGTCGACCTTTGCCTGGATGCTACGGTGAATATCCTCCTCGCGGCGCGTGAGGATGTCCGCCAGGCCGCTGGCGAGGGTTTCGGCCGCACTATCGAGCGTCTCCGCTTCAGGCACGGCCTCGTTTTCGCCTTCCACCGGCGTGGCGGCCTTGTCGCAGTAGATGAGCCCGAATGGGAGGGCACACAGCACCGCGCCCCAGGTGGCGAAGCGCAGCCGGCGGGGAGCGGGGGAACGGGTGTCTGTTGAAATGATCATTCTGAGTCTCCTTTCGAGGACCTGGGAGCGTCCGACTCCACCGGCCGCGCTGGCCGGGAGCGGTGGGCGGAACCCTGGCGATTGAGATGCGTTCGCGACCACCCTCAGCAGCGCGTTGGCGTAGATCCCGGGACTGGATCTTCCCGCGTCCAGCGCGAGCCGGTCGCAGCACGATTCCTCGGCGATCCGGAGCTGGCGGCGGGCCCACCAGGCCACCGGGTTCCACCAGAAGACGGTGCATGCCAGCCATTCCAGCCAGCGCACGAGGTGGTCGCGGCGGCGCACGTGGGCCAGTTCGTGGGCCAGGATGGCGTGGAGTTCGTCGCGGCTGAGTTCAGTCAGGAGGAAGGTGGGGACGAGCACCTTCACCCTCCCGCCGACCCACCAGACCATGGGCGTGACATGGGCGCCCGTAGTCAGCACCTGCGGGATTCGGGCCAGGCCGAGGTCATGACCAATCGCGGCGGCCTCGCGTTGCAGGTGCCCGGGTGCGGGCCAGGACCCCCTCGTCAGGCTGCGCTGGAACCGGACCGTTTGCAGAAGCGACCAGGTCAGCAGCCCCATCGTCCCCAGGAGCCACGCGATCGCGACACCCGGGCCGGCGATGTTGCCGAACCGCGCCGCCATTGGGGAGCCGAGAGTCGCCTCCGCCAACGCTACCTCGGCAGAACCGGTGGCCGAAGTGCCGATCACCACATCGGGCTCCGCCGGAAGCACCGGCAGCGAAAACACCGCAGGCACCAGGAGAGTCACGAGCACCAGCAACCAGAGCGGATGGGAGACTGCTGGGCTGCCGACTCGCCGATGAACGATCCACGCTGCCCCCGCGAGAACGACGGAGACGACCAGCTTGGTGGCGCCGATCTGAAGCACCAGGCCGCTCATTTCTCCTCCTCCAGGATGCGGCGCAGATTCTCGATCTCGGCCTGCGACAGCTTGTTGTCTTCGACCAGCCGGGTGATTATCGGCACCAGCGAGCCCTGGGTAAGCCGGTTGGCGAGCGACTCGAGTTGGGCGCTGGCGTAGGACTCGCGGCTGATCGTGGGTGAGAAGAGGTTGACGCCGAGACTGCGGTCGCGGACCACGAAGCCCTTGGCGGCGAGCCGTTGCAGCAACCGCTGAACGGTGCCGTGCTGTGGTCTGGAGGCGTCGGGGTAGAGGAGTTCGAGGATCTGCCGGGCGGTCAGGCGGCCCTTTCGCCAGAGCAGTTCCATGACCGCGAGTTCGGAGTTGGGGAGGGTGGGTGTGGCCAAGGCGGTTGTCCTTCCCGGTCAAGACGCGTGCGAACGACGGTATGTCTTAATAATACGACGACATGTCGTTCATGTCAAGACTGAGAGGGACAAGCTGAGGGGAGGAGCTGTCAAACGCGTGGTCCTGCCCGCTACGCGTCCGGCTTCACCTCACAGCCGCGGGCAGCCTCCGTATCACCACCCGCGCGACATCGAATTCGTCGCGCTCGACAAAAGCGGCCATGCCGTTCGGGCCGAAGGCGTCGGGCATTTTCGTCGCGTCCTTCGCGAAGGTGCCGACGTAGCGCCCGTTTGCGGAAATTACATCGATGGGCCCGTCGCTCTCCGGTTCGTCGCCGCGGCGCCGGACCCAGATGCTCCCTTCCCACGTGGTCGAGAGGCCGCGCAACACGGGGATTTCCGGGTAGTAGGTCCGTTCGGGCATGTCCAGGGTGAACGACTCGTTGGAAGCGCCGGGACTGGCTCCGCCGCCGCTGGCAACGCCTTGAAACTGCACGATGGCACCGAAGCCCGTCGCCTCTCGCAGCGCCTCCTGCCTCTCCCGATGCTCCTTCTCGATACGAGGCGTGACGGGCTCGGGCTCGATGGGACGCCGTATGATCCTCGTCACTTCGCCCGCGTCCGGCCGCGTGATCTTCAGGGCGTAGGCCGACGAGTCGGAGTAGACGATGCCTCCGTCGGGTAACACGCCCCCCAGTAGCCCCGGCTCGAAGATGGAAGGCTGCGAAAAACCACTCAGGGCCTTGCTCAGTTGACTGGCCGCCTCCCCGGGGACATTGAGGTTCCCCGGCAGCTTGATGCCGGCCTTTCCGCGGGGAGGAAGCCAGGCCTCGACAACGGTGTCGGTCCGGACCTCCTCGTCGGCCAGTCCCAGCCGGATGATCGGGCGGGATGTCGGCGGGCCTCCGCTGCGGTTCAGGATTCCGGAGTCCAGCGTGAACACGGCGGTTCCACGGGAATCTCCCAGAAGGTTGCGTGAGACTCCCTGCGTTGTCCCGCTGCTCCCGCGCACCTTGCGCAGGAACGCGCCGCTGGGGTCGAAAAGCTGGTATCCGGCGTGTCCCAGGTCGCTCACAACCGTGGTGCCGTTCCGGAGGACCGCGAATCCCGCCGGCACGTTGAACTCGCCGGGCCCTTCGCCCGAGGTGCCGAATTCGCGCAGGTAGTTGCCGGACGCGTCGAAAATCAGGATGCGCTGGCTCCCCGAGCCCATCACCACTACTGGCGCGCCGCCCCCAAAGGACATGCCGCCGCCACCGCTGCCGTCGACGATGTAGAGGTTCCCCTTCTCGTCGAACGCGACGTGCCCGACGGTGCCGAGCATCTCCCAGTCCTCGCCGTCGAGTACGCCGATGCTGAAGACTTCCTCGAAGTCGGCGTCGAGGCGTTGGTCGCGGCCGGGCAGGTCGATGACTTCCTGTGCCGCGAGGGATTGGGGGGCGGGGAGGGTGGTGGCGAGCAGGGCGATGCCTGTGGTGACCAGGGTCCTGGGGGTCATGAGGTGTTCTCCTGCAAGTGTCAGGTTGGTGTTAGTCGGTCGGTGTCATCAGAGTTGGATGATTTCGGGCAGTGGTCCCGTTGCCCGAAAACGCGGGTCGCGATTCGAGCGGTTGAAGTGTGGTCAGCCCACCGCCGGGGGCAGCCGTCGCACCACCACCGTCGCCACGTCCATCTCGTCCAGCTCGATGAAGGCGGCCATTCCGTCGGGACCGAAGGCATCCGGCAGAGCGATCGTGCCGGCGGGGAAGGTGCCGATGTAGTTCCCTTCCGGGGTGAGCACGTCGATGGGGCCGTCGGTCTCCGGGTACTTGCCCCGGCGCTGTACCCAGATGCGGCCTTGCCAGGTGGCAGACAACGCATGGATGACGGAGAGTTCGGGAAAGAAGGCGGGTTCCGGCAGTTCGTACGACATGGTCTGCACGTTGCCGTCGGGCCCCTGTACCTGGATCATCCTCGTTCTTGCGTTTCCCCCCCTCCCCGCCCACCGGGCCTGCTGGCGCTCCATCTCGGCCTCTTCGATCGCAGGCGTGACCGGCTGCGGTTCGAGGGGCCGGGTGATGACGCTTTCGACCGATGCGCCACCGTCACCGGTGATCTTGAGCGCGTATGCCGAGGAATCCGAGAACACGACCCGCCCGTCGGGCAGCACGCCCATCAGGATGTCCGGCTCGAAGACGGTCGATTGCGCCCGGCCCAGTTCCCTGAAGGTGACGGGGCGCCCCTCGATCACGACACCCGGCACTTCTCCGTCCGCGGTTGCCGGAGGCGGAGGCAGCCACCCCTTCGCAACAGTGTCCATTTTCGCGTCATCGCCCGCGAGGCCCAGCCGGTAAATCGGCCGCGAAACCGGAGGAGGCGCATCCGGTCCCATTTCCCTGGCGGCTGCACCCTGCGATTCGACCGCGTATACCCCGTCGCCACGGGGGTCGACGGTCGTCCGGAGTCCGAACACCAGCGGCATGATCGCCATGTCCACCCGGACCATGCGCGCGAACGCGCCGAACTCGTCGAAGAGCTGGTAGGCGCGGTGACCCATATCGGTGACGACGGCGGTTCCGTCCCGCATAACCCCCATCGAGAGCGGTAATCTGAACTCGCCGGGACCCTCGCCGGGACGACCGAACTCGCGTACGAAAGCGCCGGTGGCGTCGACCACCAGGACGCGCGGATCGAGCCAGGGGCCGCCCACGCCACCGCTGCCATCGAAGAGGTACAGATAGCCGCGCGCGTCGAAGGCGATGCTGCGCACGGTGCCGAGCATCTCCCATGACTCTCCGGAGATCGCGCCGACGCGGAAGACTTCCTCTAAGGTGGGATCGAGGGGGCGGTCTTCGGCGGGGATTTCGACGACTTGCTGGGCGGGGAGGGGTTGGGTGAAGTCGGCGATCACGAGCACTGCGAGCCCCACGATCGAGTAATTGCGGACGGTCATTTTTTGGTCTTTCCAATTCGGGTTGTATCAGTCCTTCAGCGCACTGCCGCGGGCAGCCTTCGCACCACGACCGACGCGACCTCGAATTCGTCGAACTCGATGAACGCGGCCAGGCCGTCAGGGCCGAAGGCGTCCGGCATGGCGGTCGACCCCTCCGGGAAGGTGCCGATGTAGTTGCCCGCGGGGGTCAGCACGTCGATCGGCCCGCCGTCCCATGCGTCCCCCCGGCGCTGGACCCAGATGCGGCCGTTCCACGTCGCGGCCAACACCTCAATGACCGGAAGTACGGGGTAGAAGTGGGGCTCGGAGCTCCCCAGCACCGTGAGCCTCCTCCCCGCCTCCTCAGCCTTGCGGAGCCGCGCTTCCATCTCCTCGTCCCGCCGCTTCGTGTAGGCCTCCTTCACCGCCTGCGTGACCGGCCGCGGGCTGATGGGCCGGCTGATGACGCGTGCGACGCGACGCGCACCCGGTGGTGTGAGCCTGAGGCGGTAGGCCGAGGAATCACTGTGCACGACGGTCCCGTCGGGCAGCACACCGAACAGCAATTCAGGCTCGAAGACCGCGGGCACGGTGAACGCACCCAGGCCGAAGCTCCTGGCCACTTCGGAAGCCTCCGCCGGGGCGGAACGGTCGGGCAACCAGCCCTCGGCGGCTGTATCGGCCCTTACGACTTCGCCTTCGAGCGCGAGCCGCAGAACGGGACGGGTCGCCCACCCGGTCCCCCTCCCCATGTTCATCGCGGAAGTCTCGGCCAAAACCGCCCCGCCGCGCGGGTCGCGCTGAATCTCCGAGGTCATCCCGACTTCGTCCGGTACGCGCACCATGCGGATGAAGGTTCCCGACGGGTCGAAGAGCTGGTAGGCGCCGTGCCGGACATCGTTCACGACCGTGGTTCCGTCGCGCATCACGGTGTAGCCGTTGGGCCAGCTGAACTCGCCCGGCCCTTCGCCCATCCTGCCGTACTCGTGCCGGAACGCTCCCGCGGCGCTGAAGACGAGGACGCGGAGCTGCTCCAGCAGTGCAAGCCTGGCGGGCGCCGACGCGCGCGTAACTCCGTCGAAGAGGTACAGGTTGCCGCGGGCGTCGAAGTCGATCTTGACGAGGGTCGAAAAGATCTCCCAGGGCTCACCATCGATTGCGCCGACGCGGAAGACTTCCTCGAAGGCGGGGTCGAGGGGATCGTCTTCGGGGGGTAGTGTGATGAGTTGCTGCGCGGGGAGAGGCGGGGGGAGGAGGGTGGAGGCTGCCAGCGCGGTCAGGGTGGCAGTGAGGCTGCGGGAGATCATCACGGTGTCGGTCCGGCTCCTGATGACTATAGCGGTGGTGGGCGAGCATTGTACGATAGAATGGGTACGGAACTACTCGTATTGCTTGCGACGCGCAACCACACTGAGGCCGCGGCATGTGCCAGCCCGGGCAACCGGACCGGCGACAAGCATCTTGGACGCCTCCGGTGCGCGCGTCTCCGAAGCCTCAATGCGTGAAGAACTGGGCGCGTCGAGGCGTTTGGCCGCCACTAATGCCCTAAAGTGGCCGACAAACTGCTGGATTCGCGCCCTTGCGGTGGGTCGGAGACGGCCCGGACCCCATTTGGCGCCCAGCGTCTCGGTCGCTATGTCAGGAGGGAATGTTGGCCGCTCTGGCAGCCCTGCAACGTGTCGCCAGGGAGAGCGGGGGCGAATACGACCGATTCATGGCCGAGTGTGTGGGGCAGATGTTAGTATCGAAAGAAGCGCATCACCGAAGAACAGATGAAGGGAGCAACGACGATGGAACAAGTAGACATCGAATACCAGCGAAGCTTGGAAAATTTCGGCCGGAAGTGGTTCTGTACGCAGGTAAGACGGATGCTCCACGTCCAATGATCACAACCTCCTACGCCGCCGCGCTGGCGGTAGCCACTCTTTCCGCCCCCTCCCCCCCCACCTGCGAAGACCTCGCCACCATCACCTGGAGCGGCTTCACCCTCGAAGACGTCGCCACGGTCGAAGCCAGCGAATACGACCCCGTCCACTGTCGGGTCCGCGGCACGATCGACACCGAGATCCGCTTCGAACTCCTCCTCCCGCTGCCCGCCGACTGGAACGGACGGTTCCTCATGGGCGGCGGTGGCGGGTACGTCGGCAGCGTGCAGAACCAGGCGCTGGGGTTCTTCGGGTCGAACCGGGTACTGACCCGCGGTTTCGCCACGGTCGGGACCGACACCGGTCATCGCGGCATCGGCACCGACGCGAGTTGGGCGCTGAACCGCCCCGACCGCGAGGTCAACTTCGGCCACCGCGCCGTCCACGTGACCGCCGAGACGGCCAAGACGATCATCCGGATCTACTACGGCCGCGACATCGACTACTCGTACTTCATGGGCTGCTCGCGCGGCGGGGGGCAGGGGATGATGTCGTCGCAGCGCTACCCGGACGACTTCGACGGGATCGTGGCCGGGGCGCCGGCGTACCACTGGACGGGCGTGGGTGCCCTCTTCCTGCAGACCCAGCAGGCGCTGTACCCCGATCCGAACGATCTCTCGACGCCCGTGATCGACGCCGAGGCCGCCGCGGCGCTCGAGACCGCGATCCTCGAAGCGTGCGACGAGAACGACGGTGTCAGGGACGGATTCATGACGAACCCCCTCGCGTGCGATATCGACCTGGAGTCGATTCCGGGGCTGACCGACGAGCAGCGCCGTGCCGCGGAGGTGATCTACGCGGGCGCGACGGTCGAGGGTCAGCTGGTCTATCCGGGGTATCCGTACGGTGGCGAGGCCACGGGTGAATGGCCGATGTGGATCACGGGGGGAGGGGCGCGCGGGGGAGCCGGCATCCCCAACCTGCACTACGCCTTCGGCACCCAGATGCACAAGTACATCATCTTCGACAACCCCGATTTCGACTACTCCGCCTACGATTTCAGCGACTACGACGCCTGGGAGGCCGACACCCGCCGCACTGCAAAGCTGCTCAACGCGACCGACAACGACCTTAGCGCATTCAAAACGGCGGGTGGCAGGCTCATCCTCTGGACGGGCTGGTCCGACGCGGCGATTCCGGCCAAAGGCACCATCCGTTACTACGAGGGCGTGGCCGCCGGCGACGAGGAAGTGGACGACTATCTGCGCATGTTCATGTTCCCGGGGGTGCAGCACTGCGGTGGCGGTCCGGGGCCGGCGGAGGTCGACTGGATTGCGGTTATCCGGAGGTGGGTCGAGGAGGGCGAGGCGCCGGAACGGCTGGTCGCGTCGAAGACGAACCAGGGGGAAGTCGTGATGCAGCGGCCCGTCTGCGCGTGGCCGGCCGAGGCCGTCTACAACGGGACCGGGGACCCGATGCGCGAGGAGAACTTCGAGTGCAGGGAGCCGGAGGGGTCGGACTGAATCACCGCGGAAGCGCTGGCGACGCGCTCCCGCCCGCGCTACGATGCGAACCCATCCCGCAATTGCCCTCCGTTGAAAACGTCCGTCAGGAGTCTCCCGATGCGGCCCCATCTGCTCCTCCTCCCGGCCCTGGTGCTCGCCTTCCCGTCCACCACCGCCGCCCAGGAGCGCCAGAACCCCAACGGCGAGTGGCGCTTCCAGAGCGCGGACGCCTGGGGCACCCGCTACTCGCCCGTCGACCAGATCAACGCTGAGAACTTCGGCGATCTCGAATTAGCGTGGGTTTGGCACGCCGACAACTTCGGCCCCGATGTCGACCAGCAGATGAAGTCGACCCCCACCTACATCGACGGGATCCTGTATACGGTAGCGGGGCAGCGGCGCACCGTGGCGGCCATCGATCCGGCGACCGGCGAGACGCTGTGGACCTACCGCGAGCCGCACACCACGCGCTGGGAACGCTCCATGCGGCAGAATTACGGCAAGGGCGTCGCGTACGGGGAAATCGACGGCAGCGGCGTCATCTACTACACGTCGCCGGCCTTCTTCCTGCACGCCCTCGACGCCAAAACGGGGCGGCACATCGACGGCTTCGGCCAGCCCGTCCCCATCGACGGTTTCCCGGAGACGGGCGTGGTGGACATGCTGGTGCCGCTCATTGCCGGCTGGACCCCGTGGGAGGGATTCGAGGCGGACTACGACCCGGAGTACGGCATCCCGCGAGAACTCGGGTACATCACCACCTCGTCGCCGCCGATCGTGGTGAACGGGACGGTCGTGGTGGGCAACTCCGCCGAGCAGGCAAACCCCATCTGATTCACATCTGGTTGGGGTGATTGAACTTAGGGGAA
>LXNI01002140.1_pt1 | contig 14584 bp, 19 predicted proteins | sample 809091 | NCBI WGS metagenome assembly LXNI01 (sample SAMN04870527, study PRJNA318959) | sponge metagenome | biome: 01000161; feature: marine sponge reef; material: water | host: Sarcotragus foetidus | place: Greece: Milos, Mediterranean Sea | collected 2013-05-29 | depth 5-7 m | reverse complement strand
CCCCACTCCGGCGTCGGAGGCTGCGCGCCCAGTCCCAGAAAGCTCAGTCCCGCGCCCACCGATATCGCGTGTCCGAACTCGAGCGTCGAGAGCACGAGCAGCGGGATCGCCGTGTTCGGGAGCACGTGCCGCAGGATGATCCGGACATCCGGCACGCCCAGGAGCCGGGCCGCGTCGATGTATTCCTGCTCGCGCACGGTCAGCACCGTCCCCCGCACCAGGCGCGCGTAGCGCGGGATCGTGGACACGCCGACCGCGACCATGACGTTGGTGATGCTCGGGCCGAGCGCCGCGATGACGACGAGGGCCAGGAGGATGCCGGGAAAGGCCAGCATCGCATCCACCATGCGCATCAGCACCGTGTCCACCGGGCCGCGGTAGTAGCCGGACACGAGCCCCAGCGCGGAGCCCAGCACCGAGCCGATGGCGACGCTGATGAAGCCGAGGATGAGCGACACGCGCGCGCCGTACACGACGCGGCTGAAGACGTCCCTGCCAAGCCGGTCCGTCCCGAACCAGAACTCCGCCGATGGGGCCTCGCGTGCCCCGGAGACCGTGGCCAGCGGATCGTGGGGCGAGCCGAGGGCGGCAAAGATCGCCAGCAGCACCCACCCCGCGAGGATACAGCTTCCGGCGATGAACCCCGGGGTCAGGGTGCGTCCCGCGATGGTCATGCCGGCGCCCCGTCGCGAATGCGCGGATCGAGCCAGGCCGCGAGCAGATCCACGAGCAGATTCACGAGGACGTAGGCGGTGGCCATGAACAGCACGATCCCCTGCACCAGCGGATAGTCCTTCCAGAGGATCGCGCTCACCACCAGGCGGCCCAGCCCGGGGCGGCTGAAGACCGTTTCCGTCACGACGGCGCCCGCGAGCATGGCCCCAAACTGGAGCCCGAGGATGGTCAGAACCGGGAGAAAGGCGTTCCGGAGCGCGTGCCTCAGATAGACGATGCGCCTGGGCAGGCCCTTCGCCCACGCCGCGCGCACGTAGTCTTCGACGAGGACCTCAAGCAGCGAGGCCCGCGTCAGCCGTGCGATCACCCCCGCGGACAGGAGCCCCAGCGACAGGCTCGGAAGCACGAGCGAGCGGAGTCCTTCCGATCCCGCCGGCGGGAACCAGGGCAGCCAGAACGAGAACACGAGGATCAGCAGGAGACCGAGCCAGAAGAGCGGCAGCGACACCCCCGCGTAGGCGAGCACCCGGCTGAACCCGTCGATCCACGAGCCCTGTTTGAGGGCGGCGAGCACTCCCGTGGTCACTCCGATGATCACCGCGAACAGGATGCCGCCCAGGCTGAGGGCGAGCGTCGAGCCCAGGCGGTCGAGGATCAGGTCGAGGACAGGCGCGCGCAGTCGGACCGAGGTTCCCAGATCGGCCGTGACCGCGCCCCGAAGGAACCGGCCATACTGCACGGGGAGCGGGTCGTTAAGCCCCATCTCCTCGCGCAACTGCTCCTGCCGCTCCGGCGTCACCGACCCGCTCTCGGCCCCGGAGAGCATCAGCTGCACGGGATCCCCGGGGAGGGCGTGCATGATCGAGAAGACCGCGACCGATACCAGGAGCAATACCACGCCCAGCTGGGCTACGCGTCCGGCGAGGTAGCTGGCGAACATGCGGGTGGCTGGCGGCCTTGCGTATGGAGGAGGTGGTTTTCCGGCGGGAAACTACCGCGTGGCATGGGCATGTGCGAGCATCGCCGCGCTCCGACGAACGGTCGGATGACGGCTTGAGCGGCTCTTACCCTACAGGGGTAAGTCTGATATCTTACCCGCTTATGAGGACCATCATCTCCACCAAGGGACAACTCGTCCTTCCCGCCGAGCTTCGCCAGCAAGACGGCGTCGCCCCCGGCCAGGAGTTCGAAATCAAGCGGCTCGGACCGGGAGTCTACCGTCTCGCCCGCGCCGAGGCACCGGCGAACGCAGGCTTGGTGGACTGGTTGCTGGCCTGTCCGGAGAAGGGGTGGTTCGTGCCCGTTCCCTCCGAGTCGACCGCAGACCTGCAGGATCCGGGGATCGAGGAACCGGTCGATTAAGTACCTGGTCGACACGAACGTCGTCCTCTCCGAGGCCACGCGGCCGAACCCGGACCCGAACGTGATCGAGTGGCTGCGGAACCACGAGCAGCACCTGGTCGTGAACCCCGTGGTCCTCGGCGAAGTCCGGTACGGGATACGCCTGCTGAGACCCGGGCGAGGTCGCGACTCCCTCGAGTTCTGGTTCACCGAGGTGGTGCGCCGGATCCACTGTGTGCCCTTGGACGCGGATACCGGACTCCGCTGGGCCGAACTCCTCGCCCGACTCCGCTCCCGTGGGAGATCGATGCCCGTCAAGGACAGCCTGATTGCGGCGACCGCACTTTCTCACGGACTCGTCGTGGTTACCCGCAACCGAAAGGATTTCGAGCCGGCTGGGGTCGAAATCGTGAATCCGTTCGCTCATCCAGATTGATGGGCTGCTCGCTCTGCGGAGATCCCGGATCTTCTCGCCGGCAACGGAACGAAAGCGTCGGCGACACCCCTCAGCCGGCTCACGTCGAGACTCCGGCGGGGACGCCTGTGGAAGCTCCGGCAGAGACGGCCGCAAGCACCCCCACAAGCTCCCCGACATGCCCGAGCTCGTCCACCCGCTCAAGGACTTCCAGCGCCGCATCGATCCCCGCGTCGTCCATCACGAGACTCGCGCAGTCCCGGAACTTCGCGTGCAGTTCCTCCCGGATCAGGGGGCGCTCCGGACCGCCGGGATAGGTGTCCGCCTCGGTTTGGAGTTCGGTGCCGTCGCGGAGGCGGACGTCGATCGCGCTCCGCATGCGGTCGTAGCCGCGCGCGTCGATCGCCTCGTCGAACTGCACGGTCACGCGGCGCATCATGTCCGCCGCCTCCTCGGAGAGGACGAAGTCGTCGTGGAACTCGCGGATTCCGGCCCGCCGCCGGAGGACGATGCTCGAGAGGACGAAGGGGATGCAGAACTTCGCCTCCAGTTCGTTGCGGGGGACGGGATACCGGAGCGGGTTCAGGATGTTGTGGCCGGCGCGGAAGGTGATCCCGGCGATGTCTTCCGGCGCGAGGTCGTGTTCGGTCACGAGTTCGAGCATGGCGGCCATGCTCGGGTGGCCGAGGCTTCCCGAGGGGAAGGGCTTCACGGACACGCCGGGGTCGAGCAGGGTGTAGGGCGCGCCCAGGGCGCCGACCAGCCGCTCGGGTTCGAAGCCGCCGCCGAACACGCGGAAGAAGCCCCACGGCGCCTCCAGCGCATCGCTGCCGGCCGTGAAGCCGCGCGCGGCGAGGTCGACCGCCACGATGCCGTTCTCGGCGGCGCGCCCGGCGTGGAGCGGCTTGGTCATGGTGCCGAACCCGAGCCGGATCCCCGACGAGAGACTCGCCGCGATGCCGAGCGCCATGGCGAGGTCGTCGGCCTCCAGCCCGGCCAGCCTGGCGGCCGTCGCGCAGGCCCCGAGCGTGCCGATCGTCGCGGTCGAGTGGAACCCTTCCCGGTAGTGCCGGGGATCGATCGCCTCGGCGATCTTGCACTCCACCTCGAAGCCGATGAGGAACGCCTCCAGGAACTCGGCGCCCGTGGCTCCCACCCGTTCCGCCATCGCGTACCCCGCCGACAGCGGCGCCACCGTGGGGTGCGTGAGGAGCCCGAAGATGCGGTCGGGGGCGTTCGAGAGCTGCGTGTCGTCGAAGTCCATCGCGTGGCCCGCCGTGCCGTTGGCGCGCGCCGCGAGCGAGGCCGGGGCGCGGGTGTCCGGCGGCCCGAAGATGGTCGCCTCCGCGTGCCCCCCCTGCGCCGCGATCTGGTCCTGCACGATGCGGGAGCAGGCGTCCGTGGACCCGGCGAGGATCACGCCCGTGCCGTCCAGCACGCAGCGCCGCCCCTCGCTCAGCAGCCGCTCCGGGAAGTCCGCGATGTTCGTTTCGAGGATGAAGTCGATGACCGCGCGTGTCGCGCTCACTCTTGCTCCTTTGCTTGTCGTTTTGCGGAAACGAGACGGTTCCTGACCGCCGGGGCCGCGAAGCTGACCACCGCCAGCGCGAGCAGCACCAGGCCGATCGGACTCTCGAGGAAGACCGTGTGCGAGCCCGACGACAGCGTGAGGGCCCGCCGATAGTTCGTCTCGATCATCGGACCGAGGATGAGGCCGAGCACGGCCGGCGCCAGCGGGTATCCGGCCCGCAGCATAGCGAAGCCGACCACCCCGAAGAAGAGGGCCACCCAGGCGTCGGCCGCGTTCCCGCGCAGCGCGAAGACGCCCACGAGCGAGATGGCCACGACCAGCGGCATCAGGATCGACGGGCGCAGCCGCACGACGCGCGTCCAAAGGGGGATCCCGAGGCGCCCCACGGCCAGCATGAGCAGCACCGCCACCAGGAACCCGGCGTACAGCGCGTAGACGAGTTCGGAGCGCTCGGCCATCAGCAGCGGGCCCGGCGCGACGCCCTGCACGGTGAGGCCGCCGAGCAGCACGGCGGCGCTCGCCGACCCCGGAATCCCGAGCGCGAGGAGGGGGATCATGGCGGCGCCCACGCAGGAGTTGTTCGCCGCCTCGGGCGCCGCGATGCCGGCCGGCACCCCCGTCCCGAACCGCTCGCGGTCCTTCGAGACGCGCCGCTCCTCGTTCCACGCCACGATCGAGGCGATCGTCGCCCCGGCGCCGGGGATGGCCCCGATCAGCCCGCCGATCGCCGACCCACGCAGAATCGTGCGCCAGAGCCCGAACAGCTCACGCGCCCCGGGCAGCGCCCCCGTGATGCCGGCCCCGGGCGCCGTCGCCCTGCGCCCGCCGGCCGCCGCCTTCAGCGCCTCGGCGATGGCGAAGAAGCCGATCAGCATCGGCACCAGCCCGAGCCCGTCCATGAGCATGTTCGTGCCGAGGGTGAGCCGCGGAGCCCCCGTGAGCACGTCCAGCCCGACGATGAAGAAAACGAGTCCCAGCAGCGCGCTGATGATCCCCTTCAGAGGATCCCTGCCCACGAGGTTCGCGACGATCGAGAGGCCGAACACGCCGAGCCCGAAGTACTCCGCCGGCCCGAAGGCGATCGCCGCCCGCGAGAGCGGTCCGAGCGCCAGCACAAGGAGAATCGTCCCCAGGATCCCCCCGCTCATGGAGGAGAAGAGCGAAATCCCCAGCGCGCGCCCCGCCTCGCCCCGCTGCGTCATGGCGTAGCCGTCGAAGGTCGTCGCGAGCGCGGGCGAGCTGCCCGGAACCCCGATCGCGATCGCCGTGATCGATCCTCCGTACTCCGCCGCCATGTAGATCGAGACCATCATCAGGAGCGCCGGCGTCGGATCGAGCGCGAAGGTCAACGGGAGGACGAGCGCGAGCCCCACCGTCGAACTCAGCCCCGGCATCGCCCCCGCGAACACCCCGAGCAGGCTGCCGCCCAGCAGCGCGGCGAGGTTCCCCGGCTGGAGCGCCGTCAGGAGACCGTCGAGAAAGGCCGACACGCCCCGCGTCGCCCGGTCAGAACCCGGCCGGCAGCGGCACGCCGAGCAGGACCATGAACACCAGGTAGATGAACCCGGCGAAGGCGAGCGGCACCGAGACCAGTATCCGCCACGAACGCTCGCCCGTCAGCCACATGAGGCCGACGACGAGAAGCGGCACCGAGAGGACGGTTCCGAGCCGGGGCCATACGAGGAGGAAGGCGGCGATCCAGGCGACCGCGACCCACACTCCGAAGCGCTGGACGCGGGTGCCGGTTCCCTCGCCCGCGGCTGGGTCCGAAGAAGCGTTCCCGCGGGAACGTCCCGCGTCCGAGCCCTCGCCCGATCCGCCGGCCGAGCCACTGTCCTTCGCACCGCCCGATCCTCCCCCTCCCGCGCCACGCCAGGCACGGATCGCGAGCCAGGCCGCGCAGGCGATGAGGAGGGCCGCGAGCAGCCGGGGGAAGAAGGCCGGGCCCGGGGCGCCCTCGGCCAGCGAAGGGGGATAGCTACGCGAGTCGAGCAGGACCGCAGCTCCGACGACCGCGAGCAGCCCCGCCTCGGCCAGGAGGCGCAGCGGCGGGCTTCCGTGCGCGGAGCGGCTACCCATCCAGGATTCCCAGCCGTCGCAGCAGGTCCCGGCTCGTCGTGACTTCCTCCGTCATCCAGGCCCCGAACGCCTCCGCATCCTCCATCGTCGCGTACTCGAGGGCGGCGCGCTCCATGTACTCCCGGAACGCCGGATCGTCGATCGAGGCCATGAGGCGGGCGCGGATGTCGGCCCGCGTCTCCGGGTCCAGCCCCGGCGGGCCCACCACTCCCCGCCAGTGGACGGGCTGGAGGTCGTATCCCTGATCCGCGTAGCTCGGGGTGTCCGGGAGCGCCTCGACGGGCAGCGCCGTCCCCAGCACGCGCATCGTTCCCGCGCGCAGGTGCTCGCGCACGATATTGTAATTCGTGTGCGCCGCGTCCGTGTGGCCGCCGAGCGCCGCGACCACCGCGTCCGCCGACCCCTCGTAGGCGATCCAGCGGACATCCGGATCTCCCGCCGCCGCCCGCAACCGGACGAAGCCGAGGAAATGGGCCGACGCCGCCCCGAACCCCGACATCGACACCTCGCCGGGCCGGGCGTGAGCGGCCTCGAACAGGTCTCCCAGCGTGCGGAAGGGGCTGTCGTCCCGCACCGCGACGAGGAAGGGATCGATCTGGATGCGGAGGATGGGCGTGAAGTCCTCCGGGCCGAACGGGATCCGCCCCGTCGCCATGTTCACCGTCCCGCTCGCCGTGAACACGCCGAGCACGTGAGGGTCCCCCGCACGGCCCTGCATGTACTGCATGCCGGCGGCCCCCGCCCCGCCCTGCCGGGTCATCACGTTCACGCGCTGCCCGTCGAAGTGCGCCGGCGCGACATCGGCCAGCGCCCGCGAGAGGAGGTCCGAGGGGCCGCCGGGGGTGGCCCATGAGACGATCTCGATGGGGCGGTTGGGGAAGGCGGCGTCCTCCCCGCCCGGCGAGCAGGTGGCTGAGGCCAGGAGGGCGAAGGCTATGGCCACTACCCGAAGACGCCTGGATCCGGACCGGGGCTGGTAGCTGCCCGGACGGGCTGCGGTTCGCGTCCGAAGTGACGAAGCGGTCGTTGCTCGATGTTTCATGCAGGGGAATATGAGGGTCCGGTGGTGAGTCGGCCACCGGGCGCCGGACGGTGAGATCCGTTTCGGTTGGTCTGGCGTCCCGCCTGTTTTCAGGATTATCTTGAGTTCAGCCTACGGGAGGGGAGAGATGACGAGCAACATGCAGGAAATTATTGCGCATTCCGTTCGCGCCCGCCGGAAGGCCTTGGGCATGAGCCAGCGAGAGCTAGCGGAAGCTGTCGGGTTTGGTTCGCACCAGATCGTCTCCGAATTGGAACGAGGTCAGCGAGACGTCAAGGCATGGGAACTGGCCAGAATAGCCAATGCCCTTCACACCAGCCTGCCCAAGCTCCTCGAGCTCGAAGGCACCAGCCAAGCCGAAAGGCACGTTTTCTGGCGTTCTCATGGGCCCGACGCGGACCGGTGCCAACACGAAGCAAGACTGCTTGAGCGCTACGAGCGATTCAGGCGTGTCGAGGAACTGACCAGTGCCCGTTGCGACACGCAGCCACTGCCTCGGTTTTCCGTGAACCAATCGACATCGTTCGGCCAAACGGAGCAGTTGGCGTCCAATGCGAGACGCAGCATGGACCTTGGGGGACGCCCTGCCATGTCGCTGGCTGAAGTCCTGCAAGAGCGTTTTGGCGTCAAGCTGTTTCTCGATGACCTGGGTAGCGGAGGGTCAGCTGCGTGTGTGCGGACAGACTCGGACGCGGCGGTTCTGCTAAACCGCCATGAAGCGCCCTGGCGGCAGCGCTATAGCCTGGCCCACGAGCTCTTCCACCTGGTAACCTGGGACGCCGTAATGGACGCGTGGCCGCACGGGAACCAACGCACGACATGGCCGGAGCGGGTCGAGAAGCTGGCGAACGTATTCGCATCTGCTCTGCTCCTCCCCGGTGACGACCTGCGGGCCGAGTTCCAGTCTCGCTTCGAGGGCAGAGAGGCCTCGCATCTCGAAGTCGTAAACATGGCTCGGGCTTACGGCGTCTCAACCGAAGCGTTGTTGTGGCGTCTCCGAAGCCTCGACTTGATATCGGAGGACGCGGTCCGGAAACGGCTCGATGACCCGTCGTTTCGCAGGATGGACCGAGCAAGCATGCCGAAGCACTGGACCAAGCCGCCCCCCGATCTTCCAGATCGATTTGTACGGTTGGTAGCCTTGGCGTACAGGACAGGCAACCTCTCTCGAAGTGTCGCCGCCAAGTACCTGGAGAGGAATCCAGGAGAACTCTACTACCTTGACTGGGACGAAGACGATGGCGGGGCGGACGAGACTGGTCTTGCTTGATGCAGGTGCTGTCTTCGCAGCCTTGGAGCATGAAGCCTGGGACGCGTTGACGCGTGGCTACCAGGTCGTTATCCCGCGCATCGTTCTCGACGAGATTCAGTTCTACTACTCACGAGACACGGGACGGAAGGTCTTCGTCAACCCCGAGAGCTGGGTCGAGGACGGGACGATTCGGCGATACGAAGCACAAGCGACGGATGTCGCCGAAACCCTAACCTTGATTAACCGGCCGGATGGCCCGGAAATCCACGATGGGGAGGCGGAGGCCCTGACCTATCTTCGGCTTGAGGTCGATCCTCTTGCTAGCGACATCGCCTTCGTAAGCGCAGATGGGGCCGCGATCCAGGCAACGGCTCTGCTGGATCTGTCACATACCGCAAAGTCCCTTTCAGAGGTGCTGCGGATGATCGGATACTTGAAGCCGCTGCCACCGCGGCACCGACGACGGTTCGTTGAACGGCACTTGAAGCTGGGATTTCAGCGGAGAATGAGGAGATAACCTCGGGGTCTGGGCACGCCCAGATCGACGCGCGCGGTGGTGGATAACGCGTTTGACTTGTTGCGCGAGCACCTTCACAATCCGGCATGAACAAACAAGATCGATCCAACGCGTATGACGACTTCGCCGCTGAATTCAAGGCACGGGCCGAGGCAAGGGAAGACGCCGGACTCCGCACCAAAGCGCAGAAGTGGTTCCAGGACAACTTTGAGCGACTGCGACCATTTGGCACCAACGCCTACTTGCGGCGATACCTGTTCGAGCCCTTCAACGACCTGTTGGACTCGTTTGGGAACACCACGGAAGAGCAGGTCAAACGCACCATTACTCAGGTGGCGCTTGCCAACGCCGTCCTCGCGGGCCTTCCGGGAAAACTGGGTGTCGGAGTGGTCGTCTCCATGGGTCTGGAGCTGTGGATGGCGTACCGCATCGCAGCACATGTAGGCGTGCGCTTGGAGCGTCCAAGCGAGGTGTTCACATACGTTGGCAAGTGGATATCTGCCGTCGCGATGGTCGGTTTTCTTTTTGTGCATGTTCTTCGGGCCGCGTTCGCGCTCTTCGCGGCCCTTCCCGTCAACGTGCCCTCCATCGCGTTCGCGGAGTTCGTCGTCACCAACTTCTTTGGCGTACTGTTCTGGATGCTCTTTGAGGGTAGTAAGCAAGACAAGAAGACCGGCAGGTTACTTGTTGCACGCAGTCTCGTGGTCGCTTGGCGGAAGGCGATCACCCTCACGCGATACCAACTCGACGCTTTGAAGCGGACGTTGTCCCCGAAGAACCTGAAACTCGTGGGCGGGCGCTTGCGCAACTTCCTGTCCGGTGAGCGTGGCCATCCAGACTCGGCCAGACAACGGGGTGAGCTGTTTGCATCGGCGGCGTTGGCAACACTGGCGATCGATCGCGTGGACCAACTCCGGGGCCCGCTCGGCGAAATCTTTCTCCAATCCCTTCGGGATCGTTACCCGGACTTGAGTGACGATGCCTCGGCTGCCGAGATAGGCGAATACCTGCGGTCGCAGAACTACGATGCGGAAGCGGTGGAGGGTGTCGTCCAAATGGTCAAGGGCCGGATGTTCGAGCGCTTAGTGGAACTTCACGAGAACGCCGACGGTGACGAATGGATAGCCAGGCTCCACGCCGACCAGAACCATCCCGGCTCCGATATCACCTTCACCAACACAAGCACGGGACAAGAGATCGAAGTGTCGCTCAAAGCGACAGACAACCCGGATCTGGTAGAAGCGGCGCTTCAACGCTATCCGAATGTGCCGGTCCTTACTACATCCGACGTAATCCTGGACGACAGCCGGGTCAGGGCCAGCGACATCAGAAACGAAGACATTGAGGAAGTAAGCCGGAGGAGCATGGACCAGATGATGAACGAAGGGTCAGCTGGTCTTGAAGCAGCGGCGAGTGTGGCCGAAGGGACGGTGTTCGTTCGCATCGGAGATTACATCGAATCGTAACCAAAATCTAGGCGTCAAGCGATGGGGGATTATACCCCGATGAGCTCACAAACTTACAGCTTACCCCTGTTGAACTCATCTAGGAGAGCTTCGATCTCCTCGTCCGTAAGCCGGCAGACAAACCGCACCACCGATTCATACTTTGTCGGCAGCTTGAAGCTCGGCCTGGTAGCCAAGCCGAGCTTCAGGAGTTCCCCGTCAATGAACCACTCGACAAGGTGACCACGCCTCTTGAAGCCGAAGAGGAGGAGAAGCTGTCTCACCGTGATCCCGATGTCTTCCCCGCCGTCCCGAACTCGTTCGGCGATCTCCCGCAGCTTCTCGTGGTCGATCTGCCCTTCATCAGGTGCGACGAGCATCATGCCTCTTCTGCGCGAAGCGCCAGTCTTCCCGCTTCCGCGGCGGCGTATTCAGGAACGCCTTCATGATGTTCTCAGGCGTGTCGGGGATCGGCTCCGGTAGAGGGTACTCCACCGGACGACCTCTCTTCTTCCGCTGTCTATCGCGCTTGCGCTTCTCGCTCATCGGTTCGCCTCTTCTAGGTCGGCGATGCGTCCGTCGAGTGTGCCCATCCAGCCGTGCAGGTCGTCGATCTTTGAGGCGTTGGCGCTGACCATCTCCTTCAGTTCGCCCACATCCTTGCGGAGACCGGATAGCTGGCCGTTCAGCTTCGAGGCTACCGCCTCGGCTACAACATCCAATGGTATTTCTGTCAGGTTCCCATCCTTACCGACCCCGGCCAACGCGATCCCTTTCGGTGTCACGCCGCTGGAATTGGCGGGCAGGCCCTTGTCACGTTTCTCCATAATTGGCCTCCTCGTAGGCTTTCTCTTTTCGGAGCATGGCGAAGAGCAAGGCATCCAACGTCTCGGCGATGTGTAGCTGTATGGTGGCTTCTGCTGGCGCAGGGCGATCCGCCGTCGCCTGTCGTATTCGTGTCCGTTCGCGAATTCGCCTATTGCGGTTCCCGAGGAGTTCACGGATTTCTTGAGCGTTCATGCTCCTCTGCCCTCTACTTCCTTCAGAAGTTGAATCGGCGGGAACCTGGGATCGACCACGCCCACCAGTTCTCGGCGTAACGTCTTCAGGTCGGTCGCCACACCGTCAATCTTGGCTTCCATCTTGCCGACATCCTTTCGGATTCCGGACAGCGTACCGTTGAGCCTCTCGGTCACAGCGTCCGCAACGGCTCCGATCAGCTTGGGACTTGTCTCCAGCTTCTCGGCCACAGCAGAAGCAAGTTGCTTGATCTGTTCGTCGCTCAAAGGCTCCGTCTCCATGTTCGAGGATACCCCAAGATACCCCGTTGCGCTGCGCTACGCTACGCGCGTAGGCACCGAAGAGTTCGTCATCTGTGCCGCTTGCGCGATCCGTTCCAGGAGGCTTAGGCTTCTCCCGTTGTACGGCCACCACAGCAGAGAGCCAAGTCGGGCTCCCTGCTGAATACAAGAGCCCGCTACACGAGCAAAGGGTAGCTCCCCGCGCTCCGGGCGAACAGGCAGGACTCCTTGCGGGAATCTCTCTGCGTGGTGGCCAATGGCCCGGCACCCGTATGCCCGGGCCAAGCGTCACGCTGGAGGGAGGCAGTACCATGACGACGACGCCCACCACCGACCTGCCAAGGGTCGTTCTCCGATGTACCCCAGCCGAGGTCGCTCGCTAACGCTGGCCTGCGACCTAGCCGATCCCGGCACGATCCCAAGCCCACACAAATCGTCCTGAGCACCACGCTCTTCTGACCTCTCGCCAGAGGGGCAGGGGCGTAGGTGCGCCCTCTCGTTCACCGAAGGGATGACCGGAGCCATCAGATGGCTCGCGGGTGATCCCGTTGTACCGGGAGACTGCCCATGCGTGGTGTGCCTTACCCCGTAGCGATCATCGCTCTCTGCATGTCCCTGCCCGCCTGTGACATCCTCTTTCCACCGGACGGCGAACTCGTCCTCATGGTCACCACCGGACAGCTCGACTTCCTCGCCGATACCGTCAAGCTCCAGCCCGGCCAGCAACTCCACTTGCATCGCTACCAGCTCGGCATGAACCGGTGGCAGAGGCAGGACAAGGATCAGCCGCCGATCGAGGTCGACGAGAACGGCGTCGTCTTCGCTCACTATTACGAGCGCTTGCCCGACATCTTCTCGTGTGTCCGCGGCGAGCCGGATCCGCGCGACATGTACTTCTGGGGCAACCCCCCACCCTGCGACCACCACGTCTCCGCGATCCAGGACTCGGTCATGCTGCTCACGCCCGAGCTGCGCGAGGTCGCGAAGCAGATCATGCCGTGCGCGGAGGAGATCAACCCCGAGAACTCTCGCCAGCAGGGCGCGTTCCGCGAGTGCGCGACCGCGACCTATAGGCGCGTCGAGGAAGGCCCAGGGCTCATCTCACGGGGGGCGACGCCGGAATGCACGGAGGTTGGGTGCCTGCGGGTGGAGCCGGGCTTCTGCGGGTGGACGTGGGCGGGCGTAGTGAAGTTGGACGGGTACAAGCAGCGGTGGCCGGATCCGCCGTTCGCCGGCCAGGACCGCATCGAGGTCGAGGTCGCCTGCTGATGGCGATTCCGGTGGACTGGCGATTGGTGGTGTGGGAAACCGTATCCGTGATGGGAACCATGATCGGCGTCTCGAGCCTTGTGGTCGTGCCCATCGTCTTCCTGGAAGATGCGTTCGGAACCCTAGCCGGCCTCCTGTGGCCAGCGATGCTGATAGCTGGCGGGTTCGCCTACGCCTACGCTCGGGAGCGCGGGAGACGCGAGATCGTACAGGATCGTGTGCGAGAACTTGAGCGACAGCTAGAACTAGCTGATCGACCAGTAGCGACCCGAGAAGTGCGCCGCTAAGCTCCGGGAGACAAGCGAAGGCCCGTGACGGGGTGCGATCCCGTCACGGGCCGAACATCACCCCCTTCTGCACAGGAGGCGATGCCCCATGACAAACGAAGAGATTATCGCAGAGCTTCGGACCTATCCTCCCCCGGAACGAGTCGAGAAGCTGTGTCGGATTCTGGAAGTGAATATCGCAACGGAACGTGATTGGCATCGGGGGGGTGCCCGAGCTGCGACAAAGCAGATCGACATTCTTCAAGCCGAGAACCGAAGGCTTCAAGCCGAGATAGCAGATATTCTAAGACGTCTTCGGGAACTTGGCTGAAATCCGGGGTGTCCATGGATTCCAAACTAGCCCTGCCGCGTCAAGCAGACAATCGCCCCCATCAGTCCGCCATCGCCGACCGCCCGGTGGGGGCCACCAGTTCCCGGTATCGCAACCGCTTGCCCTCCAGCCCCAGGATAATCGCCCGCATCTGGTCCAACGTGTCCAGCGGGCGGATGTTGTGCCGCCCGGCGAACTCATTCACGTAGCGCTGTAAGTGCTTCGGGCTCATCCGGTGGTAGGTACCCATGTAGCCGCGCTTGAGCATCGACCAGAAGCTCTCCACGCCGTTCGTATGTGCCTTGCCACGAACATACTCACCGACCGAGTGCTTCACCGTCTCGTGCGGATTGGGCATCCCCTTGTACGCGCCGGTGTCGTCCGTATAGACCTGCACATCGTCGTCCGCGACGTGCTCCGCGACGAAGATCTGCAACGTGTCCTTGTCGGTGTGCTCGACCACCTGCGCCGAAACCCGCTTGGTCGCCCGGTCCTTCGCCCCGACCACGGCCGTTTTGCCGACCGGCCCGCGACCGGCCTTGAGCTTCTTCTTCTCGTGCTTGTTCTTCTCCAAGCCGCCGATGTAGCATTCGTCCACTTCCACCGGGCCGTCGAAGGTCGCCCGTTCATCCTCCCACGCCTCCCGAAGCCGGTGTGCCAGGAACCACGCGGCTTTCTGGCCGATGCCGAGGTCCCGGTGCAGCTTCATGCTCGCTTGCCCTTTCAGGCCCGTGGCGAGCAGGTAGGTGGCGATGGCCCACGTCTGGTAGCCGAGATTGCTGCCGGCCATCGCCGTGCCGGTCTTTACGCTGAAGAACTTCCGGCACTCCTTCGCGCGGCAACGGTATGGCTGGCTGGGGTGCTTCGCGCCGACCTGCACATTCATGTTGCCGCAGTGCGGGCAGGCAGGCTCGTCGCCCCAGCGGCACTCCGCGATCCACCGCTCTGCGGCGGCATCATCAGGGAACTTGCGGAACAGTTCCGCTAGAGAGAGCCCCCTCCTGAAACTCTTGCCCGGACCCGATTTGGCCATCGTCAACCCCCCGTTGATTTACTTACTAATCGTAACATGGCGGGGTTGAGAAATCAATGGATTTGGTTACGATTCGATGTAATCTCC